>Ga0316603_10002317_pt1 | contig 10431 bp, 16 predicted proteins | sample OWC_soil_day10_n_FD_207649 | JGI IMG/M metagenome (GOLD analysis project Ga0316603, IMG submission 207649) | Wetland soil microbial communities from Old Woman Creek delta, Ohio, United States - OWC_soil_day10_noCT | ecosystem: Environmental > Terrestrial > Soil > Wetlands | place: USA: Ohio...
CCTGCCATGCCACCGGATCGTCCCCGTGCAGGGCGAGATAGGGTGAAGGATGATTGGCAAGCGGGTTGCCGGCGATCGCCGCCGCAGGCAATAGCAGAACCAGCAGGAGAACGGCTAATTCCCCAGCCTTGCTAAACCCTGACATAGGTCCAGCCCTGCTGGAGCCGGGTGACGATTTCACTAATCGCGGTCGGGGCGGTCTGGGTGCCTGGCAGCAGCACGACCTTTTCACCCTCGCTCCTGAGACGGGCAATCGACTGTCCACACGCCACCCAATGCAAACTGGCGTGACGCTGTTTCATGCGTGCCATGCGCTCCGCGTACGGGCTATGGTCCGCTCGCAGCAGACTGAGCCCACGGCTGTTGGCGATGACTTCGAGCTGCATCGCCCGCCCCTGCCTTTCCGCCTCATCCAGCAGTCGTTCCGCCTGATCCAGCGCCGCCCGCATCCTGTCGGGCGCCGCACTGTCGAGATGCAGCATGACGCGATCCGGATCGGCCTGACGCGCCAGGCTGACGACCTGATAACCGCCGGCGACGACGCCAGGCAGCGCCGCTACCGTCTGCGGCTCCAGCCCCCGCAACGCCCAGCCGCCACTCAAGCCGGCGAAGAGGATAAGACAACCGAACGCGCAGCGCTGCACGAACTGCCGGCGCGGCGCAGCATGCGATTGACGGCCATCGGCAACCGGCGGCTCGGCGTACGCCAGACGCACCATGCTTTGCAGGCCACGCAGGGCGCAGACACGCTGCGCCAATTCCTTGTCCTCACGCATCCGGGCGATCAGCATTTCGCTCTCGGCCACATCGAGCTCGCCATCGACAAAAGCATGCAGGGTTTCATCCGACAGGACGGCGTTCATTTCACTCTCCTAAGCAGCGGCTGCGCATCAGGCCGCTGCGCCGCTGCATCCAGTAGGGTTCTGAGGCTCGCGCGGGCGCGCGACAAACGGCTCATCACGGTACCAACCGGAATATCCAGTATCGCCGCCACCTCGGCATAGCCAAACTCCTCCAGGTCGACCAGCGTCAGGACCTGACGCTGCCCCAGCGGCAGACGCGCCACCGCCGCCCGCACGCACGCGATCACCTGCTCGCGATTGCAGCACGCCTCCGGGGTGTCGGCTCCGGATTCGAGTTGGTCCTGCCAGTCGTCGACATCCTCAAAGTCACGCCGGCTGCGCAGGTGGTCGAGCCAGCAATGATTCATGATCGACACCAGCCAGGCCTTCAGCGCGGCCTCCTCGCGCAATTGGGAACGCCGCGTCCAGGCTTTGGAAAAGGTTTCCTGTACCAGGTCGTCGGCCAGTGCCACATCGTGGCACCAGGCATAGGCGATGCGGTAGAGCACAGGCCGCAGCGCCTCGATGCCGGGGCGGAACGGGCCGAACAGGAACCGGCTGATCATATACATTCCTTATAGACGCGGCGCGTGGTCCATTTATTCCAGAAAAATGAGGGCGCCGGAATGGAATAAGCGTGCCCCCCGTTGCGTCTTACAATTAGGCTTCGAACGAGCCGATTCGAAATTTCGATAACGACCAGGAGACACAACATGACACGCACCCTTGCCCCACTCTTCGCCGCCCTGCTGCTGGCAACCGCGCCCATGGCCCAGGCTGCCGGCTCCGCGCCACCGGCCACCGCCTCTTCTGCGGCGCAGGAGAAAGTGGTCTACCACATCAATGACGCCTCGCTTGCGCGTGTTGCAATGCGCAACATCCAGAACCACATCACGGCCAGCCCCGATGCCAAGATCGTGGTGGTCACCCACGGCAAGGGCATTGATTTCCTGCTCAACGACGCCAAGGACGAAAAAGGCGAGGCCTACCAAACCCAGGTGGCCGGTCTTAAGGAAAAAGGGGTCGATTTCCGCGTCTGCCAGAACACCCTGAAAGGGCGCAAGCTTGAAGACAGCGCCGTGCTGATGGATGCCACCGTGGTTCCGTCAGGGGTTGCTGAAATCGGACGGTTGCAGGCAAAAGAAGGCTACGTCTATCTGAAGCCCTGAAGGACTCCGATCCACTACGCGCTCAAGCACGTGTGGAATCGTATGCCCTAAGGGACGCTATCCGCATTGTGCGAAGGCGCGTGCGGGCTCATCTGCCCTGAATGGCGGCTCCCCCAATCCAGCATGCCGACCCCAATGACGGGGTCGGCATTTTTTTATGCGCTGCGGATGAAGTGCTCACGGTAGTACTTCAACTCGTCGATGGACTCATAAATGTCAGCAAGCGCCTCGTGCTTGTTGGATTTCTTGAACGCCTCGGAGAGTCCCGGACGCCAGCGCTTGGCCAGCTCCTTCAGCGTGCTGACGTCGAGGTTGCGGTAATGGAAGAAGGCTTCCAGCTGCGGCATGCCTCGCGCCAGAAAGCGGCGGTCCTGGCAGATGGAATTGCCGCACATCGGTGAGGTTTTGGCCGGAACGTGCTGTCTCACGAATTCCAGCATCTGCGCCTCGGCCCCGGCTTCGTCCAGCTGCGAGGCCTTGACCCGGTCGATCAGCCCCGACTTGCCGTGGGTACCCTTGTTCCAGCTGTCCATCGCATTCATCACCTCGTCGGGCTGATGCACCACCAGCACCGGGCCTTCCGCCACGGTGTTGAGGTCGGCATCGGTGACGACGATGGCGAGTTCGATGATGCGGTCGGTGTCGGGCGACAGACCGGTCATTTCCATGTCCAGCCAGAGCAGATGCGTGGGATTGAGCGCCATGACGATTTCCTGAGTTGAATAAGCCGTATTTTCGCATAGACCCTCCTCTCCACGGGGTGGCACAAGGCCGCGCTTGCGGCCATAATCCCGTCATCCCCACCCTGGAGTTCGGCCATGAAAACCTTCATCGCTTTATTCGGCGCGCTTCTGCTGTCGTCTTTCGTCCAGGCTGCGCCGTTCGAAAAGGGCAACCCCAAGATCGGCAAGGAACTGCACGACAAATCCTGCACCAAGTGCCACATCGGCATGTTCGGTGGAGATGGCAGCAAAATCTACACGCGTGCCGATCGCAAGACGCAAAACGCCCAGCAGTTGGCGGCCCGCATTTCCGGATGCAATGCCAACACCGGTGCGGGCTGGTTCCCTGAAGACGAAGCCCACGTTGCCGCCTACCTCAACCAGCAGTACTACAAGTTCAAATAGGGAATTCCGTCATGACCACCATTGTTGATGAACTCGTCCGCAAGAAGTGTGCGCCCTGCGAAGGCGGCGTCGCGCCGCTGACCGATGCCCAGATCGCGCCGCTGCTGAAAGGCCTGTCCGGCTGGCAGCGCGACGGTGTGAAAATCGTCAAGGAATTCAAGTTCAAGGATCACTACCAGACACAGGCCTTCACCAACGCCGTGATGTGGGTGTCGCACCGCGAGGACCACCACCCCTACTTGCTGGTCGGCTACAACACGGTCAAGGTCGAATTCTGGACCCACGCCATCGGCGGGCTGTCGGAAAACGATTTCATCTGCGCCGCCAAGGTCGACCTGCTGTTCGACATCTGATTCGTGGCTGTCCTGACCGGCCAGGTCATCGCCGCCTACAGCCGTCGTTTTATCGTTGCAACCCCTGAGGGCAGCCTGCCGTGCCAGGTGAAGGGCCGCCATCTGCAAGTGGTATGCGGCGACCAGGTGGAAATCCGACGTGACGGCGATGCCGGGGTGATCCAGACGGTCCTTCCGCGCACCACCCTGCTTTACCGCTCCGACGCCTTCAAATCGAAGGCCATTGCCGCCAACGTCACCCAGCTTGCGGTCGTGGTTGCGGCACGGCCGAGTTTCTCGATGGAACTGGTGCAGCGCTGCATTCTCGCCGCTGAAGATCAAGGCATCCCCAGCCTGCTCATCCTCAACAAGGCCGACCTGCCCGAGACGTCGGCCGCACGCGAACGCCTGGCCCTGCTCACCGGTATCGGCTATCCGCTCGTCACGCTCTCGGCGCTGACCGATGTGGCACCGTTGCGGCCTGCCCTGCACGGCCACGCCACGCTTTTGATCGGGCAGTCCGGAATGGGAAAATCCACGCTCATCAATGCGCTGTTTCCGGAAGCCGAGGTACTGACCGCCGACTATTCCGAGGCGCTCGACAGCGGACGCCACACCACCACCCATACCCGCCTGCACCGGCTGGATGCCGACTCGGCGGTGATCGATTCGCCCGGCTTGCAGGAATTCGCCCTGCAGCACATGGACGCCGGCGCGCTGGCCCATGCTTTCGTCGAGTTCCGTCCGTTTCTGGGGCAGTGCCGTTTCCGCGACTGCAGGCATGAGTCCGAGCCGGGCTGCCGGCTGCATGAAGCCGCAGCCGCCGGCGACATCGAGCCGGCGCGGCTGCAGCTGTTTCAGACCCTGCGACGCCTGCAGCAAAACGCCGCCCAGCGCCTATAAAGCAGAGTCTTACGGCACCTGAGGAAAGCGGCCATGAAAGCGTTTCTGCTCGCATTGTTCGTCCTGTGTCTGGGATCAGCCATGCCGGTGATGGCGTCGGGAAAATGGGTGGCGACACCCTATGCGCCCGCCCGGGTCGTGTTCGACTTATTTCTGGACGACCCGCAAAAAATCGGCAGCGCCCTCTACTGGGTGCGTTCGCTGACGAACCCCTTGCAGGAAGCCCCCTACGACTACTCGCCCGAGGATCACGCTATCGTCGTGGTAATCCACGGCACCGAAATCGTGACCGCCGTGAAAAAGAATGCGGCGAAATATCAGGATGCGGTAGATCGCATGCGTTACTACGCCGATCTCGGGGTGTCGTTCAAGGTGTGCGGCCAGGCGGCCGCGGATTACGGGTATGCGGTTGAAGATTTCCACGACTACATCGAAGTCGTCCCCAACGCCATCACCGAACTGGCGCACTGGCAGCAGCAGGGCTATGCGCTGATCGTGCCGCAGATTGTGGACAAGCGGATCAACATCGAGTCGATTCGTTAAGCGATTTGCCCCTCGTCGCGAGGGAGGGGAATGCCCGCTTATTCAGGCCAGTGCTTGATGTAGCGCTTCAGCAGGCTGTTTTCGAAGTTGGCTTCCTTGAGACAGGCTCGTGCCACGTCATGGAAGGAAATGATCCCGAGCAGCTTGTTGCCGTCCAGAATCGGCAGATGGCCGATGTGCGATTTGGTCATCACGTCACGCGCATAGTCCACCGAATCGTCAGCGTTGGCCACCACCGGTTCGGTGACCATGATGGTGCTGACATCGGCATCCTTGAGGTCACACCCCTGTTTGACCATGCCCTTGACCACATCGCGTTCTGTCAGCAGGCCAACCATCTCGCCGTCCTTCAGCACCACCAGCGAACCCACGCCCAAACCCACCAGTTTGCCGACTGCACTGGCGACCGAATCGGTCGGCGCAATGCTATGGATGTCGTCGCTCTTGAGCGTAAGGATTTCGCGAATCTGCATGGTGATCTCCGGATCAGCTAGGGTTGGCCTAATGATAACAACGACGGTGCACAGCAGGCTATGGCCTGACCAGGGCGGCTTCGACCTGCTGGCGCTTTTCGCTGCCGCTCAGCGCCTCCACCAGCGCCAGTGCAAAATCCATTGCGGTGCCAGGACCGCGCGAGGTCAGAACCGTGCCGTCCTGCACCACCGCTGCACTGCTGACAGTCACGCCCGGCAGGGCATCGAGAAATCCCGGGTAGCTGGTTGCCTGTTTTCCGTTCAGCACACCCGCTTCGGCCAGCACCATCGGCGCGGCGCAAATCGCGGCAGTGTACTTGCCGGCCGCCGCCATTTTTCGCAGCAGGCCAAGGATGCGCGCATCGTCCTTCAGGTGCGACGCACCCGGCATGCCGCCCGGCAGCACCACCATGTCGTACTCATCCTGCAAGGCCACATCCAGCGTGACGTCGGGAACCAGTTGCACGCCGCGGCTGGCCCGGACGATACCGGGTTTCAGACCTGCGGCCACCACCTCGACGCCGGCGCGCCGCAACAGATCGATGATCGTAACGGCTTCGAGTTCTTCGCAGCCGTCCGCCAGGGGAACCAGAACCTTGGCCATGCTCGCCTCCTCGTGTCCTGCTTGGAAATTGACTGGACTGTCAGTCGCGGAAGTTCTGATACTGCAGCGGAAAATCGGTGATGCTCTTCCTCACCAGCGCGATGGTGTCCTGCAGTACATCGCGCTTCGCGCCCGAGACGCGCACCGTGTCGCCCTGGATGCTGGCCTGCACCTTGAGCTTGCTGTCCTTGATGCACTTGACGATCTTCTTCGCCAGCTCGGTTTCGACGCCGGTCTTCACGGTCACGCTGCGCTTGACCTTGTTGCCCGAGACCTTCTCGACGCTGCCGACGTCCAGGCATTTGACGTCGACGCTGCGCTTGGCGAGCTTCTGCGCCAGGATGTCCTGCACCTGGTCGAGCTGGAATTCGGTATCGGCATACACCGTCAACACGTAGTCGGCCTGCTCGACGCGCGCGTCGGAGCCCTTGAAATCGAATCGGGTGGACACTTCCTTGTTGACCTGGTCGACCGCGTTGCGCACTTCCTGCTTGTCAACCTCGGACACGATATCAAAACTCGGCATGCTGTTTACTCCTCAACATCCATCACAAACGACTGCACCGGCACCCCCGATTCGTCGTGAAATTCGGCCGCCGCCATGACGCCCAGTCGCGCCACCGCCTCGGCGTCGAGCGAGGGCGCGCGGTAGGCCGCATACATCGCGCCCAACGCATAGGGACTTCCGCTGCCGTAGGCATAGAATTTCGAGAATTCCTGCACCGTGCGATGCGCCGCCACGCCGAAAATTCCGTGCGGATTGGCGATCAGCACGTCCATGCGACTGGACTCCAGATCCTCCTCCTTGTCCTCGCCGGTCTGCAAATAGTATTGCTCCTTGAGGGCGCCATGCAGGGTGTTCCACACGCGGAAGATCTCGCCCACCGAGTCCAGCCGCGGCGGCTCGTCCAGCGACGAAAAATAGTCCGAGAGAATGAGCTTGAAGGTCGCCGATCCGGTGATGGCGACGAAGCTGTCGCCGACGCGGATGATCTTCTCGTGGTTCGCCACGTAGTCGGCGGACTCCTTGCCACCGCCCCACTTCGTCAATGTGTCGGCTGCGATCGCGATGCGGCCCCCCTTCCTGACGACAGTGACGGTGGTCATGGCTCAGCCAAAATCAACCGAAATGGCAGACGTAGTGGTACGGGTCGCCCAGCACTTCAATGTCGAAGCTGGAGTTGGCCGGGACGTCGAACGACTGGCCGGCGCTGTAGGTCTTCCACTCGGTTTCCCCGGCCAGTTTGACACGGCAGGTGCCCGAAACCGTCTCCATGACTTCCGGAGCCCCGGTGTTGAAAGTCAGCGTGGACGGGAGGATCACGCCGACGGATTTTTTCGTGCCATCGGCGAACTGCACGGTGTGCGACACGCACTTGCCGTCGAAATAGACGTTAGCCTGCTTGGTAACGGCGACATTATCGAACTTGGACATGCTTATTTTCTCCGTGCGTCGAGTTTGGCTGCGATACGCATGCGCAGCGCGTTGAGTTTGATGAAGCCGCCTGCGTCCTTCTGGTCATAGGCGCCGGCGTCGTCCTCGAAGGTGGCGATGGTCGAGTCGAACAGCGAATCGCTCTCCGAATCGCGACCGGCGACGATGACGTTGCCCTTGTAGAGCTTGAGCCGCACGCTGCCGTTGACATGCTGCTGGGTGTGGTCGATCAGCACCTGCAGGGCTTTGCGTTCCGGTGCCCACCAGTAGCCGTTATAGATCAGGCTGGCGTAGCGCGGCATCAGGTCGTCCTTCAGATGGGCCACTTCACGGTCGAGCGTGATCGATTCGATCGCGCGGTGCGCCTTCAGCAGAATGGTACCCCCGGGGGTTTCGTAGCAGCCGCGCGACTTCATGCCGACGTAGCGGTTCTCGACGAGGTCGAGCCGGCCGATGCCGTGCTTGCCGCCGATCTCGTTCAGCTTGGCCAGTACTTCGTGCGCCTTCATGGGCTGGCCGTTGATCGCGACGACGTCACCTTGCTTGTACTCGAGGGTGATGTACTCGGCCTGATCCGGGGCTTTCTCCGGCGACACGGTCCAGCGCCACATGTCCTCCTCGGCTTCCGCGTTGGGGTCTTCCAGGTGGCGGCCTTCGTAGGAGATGTGCAGCAGGTTGGCATCCATCGAATACGGGCTGCCGCCGGCCTTGTGCTTCATGTCCACCGGAATGCCATGGGTTTCGGCGTAGGCAAGCAGCTTCTCGCGGGAGAGGAGATCCCACTCGCGCCACGGCGCGATCACCTTGATGTCGGGCTTCAACGCATAGGCGCCGAGTTCGAAGCGCACCTGGTCGTTGCCCTTGCCGGTGGCGCCATGGCAGATCGCGTCGGCGCCGGTGGCGTTGACGATCTCGATCAGGCGCTTGGCGATCAAAGGCCGGGCGATCGAGGTGCCGAGCAGGTATTCGCCCTCGTACACCGTGTTGGCGCGGAACATCGGAAAGACGAAGTCACGCACGAACTCCTCGCGCAGGTCGTCGATGTAGATCTGCTCGGGCTTGATGCCGAATTGCAGCGCCTTGGCACGTGCCGGCTCGAGTTCCTCGCCCTGCCCAAGGTCGGCAGTGAAGGTGACGACTTCACATTGATAGGTGTCCTGCAGCCATTTCAGGATGACCGAGGTGTCGAGGCCGCCGGAATAGGCCAGTACAACTTTCTTGATGTCGCTCATGGTGTGTGGGTTCAGTGAGTGGAGCCGGATTGGTTCTTGTCGATGATTTCGATCTGGCCAGGAAAGCCGCCGATTTTCAGGATGTCGAGGTTGGTCGCCTGGCTGGCCTTCTGGATTTCGACGCCAACCACACGTCCGTCTTCCGACAGGTTGAGCACGATGCCTTCGTGCGCTTCCCACGCCTGCGCAGGATTTTCAGGACTGATTTCGACATAGAGCGAATCCATGTCCTTGAAGTAGGCGATGTTCATGATTCGATTTTTCCCAGGAGTAGATATTCCATCAGCGCCTTCTGCACGTGGAGGCGATTCTCGGCCTCGTCCCATACCACCGACTGCGGGCCGTCGATCACCTCGGCGGTGACTTCCTCGCCGCGATGCGCCGGGAGGCAGTGCATGAAGACGGCGTCTGATTTCGCCACCCGCATCATCTCGGCGTCGACCTGCCAGTCGGCAAAGGCCTTCAGGCGTTCGTCGTTTTCCGCTTCCCAGCCCATGCTGGTCCACACGTCTGTCGTCACCAGATCGGCACCGCGGCAGGCATCCATCGGGTCGGCGAATCTCTCGAAGTGGTCTGTGCCATAGAGATTGGCGCGCTCAGGCTCGACTTCGTAACCGGGCGGCGTCGACACGTGCACGTTGAATTCGAGCACCTCGGCCGCCTGCAGCCAGGTATTGCACATGTTGTTGGAGTCGCCGATCCACGCCACGGTCTTGCCCTGGATTGAGCCGCGATGCTCGATAAAGGTGAAGATGTCGGCGAGGATCTGGCACGGATGGTATTCGTTGGTCAGACCGTTGATCACCGGCACGCGCGAGTGCGAGGCGAAGCGCTCGATGATCTCCTGCTCGAAGGTGCGGATCATCACGATGTCGACCATGCGCGAGATGACTTCGCCCGCGTCTTCCACCGGCTCGCCGCGCCCGAGCTGGGTGTCGCGCGTGTTGAGGTAGATCGCCGAACCGCCAAGCTGGTGCATCCCCGCCTCGAACGAGAGCCGGGTGCGGGTCGAGCTTTTCTCGAAGATCATCGCCAGCGTACGGTCGACCAGCGGGTGATAAGGCTGGTAACGCTTGAAGCGTGATTTGATCAGCCGCGCGCGATCGAACAGATACAGCAGCTCGTCGCGCGACAGATCCTTGAATTGCAGAAAATGCCTCAGCATCACGCCGCCTGCTGCAGGTAGTTCCTGACGATGCGCGACACCGCCGCGACCAGTTCATCGACCTCGGCCGCGCCGTAAATCAGCGGTGGCACCAGGCGAATGACGGTGTCGGCCGTGACGTTGATCAGGACGCCGGCATCACGCGCCACGGCCACCAGTTCGCCGCAGGGGCGGTCGAGTTCGATGCCGATCATCATGCCCTCGCCGCGGATGTCGACCACGCCGTGGACGCCATTCAGTGCGTCGCGCAGGCCGGCACGAATCGCCTCGCCACGCAGACGTGCATTATCCAGCAGTTTCTCTTCCTCGATAGCCTCCAGGGTCGCCAGCGCCGCCGCACAGGCCAGCGGATTGCCGCCGAAAGTCGAACCATGGTTTCCCGGCTTGAACACGTCAGCAGCGGCGCCGCGCGCCAGGCAGGCGCCGATCGGCACGCCTGAGCCCAGACCCTTGGCCAGCGCCATGACGTCGGGCATCACGCCGGAATGCTGGAAGCCGAACCAGCTGCCGGTGCGGCCGATGCCGGTCTGCACCTCGTCCAGCATCAGCAGCCAGCCGTGAGCATCGCAAATCTGCCGCAATTCGGCGAGGAATTCCGAGGGCAGC
>Ga0316603_10002320_pt1 | contig 10411 bp, 11 predicted proteins | sample OWC_soil_day10_n_FD_207649 | JGI IMG/M metagenome (GOLD analysis project Ga0316603, IMG submission 207649) | Wetland soil microbial communities from Old Woman Creek delta, Ohio, United States - OWC_soil_day10_noCT | ecosystem: Environmental > Terrestrial > Soil > Wetlands | place: USA: Ohio...
GCCAGATCGCGAGCGGTGCGCGACCGTCGTTCGCCGCGATCCCGGGTGGCCCTTCGTGCGCCACCAGCATCTGCTCGCGCAGCATCTGCAGGAGCTCGCCGCGGGCATCGCTCGACAGCTTGAGGCCTCCGAGCCCTCGCTCGACCACCGGCAGGGTCTGGTGCTCGAGGATCGTCAGCGCCGCGCCATCGCCCCGCGCACAACCGCACGCGAGGTAGAGATCGGGGACGTGCCGCCGGGCGAGCTCGGCGTCGAGGTCGCCGTCGCGGATCCGCTCGCCGGCGAACGCGAACAGCTCGAGCGCGGTGATGCCGATCGTGGGGTGCTCGGCGCGCGCGCGCAGCCACGCGGCGCTGACCGCCGGCGCCAGCTCGCCCGCGGGAGGCCGCCCGAGCCCGGCGCACAACGCCGCGACCCACGCGTCGAGCTCAGTGGCAGTCGGTGGCACAGCTCGTCGTGGTCTCGCCTTCTTCGCAGAAGCCATTGCCACACACCGGCGCGCACGCGCCGTTCGGCCCGGTCTCGCAGCAGTCACTCGCGCATGAGGCGTGATCCTCGCCCGCCTCGCAGAACCCGTTGCCGCACACCGCGGCGCAGCCACCGCTGCCAGTCGTCTCGCAACAGTCGCTCGCGCAGGAGGCATGATCCTCGCCTGTCTCGCAGAACCCGTTGCCGCACTCGGCGACGCAGTAGCCGTCCGAGCCGACCTCGCAGCAATCGCCGGGGCACGCCGTGTGATCCTCGCTGCCGTCGCAGAACCCGTTGCCGCACACCGCGAGACACGCGCCGCCTTCGTCGGTCTCGCAGCAATCGGCGGGGCACACCGCGTGGGTCTCGCCGGCCTCGCAGAACCCGTTGCCGCAGCCGTCGGCGTTGGGGTCATTCGCGTTGAGCGCGTGCGGGTGGGGACCGCTCTCGGTCACCGACTCGCCGGTACAGGCGACCACGCACAGGATCGAACCGATCAGAACAGACAGACACCGCATGGCAGGCTCCTTGGAAATCTACGCGGAATAGCCATGCCGCCGGCAGAAGTCGCACGCGCGCGTCACGTCGGCTGATTTCGTCAGGAGCCGCGCGCGGTTGCGGTGATGGGCCGTCGGCCCCCCTCCTCAGTTACAGACGCCGTACTCGGTGCCGGCGAGCGTCAGGGGCGTGGTGAAGCCGATGCACGTCAGCAGGCCGGTGCACCCGGTGTTCAGCGTCTTGTTGCAGACCCGTCGGCAGTTGTTGGCTCCGCCGGCCGTCACGGTGGTGCACATGAAGTCCGGCGCGCACAGCTTGTCGTCGGGGGCGCCCGCGGGCCCGCAGCTGACGCCCTGGGTGCCGGTCGCGGTGGCAGGCGCGCACTGCGCGATGTTCTGCGCGACCCCGAGGTGGGTCGTGGTGAACACCCCGCAGTTCATGGTCGGTGGGCAGCCGCCGGCCCCGACGTTCGTCGGATCGCAGTTCGACGAGCACGTCGTCGGGATCCCGGTGAGCGGGTTCCCGGTGCCGTCGTTGATGTCCACGACGCACTTGCCGCGGGGGGTGCCGCAATCGGCATCCGCATCGCAGTACTTCCGGCAGGTCCCGATGTTGTCGGCGGTGAGGCAGACGAACCCGGCATCGCAGCGCCCCGGAGACGTGCACGTGCTGGTCTCGTGACCCGCCGTGGTGATCGCACGGCACGCAGCGCCCATGCCGTCGCTGCCATCGATATCGCATGCCGCGCCTGCACAGCCGCACTGCGCGAGGATGTCGCACGGCTGGGCGGCGCAGCCATTCGACGCGTCGGGCGCCAGCGGGGCGTCCACCGGGTCGCTCGCGTCAGCGGCGGCATCGCTGGCCACCACGGGGGGCGCGTCGGGCTGTTCACCCGAGGCCTTCGCGCACGCAGCCACGAGCAACCCGAGCAAGATCGCGATCCGGATGGTCATCGGTTGGGGGGGAGAATAAGGAAAACCCCGGCCGAACGAAAGTACAGACTTACTGCGCGGCGACGTGCTTCGTGTAGTCGACCGCCGAGAGCAGCTCGTCGACCTCGGTCTTCTCGGTCGGCTCGAGCTCGATCATCCAGCCCGTGCCGTAGGGCTCGGAGTTGACGAGCTCGGGGGAGTCCTTGAGCACGGCGTTGACCGCGGTGACCCGGCCCGAGACCGGCGCGTACAGATCGGAGACGCTCTTGACGCTCTCGATCGTACCGAACCGCTGGCCCTTGGTGACGAGGTCGCCTTCCTTGGGCAGGTCGACCAGGGTGATGTCGCCGAGCGCATCGACGGCGAACTGGGTGATGCCAACCCGCCACTTCGAGCCGGCTGCCTTCAGCCACTCGTGATCGGGGGTGTAACGAAGGTCGGAGGGGAAGCTGCTCATGATGTTTTCCGCTTGTAGAACTTGCCGGAGATCACGGTGGCGGGAATGTCCTTGCCACGGCAGTCGATGGTCAGCTGGGTGCCGGGGGTGGCCTTGGCGACCGGCACGTAGGCGAGGCCGATCGCGCCGCCAACCATGATCCCGGGGCCGCCGCTGGTCACGGTGCCGATCACGGGCGGTGTCAGCCCGCGATCGACGACCGCGTAGCCGTGCCGCGCGATCGCGCGGGCCTCGTCCGCGATCCGGAACCCGGCGAGCTGCCGCGAGACGCCGCTGGCCTTCTGGTCACGCAGCACGGACGCGCCGATGAAGTCGCGATTGTCGAGCTTGACGGCCCAGCCAAGGCCAGCCTCGAGCGGCGTGTGATCCTCGTCGAGGTCGTTGCCGTAGAGCGGCAGCCTGGACTCGAGCCGCAGGGTATCGCGCGCGGCGAGCCCGACCGGCAGGCCGCCGAGCGGCGTCGCCGCGTCGAGCAGCGCGGTCCACAGCCGGGGCGCATCGGCGTTTGCGCACGCGAGCTCGAACCCATCTTCTCCGGTGTAGCCGGTGCGCGCGGCCACGCAGGCCACGCCCGCGACCTCGGCATCGGCGAACGTGAAGCTCGTCAGCCCGGAGAGCGCGCCGCGGGCGAGCTTGTCGACCATGGCGACGGCCTTGGGCCCTTGCACGGCGATCAGCGCAGTCTCGTCGGAGACATCGACCACATCGCACAGGCTGTGCGTCTGCTCGCGGAACCATTCAAGGTCCTTCGCGGTGTTCGACGCGTTGACGATGACGAAGAACTCATCGTCGGCACGCTTGTAGAAGATGCAGTCGTCGACGACGCCGCCGCTTGGCAGGCAGAGCAACGTGTAGACCGCCTTGCCGACCGGCGCGCTGGCGACCGCGTTCGTGGTCAGCCGCTCGACCGCCTCGCGGACTCGCGGCCCGCGCAGGTAGACCTCTCCCATGTGCGAGACGTCGAACAGGCCGACCGCTTCGCGAACAGCCTTGTGTTCCTTGATCGTGCCGGCGGTGTACTGGACGGGCATGTCCCATCCGCCGAAGTCGATCAGCCGGGCGCCGTGCGCGCGGTGAAGGTCCCAGAGCGGCGTCTTCCTGCGTTCCACGGCGCGGACAGTATCACTACTTGCCACGCGGTGGCAGCGCGCTCGGACGCGGCTTGCCGAGCACGCGTCCGGCCATCCACGAGGCGATCGAGCGCGGCACGAGGCGCACGGCCCAGCACGACAGCTTGTTGAGCCACCCGGTGACGACGGTTCGCTTTCGCTTGCGCATCGCGCGGACAGTGATCTCCGCCACGGCCTCGGCAGAGAGCATCGACGCGTTCGCGAGCCAACCATAGTCGCCGGCTCCGGCGGCAGCGTGAAACGCCGTCGTGGTTCCCCCCGGGCAGATGCAGGTCGCCGAGATCTCCGAGTGTCCGCGCACGAGCTCATCGTGTAACGCCTCGGTGAAGTTGCGGACGAACACCTTCGAAGCCGCGTAGACCGCGAAGTTCGGGACCGACTGGTACGCGGCGATCGACGCGATGTTGACGAGGTACGCGTCGCCCTGCCGGGATTCGCCCTGCCGGGATTCGCCCTGCCGGGATTCGCCCTGCCGGGATTCGCCCTGCCGGGATTCGCCCTGCCGGGATTCGATGAACCGGCGGGACAGCTCGACCAGCGAGGTGACGTTCAGCTGCAGGAGCTCGGCATCGCGGTGCCAGTCAGCGTCGGCGAACGGGCGGAAGTAGCCGAAACCCGCGTTGTTGATCAGGATGTCGATCGGCCCGGTCGCGATGACCTCCGTCCACAAGGTGGTCGCGGCCGCGGACCTGCCGAGATCCGCGGTCACCACGTCGACCGTGATGCCCTTGGCGCGGAGCTCGGTGGCTAGCTGGTCGAGCTCGTCCTGCCGGCGCGCGGTCACCACGAGGTTCACGCCGTGGTCCGCCAGGTTGCGTGCGATCGCGGCACCGATTCCGCTCGATGCCCCGGTCACGAGCGCACGTTTGCCAGCCAGGTCCACCATGCGCCGGAAGCTAGCTCGTTGCGCTGGCCTGCGTCACCCGGGCGGTGTACCAACAGCCCATGCGAAGCCTCCTCGTCTCGCTCGCCGCGCTCGTCGCCCTCGTCGTCGGGATCGCCGCGTGTGGCCCATCCGGTCGCGACCTCGGCCTGGCCAAGTCGGCGCGCTATCAGGGCGACAAGCTGGTGCTGTTCAACGCGGTCAAGACCGCGACCGAGGCGAAGTACAAGCTCGAGCAGTCCGACGAGACGACGCTCAGCCTGCAGACGATCGGGCGCTGGTACACGCCGGAAGGGCTCGTCGCGACCTCGGGGGACGCCGACATGCGGCACATCCCCGATCAGAGCATCCGGATCAGCCTGGTCGTGAAGCTGTTACCCGAGGGCGACAAGTGGGTCGTCGACGTCCATCCGATCATGATGCGCTACTACGCCGGTCGGCCGAACCCCGAGCAGCTCGCGCCCAAGGACCCGAGCGTCCCCGGCTGGGCGACGGGCAAGGTCGATCAGCTGGGCTACGACATCTACAGCTCGATCAAGGACTACGAGGTCAAGACCGTCGGCGGCGCGGCCCCGGCTCAGCCCGCGGCCGCCGCAGCACCTGCGGATCCCGTGCCCGCGGTGCCGGCACCTGCGGCTCCGGCACCCGCGGACCCCGCGGCGCCGCCCTCCGCACCGCAGTGAGCGACGAGATCGTCGAGCTGGTGGTCGACTCCGACGAGCGGGTCGGCGGCGGCGGCTTCCTGGAGATCCGGCGGCTCCGGCTGCGTAACCGGCGTGCCGACGGCAGCCTGTCTGCCCAGTACATCAGTGACTCGATCGCGCGCCCCTATGGCCAGGACGCGGTCGTCGTCGCGGTGTTCGCGCGCACCAAAGACGGCGTGCAGGTCCTCGTGCGCGACGGCCTGCGCCCACCGTTGCGATTTGGCCGTGACAGCACCCGCGCACCACTCGTCGAGCCGCCGCCACCTCTGTTCTTGACCGAGCTCGTGGCTGGCATCATCGAGGTCGGCGATCGAGGCGAGCCCGGGCTGCGCGTGCGCGCCGCCGAGGAGGTCCACGAGGAGGCAGGGTTCATCGTCGCGCCCGATGCCATCGTGCTGCTCGGTGCCGGGATGTACCCAACGCCCGGGGCGATGATCGAGAAGTTCTACTTCACGGCGGTCGAGGTCGATCCCTCACGCCAGCAGCCCCTCGCAGGCGATGGCTCGCCGATGGAGGAGGGGGCCCGCACGCGCTGGCTCGGGCTCGAGGCCGCGATCGCGGCGTGCGTGGCGGGCGAGATCGTCGATCTCAAGACCGAGGCGGCGCTGCGTCGGCTGCGCGATCGCCTCGCGGCAGATCCCTGACCTGGCACTGAACAGGCACTGAACAGATTGTCAGAGGGCCATGCGAGGGTCGGTGCATGGACGGTCCGACGTTCCACCTCACGAAAGGCGATGCGGTCGCCTGGCTCCGCGCACTGCCATCCGAGTCGATCGATCTCGTCATCACCGATCCGCCGTACGAATCGCTCGAGAAGCACCGCGCGATCGGCACGACCACCCGGCTCAAGCACAGCAAGGCATCGAGCAACGACTGGTTCTCGATCTTTCCGAACGCTCGGTTTCCCGAGCTGTTCACCGAGGTCTATCGGGTCCTGCGGCGCAACTCGCACTTCTATCTCTACTGCGATCCCGAAACGATGTTCGTCGCCAAGCCAATGGCCGAGGCCGCGGGCTTCAAGTTCTGGAAGCCGCTGATCTGGGACAAGCGGTCGATCGGCATGGGCTATCACTACCGCGCGCGCTACGAGTGCATCCTGTTCTTCGAGAAGGGCAAGCGGAAGCTCAACAACCTCGGCACCGCTGACATCATCGAGTCCAAGCGGATCAACGGGGGATATCCGGCCGAGAAGCCACCCGCCGTGAGCGAGGTGCTGATCTCGCAGAGCACCGAGCCCGGACAGCTCGTGATCGATCCGTTCATGGGATCGGGGTCGGTCGGGGTGGCCGCGGTGAGCCTGAAGCGCTCGTTCTGCGGCAACGATCTATGCGTCGAGGCGGTCGACATCGCGAGCTCGCGGCTCCACGAGCTCGGTGCCCGCGAGGTCACCGCCTCTCCGTCGGCAGCTGACGTGCCGCAGCTCGGGCTGCAGATTTAGCGTTGCCCAGGCGCTCATGGCTGCATCAAGGCAGAAGGCGGGATCGATCTCGGGTCACCAGTTCCGCGACCTGATCGCGGCGTACATCCATCACCAGTACGGCGACCACGGCCTCGTCGTGTATCGCGAGGTGAACCTCGGCAAGACGATCATCGGCAAGGACCGCCAGATCGACGTGTTCGTGATGCGACCGACCGATCAGAAGGCGATCGCGATCGAGTGCAAGTACCAGGACGTCCAGGGCACCGCCGATGAGAAGATTCCGTACGCACTCGATGACCTGGCGGCGCTGTGGATCCCCGGCTGCCTGGTGTACGCGGGGCGCGGGTGGTCGCGGGGAGTCCTCCATCAGCTCGAAGCCTCGCGGCTGGCGGCGTACTGCATGCCCGACCGCCCGGCGCTACTGCGCTCGAAGGTGACCCGCGAGCTCGACTACATCCTCGCGGCGACGTTCGGGTTCTGGGAGCAGATCATCCCGCAGACGAAACGCTACCGGCGCTGAGCCTCGGCATGCCGCCCGAGCGCGGCGACGAGCGCGGCGACGCGCGCGTCGAACACGGGCTGGGGCGCTCGGTCGCTAGTCGGTCGGGACGGGGGTGGGGCGGCGCGGCGCCTCGCCGTCTGCTTTCGCGTACTCGTCGAGCTTGCGGTAGAGGGTCTTGCGGTCGAGGCCGAGGCGCTGGGCGGCGCGCGTCTTGTTGCCGGCCTCATCCTCGAGCACGCGCTCGATGAACTCGCGCTCGAGCTGAGCGAGGCTCATTCGGCGGGCGACGGCGGCACCGAGGAAGTCGGCGGGGCGCTTCTCGCGGACCTGCGGCGGCAGATCCTCGTCCGCGATCAGCTCGCCCTGGCACAGCGCGAGGCCGCGCTCGAGCACGTTCATCAGCTCGCGGACGTTGCCGGGCCAGTGATAGGCGAGCAGCAGGTGCTGGGCCTCGGGTGACAGCCGCATCTGTCGGGGTGGGCGCTGGTTCGAGCGATCGCGCGCGGCAAACTGCGCGAGGATGTGCTCGGCAAGCGGCACGATGTCCTCGGGCCTGGCGCGCAGCGGCGGCAGATCGAGGTGGATGACGTTGAGCCGGTAGTAGAGATCCTCGCGGAAGCTGCCGTCGGCGAGCATCACCTCGAGGTTCTTGTTGGTCGCGGCGACGACGCGGACGTCGACGCGCTGGTTCTTGGTGGCGCCGAGCGGCCGGACCTCGTGCTCCTGGAGGACCCGGAGGAGCTTGGCCTGCAGCGGCAGGGCGAGCTCGCCGATCTCGTCGAGGAAGATCGTGCCTCCATCGGCCTCGAGGAACAGCCCGGGCTTGTCGTTGCGTGCGTCGGTGAACGCGCCCTTCTTGTGGCCGAATAGCTCGCTTTCGATCAGGCCCTCCGGGACCGCCGCGAGGTTGACCCCGACGAATGGACCGTTGGTCCGCGCGGAGTTGTAGTGAATCGCGCGCGCGATCAGCTCCTTGCCGGTGCCGCTCTCGCCGGTGACCAGCACCGAGGCCGTGGATGGCGCGATGCGCTGGACGAGCGCGACCACATCTCGCATCGACTGGCTGTTCGCGATGATGTTGGTCAACCCGAAGCGCTCCTCGACCTCGCGCTGCAGTCGCGCGACCTTGTGACGGAGCGCGCGCTCGCCGAGCGCCTTGTCCGCGACGAGCAGCAGCTCCTCGATCTCGAACGGCTTGGTGATGTAGTCGTAGGCGCCGAGCTTGACCGCACGGATCGCGGTCTCGATCGAGCCAAACGCCGTGATCATGACGACATGCGGAGGCTCCGGCAGGGCCATCACGCCGCGGATCAGATCGAAGCCATCCATCTCCGGCATCCGGAGATCCGTGATGATCAGGTCGAAGCGCTCGAGCCGCGCCAGCTCGAGGCCCGCGGAGGCCCCGCCGGCCGCCTCGACCTCGAACCCGGCATCCGCGAGCTCCTCGGTCAGGAGGTCTCGCATCGCCGCATCGTCTTCGACGATCAGGATCGACGCGGACCGCTCGCTCATGGGGCCTCGTTCTAGCACGGGCACAGCAGGTCGCGGGTTCCGTCGAGCGCGCGCTGGCACGCAGGAGAGGACACGCACGAGGGCGGGGCGTTGCAGCGCAGGTTCAGGGCAGGCAGCGCCCGGACGAGGCGCCGCGCCGGTGCCCTTCCGAGGCCAGAGCCCGGGCGTGTGCGCGGATCATTGGATGCCGTCCTTGCGGCGGCTGCGCCGGTGCTCGTGCTCCTCGTCGACGAGCCGGACGTAGTCGAGCTGCTCGGTGGCCTCGACGACGAAATCGGCCGCGTCGCCCAGCGCCCGCACGCGCTCGCGAAACGCCTCGGCGATCTGCTCGAACGGCGGCAGGTCGTTGCGGCCCGACAGCGCGCCCGACATCGCCGCCTCGCCGGCTTCGGCGGTGAGCTGGAGCGCGACCTCGCGGGTGACCCGGCCGCGTCGGATGACATCCTGCACGCTCGTGGCGAGGTGACCGAGCTCGTACTGCTTGGAGTCGAGCATCTCGAGCGCGACGAAGATCACCTGGCGCGCGGACAGCACCTTGTCCTGATACAGCACCATCGCCGCCTGGAAGTAGTTGAACACCGGGACCAGGCGCGGCCCGAACCGGCGAAACCCGAGCGGTGGTGACCTGCGATCGAGGTGGATGAAGATGCGGTTGACCGCGTCGCGCTTCGGCACGCGTCGCGCGAGCTCGAGGATCCGCTCGGCATCGTCGTCGTAGGCGCGCGCCGCGATCAGGACTCGCTCGAGGTCCCCGACGCTGACCCGGCCGGCGACCACGTCGGCGTACAGGGAGTAGATGATCGCGTCGGCCTCGGCATCGTCTCCGAACAGCGTCTCCTGATCCGCGGTCGCGCCGAGCCGCGACAGCAGCATCGCGGGCAGCTTGTACGGGATCTGCGCCCGCAGCGCACGGAACCTGCCCCTCAGGATGTTCTTCAGGTTGTTCTTGAGGACGAACTCGTCGTACTCGATGCCGTCGAGCGCGAGCTTGGCCGCGAGGACCTGGCGCATCTGCGTCGGGCTGCCCGACACGATGCAGATCCGGTGCCCCTCCTGATGGAGAGCGCGGAGCAGCGCGGTGGCGCCCGGGTAGGCCTGCTTGTCCGCGGCGTTCTGGATCGCGTTCTTCGCGAGGTCCCGCAGGCTATCGAACTCGGTGCGCAGGTAGGTCTTGTCGAGGTCCCAACGGAACGTGTGCTTCGGCGGCGGTGCACCGGGCGGCAGCCCCTCCGGGACGTGATCGAACAGCCCGATGCGCTCGCCGAGCCGTCCCGGCAACGTGGCGAGCCGACGCAGGGTGGACCGATTGCTACCTCGCGCCATCCGTCAGATCCGTGCGCGGGCGCGCGCTGCGCTGGGCGCGTTCGTCGAGCTCCGCCATCGTCCGCGCGATGTTGCCGCACAGGTTGCCGGCCAGGGCCTTGTGGGCGACCTTGATCGCGTTGGCCACGGCGTGCGCATTCGAGCGGCCGTGCGCCTTGATGAACGGGTTCGTGAAGCCCAGCAGCGGCGCACCGCCGTACTGCTGCCAGTCGGTGATCGACTTGAGCTGGTCGATCGCGGACGACAGCGCGATCAGCCCGAGCCGCCACGCAAGCCGCTCCTTGTGGGCGTAGCGCGCGAGCCGCACCACCGTCTCCGAGACGCCCTCGAGCATCTTCAGCACGACGTTGCCGACGAAGCCCGACGTCACCACGACGTCCGCCACGCCGCGCGGGATGTCGAGGCCCTCGATGTTGCCGATGAAGTTGAGCTCGGTCGTCTCGACGAGCGCCGCGTGCGCCGCCACGATCGCCGGCGGCCCCTTGCCGGGCTCGGTGCCGTTCGAGAGCAGCGCCACCCGCGGCCGGCGGTTGCTCGACACGAGCTTGGCGTACGCCGAGCCCATCACGGCGAACCCGACGA
>Ga0316603_10002322_pt1 | contig 10408 bp, 7 predicted proteins | sample OWC_soil_day10_n_FD_207649 | JGI IMG/M metagenome (GOLD analysis project Ga0316603, IMG submission 207649) | Wetland soil microbial communities from Old Woman Creek delta, Ohio, United States - OWC_soil_day10_noCT | ecosystem: Environmental > Terrestrial > Soil > Wetlands | place: USA: Ohio...
CACCACCACCGGGTACCTCGGGGGGATCCGGTTCCTGATGCGCCGCCTGATCCTGGCCCTGGTGCTGCTGGCGGCGGTCTACTTCGGGGCCGGCCATCTCATGCGGATCCTTCCGGGTGGCCTGGTTCCCGACGAGGACCAGGGGGTGGTCTTCGCCACCTTCAACCTGCCGCCGGGGGCCACCCTGGAGCGCACCGATGCGGTGCTGCGGCGGGCGGAGCGGTTCGCCGCCGGTATGCCGGGCGTCCAGTCGGTGCTCGGTTGGGGCGGGTTCAACCTCATGTCCAGCTCGTTCAGCTCCGATGCCGCCAGTCTGGTCATGACCCTCGAACCGTGGGAAAAGCGGGTCGCGCCGGAGACCCAGATCGTTGCCATCATGCAGCGGCTGCGGCGCGAGTTCGCCGACTATCCCGAGGCGCGGGCCTTCGTCTACTCATTGCCCTCCATTCCCGGCATGGGCAACGTCAGCGGCTTCCAGTTCATTCTCCAGGACCGGGGCGACCACACTCCCGAGGAGCTCTTCCAGAGGGCCCAGGAGCTGGTGGCCGCCAGCGCCCGGGAGCCTGCGATCGGCGTGCTCTTCAACACCTTTGAGGTCAACGTGCCGCAGCTCCAGGTCGAGATCGACCGCGAGAAGGTCCAGACCCTGGGTGTCCCCCTTCGAAACGTGCTCGAGGGGCTGCAGTTCTACCTGGGCGGTTTCATGATCAATGACTTCAACCTGTTCGGACGGGTCTATCGAGTCATGGTCCAGGCCCAGCCCGAATTCCGCCGGGGGCCGGATGCCGTCGGGGACATCTACGTCCGCAACGCGGCCGGGAAGATGGTGCCCCTGAGCACGCTGGTTACGATCCAATCGGAGAGCGGCCCCACCCACATCACTCGCTACAACATGTTCCGCGCCGCCGAGCTCTCGGGCCTCCCCGCGCCCGGCTTCAGCTCCGGGCAGGCCATCGCCGCCATGGAGCGGCTCTCGGAGAACATGCCCCGCGGCTTCGGCCACGAATGGACGGGGCTCGCTTTCCAGGAGAAGCTCGCCGGGGGCCAGGCGGTCTACATCTTCGCCTTCTCGGTCCTCTTCGTCTTCCTGGTGCTGGCGGCATTGTACGAGAGCTGGGCCATCCCCCTCGGGGTGCTTCTAGGGCTGCCGATCGCCGTCTTCGGCGCCCTTCTCGGGATCTGGTTCCGGGAGCTGGCCAACGACGTGTACGTCCAGGTCGGCATCGTGATGCTGATCGGCCTCAACTCCAAGCTCTCCATCATGATCGTGGAGTTCGCCAAGAACAAGCGGGACCTCGAAGGCTTTACCACCTTCGACGCCGCAGCGGAGGGGGCCAAGCTGCGTTTCCGGGCCGTCCTGATGACCGCCCTGGCCGAGGTGGTCGGGTTGATGCCCCTGGTGTTTTCCTCCGGCGCGGGCGCGGCGGCGCGCTGGTCGCTGGGCACCGCGGTCGTTGCCGGCATGGCCACCGCCACCGTGTTGAGTCTGTTCTTCATACCGGTGCTCTACTATGCCATTCAGACCCTGGTGGAGAAGATGAAAGGCCGGCCGGTCGCACCCGCCCTCTTTACGGGGGAAGCAGCCGGTCCGGCCGGCAAGGCGTAAGGAAGGCCAGCATGCAACGGTTCGCTATTCTCCTGCTATGCGTTTGCCTTTTCGGCTGCTCCCTCGCCCCTACCTACGAGCGCTCCCCCGGGGAGGTCCCCGAGGATTTCCGCTTCCAGTCCCTTGAGGGCCGAGCCCAGCCGGAGCTCGCCTCCCTCGCCGACCTGGAATGGTGGGAGATGTTCGACGACGCGGCGTTGCGGGAGCTGATCAACATTGCCCTGGCGCAGAACTACGATGCCCGCCTGGCCATGGCCCGGGTGGCCGAAGCGCGGGCCCTGGCGGGGGTGAGCCGCTCGTTTCTGCTGCCCCAGGTGGGCGCCGCCGCCGGCTATCAACGGCAACGCGTAAGCCGGACCAGCGTCGACCCGCCCATCTCCTCGAACGCCAACACGCCCGACAACTTCGCTCAATTCAACTTCGATCTTTCCTGGGAGATCGACCTGTTCGGGCGCCTGCAGAACCTGAGCGAGTCCGCCCGGTCCCTGTTCTTCGCTTCCGAATGGGGGCAGCAGGCGGTGCTGTCCGCCGTGGTGGCCGACGTGGCGCGGGCCTACTTCGAGCTTCGCACCCTGGACTACCAGCTGGAAATTTCGCGCGCCACGCTGGAATCGTTTCAAGGGTCGCGCCGCCTGGTGGCGCTGCGCCTCCGGCAGGGAGTGGTGTCGCGGGAGGAGCTGGCCCAGGCGGAGGCCCTGGTCCATACCGCCGGGGTCCGGATCCCCGACCTGGAACGGCTGATCGCCCAGAAGGAGAACCAGATCAGCATCCTGCTGGGGAACAACCCGCAGCCCATCCAGCGCGGCAAATCTCTAACCGAGTTGGCGGTGCGTCCCACCGTCCCCGCCGGTCTGCCCTCCGACCTGCTGGAGCGGCGGCCGGACATCCGCCAGTCCGAGGCGGTGCTCATCGCCGCCAATTACCGCATCGGAGCGGCCCGGGCCAATTTCTCCACCTTCTGGAACATCGGCCCGGTCGCAACGCTGCCTATTTTTACCGGAGGCTTCAATTACTATACCCTCCAAGCCACCCAGGCTCAAAAGGAACAGGCCCTGGTCTTTTACCAGGCCACGGTGCGCCAGGCCTTCCGGGAGGTGTCGGATGGCCTGATAGCCCATACCATGTTTCAAGAGTTCCTCAGGGAGCAGGAGGCGTTGGTGGATAGCTATAGGGTCTACTCCCAGGTGGCCACCAAGCGCTTCAAAGGAGGACTGGAATCCTTTCTGACGGTGCTGGATTCGGACCGGCAGCTTTTCACCGCCAAGCTGGAGCTGGCGGCGGTGCAGCGGGACCAGCTCCTGACCCTGGTCCAACTTTACAAGGCGCTGGGCGGCGGCCCGGAGCTCCCCCGCAACCCTGCCGAGCCCAGAGCCGCCGCTGGGGCGTCAGCTCTCCCGGACCTCACCCGGAATCAATAAACAGCCGGTGCGGGTGGGAGGCGGGCGCAAGACGCACACCTCACCGTCGCCGCGAGTCTGGTGGAAACGGGGGTGAGGCTCACCCATAGGAGGATCATCATGGCCGCAAGTCACAACGAAGCAGCGCGACCGCTTAGTCTGGCGGAGGCGGCGATTCCGATCTTCGCGCTCATCGTCCTGGTCGGGCTCTCCTATTTCCTGTTCGGCGACGAAGGGGCCAAGGGCCCCAACCAGGTGGCGCTGGTGATGGCGGCGCTCGTGGCGCTCATCATCGGCCGACGGGCGGGCCACACCCTCGACGAGTTGCGCGAAGCGGCGATTGCAAGCGTGGGCACCGGGGTGAGCGCCATTTTCATCCTCTTTGCGGTCGGCGCCCTGACCGGCACCTGGGCGATGAGCGGGACGCTCCTCACCATGGTGTACTACGGCTTGCAGCTGCTCAGCCCGAACTACTTCTACATGACCGCGGCCTTGATCTGCGCCGTGGTGGCCTTGAGCATCGGCAGTTCCTGGACGGTCGTCGGCACGATCGGCATCGGCCTGATCGGGATCGCCATCAACATGGAACTCAGCCCGGCGATCACGGCCGGGGCGGTCATCTCGGGGGCTTATTTCGGCGACAAATCATCCCCCCTCTCCGACACCGCCAACCTCGCCGCCGCCGTTGCCGGGGCGAACCTCTACCAGCACCTGCGCGAGACGCTGTGGAGCTCCGTGCCCACGCTGGCGGCCACCCTCGCCATCTTCTGGTGGCTGGGCGAGCCCGGTGATTTCGACGCCTCCGCCAAGATGGAGATGATCCGGGGATCCTTTGGCGTTTCGCTGCTCAATTTCCTGCCGCTCGTCGTGGTCGTCGCCCTCGCGTTGATGAAAGTCCCGCCCTTCACCACGATCATGGTTGGGGCGCTGGCCGGGGCATTGCTGGCGGTCATCATGGCGCCCGAACGGGTGATGGCCTTCGCCGCCGCTCCCGACCTGCCCGCGCCGCTGACACTTCTAAAAGGCGCCTGGCTGGCCATCGCCGTCGGCTACACCTCGACCACCGGCTACGCGGTGATCGACCAGCTCGCTTCCCGGGGCGGAATGGAGAGCATGCTGAACACGATCTGGCTGATCATCGCCGCCTTGGCCTTCGGCGGTGTGGTCGAAAAGGCGGGCGTCATCGAACGGCTGGTGGCGCCGGTGCTCGCCGCGGCCCGATCGACCGGCAGCCTCGTGACAGCGCTGATCGGCTCGACGGTGGCGACGAACATCGTCACGGCCGACCAGTACATCGCCATCATGCTCCCGGGGCGGATGTTCAAGGGAGGCTTCGAGCGCCGCGGTCTTGCACCGGTGGTTCTCTCCCGCGCCATCGGGGATTCCGGCACCGTCACATCGGCCCTGGTTCCCTGGAACAGCTGCGGGGCCTACATGGCCGCGACCCTCGGGGTAGCCACTCTCAGCTACGCCCCGTTCACCTTCTTCAACCTGATGATCCCGCTGGTTTCGATCCTGATGGCCTTCACCGGCATCCGCATGCTGAAAAAGTAGGCGCGGTTGCCGTAAAAATTGATCCGATTCATCACGCCAGTGCGCAGTCCGCAACTGGACACTCACTAGAATGGAGGACCTACATGGACAGGCAGACGCTGCGGGCGTTACTGGCCGTTTTCGTGGTGCTCGCCTCCGGCTGCAGCTCACCGCTGGGCAAGGAGCCCGCGGCAAACGCGCCCTCTATGGCGGGGACGGGGAAGCGGGCCCCCTTCGGCACCCCCTACCAATGCGGTGAGGCTTCGGCCATCTTCGGTGCGCTGGGTGAGGGCGCGCGCATGGTCGTGGGGGCCGAGACCTTCGACCTGAAGCCGGTGGTGTCGGCCTCCGGGGCGCGGTACCGGGCCGTCGACGGAACGGAGACCGGTTTCTGGAGCAAGGGAGAGCGCGCGCTCGTCACCGTGCGCGGCAAGGAACTCCCGGAGTGCCGGGCCGTCCGGGAACCCGAACTCCCCTTCACCGCCCGCGGCCAGGAGCCCGGCTGGATGATCACGATGGATACGGGCACGATCTCCCTGAACGCCGACTTCGGGGCGCTTCAGCTGCGCTTCCCGCGGACCGCGCCGCAGGTTTCGGCCGACGGCATCCGCTACCGCACCGAGGCCGACGGCCGCCGCCTGTCGGTATGGGTCCAGCCCCGGATCTGCGCCGACAGCGCCACCGGCATGCCCCATCCCTACCAGGTGCGCTACGAGCTCGACGGCAAAGGGCATCCCGGCTGCGGCGGCGAGCCGAAGAGCCTCCTCACCGGCGGCGAATGGATCGTGGAGACGATCGGCGGTGCGCCGGTGGTCGACAAATCAGGGGCGACGATTCTCTTCATGGAGGAGGGCCGGGTGGCCGGCAACGCCTCGTGCAACCGTTTCGTCGGAGGCTACAGTTTGACCGGGGAGGGTCTTTCCTTTTCACAGATGGGGACCACGATGATGGCCTGCGAGGAGGACTTGAGCTTACAGGAAGCCCGGCTCCTCGAGCTGCTGCAGGCGGTTTTCCGCTTCGAGATCTCCCCGGAGAGTCACCTCGTGCTTCACACCCCGTACGGCCGGAGCATCACGGCCAAGCGCTGATATGGGCTGACAGGTTGCTCAAAACAGGCTTCAAGCGGCCAGCCAAGGCGTGCGGGGGAATAGGGGAGCGCAGCCGATTCGAAAGAGGAGCGCATTCACAGCAGCCGCACAACGCCGGATCACCGTCCGAAACGCGGTTTTTTCAAGCATCCGCTAATCTCGCGCCGGGGGTGGAAGCAAAATCTCCGTGGGGGCGTCGTGGTAGGGTTTGGGAGGGCGCACGGCAAGCACACCCACCATACGGGTGAGGACGGACTCCGGCACGCCCATGGCCTGTTTGAGAGCCACATCCCGGTCCCAGACGTTTTCGATCCTCGCGATGCGCCAGGCATTCACCCACCCGATGTGCCCGACGTGGTACCAGGGCGACACCACCGGAAAGTGCTGCAGCGGCCAGTCTGTTCCGTAGATCATATGGTCGATCGCCCAGGGAATATTCAACGCCTTGGTCAGGTACCCCAACCGGTTGAACTGAGTCAGGCTCGAGATATCCGTGTAGAAGTTCGGGTAGGCCGGCAATATCGAGAGCAGCCGCTCGAAGTTGTCCTGGCCCTCGGATTGACCCGTGGCCGCCATGTGGGCCGCGATCACTGTGACGCCGTGCTTCAAGGGCAGCCGTAGCTTGAGGGGATCGGAGAGCTCGTCGCGGGCATGGGCGAAAGACCGCTCCATACCGGCGTGGCTGAGCAGCGGGATGCCGAGCTCGGCCATTTTTTTGTAGAACGGGATGAAGAATTCATCGGAGGGATCGATGTCCATGATCGAGGGGATCCACTTCACCAGGACCGCCCCCTGCGCCGCCGCCCGCTCCAGGAGCTCGATGCTGTCCTTGCGGTTGGGGTTGATGCTGGCCCCGAAGAGCAGGTTGGGGTACTTGGCGACCTCGCGGGCGAGAAAGTCATTGGGGATGTAGATCTGGGTGCGCTTCTCGTCTAAAAGGCCTGTCGTCCGGTCGACGATCCCGTCCATGGCCAGGACGACCGCCTGGTCGACATAGCGGGAGCGCGCGATGTTTTTGCTGAGCCGCCGGAGGACGAGCTGATCGCCCTCGGCTTCCAGCTCCTGCTCCGTGACGCCGACCCACCGGAGAAAGAAATGGACGCGGAAGTTCTCCCGCATCTCCTTGTTCAGGAAAGCCCCGGAGCCGCCGTAGCCGAGCCCCGCCGCATGGACGTGGTAGTCGACGATGTGGAGGGCTTCCAATCTTTCGTTCGCCGCACTATCGCCTGCTAAAAACCCGCCTGAAAAAATCACCAGCAGAGTGATTACCGTCGCCGATTTCATGAATAAGATCTTTCCTCACCAGGAAGGAATCAATATTTGAGATGCGGCCCCGGCTTTGTCAGCAAAGCACCGATGCGGCTGTGAGGCAGCAGGCAGTAGTGCGGAGCCTTCGATTCGATGCCATCTCTTTTCCTGCGACAAACGCTCGGTTAAAAGCGGTGGCCCAGTCCCAGAATTTGCCAAGTGAGATTTACTAAAACCGAGTCGAGCCGATGTCAAGTGTATTTGGCTCATAACTTAAATTGGATTTTTCCGTTCAAAATGAAATTGGCAGAGGTTCCTTTGACCCAACTTGATCCATCGGTTTCAGGAATTCTGCGCCGGCCTCAACATGCGGCGCCTCTTATACGGGCCTGCAGGAGAAAAGCAACCCCCCACGCCGGCTAATCTTCATCGTCGAGAGGAGTTTCACGATTCCTGCAGCTCTCACAGAACTTGCGGGGAACACCTCTTCCGATCCAGCGAATCTTCATAACGTGCATCTTGCCGCAACCGGGACAGATGCACTCGACCTTCGATTTCCCGCAACCCGTTGCCTCAGACAATTCGTCAAACCCATGGTCGGCATCTTCTAACGGCTGCTTGGCATTTTTTTGGAGAATACCGGTTTTGGGAGTTGTCATTTTAGGCCTCCTCAATTAAAGGGGGTTCATGAACCCAACACCTGTCGTCCTGATCAGCGGCAGGACGAACGGCGCCCCGAATGGACGGCTTAAATCTTCCATGCCCAGACACAAGGTTTAGGATTGCAACGCCCACGTCAAGGCAGGACCGGATCTGCGGCCCCGCCCTGTCGAAGCGCTCCGCAGGCGGCATCTGCTTGCCGAAGAAGTCCTTGAAGCGCTCGTCCCCGAAGGGGTGGCCCTCAAACTTCGGAACCTGCCGGATTACCTGAACCGGAGGATCGAAAATGACCTCCGAGCCCACGGCAGTTGTACGCTGATCCCGTCCTTTGGAGATTTCTGCAAAACAGCGTTCGACCGTCAAGCCGGCGGCAAGCTCTCCGCGCGGCTGCCCAGATGCCGGGCCAGGAAACTCTCCATCCGGTGGTAGAACTCAAAACGGTTTTCCTCGTTGTGGAAGCCGTGGCCTTCGTTTTTTTTCACGATGTACTCGACATCGACCCCCCGTTGGCGAAGGGCCTGCACGATCTGGTCGGATTCGGCCTTCTTCACCCGAGGGTCATTGGCGCCTTGGGCCACCAGCAGCGGGGCCTTGATCCGAGCGGCATTAAAGACCGGCGACACCTGCTTTAAAAGAGCCTCGTCTTTCACCGGATCGCCGACCATCTCGTACATCATCCGGCGCCCCAGCTCCCAGTAGGGCGGCAGGGTTTCCAACAACGTGAAAAGGTTCGACACCCCCACGTAGTCAATGCCGCAGGCGTACAGATCGGGGGTGAAGGCCAGGCCGGCCAGCGTGGCATAGCCGCCGTAGGAAGCGCCGTAAATGCCGATGCGCTTCGGGTCGGCGATGCCCTGCCGGATAAGCCACTGCACACCGTCGCTGATGTCGTCCTGCATCCTTCCGCCCCACTGCTTGAACCCGGCCTGCCAGAAGCTCTTGCCGTAGCCGGTCGAGCCGCGGAAGTTGATCTTCAGGACCCCAACTCCCCGATTGGCCAGAAACTGAGTCTCGGGGTCGAAACCCCAGACGTCACGGGACCAGGGTCCCCCGTGCGGATTCACGACGATGGGCAGGTTTACGGGAGGTACGGCCTTCGGCAGCGTCAGGTAGCCGTGAATCGTCAGACCGTCGCGGGAGGTAAAACGGATCGGTTGCACGTCGGCCATTTCCGCTTCGTTCAGCCAGGGGCTCAGCTCCGCCAACTTCTCCAGCCGCCTGCTGGAAGGTTCGTAAAGGTAGCAGGCACCCAGGGACTTGTCGCTGAAGGTACGCACGATCATGCGACGCTCATCACGGCTCATACCGGTGACCGCCACCCGCCGGCCTGGAAGACGAGCTTCCAGGGCTTCCTGCAGCTGCCGGCGCTCCGGGTCGAAAAACCGGTAGTGAGGCTTGTCGGTCGTGAAGGCGACTCCCGTGATGGTTTTGCGCGCCTTGGAGCGCAAAAGACCGGACACATCCACCTCCGGATGTTCAAAGACCAGATCCAACAACCGGCCGGCGCCCACATCATAAAGGTAGATGGCCGTCTTGTCGCGTCCGAGATTGGAGGCAACGTAGAGCTTCTGGTTGTCGAAGGTGAAAAAAAGCGGCTCGAGGGTGTTCTTGAAATCCGTGGTCGCCACGGTCCGGAAAGAGTCGCTCTCGGACTCTCGATAGAGCAGGCTGGATTGCACGCCGTCCGTGGTAACGGCCACCCGCAGCCGGCCGTCGTTGTCGGCCAGCCACTCGGAGACATTCCCCGGGTTTTCGGCAATCAACTCCATGGCAGCCGTGTAAATATTGATTCGGTAAACATCGAATACCCTGCGGTCTCGACGGTTGAGGCTGATCAGCATTTCGGCGTCGTTGTCTTCGAGCGGGTCTACAATACCGGCCCGCACACCCTCGAAGGGCGTCAGTTCCTTCAAGCCGGACCCATCGATATCGACAGCATACAAACGGTAGTTCTCGTCCCCTCCGGTGTCCTGGACATACACGATGCGGCGGTTGTTGGCCCAGGCGTAGCCGGCGATGTCCCGCTCGCGGGCGCCGGTCAGGCGGGCTTCGGCTTGCTCGCCCACCTTACGGACATGCACGTTCATCCGGTTCTCCCACGGTCGCATGAAAGCGACGTGCGCGCCGTCGGGAGAAATCGTGTAGTTGGCGGTTTCCGGATTTCTGAAAAAATCGGTCAACGGAATCAATCGGGGCTGAACGGCCCCTGGGTTTGTTGCCGAGGAAAACCCCGGCGCCATGAACAGGGCGGCCAGCGCCAAGCAAGCTGTCAGCTTTTGATTGATCATTGGGACGTTCTCCTTCACACTGGTAATTTAATCTTAGGAAAAATGTGGAACACCAGGCCGATAAAAGCAAAGCCCAGCGGAAACCAATACATGACGGCCTCCCGCATCAATTCGATCCGGATCTGTGCCTGAGCAGAGTGCTCCCGGTAATAAATCCTGCGCATGTTCAATCCTCCTGTCTTGTTGGGTGTGGGGGTCGGCTTGTGCTGGAAAAAACGCTGAGGGGCCTGAGGCGTCGGCCCAGGCTCCAGCCCTTGGCCCCCGGCTGAAACGCCCACACCGCCACCACAGGCAATACCAGGCCCAGGATCATGGTGACAATCATGAGCATCCCCAATTCGTCATAGCGCCCGCGTTCGACTACGAAGAGCCGGTTGAGATATTTCGTGCCAAGCTGGCTGGCCGACAAGGCCAGGTTCGTAAAAGCGGCCATCACCGCGAAGTAGGTGGCCTTCTGGGTCCGCGGAGCCTCCTTGGCGATCCAGGCCAGCATCGGGATCATGGCCACCTGGCCCAGGGGCGAATCCGCCATGGTGTCGATGAGGGCGATCGTGCGGGCACCGAAGCCCAAGTGCGTTGCGGTCCATT
>Ga0316603_10002324_pt1 | contig 10407 bp, 6 predicted proteins | sample OWC_soil_day10_n_FD_207649 | JGI IMG/M metagenome (GOLD analysis project Ga0316603, IMG submission 207649) | Wetland soil microbial communities from Old Woman Creek delta, Ohio, United States - OWC_soil_day10_noCT | ecosystem: Environmental > Terrestrial > Soil > Wetlands | place: USA: Ohio...
CGAGAGGGCCGACGAGATGGAGGAGCTGGTCGAGAGGTTCGGCCACGTGCAGGCCCGCTTCGACGAGCTGGGGGGATACGGGCTCGAGTCCCGGGCCCGCGAGATCCTGGCCGGCCTGGGCTTCTCCTCCGAGATGATGGACGGCGACGTGGGCGCGCTGTCCGGTGGCTGGAAGATGCGGGTGGCGCTGGCGCGCATCCTCCTCATGGCTCCCGACGCGCTGCTCCTCGACGAGCCATCCAACCACCTGGACCTCGAGTCCATCATCTGGCTCGAGCAGTTCCTCCGCGGCTACCCGGGCGCCATCCTCATGACCTCCCACGACAAGGAGTTCATGAACCGGGTGGTGGACAAGATCGTCGAGATCGACGCCGGCGAGCTCACCACCTACTCGGGCGACTACGACTTCTACGAGCGCGAGCGAGCCATCGCCGACCAGCACCAGCAGGCTGCCTTCGACAAGCAGCAGGCCATGCTGAAGAAGGAGCTGGCCTTCATCGAGCGGTTCAAGGCCCGGGCCTCGCACGCCGCCCAGGTCCAGTCGCGCGTGAAGAAGATCGACAAGATCGAGAAGGTGGAGCCGCCCAAGATCCGCAAGACCGTCGACTTCGAGTTCTGGACCCCGCCCCGGTCCGGCGAGGACGTGGCCAAGCTGGTCGGCGTGGACAAGGGGTTCGGTTCACGCAAGGTCTATGACGGGCTCGACTTCCTGGTCCGCCGTGGCGAGCGCTGGTGCGTCCTCGGCGCCAACGGATCGGGCAAGACGACCCTCCTCAAGATGGTCGCCGGGGAGTCCCGGCCCGACGCCGGGTCGGTCACCGTCGGGGCGAGCGTCAAGATGGCCTACTTCGCCCAGCACGCCATGGAGCTCCTCGACCCCGCGGAGACCGTCTGGGACGCGCTGCAGCGGGCCTTCCCGCGGGCGTCGGTGGGGTCGCTCCGGACGCTGGCCGGATGCTTCGGCTTCTCGGGCCACGAGATCGAGAAGTCCTGCCGTGTGCTGTCGGGTGGCGAGAAGGCCCGGCTGGTGCTGGCCATGATGCTCTACGACCCGCCCAACTTCCTCGTCCTCGACGAGCCCACCAACCATCTCGACGTGGGGACCAAGGAGATGCTGGTCCGTGCGCTGGACGGGTTCGAGGGCACGATGCTCTTCGTCTCCCACGACCGGCGGTTCCTCTCCGCGCTCTCCAACCGGGTCCTGGAGCTCGGCCCCGACGGGCCCGTCGCCTACGGCGGCGGTTACTCGGAGTACGTGAGCCGGACGGGGCGCGAAGCCCCGGGCCTCCGGCCCGCGGCGACCCGGCGCTGATCTCGCCCGCTGGACTCCCTCCGGGGCGCCCCGGGTGCGCCCCGACGCCTCGGCCGTTAGGGATGTGGCGTCATGACCGCTCCCTCGACCGTGGTCGCACTCCTCGCCGTGGCGCTTCTCGGACTCGCCTGCACCCGCGCTCCTGCACCACCCGCGGCGCGTGCCCCCGAGCCCGGTCCCGACGCCGGCACGGTCTCCGTCCAGATCCAGCCCTACGGCGTGGAGGTCGCCGCCGACGGGATCGCGCGCTGCCGCACGCCGTGCAGCTTCCGGATCGCCCCAGGTCTCCACCGGATCACGGTGCGAACGAGCGGCTTCATGCCCTGGCAGGAGGACGTCCGGGTGGAGCCGGGCGCCGAGGTGAAGGTGTCGGCGTCGCTGGTCGGTTCGCACTGAGGGGCGCCGCCCGGCGCTCGCGCGTCACGCCCGCCCGGCCAGCTTCCGGTAGAGGGTCGATCGGCCGATGCCCAGCCGGCGTGCAGCCTCGCTCTGGTTGCCCCTGCACTCGGCCAGCACCCGCTGGACGTGCTCCCGCTCGCGGGCGGCACGGGCGGCGCGAAGGTCGCGCGAGGGGAGGGAGGCCTGCACCGGGGCGCCCGGCTGGAACAGCTCGGGCATGACCGCGGCGAGCTCGTCGTCCCCCACGGCCCGCGAGGTGTCGTCGGCGTAGAGGAGGGCCACCCGCTCGATGACGTTCTCCAGCTCGCGCACGTTGCCGGGCCATCCGTACGCCTCCAGGCGGGGGAGGAGCGTGGCGAGCGCCAGTGCGTGCATCCCGGGTGCACCGTGCCGGACGAGGCCTCGCCGGAGGAGCTCGGAGGCGATTGCGGCGACGTCGCCAGGGCGCTCCCGGAGCGCCGGGATGTGGAGCGGAAGGATGTGGAGCCGGTAGTAGAGGTCCTCGCGGAACTCCCCCGCGGCGATCGCCTGGGGAAGGTCGCGATGGGTGGCCGCGAGGACGCGGACGTCGATGGGGGTCGGGTCGTTGCTCCCGAGGCGAAGGACCTGGCGCTCCTGCAGCACGCGCAGGAGCCGGGTCTGAAGGGTGACGGGGACGTCCCCGACCTCGTCGAGGAAGATGGTCCCGAGGTGGGCCGCCTCGAAGAGGCCCGGTCGTCCGCCGCGCCGCGACCCGGTGAAGGCTCCCTCCTCGTACCCGAAGAGCTCCGACTCGAGCAGGGTCTCGGGGAAGGCCGCGCAGTTGATGGCGACGAAGGGCTGGTCGCGCCTCTGGCTCGCGCCGTGGATGCCCTGGGCCACCATCTCCTTGCCGGTGCCGCTCTCGCCGGTGATGAGCACGGTCGCATCGGTACGCGCGTATCGCTCCGCGAGCGAGCGGACCCGGGCGATCGCGGGCGAGTCGCCCACGATGGCGCCGAGCGCGTACCGCGTCTCGAACCGACGGGGTCGATGCTGGGATCGGAGCCGCCTCTCCATGCGCTGGATGGCGCCCGACTCCTGGCAGGTCACCACCGCGCCCCGGATGATCCCGTGGACGGTGAGGGGGACCCGGCTCACCACGACGGTCCGGCTTCCCAGGCGCTCGACGGCGTCGAGGTCGGCGGTCCCGCTCTGGAGCACGCGGTCCACCGCCAGTGCGGGGAGCACCTCCGCGAGCGACCGCCCGAGCAGGTCGTGCGCCTCGAGGCCCGCCATCCGGAGCAGGGAAGGGTTGGCCGTCCGGACCTTCCCGTCGGCGTCCACCGCGACGATGCCCGGCTCGAGCGCCTCGACGGTCCGGCGCACCTCCTCGCGGCGCGCCGCCTCGCCACGGGCGATCCGCGCGATCTCGGCGGCCTGTCGCACGGCCGTGGCGACCGAGTCCTGGCCGTAGAGGAGCACGGAGCGAAGTCCCGCCTGCTCCGCCATGTCGCAGGCCGGGCCCGTGCCAACGATGACCTCGATCCCCTGGGCGGCCAGGTCGGCAACCTGGGCCCGCGCGTCCTCGGGGGTGAGGTAGGGGCGCTGCTCGACCCGGGTCTCCCCGAGCAGGTGACGGGCCTGGTCGAGGCCAGCCACCCCCCGCTGGAAGTTGACCACGCCGATGCGGGGAGAGAGCTTCCGGGCCTGCACGAGCGCCTGGAGGGCGTCCACCGTCGACGCGGTGACCACCACGACGGGCACGTCGGCGTGGTCGCGGAGGTAGGTGCCGTTCGCCCCGGCGGCGACGAAGGCGTCGGCGGTCTGTCCGTCGGCAGCCATCTCCCGCGCCGTCCGGAGGGCGTCCTCGAAGCCGCGGTCGAACACCCGGACGTCGGCCACGTCGGCGAGGAACGGCGTCATGCTGGAGAAGACGTGCCGAAGGCGGCTGGTGCTGAAGGCCCAGATGACGGGGCGCGTGGGCTGGTCGGGCAATTGTCCTCCGTCAAGTGACTGTATCGCCAGTAGGGCGACACTGTCTCACTATCGGGACACATCGAGCAATCGAAGCGGGCCAGGATGTCGTCATGAATCATCAAACAATCGAATTCAAAAGGATTTAATGCCTACGACGCAGGACGTCGTGAATGGTCCGTGCGTTGCACGTGATGGTGATTCGAAAATCAACCTGTGGCGGGAGGCGACACGACCATGGCGGAATCGAGCGGAGCGAAGGCGCGAATGGCGCGGATCGACCGGGCCGCGGTTCTGGGCTCCGGAGTCATGGGTGCGACCATCGCAGCGCACCTGGCCAACGCAGGTGTCCGGGTACTGCTGCTCGACGTCGTCCCCAAGGACGGCGGCGACCGGAACAAGCTCGCGGCGTCCGCCCTGGATGCGCTCGCGAAGCAGAAGCCCGCGGCGGTCTACCTGCCCTCCGACCTCTCCCGGATCGAGGTGGGAAACCTCGAGGACGACCTCCCTCGCCTGAAGGATTGCGACTGGGTGGTCGAGGTGGTGGTCGAGAACATGGCGGTCAAGAAGCAGCTGCTGGGAGAGAAGGTGGCCCCGCACCTGCGCGCCGACGCCGTCCTCTCCAGCAACACCAGCGGACTCTCGGTGAACGAGATCGCCGCGGCGCTCCCGGAGGGGCTGCGCCCCCGCTTCCTCGTCACCCACTTCTTCAACCCGCCGCGCTACATGCGGCTGGTCGAGGTGGTCCCGAGCCGCTTCACCGATCCCGCCGTCGCCGCATCCATGGCCGCCTTCATCGGGCAGCGGCTCGGCAAGGGCGTGGTCCACGCCAAGGACACGCCCAACTTCGTGGCCAACCGCATCGGCGTGTTCTCCATGGCCAACGCCATCCACCACACCCTCGAGCTCGGCATGACGGTGGAGGAGGTCGACGCGGTGGCCGGGCCCGCCACGGCCCGCGCGCGCAGCGCCTGCTTCCGGACCGCCGACCTGGTGGGCATCGACACCCTGTTGCACGTGGCGAAGAACTCCTACGACACGCTGCCCGACGACGAGAAGCGGGACACCTTCAAGATGCCCGACGTCATGGGGCAGATGGTCGCGAAGGGGCTGCTCGGGAACAAGTCGAAGCAGGGCTTCTTCAAGAAGACCAAGGGCGAGAAGGCCGAGACCTTCTTCTACGACCTGGCCTCGGGCGAGTACCGGCCGTCGCAGCGCCCGAAGTTCCCGTCGGTCGAGGCCACCAAGGGAGTCGACGACCCGGTCGCCCGCCTGCGGGCCGTGCTCGGAGGCAAGGACAAGGCCGCCGAGCTGGCCTGGCGAAACCTGCGCGACACGCTCATCTACGCCTTCAACCGGGTTCCGGAGATCAGCGACGACTACGCCGGGGTCGACGACGCCATGCGCTGGGGCTTCAACTGGGAGCTCGGCCCCTTCGAGATGCTCGACGCGGTCGGCGTGCCCGAGTTCGTGAAACGGGCGGAGGGCGACGGAGTGGCGGTCCCGCCGCGCCTGCGCCAGATCGACCGGTTCTACGTCGACGAGGGAAGCCAGCGCCGCACCCGCGACCCGGCCACGCTCGCCTGGCGCGACGTGGTGCGCCCGCCCGGCAGCGTGGACCTCCTGCTCCTCAAGAAGGGCGGGGCCGAGGTCGAGCGGAACTCCGGGGCCTCGGTCGTCGACCTGGGCGACGGCGTCTTCTGCCTCGAGTTCCACACCAAGATGAACGCCATCGGCGGCGACGTGCTGGCCATGGTCCACCGGGCCGTGAAGCGCGCGGAGACCGAGGGCGTGGGGCTCGTGGTGGCGAACCAGGGCGTGAACTTCTCGGTCGGCGCCAACCTGGCCATGCTCACCATGGCCATCGCCGAGGGCGCCTTCGACGAGGTGAACCTCTCCGTGGCGGCCTTCCAGCGGGCCACCATGGCCCTCAAGTACGCGCGGGTCCCGGTGGTGTCGGCCCCGCACGGCATGGCGCTGGGCGGGGGCTGCGAGGTCTGCCTGCACTCCGACGCGGTGAACGCGCTCGCCGAGACCTACATGGGCCTCGTCGAGATCGGGGTGGGGCTGCTCCCGGCCGGCGGGGGCACGAAGGAGCTCGCGCTGCGCGCGGTCCGTGCGGCCGAGGCCGGCGACGCAGACCCGTCCCCGTTCGTCTTCAAGGCCTTCACGACCATCGCCATGGCGAAGGTGTCCACCTCTGCCGCGGAGGCCGCGCAGCTCGGGTTCCTCCGTCCCGGGGACGCCATCACCCTGGGCCCCGACCGCCTGGTCCACGACGCCAAGCAGAAGGTTCTTGCTCTCGCAGTGAACTACCGGCCGTCCACGCCGTCCACCGACGTCCGCGCGCCGGGCCGCTCCATGGCCGGGAGCCTGGGATCCCAGCTCTGGAACATGCGCATGGGCGGATTCATCACCGAGTACGAGGAGAAGCTGGGGAAGGCCATCGCCGGGGTGATCACGGGTGGCGACGTCGCCGCCGGCACGCCGGTCACCGAGCAGTGGTTCCTGGACCTCGAGCGGGAGGCATTCCTGCGCCTCTGCGGCGAGCGGAAGACCCAGGAGCGCATCCAGCACATGCTCAAGAAGGGCAAGCCCCTTCGCAACTGAACCAGGAGACCACCATGAGCGCTGCCTACCTGATCGCCGCCGTGCGCACCCCCGGCGGGAAGGCCAAGAAGGGGAAGCTCCGGGACGTCCGTCCCGACGACCTGGCCGCCGTGGCGCTCCGCGCCGCCGTGGAGCGGGCCGGGATCGACCCCGCCCGCATCGACGACGTCATCCTGGGCTGCGCGTTCCCGGAAGGGGAACAGGGCATGAACGTGGCCCGGGTCGCGTCCATGCGGGCCGGCCTCCCGGTCCAGGTTCCAGCGCAGACGGTGAACCGGTTCTGCGCGTCGGGCCTTCAGGCCATCGCCACCGCCGCCGAGCGCATCGCGGCCGGAGCCGCCGACCTGATCCTGGCTGGCGGGGTCGAGAGCATGAGCCTCGTCCCCATGGGCGGGAACAAGTACAGCGCCAACCCGTCGCTGGTGTCCTCGTGGCCCGAGGCCTACGCCGGGATGGGCATCACCGCCGAGCTGGTGGCGAAGAAGTACGGGGTCTCCCGCGCCGACCAGGACGCCTTCGCTGCCGAGAGCCATCGGCGGGCGGCCCGGGCCCAGGCCGACGGCTGGTTCGCCGGCGAGCTGGTCCCGGTCGACGTCGAGACCACCTCGGTGATCGCGGGCAAGCTCTCCCGTGCCACGGAGCGGTTCGAGGCCGACGAGGGGGTGCGCGGCGACACCACCGCCGAGGGGCTCTCGAAGCTCAAGCCCGCCTTCCAGGTGGACGGGACGGTCACCGCCGGGAACGCCTCCCAGATGACCGACGGCGCCGCCGCGGTGGTGGTGGTCTCCGAGCGCTACCTGAAGGAGAGCGGCGCGAAGCCGCTGGCGCGCTTCGTCTCGTACGGCGTGCGGGGTGTCGCCCCCGAGCTGATGGGCATCGGCCCCGTCGAGGCCATCCCGCTGGCGCTGTCCCGGGCCGGCCTGAAGCAGGACGACCTCTCCGCCCTCGAGCTCAACGAGGCCTTCGCCGCACAGTCGCTGGCCTGCGTGCGGGAGCTCCGGCTCGACCCGGCGCGGGTGAACCCGTCGGGCGGCGCCATCGCACTCGGCCACCCGCTCGGCTGCACCGGCGCGAAGCTCACGGCCACGCTGCTCCACGGCCTGCGCCGGACCGGCGGGCGCTACGGCGCGGTCTCCATGTGCATCGGCGGCGGCATGGGAGCCGCGGCCATCTTCGAGCGGCTCTAGTCAGGAGGAGGGGAAAATGGCGAAGAAGCTCTTCAAGGGTGCGGAGTTCCTGATCACCGAGGCCGCGGGCACGGACGTCTTCGTCCCCGAGGATTTCACCGAGGAGCAGCGGAGCATCGGGGTGACCGCCGAGCAGTTCGTCAAGGCCGAGGTGGTCCCGGTCATGCCCGCGCTCGAGGCCCACGACATGAAGGTCGCCGCCGCGGTGATGCGCAAGTGCGGCGACGCCGGGCTCCTCATGATCGACGCTCCGGCCGAGTACGGTGGGCTCGACCTCGACAAGGTCACCAGCATCCTGGCCGCCGAGAAGATGGCGGCCGGGCAGGCCTTCTCGGTCTCCTACGGAGCCCACACCGGCATCAGCACGCTGCCGCTCGTCTACTACGGGACCCCGGAGCAGAAGGAGAAGTACCTCGGCAAGATCATCACCGGCGAGTGGAGCGCGGCCTACTGCCTGACCGAGCCGGGCGCCGGGAGCGACGCCATGGGAGGCACCACCACGGCCACGCTGTCCGAGGACGGCAAGCACTACCTCCTCGACGGCACGAAGCAGTTCATCACCAACGGCGGGTTCGCCACGCTCTTCACGGTCTTCGCCAAGATCGACCGGAAGCACTTCACGGCCTTCCTGGTCGAGCGCGACTTCCCCGGGGTGACGGTGGGTCCGGAGGAGAAGAAGCTGGGCATCAAGGGCTCCTCCACGACCTCCGTCATCCTCGAGGGCGCGAAGGTCCCGGTGGAGAACCTGCTCGGCGAGATCGGGAAGGGGCACAAGATCGCCTTCAACGTGCTCAACGTGGGGCGCTTCAAGCTGGGGGCGGCCGTCCTGGGCGCCGCCAAGCACGCGCTCGGCACCGGCGCCGCCTACGCCAACCAGCGCAAGCAGTTCGGCCTGGCCATCTCCTCCTTCGGAGCCATCCAGGAGAAGCTGGCCGACGGCGTCGCCGACCTGTTCGCCTCCGAGTCGCTGGTGTACCGGCTGGCGGGGCTCATCGACGACCGCCTGGCCACCATCCCCAAGGACGCTCCCCAGTACTACGAGTCCTACCAGGCGGCCATCGAGGAGTACTCCATCGAGTGCGCCATCTCGAAGGTCTACTGCAGCGAGGTGCTGGCCGACGTGGTCGACGACGTGGTGCAGATCCACGGCGGGTACGGATTCGTCCAGGAGTACCCGGCCGAGAAGTACTACCGCGACGAGCGCATCAACCGGATCTTCGAGGGCACCAACGAGATCAACCGGCTCCTCATCCCCGGCACCATCCTGCGCCGGGCCATGAAGGGGGAGATCCCGCTCGAGAAGGAGGCCCGCAAGGCCTTCGAGTCGCTGCTCAGCCCCTCTCTCGACGAGATCGATCCCTCGGTTCCCTACGCCGCCGAGAAGGCCACCCTGGCCAACCTCAAGAAGATCTTCCTGATCCTCTCCGGCGCGGCGGTGAAGCGCTTCGGCGCGGGGCTGAAGGACGAGCAGGAGGTCCTGCTGGCGGCCGCCGACGTCGCCATCCAGACCTTCGCGGCGGAGAGCACCGTGCTCCGGGCCGAGCGGATCCGCCCGACGCTCTCCGAGTCGCGTCGCGCGCTGGTGGACGCCGCCGTCAAGGTGCACACCTTCCGCGCCGTGGAGAAGGTGGCCACGGCGGCGAAGCGGGGCGCCTTCTACGTGGCCGAGGGGGACGAGCTGGCCATGGTCCTCGGCGGGGTACGCCGCTTCACCAAGTACGACGCGGGCGGGCTGCTGGCCGCCAAGCGGGTCCTCGCCGCCGCGACGATCGACGCGGAGCGTTACCCGCTGTAGCGGACGTCCCCCGATCCCGGGACCCCGGACCGGCCGCCGGCGTGCGGCGGCCCGGGGTGCCGCCGGCCCCGGGTTCGGCTCAGCCCGGCGACCGGGACAGCGCCCTGGCCTTCTTCCGCGGCAGGTATCCGGGAGCCGTGGGAGGAGGGACCGTGGAGGGCGCGACCGGCAGGAGTCGCTCCACCGGAGGGGGGGCCAGCAGCGCCGCCTTGGCCTCCTTCGCCGCCTCGTGGTCGGGATCGACGCCGAGGAGGTCGTCCAGCGCCGCGACGGCCCCGTCGCGGTCGCCCAGGGCGAGGCGGGCCCGCACGAGCGACATCCGGGGAGGGAGGATCTCCGGGTGTGCCGCCACGAAGGAGGAGAGGAGCGGCTCGGCCTCTCCCGGAGTCCGGCCGCGGACCCCGGCGGCCAGCTCCGCGAAGTCCAGCCAGGGGTCCACCGCGGCAGGCCCCGCGCGCACCCGCGCGGAGAGGCGCCGGACCTCCTCGGGGCGCCCGTCGAGGCCGTAGTAGACGGCGAGCACGCGGAGGACGTCCGGGTCGTCGGGCGCCTGCAGGACCAGCGGGCGCAGCTCCTCGAGCGCGCCTTCCTGGGCTGCCCGGGCGCGCCGGAGGCCAGGCGCCCCGTCGGGAGATGCAGCCGAGGTCTCGCGAAGGTCGGCGGCGGCCAGGAACCGGGCCAGGACGCGGCCCGCGGCCGCCCCCCGGTACGCGGGGTCTCCACGCAGCGCCTCCGGAACGGCGGCCGCCGCACGGTCCAGCCGGACCGGGTCTCCGGAGGCCGACAGCGCGAGCACGTCCCGCGCCAGGGCATCGGGATCGGGAGCGCCGGCGAGAGCCAGCAGGAGCGCCGAGCAGGGAAGGGCGACGTGCACGGGGCATGGCTAAGGCCGGCGTACAGGTCCTGTCAAGGCGGCGGGATCCCGCGGGCCCTCCCGCGGCCGGGTCCTGGACCCGGGGGCGGCCGGGGACCGTCCTGTCCGGGTCGTAGCGATGGCCCCACATTCTTGCGATTCTCATCACCCAGGGTAAAAGGAGAACCATGGCCGACCACACCGACAAGAGAAAGCAGTCGCTCTACTTTCCCGAGGAGATGCTCCGGGAGATCGAACACGAGGCCCAGCGGCTCGACCGATCCCTTTCCTGGGTGGTGCAGCACGCCTGGGAGGT
>Ga0316603_10002326_pt1 | contig 10403 bp, 5 predicted proteins | sample OWC_soil_day10_n_FD_207649 | JGI IMG/M metagenome (GOLD analysis project Ga0316603, IMG submission 207649) | Wetland soil microbial communities from Old Woman Creek delta, Ohio, United States - OWC_soil_day10_noCT | ecosystem: Environmental > Terrestrial > Soil > Wetlands | place: USA: Ohio...
TTCTCGACGATTTTCCCCGGCTTGGCGAAGCGACTCATCTAGCGAGCGTGAGGTGCAACTTACAGTCATAAATAACAAATAAACAAGCAGGATGTGAATTATCTTTCTCATAATTTAATAATTTGGATGTTATATTGATTTTGTAGTTTTCTTTTGTGAAACGTTAAGAAAAATTGGAAGAAACAAAACAATTCCAATCAAAGAAAAAAGCAATCCACCAATGGTACCTGCCGCTAATGGATACCAAAAAGCTTCTTTTGTTGAACCAATTATAAATGGACTAAAACCCAATACTGTTGAAGTAATAGTTAGCATAATAGGTCGCATTTTAAAACTCCAAGCTTTTGAATATGCTTGAAGTCTTGATACATTTTTTTGTTTTAGAATTCGATTATACTCATCTATGATATAGATATTAGCATTTACAGTAAGTCCACATAAAAGTACAAACGATGCAAATCCTCCTTGGTCAAAATTCAGTTTAAAGAGGTAAAATGTTAGAAAAACACCTATAAACGAAATCGGAATAATTAGAAGGATAGCAAAAGGCTGTTTCAGTGAATTAAAAAGGATACTTGACAAAAAGAAGATAATAGTAAGAATTAAAAATAGTAGCCGATACTGTTTTCCGTTATCATTACCCCAATAATAATTTCTACCGCTTTTATTTTCAATTGTATAACCCATTGGTAACTCTTTCTTAAAATCGTTGACCACATTTTCCAGCACTTTTTGACCCTGTTCGGAAGCACCAATATATTCAAATTGGACACACAACCGATACTGTTGATTTTCTTTGTAAATGTTTTGTGGTGATTGTCCCTTTTCAATTTGTGCAACATCGGTTAGTTTCACTTGTTTCTCTCCAATAATCATTGACGAATGTCTTAAATTCCAAATATCATAACTTTGAGCCTGTTTAGCATCCAAAAAAATGCGCTCTTGTCCTTGATTTGAAAAAACATCTCCTGCATAAATGGACTTAGCCATCGTGAAGTTTAACGAACTAAAAAGTTGTATGGGAGCTATATCCTCTTTGGATAGCAATTCTTTATTCAGTTTAAATTCAAATTCCTGATAGTCATCTTTATACCAGCTAAATTCAGAATTGATAGTTACTTCTTTTATTCTTCGGAATTCAAGCAACTTAGCTTTTAATTTTTCTGCCCAATTATTTAGCTCATCGTAATTATACCCATATAACTCAGCCTGATACGAACCGGCACTTTCACTTACATCATTACTAAAACCATCGCCCAAACCGTAAACACCCCAACTTCCACCTCCCATCTCTAAAGCTTTCGTAATCAAATTTGATTTAAGCGTATTTGGAAAACCAGAAAATTGATCTTTCTTGCTAAATTGAATAGAAATATTAGCCCGGCGTGCACTTTCAATTGTTGTTTGGAACTGCTTAATTTGTTTAAACTGACTCAAATAAGCCTCCATCCGCTGAATTAAGAAATTCATTTGTGCAACTGTTGAGCCATTAGGTAAAGTCGCTGTAACATAAAGACTCGTTTCTTGTCTGTCGGTAAAATAAGATCCTTCATATACTTTTTGAACAAACAAACGCAAACTTCCACCCAGTATATTATCTGCGTATGGTTTTATATTTTCCTTGTAAAAATCCGAACCGAAAGTTTGATTGTATTTCTCTTTCCATTTTTCATTACCTTCCATTTTTTCCGGAAGCATAAAAACGGGTAGTCCAAAACCTAATATTAACAATGTAATAAAAAGATATTTCCAACGACAAGCAAATCGACAATAGACTCCATAAATTCGTTTTATCCATATAGAAATTCTGTTCCAACGGATTTTTTTAAAAAAGCCTTTTTTAACGCGGCGTCTAGTCGTTGTATCAATTTTAAATAAATCCAGCAATACAGGAACTACAAAAAGGACTACAAATAAAGAAATCAATAAGTTGATTATAAGGACAAATGCAAAGTCCTGCAAATTGAGTTTTATATTATCATCTAAAAAAAACACCATGGACAATGCTCCAATTGTAGTGAGCGTTCCAGCCATAATGGCCATAAACACATACATGTTTTTGCGCCTCATTATTTGGTCGGACATCACAATCACATTGTCAATAATCAAGGTTATGGAAATAGTAATACCTGCTAACGAATAGAGGTGAATTTCAAGTATCAGCAAATTGTAGATAATGACTGCAATAGAAATATTAATTATGAGTGATGTAATTATCAGCAATAAATATCTGAAACTACGATAGACTAATAATACAAACAGAAGTAATATTAATATAGTAAGTCCCGATCGAAAATATATCTTAGTAAGTTCTTCTTTGATGTACTCAGTATCATCATAGCTAATATGAATTTCATATCCTTTAGGAAGTGATGATTGAATTTCATTCATTTCCCGTTTTACGATTTCGCTTAATGACAGTTGATTAGCTGTTTCTTTGGCTACAACTGAAAGATAAATGGAATTTAACCCATTTATTCGATAAATGTATTGTGGCTCAGCTTGTTGATAACTAACCTTGACAATTCTATCGAGATTTATCAACTGCCCTGATTGAGTTTTTATAATTATTCCGGAACAATCAAATCCATCATTTTCTTTATTGTTAGAATAAAGAAGCACACGAATGGACGTTCTTTGCCCGGGCACTTGCTCAACTGACCCATCGCCTAGAAACTCTTTCGACAGGTAATTGCTGATTGCTTGTCGTATATCACCTGCATTTACACCTAATATTTCCAATTGTTTTGCATCGTACTCTAATCGATATTCCATTGGTGTTGATCCTGACACTTCAATACGATCGATACCTTTGATATTGGCTAATTTGGGTTTGATTTTCTTTTCGGCAAACTCATATATCTGGGAAAGATTATCTGGAGCATTTACGGTATAACTGATAAATGGACGATTAGAATTATCATCCGATTTACCTACCGAAATGGTTGGATAACTTGTCGCTGGCGGTAATGATGGTCTTGTTTGGCGAATAATTGTTGCCACTTCAAAACGTGCAACATCTATATCAACATGTTTGTCTAAATTGATATTTATCCGTCCCCAACCATTTCCGGAAGTAGAACTAATGTCTTGAATTCCTTCAAGTCGGCTCAACATAGCTTCCAATTTAGACGTGACTTCCGTTTCAACAACCTTTGATGATTGACCTGAAAGTGAAAAACCAACGTTAATAGATGGCAAAGCCTTTGATGGCGATAATTTGACTGGCAAACTAGGTATTAAAGCGATACCGATAATTGTAAGACAAAGAAATACCAAGATAGTTGAGAATGATGAAATTGGTAATTTGCGGATCATCAGCGAACTTTCATTAAATTATCAAATTTCACAAGTAATGATGTCTGTTTTTCAAAATCAAACAAAGTAAGTTTTCTAATTTTATAGTAACTCGACCAATAATTCTTGAGGGCTTCAATATAATTTCGTTTTGCTTCTGTTTGACGGTTGAGCGATAAGGTTAATGCACTAATATCATTTTCGCCAATAATAAAACGTTCTTTAGTAGCTTCATAAGCTAAATCAGCAATGCTTGTAGCTGTTTCGGCACTTGTTATTACATCTTGCTGGATATTAAAATCTTGAACTGTATTAACCACGTCTTGCTCCAAAGCAATTTCTTTTTGTTTGCCGGAAATTTTAATCACATTCAAATTATTCTTAGCCATATTTACTTTTCCTTTCCTTATGCCCCAATCCAAAATGGGAATATTTAGACCTACCGATATTATGTCCTGACGGACAGGATTTGTATATGCCATGCTCCACTTCTCTGCAACATTATTGAATCCAACACTGGCATAAACCGAGGCATTATAAAGCAATTGTTTTGACGTTTGGTCCACTTGTTTTTCTCCATCCAAAATATCTGTTTTATTCTCAAGATAAGTAGGATTATTAGTTCTGGAATTCTGTAAGGCAACATCAGCCGAAATTTGCACAGTATTGAGTTTCTCAGGTAATACAAGTTTTATTTCGGTTCCATTTCCCAAATTTAGAAATGTTACCAGCGCCGACATGGCTTTATTTAAGTTGGTTTGTGCATTTCTATAACTGTTTTTTGCATTTAAAGCATCCAATTGCAAGGTCAATAATTCTGCTTTTGGAATAGCGGCAATTTCAAATCGCTTCAATCCGATTTGGTATAGTGTGTCGGTTGAGCCAAGATTCTCCTTTGCCCGCAAATATTCAACTTGTGCACTTGCCAAATTGAAAAAATACTGGATACAGGTTTCCGATATTTCTTCTGTTTGATATAAAAACTTTCGTTTTGCGTTTTCGTATTTCAATGGTTCGGTTTTCTTTTCCCATTTAAAACCATTGTATCCGAGTAAGCTTTGCTGATACCCGATTCGTAAAGGAACTACTGTAAACTGAGTGGAATTCATTAGCCCAAAATTCTTCATATATCCCAGTTCCGAATCTACAAAAATGCTACCTCCTGTAAGGTCAATATTTTGTGTCAATGCCAAACTTCCGTTCGAAGATAAAGATTGTTGTTTCCTATACTCATCAATGTTTTGATCCGAAATATAACGCTTCGTGAAATCTTTGCTATACGAAATGGGAGTCGTGTTAAGCGAAAGTGATGGTAGTCGGGCTGCCTTATACGATTTATATTGCCAATAACTTGACAGGTAAAGGTTTTTCGATACAAAGGCTTGTAGCGAACTGTTGCTTGCTATGGCTATGGTTTGTTCAAGTGTAAGCGTCAGTATTTTTTGCTGTGCCAGAACTCTAAATGCTGATAGTATAATGATACTGAGAACTATAGTTATTTTCTTCATTTTCTTTAAATTATGCATTGTTAATTATGTGTTATGCATTATAAATTAACCGTTACTGTTTTCTTTCGATAAATAAACCAGTAAACCAACGGAACTACAAACAAACTAACGGGTGTACCCATAACCATTCCACCAATTATACCAAGAGCCAGTGGCTTTTCTAATTGCGAACCAATATCATAACTAAATAATAGGGGTGACATACAAACTATGGAGGTAAAAGTGGTCATTAATATGGCTTTCAGCCTTCGTCTGCCCGATTCGTGTATAGCATCCATGATAGGCATTCCGGTTTTACGAAGTTGGTTCATCATATCCACTTTCAGAATACTATCGTTTATAATTATACCAGCACTTACCACTATCCCAATTGCCGACATTAAGTTGAGTGAATGCCCTAATGCGTTGAGTAAACCCAACGAAGCAGTTACATCAATCGGAATTTCGAGTAAAACAATTAAGGGTAATACAAAATTCTCGAATTGAGCAGCCAGAATAAAGTACATTAACAAAATAGAAATCAACAGGATAACTATCAGTTCATTTATCATTTTTTTATTCGAAAAGAACGAACCCGAAAAATCAATACTCCACTTATTATTGGTTGAACTATCTGTTTTTACCTTTTCAATAATTTTGCCCGGGTGTTTCGTATCGTAAAATTGCAGCGGTATATATTCGCCCTGCTTTCCTGAAATAATCGATTTTAAATCTTCAGAATAAGTAATCGTTAGAAAATCACATAAAGGCACTGCAAACGATTTGCCCTGCTCGTTGAACGATGTTTTGACTAATGTATTCCGAATAATTTCGTTTACTGTTTTGTCTTCTCCTCCTAGTATTATAGGCAAATATTGTTGATAAGAACGGAGTACTGCAACTTCATTTTCTTTAAATGCAGTTTTCAATACATTATACACTTCATCGTAAGAAACATTATACAACAACAGTTTTTCACGGTCTATCTTCAGATTCATCTGTATTTGAAACGGAATTTTGGTTGGTTTTTCGTGAGTATCATTTATTATTCTTTGTTCAACTTTTTGAATATCATCACGTGAAATTGAATCACTCTCGTTTTTTGAATATAACTCAACACACAAATCGGGTTCGCCGGTTTCAAAAATCCGTTCAAAGATATTGCCTACAGGAGATATGGTAACTACTGCCATGGGAAAGTTTTTAGCTAAATAACCGGTTACTTTTTGTTTCAATTTAGGCACGTCATCTACTTGACGAGCTTTCACATATATTTCTGCTTCTGACGATGTTTGTTCTTTTTCTTTATTTAGCAGAAATTGTTGCTCTCCCAAATATGTAGCGTGTTCGGGCAATGCTCCATTCAAATTTCGAAGTAAGTCTTCTACCCTTTCCTTATTTTCAGATAAATGGATATTATCGTTCCAATCAATTTTCACGATCATTTCCGTTTGAGTAATATACGGCATTTTTTCTTTCGGAATAATCCAAAACAGAAGTACACAAATAGGGAAAATACCAATCATTATTATTATTGTCAATGCTTTATGACTGAACACCCAATGAGTTCCTTTGTCATATATTTTATCAAATATTGAATCTTTAATGGGTTTATTCTGTATTTCTTTTTCTTGTTTTAGCCATTTTTTCGGTAGTTTAATGGAATAAACTAGTTTGTAGCATATTGGCAAAAAGATAATTCCCGAAATATACGAAACAAACAAACCTACCGTGACCGAAAAAGCCTGATCGAAAAAGAGCGCACCCGCAATACCGCTTAAAAAAATCAAAGGGACAAAAACCGATGTGGTAGTAAAAGATGACGTAAGCATGGGCGAAATTACGTCATTTGTTCCTTTTATACACGAATGTTCTATTGAAAAATGTTTTCGCCGGTATTGACCGATATTGTCAGTAACAATAATTGAATTATCTATCATCATACCCGATGCAAGCACCAGTCCCGTTAGCGAAATCATATTCAGTGATACGCCAAATAAATAAAAGAATAAAAAAGTAATGACAAGTGAAACAATCATGTTCAGACTTATGATAATCGATGTCCGAACATCTTTGAGGAAAATAGCAGAAACAAAACAAACAAAAATAAAGGCGATTATCAGGTTTTGTTTTAAGTTAGAAATGGTATAATCCAACAAAACGGTCTGATTTTGGGATACCGAAAAATCAATATCAGGGTATTTCCGTTTAAAATCATCGGTCAGTTTGGATATTTCCGTTTGCATATTACTTATTTTTTCGTTGTTCTGCTTTATTACTTGCATCACCACAGCCCTTTTGCCATTATAATAAGCCATTCCTGTTTCCTTTTCGGGAACAATGCTTACACTTGCCAGGTCTTTCAGTCGGTAGATTTTGCCATTTTTACGCAGTAAAATATTTTCAATATCCTCCACCGAGCGCACCATCGTTGAAAATTTGATATTATATTCGTAATAGCCATCCCTTACAGTCATGCTTCCGGGGTCGATATTATTATTTACCAATGCCGATTCAATATCCCAATTGGTAATGCCCGAAATTTCCTGCAAGTTATGATTTGGTATTAACATTACTTGCTTTTTTACTATTCCCGTAACATCCACCATGGCTACTTGAGGCAATTGCTCAATGCGACGTTTGATTACATTTTCGGAAAATTCGCATAAATCAATAAAGGCGGTTTGATCCGTATTATCTGCAATTTTATCACTTTTGAGCGTTAGGTTCAGATTAAAAACAGGAATGTCTGTGGCACTTGCTTTTACTACCCTCGGACGATCAACCGTTTTTGGAATGTAATTCATGGCAAGGTCAACTTTCTCGTTGACCTCAATAAATGCCAAATCCGTATTAGCTCCGTATTCAAATTTCAAGCGTATGATGGCATTTCCATCCCTTGTTTCGGAGTGGATATCACGTAAACTGCCAATTTGCAACAATTGTTGACGAATTGGTTTTACAGTTGTGTTTTCCAGCTCGCGGGCTGATGTGTTTTTACCTGATATTTTTACCGTAATTTCGGGTATGGAAATATCAGGTAGCAGGGAAATCGGGATATTCATGTAGGTTACCAAACCCAGAATAAAGAATGCCGTAAAAACCATAAATACGGCAATAGGACGTTGCAGCAAGTATTTTATCATTTTATTACAGTTACTGGAGCTTCGTGTGCTAAATTGATATTTCCATCACAAATTACAAAATCACCTTCATTTAATCCTTCAGTAACTATAAATCCGGTTGAATTTTCCAAGCCTGTTTTCACGTAATTCCACATGGCTTTGCCATCATGCAAAGTAAAAACCACCTGACGATTTGTTCGCAGTACCAAGGCTTTTTTGGGTATAACCAATTGATTGGGCAGTGTTTTTTGAATACGCACATTCACATTCATGCCATCGTATAACTTGTTTGTAGCCGACTGAACGGTAGCTTTTACCCGCACCATTCCGTTTTTATCCACTACCGGATTAATTTCTACAATCTTACCCTCTGCATTATAACCGGTAGCCGAAAAAGGAGAAACCACCACTTTATCGCCTGTTGAAATTAGGACAAGTTCGCTTTCCAATACTTGAAATATCACCTCAGGTGCAGTATTGTCAATAATAGAACAAAAAGGCTGACCGTTATTAGCCGGTTGGTTTTGTTCCTTGTTAAACAAGTTGGCAACCACGCCATTAAAGGGTGCATACAGCACTGCATTTTTCATGTTATAAGCCGACATATTCTGCTGAATGCGGCTATTTTCAAAGTTGCTGCGGGTTTTTGCTATCCGCATTATATCTTTCGGCACAAGTGCTGAATCTTTTAAGGAGTAACCTTGACCTATCAACACATTTTGCAATTCCAGTTTGCTTTTCTCCAGATTATCGGAGGCTTGCTGCAAAGCGTTAGTAAGTTTAAACAAATCGAGCTGTGCAATTTTCTGACCCTTCACTACCCGCTCACCGTTTCTTACAAAAATACGGGTAACTACCTCGTTTGTCTGAAAATACAAATCCGACTTGTGGCTTGCAGCCACTGTACCATTAGCCAGAATTTCACGGGCAAAGGCTGTCCGAGTTAGTTTTACAACTTTTACCTGAGCCTGCTCTTCGGCTAACTTGGTTTGTACTTGCTCTGCGACGGCTTCTTTGGGCTTGGAAGAACATGCCACACTAAAAACAAGTAAAATGAATAGAAATAGTTGATTAAAATTATTTTTCATGAACAAATATAATTAGTATAAAAAGCGAATTAATATTAAATACTACAAAATTATCAGATCGCGAATGTGAGATAAAAATATTTTGAATAAATAAAAGAGCTAATAATTGTGAAGAAGATTCTATTCTAGTGCAATTATATTGACAAATTCACCAGAAAAATTCACCTTTACCCTTTGTGCTTTGGATGAAACATTCCCTCTCTCTTTCTTGAACTTATCGAGTGTAATTACTTTATAGTTTATATTTGAATTGCCACTGATTTTCTTTAATAAAAATATCATATCTCTCTGTACAAAAGTCCTTCTAAAAGGAGTTCTAAACCTCTCTGTTTTAATCATTTTGCCATTTATTATCTCTGTAAATTCAAATATTACCGAGATTTTTGATTTATAGGAAGTGACATTAAGAACAATTTGAGGTCTGTTTTCAACTTCTTTTGTCGTTAGCGCAAATGTAGAATTGTTTATAAAAATGGTTCTACTGGGTTTCTTGTGAGAAAATCGAAGATTTTACTTAATGCTCTATCATCTAGCCATTAAGACATTTAGAAAATTAAGTTTTTATAATAGAATTTTCAGTATTAAATATTTTATTTACAATTTCTTAATACATCTTAACTCCTTGATATTTTAATATTTGATAAATTACACATAGGGAATAAAACAAGTTTTATTTTTTTGCTTTCACAAGAAACCCAGTAGAACCGATTAAATTTATACCTATTTAAAATAATACTTTATAAGAATTGGATTGTCAAATTCGCTAATTTGGTTTTTTTTCTTGATATTTTCATTGTCCAGTATATTATCTGGTATAGTTTCGTTCAACGATTTTTTAGAGTCTAAATGAATGCCTATAACATATTCATTGTTCCAGTATATCGGATTAAACTTTGCTCCCTCAATACTATTTTCAAAAACATAATTCTTTTTAGTTTTCTTGTTGTGAAAAATATTGATTAGTTTGTTTTTACGAGTAATTTGGGCATACAAATATATAGAATTACCACCCTGCAAATTAAAGATATAATTTATATTTTCGGATGCGTATATCTTTTTTACATACTCCATCATTTCAGAACGCATTGTCATATTAATGGAATTTTTAACTTGATTGACATTGTTGTTCAAGCGTCCAAAGTTCCACTCATACCCATTTTCTATTTTACACTTTGGTGATATTCTAAAAACAATATTCTGAGATGACCGACCGACATAGTTTTCATATGGAAATTCTGTTGGTAAGAATTTATTTAAGAAAATATCCTGTTCTGGAAAAGTTTCAGATATAATTTCATTTCTTAGTAATGAGTAGAATTTTATTCGATTATCATAATCAAATGTCCAATATACTATGGTGTCATTATTTAAATATCTAAAACTTTTGTAAGCACCAGTAATATTAG
>Ga0316603_10002327_pt1 | contig 10402 bp, 5 predicted proteins | sample OWC_soil_day10_n_FD_207649 | JGI IMG/M metagenome (GOLD analysis project Ga0316603, IMG submission 207649) | Wetland soil microbial communities from Old Woman Creek delta, Ohio, United States - OWC_soil_day10_noCT | ecosystem: Environmental > Terrestrial > Soil > Wetlands | place: USA: Ohio...
GTCGACCACCGCTGTGTTGTTGAAGTCGGTAACAAGCGGTATTGAAGATCCAGTATCGGGCACCGAACAATTGAGATTGTATCCGAATCCGGCGACTGATATACTGCATGTTGTGCCAGAGGGAGCCTTACGGGGCAATTATAATATCACCATTTACAATGAAAGTGGCAAGACAATTAAAACCATGAACGGTTTATTCGATGGAACGAACGCAGTAAAACTTGATATTTCGTCGATTGCAAGCGGACTCTATTTTCTGAAAATTGGGAATGAACGGTTTACCAAAACGTCGAAATTTACTATTTGCAGATTACACTAAAGTAAAATTTCAAATATAAATAAAATAAACATAGTCAGCGATGAACGATTTTAAAGAAGCGCTGAGCTTGCTCAAGGCTCGCCACGAAGATTTTTTAAGCCGTAATAACACAAAAGTTACTGGTGGAAATGGTATTTACGACAGGTATGAGAACCCTATCATTACCGCAGAACACGCCCCGATTCACTGGCGATATGATCTGAACCCGGCGACGAATCCTTATTTGATGGAACGGATAGGTGTGAATGCCGCAATGAATTCGGGTGCTATGAAGTGGGGCGACAAATACTTGCTGGTGGTACGCGTTGAAGGTATTGACCGTAAATCGTTTTTTGCGATAGCCGAAAGCCCCAATGGAATCGATAATTTTCGGTTCTGGGATGAGCCTGTTACCATTCCTGAAACTGATGAACCTGATACCAATGTGTATGACATGCGCCTCACGGCTCACGAGGATGGGTGGATTTACGGCGTGTTTTGCAGCGAACGCAAAGACCCGAACGCTGCTCCGGGCGATTTGTCGTCGGCAGTGGCAGCTGCGGGTATCGTGCGGACTAAAGATCTGAAGACCTGGGAACGCCTACCGGATTTGAAATCGACAAGCCAGCAACGCAACGTGGTGCTTCACCCCGAGTTTGTGGATGGTAAATATGCCCTCTACACCCGTCCGCAGGATGGATTTATCGATGCCGGAAGTGGTGGTGGAATCGGTTGGGCATTGGTTGACGACATGACAAACGCTGAGGTGAAAGACGAAAAAATTATCAATTTCCGCTATTACCACACTATTAAGGAGGTGAAAAACGGCGAAGGTCCTCACCCGATCAAAACGGACAAAGGATGGTTGCATTTGGCTCACGGAGTACGTGGCTGCGCTGCCGGATTGCGCTATGTGTTGTATCTTTACCTCACCGATTTGCAGGATCCCACCAAACTGATTGCCGAACCTGCCGGATATTTCATTGCCCCGGTTGGCGAGGAGCGTATCGGCGATGTGTCCAACGTGGTTTTCAGCAATGGATGGATAGCCGATGAAGATGGCAAGGTGTTTATTTACTACGCTTCGAGCGACACACGCATGCACGTGGCTACTTCCACGGTGGATAAGCTTTTGGATTACGTGTTGAATAGTCCGGCTGATGGCTATCGCTCGGCTGCTTCTGTTGAAAGTATTAAAGAGCTCATTGCCAAAAATAAAAAGGTAGGGTATTAAAAAATATTTCCAGATAATTTATGAAACGAGAAACTGTCATTGTCTTTTTTCTGATAAGCATGCTTTCCGCTTTTTCCACGGCTCAAAAAATGTCATTGAAAGGCGAGTGGAGCTTGTTTATCGACCTAAAGAATGAATGCGGTCTTTCGTTGGATAAGATCAGGTTCAACGATAAAATTCTTTTGCCTGCGTCGCTCGATGAGGCGGGTAAAGGAATTAAATCGATACCCTCTACCAATACCTCCCGGTTGCTTCGGAAGTACACTTTTTACGGTAAAGCCTGGTATCAACGTGAGGTTTTCATACCCGTTGGCTGGAAGTCCAAAACCGTATTTTTCAACATGGAACGCACCCGCGTGAGTCATGTGTGGGTGGATGGAGCGTTGGCCGGAAGCGATTCGTTGATTTCTGCCCGTCAGCAATACGACCTCACGCCGTTGCTGAAGCCGGGCAAGCATTTACTAACCGTTTGTGTGGACAATGGAGCGGGGTGCGGATTGCCGCCCGAAGTGGGCTCGTCGCATATGTGGACCGACGAGACGCAAACCAATTGGAACGGAATTTTGGGAGAAATTAGCTTAGAAACTAAAAATGAGGTTTTTATTTCGTCTGTAAAAACCACTCCGAATATTGATGACAATACCGTCGAACTGCTTTTGAACATTGAAAACCGTGGCAAAACGGAACAAAAATCGACGATACAAATCAGTTGTCCGCAGCAGACCACTCTCTCCGTACCGGGTGTGCTGAAAAAAGGAATGGCTACCTATCGGGTTGTTTATCCGTTGGGCAAGGGTACAACGCATTGGAGCGAATATTCTCCCACATTGTATCAGCTTGCTGTTCAGGTTGCAAAGGGTCAAGCCATCTGGGATAGTTGTTCCTGCTCGGTAGGCATGAGTAAGTTTAATGTGAAAGGAAAATTTTTCACGATCAACGGGCAAAAAACTTTTCTTCGAGGTAAGCACGATGCTTGTGTTTTTCCTTTGACGGGATATGCGCCCATGCAGAAACAACAATGGATCAACTATTTCGATCTGTTGAAAAGATACGGATTCAACCACGTGCGTTTTCACTCGTGGTGTCCTCCTGAGGCTGCTTTCGAAGCGGCTGATCAGCTGGGTTTTTACCTTCAGCCCGAATTGCCTTTCTGGGGGAAAATTGAGGCCGATCTGCATACTCCGCTCAATCGCTTTCTGTTGCGCGAAGGCAAAGCGATGCTTGAACGTTACGCCAACCACCCTTCGTTCGTCATGTTTTCCAACGGGAATGAATTGTCGGGCGATGTGAAGTCGATGCGGCAAATCACCGACTCTCTGCGAAAGCTCGACAACCGACCTTTGTACACCTTCGGCACCAATTATCATTTGGGATGGATGGGAAGCAGCGAAGGGGAAGATTATCTGATTGCTTGCCGTGTTGGTGGTAAAAATGACGATGCTTTCGAACCGCATGTCCGTGGGTCGTTTTCCTTTGCCGATGCCAAATCGGGTGGCATTTTGAATGCGCTGTATCCCGGCACACTGAAAAATCTTCAACAAGGGGTGGAAATGACCGACATTCCGGTTGTTTCACACGAAACAGGTCAATTTGAAATGTATCCCGATCCGAAAGAAATCTCCTCATATACCGGAGTTCTGGTTCCGCAAAACCTTGAAATTTTCATTCAACGCGTTCAAAGCAAAGCCGGAAGTGAAAAATACCGTAAATACTTTGACGCTTCGGCTGCGTTAAGTTTGTTGTGCTACAAAGCCGATTTGGAGCTGATGCGTCGCACCGAAAAATTGGCTGGTTTTGAAATGCTTGATTTACAGGATTATCCCGGACAGGGAACAGCAGTGGTGGGAATTTTGAATGCTCTGATGGAGAGCAAAGGAATTATCACAGAGCACGAATTTAAACAATGGAACAACGATCTGATGCCTTTGTGGGAAGCCGGCACCTACACCTGGTACAACGATACCGTTTTTTCAGGTACCCTGAAAATATCCAACCATTCTCCTCGCTCCATAACCGGTCAAAAAATAAAGTGGACGTTGCAGGATGATGCAGGCAAAGTGCTGAAAAATGGAGTAATAGTCGCTAACATACAAGCTGCCGATCTGACAACAGCCGGGGAAATAGACGTCGATTTGAGTGGTGTCATCGAGGCGATTAGAGCCAATTTCGTAGTTGAATTAGACGGAACTGACATTGCGAACAGTTGGCCTGTGTGGATCTACCCGCGCGTCGTTCCAGGTCCGAAAGCGGAGAAAGTAAACTATCAACTATTTGAAAAATGCGATGAGAGACTTTTGGCTTTTTTGGATGCAGGCGGCAATGCTATCCTTATGCCTGCAGAAGACAGTTATCCGCAACAAACGGTAGGAGGCTTGTTTACAACTGATTACTGGAATTACTCCATGTTTAAAACCATTTCGGAGAATGCGAAGAAACCGGTTTCACCCGGAACAATGGGGCTCCTCATTGAAAATAAACACCCAATGTTTGCCGGTTTTCCTACCGAAACGCATAGCAATTGGCAGTGGTGGCCGGTGGTGCGAAAGTCAAATCCCGTTATCCTGGACGATTTTAGGGAATTGATTCACCCGATAGTGGAAACTATTGATAATGTGGAACGTGCTCATTTCCTCGGTTTGATTTTTGAATGTCAGGTCCGAAACGGAAAATTGTTGGTTTGCATGTCCGATTTAAAAAATAATTTACAATATAAAGAAAACGCTCAACTGATGAATGCTCTTACGCGTTATGTCGGCTCGGCTCGGTTTCAGCCGCGTGACAAATTGACGACAGAGCAGTTGAAGGCGATTTTTCAAACCAAAGCTTCAGGCATGAAGATAGAGGGAGTCAAAAATGTGTCGTACAATTAAATTCTTATTATAAAAAATGAAAACAATCAAATACCGTGTTTTACTCTTTATTCTGTTGATTTGTAGTGTTTCTTATGCCCAAAAGTTTGAAGGCTTGGCCAAAACGCCGCCTATGGGTTGGAACAGCTGGAATAAGTTTGCCTGCAACGTAAGCGAAAAGCTGATCAGGGAAACTGCCGATGCCATGGTTGCGTCAGGTATGAAGGATGCAGGTTATCAATATATTGTCATTGACGACTGCTGGCAGGTAGGCCGCGACTCGCTCGGATTTATCGTGGCCGATCCCGAACGTTTTCCGCCGGGTATCAAAGCGCTGGCCGATTATGTTCATTCCAAAGGATTGAAATTTGGTATCTACTCCTGCGCCGGCGAGAAAACCTGCGGTGGCCGTCCCGCCAGCCGTGGACACGAATATCAGGATGCGCTCACTTATGCCAAATGGGGTGTCGATTACCTGAAATACGACTGGTGCAACACCGAAAACCTCAATGCTAAAGGTGCATACACCACCATGAGCATGGCTTTGAAGGAAGCCGGACGACCGATCGTTTTCAGCCTTTGCGAATGGGGCGACAACAAACCCTGGCTCTGGGCCGAAAAAGTTGGTCACCTCTGGCGCACAACCGGCGACATTTTCAACTGTTTCGATTGCATAAAAGATAACGGTAGCTGGAAAGCGTGGGGAGTTATGCAAATCGTTGACAAACAAGAAGGTTTGCGCAAATATGCCGGTCCCGGACATTGGAACGACCCCGATATGTTGGAAGTTGGCAATGGAATGCCTGTAAACGAGGAGCGGGCGCATTTCACGATGTGGGCCATGCTGGCGGCTCCGCTTATTGCCGGAAACGACCTGCGCGACATGTCGCCCGAAACATTGGGAGTGCTTACCAATAAAGACGTGATAGCTATCAATCAGGATACCTTGGGCATTCAGGGCTGGAAATACGCGGTGAACGACAGCGTGGAAACATGGCTGAAACCGTTAGTCAATGATGAATGGGCTATTTTTTTCCTGAACAGGAGTGTGCTACCAAAAAAAATAGAGCAGAACTGGAAGGCTCTGGTGGCTACCGACGATTTTTCAGGACGCAGCTTGGATGCTTCAGGAAACAATATCTTTGTTTTGAAAGATTTATGGCTAAAAAAAATAACCGGTGATACACGCAAACCTTTTTCGACTGTTATACCGGGTCATGATGCGCTGTGTTTCAGACTAATCAGAAAACAGGCTAAATCGCCAAAATAATCCCTTATTGGCAACAAAACAGTACGGCAACGTATAATGTAAATCATTAATTTTGTAAGAAATATTCCGGTATAAACATAAGTAAAACGAAATCTACATATCATAAAAAATACGATCAAATGAATCTTCAAAAAATCACATTAAAGGAAAAAATCGGTTACGGTTTTGGCGACGCCGCATCTTCCATGTTTTGGAAAATTTTCGGGATGTATGCTGCTTTTTTTTACACAGATGTATTTGGCATCACAGCTAAGGCTGCTGGTACAATGTTTCTCGTAGCCCGCTTATGGGACTCATTTTTCGATGTCTTTGTTGGGATAATGAGTGATCGAACCAAAAGCCGTTTTGGGAAATACCGCCCTTATCTGCTTTGGTTTGCCATTCCATTTGCTGTGATGGGCGCACTTACCTTTTATTCGCCCGATTTTGGTAGCACTGCAAAACTGATTTATGCCTACGTTACATATTCGCTGATGATGATTGTTTATTCACTTATCAATGTCCCTTATGCATCGTTGCTTGGTGCTATATCGTCCGATCCTACCGAGCGAAATTCGCTGTCATCATACCGTATGTCGTTTGCTTTTATCGGCAGTTTCGTAACTTTCATGCTTCTGCAGCCGCTTATTGACTTTTTCTCTAATACCTTTGGTGGTGATGCTGTGGCTAAAACAGCCGAAGCTACCGTAAGTACTTCGCCCATTGGCTGGGTATTGGGGGTTGCCAGTATCGGTATTATTTGCGTGGTGCTGTTTTTGCTCTGCTTTAGCTGGACCAAAGAGCGCGTGCAACAAATTGAAAGCGACGAAAATGTTTCGGTAAAACAGGATTTGAAAAACCTGCTACATAATGCACCCTGGTGGATTTTAGTAGGTACCGGACTGGCTGCTTTACTTTTTAATGCCATTCGCGATAGTGTGGCTATTTATTTTTTCCGCGATTATGTGAAGGTGAATTTCCACATGGCTGGGACGGGCTGGGACATGACCACCATTTACTTTCTTATTGGTCAGGCAGCCAATCTGATAGGAGTAATGGTAGCTCCTTCCATTTCGGCTAAATATGGCAAAAGACGCACTTACATGATTGCTATGCTTATTGCCGGCATTTTGAGTACAGGTTTCTTCTTCATCCCTAATAATATAATTCTGATACTTATATTCCAATTCTTAATATCTGTGATGGCCGGATATGTTTTACCACTTTTGTGGTCCATGTTTGCCGATATTGTCGATCATCAGGAATTGCTCACCGGACGCCGGGCTACAGGTCTTATTTTCTCATCATCGTCCATGTCTCAAAAATTGGGTTGGGCTCTTGGTTCGGCTCTTAGTTTATGGATTTTAGGCTGGTTTGGCTACAACGAGAGTTTTGCCAAATTGGGTCAGGACCAGAATATGCAAACTATTTTTGGTGAGCATATAATGATAACACTCATCCCGGCTATTTGTGCGATATTGGCTTTTGTAGGCATGTTTTTTTACCCACTTTCCGATAAGAAAGTGAAGGAAAATGCCGAAGCGCTGGAACAAAAAAGAAATTTAAAATAACAGGGCATTATTTTATTTTGAAATAAATTGGTTGAGTCAACAAAGATGATTGGGTTGTGTTTCTCAAAAATTTGGGATGGCTGTGTTTCCATCCCGAATTTTGATAAACAGTTTTCAATATGAATTTATCTTGCGTTTTTTATTAATTACTGATGAAAAAATATTTATCCATACTTGCGTTCTCTTTTTTTCTTTTGGGAGTTAACTCGCAGCCTGCACCCAATAAGCCTGCGGTAAAACTACCGGCCGAAAGGGCTGCATTACTGCTTTCACAGATGTCGCTGAGCGAAAAAATTGCACAGATGAAAAACTACTCTTATGAGGTTATTCGTCCGTATGTGAATGAAAAAGGAGAAGTAAATACCGACAGTCTGAAAAGGTACTTCCCTTATGGTGTGGGCAATATAGGTTTGGCTTTCAAGCTCGAACCGGTATTCTATGTAAACGTGGTAAACAGTCTTCGCAAATACAACAAAAGTTTGAGGGTGAATATTCCTCCCTTATTTATCGGCGAGGGTCTTCACGGGTTTATGGCCAATGGTGCCACTGTTTTCCCGCAGGCCAATGCGCTGGGGTGTACCTGGGATCCGAATTTGCTCGAACGTATATATACAGTCACTGCCCTCGAAGCCTCGGCGCGTGGCGTAAAGCAACTTTTTTCGCCGGTACTTGATTTGGCGCGCGAACCACGTTTTGGTCGCTCCGAGGAAATGTACAGTGAAGATGCTTATCTGGCTGCCATTTGCGGACAGGCTGCCGTTTGGGGTTTTCAGGGACGGAATGGTATGCCCGATGCGAATCATGTAGCTGCTACGCTGAAGCATTTTATGGGACACGGACAGCCCGAAGGAGGTCGTAATGTGGCTCCGGTAAGTCTCTCACCTTACGATTTGATGAATAGTCACGCCCTGCCTTTTGAGAAAGCTATTCAAGCGGGAGCACTTTCCGTGATGCCTTCGTACAACGAAATTAACGGGTTGCCCAACCATGCCAATCAGTGGCTCATGAAAGATATATTACGTGGTAAACTGGGCTTCGGCGGACTGATAAATGCCGATCAGGATGCGCTGCGTGAAATGTATAAAACGCACAATAGTGTTTCTTCTTTGGCCGAAGCAGCTATGGTGGGTATGAGTACCGGAGTGGATATTGATTTGCGCTATACTACCGGGGCTTACGACGAGCTGGAAGGTTTGGTAAAATCAGGCCTTGTTAGCGAAAAAGCTATCGACGAAGCTGTATTAAGAATCCTTACTCTGAAATATATATTGGGACTTTTTGATACCAAAGATATTAATCCGAAAGAAATGCTGAAAGTAACCAATAACGTTGCTCATAAAGCATTGGCGCTTGAAGCTGCTCAAAAATCATTAGTGCTACTCAAAAATCAGGGAAATACTTTGCCATTCGACTCAGCAACACTGAAAACGGTTGCGGTAATCGGCCCTCTGGCTAAAGGCGTTCATTTTGGCGGCTATACTGCCGAACCACGCCATGGTGTAGATGTGCTTGATGGCATTCGGAATTTTGCTAAAGGGCGCTTTAATGTGCTATATGCCGAGGGTTGCAAAATAGCTTTGGAAGAAAGTTCATTTTGGAATGATGGTGGACAAACACCCAACAATGAAACTGATGAAGCCCGTATGATGAAGGAAGCTGCTGAGGTAGCGGGTAAAAGCGATGTTGTGGTGTTGGCCTTGGGCGAAACTGTAGCGTTCAGTCGCGAAGCCTGGAGCGAAGAGCACCTGGGCGATCGCGAAAGCCTCGACCTGATAGGAAATCAGAATAAATTAGTAGCAGCCATTCTGAAAACCGGCAAACCGGTTGTTGTACTTATGTTTGGAGGCCGTGTACTTAGCTTTAACGATGTAGCCGAAAACGTTCCGGCTATTGTGCAGGTTTTTTATCCGGGTCAGGAAGGAGGTACAGCCATTGCCGACGTGCTTTTTGGCAAAGTAAATCCCTCGGGCAAGCTGGCTGTAACCATTCCCAAATCGGTGGGACAGTTGCCATGCTTCTACAGTCGTAAGCCTTCGCGAATGCGTAGTTATATTGGATTTGTGGGCAGTAAACCTCTGTTTCCTTTTGGCTTTGGATTATCGTATACCAGTTTTTCTTATTCCGAAATAACTATCGACAAAACAAAAATAGCTAAAACAGATTCGGTAAAAGTATCGGTAAAGGTTAGCAATACGGGTCAGAAAGCAGGCAATGAAGTAGTACAGCTATATATTCGCGACAAGGTTAGCTCGGCCGCTCGCCCTGTTATGGAATTGAAAGATTTTGCGCGAATTTACCTCGAACCCGCTCAGAGCAAAACAGTGACATTTGTTATTACTCCCGATAAGCTGGAGTATTATAATGCCAATCTGAATAAAGTACTTGAGCCAGGAGCGTTTGAGGTGATGATAGGTTCAAATTCAGAAGAATTGAAAGAAATTAGTTTTGAGGTGATTCCTAACCCCTAAAAAGAGAAACAGGGAAAGGTCTTGAAGCCTAAAGAAAAGAAAGAGAAAATAAATATAATCAATACAAACTTAAATCCCCCCTTTAGGGGGTTGGGGGTCTTACATGCAATACGGACATTTCGACGACAACCGGCGTGAATACGTCATTACCAATCCACGTACGCCGTGGCCATGGATCAATTATCTGGGTAACGAAGATTTTTTCAGCCTGATTTCAAATACGGCAGGCGGATATTCATTTTATAAAGATGCGAAATTTCGTCGTATCACCCGTTACCGCTACAACAATGTGCCGATGGACAGCGGTGGCAAGTATTTCTACATCAACGACGACGAATCGGTGTGGAGTCCGGGCTGGAAGCCCTGCAAGACAGAACTCGACAGCTACGAGTGTCGCCACGGGATGAATTACACCACCATCAAAGGCGTGAAAAACGGTTTGGAAGCTGAAGTGCTTTATTTTGTTCCGCTCAAAACATGGGCCGAAGTGCAAAAGCTGACTTTGCGAAATACGACAGCGGAGGTAAAAACGCTGAAAGTATTTTCTTTCGTAGAATGGGCTTTGTGGAATGCGGCCACCGATATGGAAAATTTCCAGCGCAATTTTTCCACGGGAGAAGTCGAAATCGAGGATTCTGTGATTTACCATAAAACGGAATACAAAGAACGTCGCGACCATTACGCCTACTATTCAGTGAATGCGCCGCTGAACGGTTTCGAAACCGACCGTGAA
>Ga0316603_10002329_pt1 | contig 10399 bp, 6 predicted proteins | sample OWC_soil_day10_n_FD_207649 | JGI IMG/M metagenome (GOLD analysis project Ga0316603, IMG submission 207649) | Wetland soil microbial communities from Old Woman Creek delta, Ohio, United States - OWC_soil_day10_noCT | ecosystem: Environmental > Terrestrial > Soil > Wetlands | place: USA: Ohio...
GGACGAGCTGCCCATGGAATATATGGACGTCCGTGTTGAGCTTCTTCTTTAACAATAGGATAAGCCTTTTCCCATGCAGCATCAGAAGACGCCTGTTCTTCTGCCATCATTTTATCAGCTGCTTCCTTAACGTCTTTAGGGACATCAGGATACTGAGCCTTAACTTGTGAAAATGGTGCCATAAGCGCCAACATAAACATTACCAATAATAATTTCTTTTTCATTTTTCGTTATTTAAGAACTTACTTATACCTATAAGACAAATTTAAAGGCTTTTTGTAATCACCAACAAACAAATTTGAATAAAAAAAATTCCAGTAATCAGGTTTATCGGAATTTTTTATTCAATTTCGTTTTATGAGATTATTGCATTAAATCTGCTGCACAAACAACTTAGGAATATACAAAAAGAGGATGCTTCTTGCGAAACATCCTCTCTTCTCATATATTCTTTATTTGATTATTCAGCAAATGGGTCGAATGTACCAGCAGAACCACCATTGTTAGAATCTTCCCAACCAATAGTCTGTTGTATCTTAAGGTTGTTATTCATTGCACCTTGAGAAAGGCCAAGGAAGTAATAACGTGGCAAGAACGTAATATACTCATCATTATGATTAGAATCACGACCATCACCCTTCTTCAAGTTACGAACCAAATGAGTTTCATACCATGACTTCAGAGTTTCCAACTGAGACTTCAAGTCAGCCTTACGGTAATCAACAGGAGTACAACGAACAACACTAGCTTTTACTAATGGATCAGAATCGAATGTTGTTCCACCAATACCATAAGAATCAGCAACACGGAATTCAAAATTCTCACGACGTTGTCCGTTCAATGCTTTAAAGCCAAGCCATGTACAAGTATTGCCACCCCATCCAGTTAATGTCCATGAAGAAGGAGCGCCAGTTACTGCTGTTGCACCACCATCGAATAACATCCAACGACGAAGATCATCGAAACGTTTGCCTTCATAAGCAAATTCAATCTGGCGTTCATATAAAACTGCAGACATACATGCTGCCTGATCTGATATCAAGTCCTGTTGCAATCCGTAATTATTGTCAGAAGTATAACCTGCACGAGCACGAACTTTCTTTATTTGTTCTACAGCTTCATCCATATGACCGGCACCACAAGCTACCTCTGCAAAGTTTAATAATACTTCAGCATAACGAAGTTCAATATAAGGAGCAGCCGAATAAGCAAAACCTCCATTAGAATTTGTTGCATCAAAACCTCCGTAAAGAGGTGAACTGTTTACATCTAAATCATCAGAACGTTTACGTACATAAACGCCACTCTTGTTTGACAATAAATTGTCTGCTCCATAAGAGTTTCCACTTTCAGGATTACCCTGATCATTCGTGTTGGTATACCATACATAGTTCCACAGCACATAATTAGTACCACCATCATAAGATGGGTTATTAACACTTGCCGGAGTAGGATCACCATTATAAGCCCAGCGTACACCCGGGAAAGCAAAAGTACGATAGAAACGAGGGTCACGTGCCATAAATGGATAACCCGCATTATATGTAGAATCAGAAGCCTGAAGCTTAGTGTAAGTATCGCATGAAGCAGGACGTTTACCATCTGCCATAGGGAACATATCAATCAACATTGCTGATGCATTCTTACCGCTGCCAGTCGTATTTTTAGGACGAATAGAACGTTCCCATGAATTATTCTTCTGTCCGTCACCTGCAGAAACTGTATTATATTGACTTACAAATACAGCTTCCGGATTTTGGCTATATTTAGTAAACATACCAGCAAAGTCAGAACCATTTACATTACTACCTGTGCTATAAAGATTATATCCACAAGCGTTGATTGTTGTAAGGTCCTTCTTCATCTCAGTATAAGCATTTTGCCAGCGCGTTTCATCATTTGCACGGTTGAATAAAGGACTTGCCCACATTAGTAGTACACGACCTTTCAAAGCCAATGCTGTACCTGAAGTAACACGTCCCCAGTCATCGCTTGATTTCCAGCCACCATTTGTTGTTTCTGCAGAAAGCATTTCAGCAGACTTAGTCAAATCACTTATTATAAAATCAACACAAGCCTTAGCTGATGAGCGAGGCACGTAAGATGATTCAGTAGGATCCTGAACTTCAGTAATAATAGGCACACCACCATACCATTTTACAAAATTGTAATAGCACCATGCACGGAAAAAGTAAACCTGACCTAAAAGTTTATTCTTATTTTCCTGTGAAAGACTTCCGCCTTCGATGCCACGAATTACATCGTTTATGTTACGAATGCGCCCCCAAGCTGAAGCTTGAATATTGTTAGCTGTACCCTGAAAATAATCAGGAACAGATGTTCCACTCAATACAGCCAAAGGTGATTCAGGATTAACAAATGCACCAAAACCACTATATTCTTCAGTAGATTTTGCCTGGTCATCATTTGTACCAGTACTGTTGTATTTCCAGCTAGGAGAACCGTTAACATCCGGCAAACACCAGCTGTAAACATCATTCACACGACCATTACATCCACTATAATAATTGTAGATCTCTTCACTAACATTATCAGAATTCGTCTTTTCTTCCAGAAAGTCGTCACTACAAGCTGAAAGCGTCAAAACAAGAGTCAAACTTATGCTGAACAGATTTATTATATTTTTTTTCATCGTTATTTTCTTTTAGAATTTTATAATATCCTGCTTAGAATGCCAGATTTACACCTACTGTAAACTGACGCAATGTAGGATAAGCATTATAGCTGCTCATCGGATCGATAAAATTATCCGGATATGGATTATACAGACTCAAAAGATTCTGTCCAGTTACATTTATACGAGCACTCTGAATTCCGATTTTCTTAATCAAGAAAGAAGGTACAGTATAGGCAATAGTCAAACGATTCAAACGAACTCTTGTTCCACTCACTCTCCAGTATGAAGAAGAGATTGAGTTAACACTTGAGTAAGCCATATTAGGATATTTAGCATTACGGTTTTGAGCCAATACGATATTACCTGATCCATCAACAACATCTTGATATACGTACATATTATCAGGATTCCAGAATGAAGGAACATTTGTAAATTCCAAACCATCACCTGGTTTCAATGCAGAAGAAGGTATTAAACTATAACCACCCCAACTTGCATTAATCTGAGCCGAGATAGAGAAGTTTTTCCATTCTGCTCCGAAGTTTGAAGTAAATCCATAAGGATTACTACGACTTGATAGAGCAACCTGATCGTTATCTTTATCAACAATACCATCTGGTGCAGCATAAGTACCATCAGTTTGTTGAGCACCTCTTACATCTTTATATATAAGCATACCCGGACGAACCTTATCCTTAGCCATTCCTAAATAAGAAGTAATATTATATTTTGTAAAATACTCCTCGATATCCTGGAAACTACGGAACATACCTAAACATTGCATACCCCAGGTACCAATATCAGAACGATGTCCTTTTTGTATCTGACGGTAAAGATATTCAGTTTCAAAGTCCATATTAAGAACTTTATTATCACCATAACCGGTATTAATACCTATGTGATATTTGAAATCTTTGCCAATTTTATCACGCCATGTTAAACCTATTTCATAACCCCAGCTATCCATTTCTCCTAAGTTAGTAGCAGCAGATTGAGTTCCAACAGTACCCGGTACTGTTTGAGCAATATTCATCAACATTTCACGATTCCATTCGCGATAAGTATCAAATGTAACTTGCAAACGACTATCTAATACATTCATATCAACACCAACGTTTGCCTTATAAGACTTATCCCAATGAACATCACGGTTAAGAGCTGAATTTTTACTATTTATAGTAATACGGTTGCTAGAATCTGTATTTGTGCTTGAGCCAAAAACAACACCTCTATTAGCGTCTTGAGCATAAACCTGCATCCATTGCCATGCAGCCGTATTATCACGACCAGTAAGTCCTAAAGAAGTACGTACCTTCAAGAATTCAATCCATGGAGCAGCTTTCTTAAACCAATCTTCTTCTGAAAGAATCCAACCTGCACTTGCAGAAGGGAATAAACCCCAATAATTATTAGGAGCAAACTTTGTAGAAGCATCAGAACGAAGTAAGACTTCAAACAAATACTTGCCAGAGTAAGCATAATTTAAACGACCAATATAAGACATTGTACCAGACTCACTACGAGTGAAGGTTACAACTTTTGTATCTCCTGTAGCCGAGTTTGACTGACCTGTTGTAAATTCATAAGGATTAGAAACCATAGCATAAAGATATTCACTTTCTGCCTCTGATTTCTCAATAGAGAAGAGTCCGCCTACATGATGCTGACCAAAATCACGACTATAAGATGCAGTAAAGTTTAACTGATAGTTATCTGTTCTTGTCATACTACGATTTAACTGACTTGGATCACCGTTAGAAATAGTTTGCTTAAGCAAATTACTCTCTGCTATATATGAACTATAATCGCCATCACCAACCGGAGTATATAAATGATTACCGCTACCTGTACGATTTACCATGTTGTAAATATCATAGGTTGAACCATATTGATTAGTTTTGTCAGAGTTTATGCTCTTTGCATAAGACAAACGTATTTTCAAACCATTTAAGATTTTATTCCAGCCAAAGTCGTATTCTACATTACCGTTTACAGTAAGGTTAGAGTTCATTGTGCGGCTATAATCTCCATTGTTTTGCATTAAAGAATAAGAATATTCCTGATCATCATTTTGTTGAGTATTGCTTATACCATAAGCTGAAATAGCATGGCCACCAACAGTTTCAGGGATATAGCGAGGACGAGTAAGCAACAACGTATAGTCTTTTTCATTACTTGAACCACCAACTTTTATATAAGGAGTATTTTTCTTTCCATAGTCTCCCGAAACAGACAGACCAGCCTTAAGCCATTTACTTACACTAACATCTACACCGGCACGGTAATTCCAACGATTATAATCCAGATTACCTAAATTGGCATTTTGATCAAAATAAGAGATTCCAGCAAAATAGTTGGCTTTATCTGTAGCACCACTTAAATTAACGCTATGTTTTGCTGTTGTTGCAACCTTCCAGTATTTATCAAGCAAATCATAATTCAGACTTTTCATAGCCTCCAATTCATCAGCTTGATAAAGGTCTGTTGTACGGTTCAAATCTGTTTTAGTTGGGTCAGCATCAGCTACAGCATTATAAAGACGACCGTAATTGTAAGAACTCAACATTTTAGGACGAGCAACTTCGTCAGCAAAACCAAATGTTCCTGAATAAGAAATGCTTGGAGTACCCATTTTTCCTTTTTTAGTTGTAACAAGGATTACACCATTTGCAGCACGAGCTCCATAAACAGCAGCCGATGCATCTTTCAATACAGAAATACTTTCTACTTCTGAAGGATTTAAATTGTTGAACGCTTCAGCTCCAAGATTCTGTGTAGTATTACCAACCTTGATATCGTTTGGATAAATATAGCCATCGATAACAAACAGTGGTTGTTGAGCAGTACTACCAACTTCTGATAAAGAATTGGTATCACGAACATAGATTGTAGCATTTTCACCCGGACGAGACATTCCGCCGCTAACACTAATACCATTGATCAATCCGCTCAATGAGCTAGCTAAACCACCTGCAGACAAATCTTTAATTTCATCCATAGGCACCGTTGCAATAGATCCGGTAAGATGGGCTTTCTTTTGAGCGCCATAACCAACAACAACAACTTCTTCCAAAGTTGTTTCATCTTGCTTCATAGCTATTTTACCACCAGTCGTAACCTGACTTTTGTAACCTATAAAAGAAACGGTAACTTTAGCATCTTTAGGTACTGACAAAGTATACTCTCCATTAAGGTCCGTTACTGTAGCTTTTGATGTTGCACCTTTCGCGGTAACAGAAGCGCCAATGATAGGCTCTCCGTTTTCATCAACGACAGTTCCCTTTATTGTTTTGTCTTGAGCAAGAGCCGGCATAGCAAAAATTGCCATCACTAAACTCAGACATAAACTGATTATATATTTTCTTTTCATATTAATTCTTCTTAGTTTGCTTATTAATGATTATTCCGTAGGCAGCCAACGTGGATCACCACATCTTGCAGTTTGATGATCAGCACTTGTTACAGTAAAGACACCATTCGCTGCATCAGTGAAAGTAGGCTCTGATTGAATTGCAGTATTGCTCTTATCATAAGAAAGTTCTCCGGAAGAGAAAGCTCCATTATACCAATAAGAGTTTATACTGAAAGATGTAATCATATTTGTGCCACCCATTAAACGACGGCAAACGGCACCACCACCACAGTTATAGAATATATTTTTAGCTACATTCAGATAAACTTTATTGCTATTCATGCCACTGTAGTTACCCATCTGCCCTGCATAAGCAATATTATAGAAAGTATTGTTATAGAAATTCAGACTTCCGTTAACAAAGCCTGCCCTATCAGGACGTGCAGAATTACCATACTGAATGAAATATTTATTTCCTGTAGCACTTAGATCATAAAAAGTTGAATTTTGAGCTGTAAAATCATTAATAGCTCCATCTCCTTTATTGAAGTAGATATTCGCTGTTGTTGTTTGAGCCGAATTACATTGGAACACATCATTCTTCATAAGGAATGTCTTCACGCAATATTTCTTCTGATTATTGTAGAAAATATAGCCATTAACACCTGTAACCTTACAAGATTGAACAACAATAGGATCTGTTATAATATAGTAACTACCTGTTCCAAGAATAGCACTATTAGGAGTTGCACTCAAAGACAAGAACGAAGCATCTGCTGCAGTTCCAACTTGCGCACTACAATCGAAGTCAATAAACTTAATCTTCAAACCAGCCGAAGTACAAAGTCTTGCTGCTGCTCCATAAGTTACCTTAGGATGATTGATTTTATCTCCACGGAATGTAATTAGATGACTTCCGAAATCAACAACTCCCGACATTGTGTAAGTACCACCAGCTTCTAAATCGTATGCCAGTTCTTTTGCATTATCCGGAATAGGATTGCTTGCAAAATATGTAGTTATATCAGAACCGCTAGGAATGGTTGCATAAGTTTCTAGTAATGTAGAATAAGAAACTTCAGTTGCAGCCTGAGCATCACTATTATTATATTTAGTATTGCCCATTGTCTTAATAACAACCTTATACTTCGTATCTTCTTCTAATGCACGTGTCGCAGAACAACCATCTATAATCTCATTTTCTGTACCAACAGCAACCGGATTATTAGGATCATCAACAATATACAAAGAGAACTGATATCCACCAGCACCATACACCACCGGCCATTTAACAGCAACTTTAGCGCCATCGGCACTCGGTGTAATCACAATATCTTCTGCTTTAGGAGATTCGAGAGTAGTATTCACTACACCGGATGAAAATTTCTCATCGCTGTTGAATCCATCATTGGCACAAGATACAAAAAGAAAAATACCAAGGCTTAATGTAACCAAGGCATACATTTTTCTTCGAAAGAATAGCGTAGTATTCTTTACAGAATAAACTTTTCTTTTTCTCATTGACAAAATTTTAAATTTAACATTAACAAATTATATTTCTTTTCTATTTCCAGTAATTTGTTCCATTTTTCTTTTTTGATTCATAGAACTATGATTTATTATTCAAAGGTTTCATTTTGAAATATCTGTTTTAGATAATTAATATTCATCCCAAAATTTTTCTTCACGTTACGTGGATCATTCTTATCCCGGGATCTCTCAACAACAAGCCATCCGCTCCACCCCATCTTATCAAGGGTTTCTTTCACTTTATTCATATTCAATCTTTTATTGTATTGTAGTAAAACATCATCAGTGTCGGTACAATGTATCTGGCAAATACGATTTTTACCGAGTTTCTTAAGCTCTTTATACAAATCACGTCCAGCTACAAGCGGATTCTGAAAATTATAATAGATTTTTATAGCTGGCGAATTTATTTCCTTCAGAAGTTTAATATCTCCTTTGGCATCGAGAGATGTTTCAATTCCAATTACGACTCCTGCTTCTTGAGCCATATTTCCTACAACCTTTAAACGATTTACTAATTCTGAACGGATTTCGGGATTCTTTGTTAAATCACACCCAACTCCAAGTGGAAGGAAAGCTACTTTTGCTCCCATAGCAATCATAGTTTGAATACAATCTTGAGTTAGTTCTTTATAATTAGCCCTTTTCACAAACGACTGTGAATAAAAGCCTGACATTGCAATTGAAGGGATTTCCAGGTTATTTTTGGCTGCTTCTTCTCTAAACAGTTTCTGAAAATGAACCTGTCTCAGTTTGTTATCGAATGAGTCACGAGTTCCCAAACCGCCCATATCAACCTCAACGCCATCTCCATTTAGTTCTCTAACTAATTGGAATGAACCTATTTTTTGTCTCTTTAAAATCATCCAGTCACAGGCTGCAATTTTATATCTGGATTTTTTCTTATCAACAGAAGACATATTTCCCCCTGTCCGGCTATAGAGACTGAGAGATAAAGACAGGACAAAGCAAAACAGGGCTATACGTCTGAAAATAAGCCTATTTGTAAATTTCATATTTCTATTTATAGAGTTGGATTCAAAAAGATATATTTTTCACATCACTATATAGGACGTAGCAACATATCATCTGTAATCACTAAAAGAAAAAAAAATCAAAAAATAATGTTCCACCTGCTACTATTTTAGGCTAATTCATTGCTTATAAGTACAATAACAAGTAGCAGATAAATTTGTTTGACTATTTATCTGCTACTAAATCATTAGATCTGCCACCAATTATATAGTTGGCATAAAACCAGGCTTCATATTTTCTAAATTATTCTTTAGAATTTTAATTTTGCCTTATTAATTTTTATTTTTGATGTACATCTAAGCACTATTTTGATATACATCTAAATATAGCTTTGATATACATCAAACAACCATTATGATATACATCAAATTAAAAAGAACAGGCGAATAGTTTATAAATTATAAAGCAGAGCCAGGAAATATTATATGCAGGTGCAAAAATACATAGAAACAATTGAATTTATACAAAAAACAAAAAGTGGAAATACCCACCCAAGGCACTTCCACTTAATTTCTCTCAAAAAATAAATCTACTCTCTTCTAGTTAAGGTTTACGACCAAAATCTTTAAGCAATTCCCTATGGAAACGCATTTCAGCTCCCTGAACTTTAAAAATCTTTTCGCAGGAAAGAATTCCTTTAAACCTATAAAAATATGCTTTTTCCAATTTTTCGGAAGCAATACGGGCATTCAATACATTGGTTATAATGGCTTCATACTCTGCTTCACTCATTTTTTCTTTTTTGCCTCTTTTTATCTGAGACCATGCCCTATCATTTAATGCTCTCTTTTTATCTTGCAACTCAAAATATATCGGGAAGAATTTTGCCGCCTCATCTTGAGTCAAATCAGCTTTATCCGTTATAAAAGCTTCTTGTTTCTGACGAAATTCTTCAGGAGACATCTTTGACCTATGGCCATCTTGTGCAAAGGTTCCAATTATCCCAATAAAAGAAACCAATAACACTAAAAATAATCTTTTCATATCCATTCTCTATTTATAGCAGCCTCTATTCAGCTTCCGTTAAACATTCATATAAGGAATAATCATCCATCATTGAATGATCAATCATTGTTTCCACGTATCGATCTGTTACTATTTCTGTTTCAGCATGTTTCGACGTTTCTGAAGATTCATTTCCTGATGTTAAATTCAGCATTAAACGAACGCCTAGCAGCATTCCTGCAAAAACTGCCGTCATATAAAACCATGGCTTTACTCTACTCCACCTTGTGATGTGATGCTTTACAAAAGGCTGTTCTACCTTCTCAGGCAGTTGTTCCATAATGTTCTCTTTGAAGTGATCAAAGTAGCCATCGGGGACGGTAAACGGGTTACCGGTGCCGCACTTTCTCAATATTTCATCTTCTTCTTTCATATCTTATCTCTCCTTCTCTATATTTCTTAGACTCTATGTAACACAAAAGGTTTAAAAAGAATCTTTTAAAAAACTTTCTATTTTCTTCACCGCATGATGATATGAAGCCTTCAATGCCCCAACAGAGGTACCAAAGACATCCGACATATCTTCATATTTCATTTCCTGAAAATATTTCAGGTTAAATACCATTCGTTGCTTTTCGGGCAAAGTGAGCAGCGCCTTTTGCAGCAATAACTGCGCTTCATCTCCCGAAAAGTAAGGATCTCCTTCCAATGTGCTCACGGCTTCGGCCTCCGGTTCATCAATAGACACCATGGATGAAGCCTTCTGTTTATTCAGAAAAGTAAGGCATTCATTTAGTGCAATGCGATACAGCCAGGTCGAGAGTTTTGATTCGGCCCGAAAATAATCTATGTTAGTCCAGGCTTTAATAAAAGTATTCTGCAACAAGTCATTCGCATCT
>Ga0316603_10002330_pt1 | contig 10397 bp, 9 predicted proteins | sample OWC_soil_day10_n_FD_207649 | JGI IMG/M metagenome (GOLD analysis project Ga0316603, IMG submission 207649) | Wetland soil microbial communities from Old Woman Creek delta, Ohio, United States - OWC_soil_day10_noCT | ecosystem: Environmental > Terrestrial > Soil > Wetlands | place: USA: Ohio...
CAGAAAGTTCATAACAAATCCTGCCCGGAAAAGACCCATGAAAAATTGAATTACTCCAACCATCAAGGAAAGAAGTAATACAAGGCTAATGTATTTTTCTGACCCAGGTTGAGCAAGAGGTGAGACTCCCGAAAAAACAAGGAGAGACATCATGGCAACCGGTCCGACGGCCAGTTGCCGGGACGAACCCAAAAGGGCATAGATGATCAATGGGAGCGTGGAGGCATAAAGCCCTACGACGGGAGGCAACCCGGCAAGCATGGCATAGGCCATCCCCTGGGGAACCAGCATGATGGCAACGATCAATCCCGCTGTAAGATCGGCCCTCAGATCCTCTGGCTTATAGTTTCGAAGCCATCCGAATGCAAGAATGATCTTCGGAAGCATACTCCTTCCCTCAAGAATGATGTTTCCTGTGCGTGAGGTGAAATAGATAAAGTGTTACAATCCCGATGTTTCAATCCATATCAGTAAAGCGATGATCCCTATAGCGAGGGGAATAATGAGAATCCAAGGATTCATCTTAAATAATTTAGGAAGGGTGAGATCGCCAAAATCTCCTATGAGGAGGACCTTCTTTTCTAAGGTTGGAAAGAACTCTGCGAAGAGACCCGCTCCAACGAGGAGGCCTACCATCCCGCCCAACAACGCATCGAGGGAACCTTGTCCAATAGCTCCGATCAAGGTCCCCGGACAATAACCTAAGATACCAAATCCAATACCGAAGAGGAGCCCGCCGATCACCGTTGAACCGAAAGAGCCTGGTTTAGGATGCAATTCGGCTTTCCCCAGACTTTTAAACAAATGGACGCCTATCTTTCCCGTAACGACAGCGGTCAGCATAACTTTTATCACCGTGAAATCTGTGAGGAGGAGTTGCCCTATAATCACATCATATCTTGTCACCCCCCCTTTTTGCAGAAAGAACCCAAATAGGATACCGATTAAAAGTCCAATGCCGAGTTGTACATCCTTCTTTGCATGAAGTGTCCTAAACATCGTTTCGCCCTTTCCTCCCCCGACTTAGAAAACATGGTAAATCAATAGAGCCGTGGCAATACCCCCCACAAAAAAACAGATGACTGCCAGCCAGCTACTGACAGCAAGTTGAAGGGTCCCGCTGATGCCATGACCACTGGTACACCCTCCCGCCCAGCGTGCGCCAATCCCCATGACCATTCCTCCTACCAAGGAAACCACCCATCTCAGGAAAACACTATTCCCAAAGGTAGATGACCATTTGGATGGGACCCATTCCGCTCGGAATTCTCCTGAAAGGCTTGCTGAGATAAAGGCCCCAACAAAAATCCCTATCACCAACATCCACTCCCAATCGATGGAAGGGGTAAATTTTTTATAATATGCTTTTTCTCCTACCTTTTCTCCCCGGAATAACCTCTCAATCATCCCGCTCGTCCGCGAATAGGCAGTGGAGCATCCAATCGGTTTATCAGATAGAAGAAACGCGACACAACTGAGAAGACCAATCCCAATCCCCACCACATAAGGGGACCACTGCTTTAAGCTTAGCCATTCCATATTCAAACCCTCCCAAATAGCAAAGTTATTCTCCTCTCCCCTGGTGGGAGAGGATTCACCCTGTTAAATATGAGCTATTTGACGTACCTCATCTTGAATCTATGCAATAGGATGCTGAGCATGCTTACCTATCTCCCTTATTTAACAGGGTAAAGGTAAGGGGGATATGAATTCAATTGTTCACCTCCACCCGGTCCCTCCCCCATCTCAAGGGAAGGGAGGACATTAGATCCTACGCACTTCTTTTACAGCGGGCAAATGCGGTGCCGTGCAGGTAGGGCAGGCACCGATCAGTCCGGCAGCGCTATAAGCCGTCATGCCACCCGCCACATTGACCACATGATGAAGCCCATGCTGCTTTAAAACACTGCCCGCCAAGCTCGAACGATGTCCTGAGTTACATATGATGTAGACGGTTTTATCTTTTGGGATCTCTCCGTATCGTTTTCTTGTATCTGGCGCTTGCATGTGGATTGCATCATCCAGATGAAGTGTCTCAAATTCTAACTTTCCTCGAACATCAAGAACCATCGGTTCCGGTTTTTGTTTTGACAACTCAGCCAATTCCCGTACAGAAATCTGTTGGACATGTTCCACCGGAAATCCTCCGACACTCCATGCATGCATGCCGCCTTCGAGCCATCCCACAACGCGATCCAGGCCCACGCGACGAAGCATGGTCACGGCTTCATGAACTCGTGTCTCACTTTCCAATACGAGAACGATAGGCTTATTCGAAGGGAGCATCCAACCGGAAAACGTCTGAAAATTTCCTGCCATATCAATGTTCCAGGCACCCGGGATGTGTGCCCCTCCAAAGGCGAGATAGTCGCGACCATCAAGAACAGTAGCTCCTTCCTTTGCAAGCTGGTTCACTTCGGTAGGAGAGAGAGGTTTGGGGATTTCCAACTCATTCAACTTCGACGGTCCTCTCCTGTTAACATCCGAACAGCGAGAAAAATGATCTGGGGCCTCTGGCATTCCACTGAGTAACGAAGCCCTAAATGCATCAACGGTCTTGTGCTGCAGCTCAACATTATAGCGTTTCTCATAACCAATCGTGGAATATCTCATGGCGCCCATGGCCCGGCCGCAGAGAGATCCTGCCCCATGGGCTGGCAAAACCAAGACATGATCGGGCAAGGCCTTGAGTTTTGAAAGGCTATCGAACAGCTTTCCAGCGAGTTCAACCGCCTGCCCGGGAAACAGGTCTGGACGACCAACATCGCCCACGAAGAGCGTATCGCCGCAAAAAATCGCAGCGGGTTCCGTTCCACGGCTTCGATCCGTCACCACATAGGTAATATGCTCCGGCGTATGTCCGGGGGTGTCGACCACCCGAATGTTCATGTCTTCGATCTGGAATTCATCTCCTTCTTTAACGGGCCGATGTAGAAATACACATTGGCCTGTTTTAGGGACGATGATTTCTGCACCTGTCCTTGCGGCCAGGTCCATGTGGCCCGAAATGAAGTCGGCGTGAAGATGTGTTTCGAGAATATGAGTAATTCGCATTCCCATTCCCTTTGCCACCGCAAGATACTCCTCAATATCTCTTCGCGGGTCGATGATGGCGCATGTCCCTTTACCCCCAAGAAGATAAGAGAGGTGAGCAAGACCCGGAACAAAAAAAGATTGGATAAACATAAACCATTACCCCCTTTCTACGATTTCTACATAGAATCGTATAAACAAATAAAATTTTAACAAGATAACCTCCTAAAAACAACCTTTTCAATAGTTTAGATTTTAGCGGATTTCCAGTGAGGCTTTTCTATTGTTGCAAGAGTATTTCCATTCAATTAAAAATATGCTATTAAATCCTTGGAGCTTTTCAATGGAACACTTCTTCGATACCTACCGATTAAAAACACCTTTGTCAAAAAACCTCTTCAAAAGGGCCAAGGAGGTGATGCCCGGAGGAATCTCCCATAACATTCACTATTTTCCGCCCTACCCTTTTTTTATCAAAAATGGAAGGGGCTCAAAGATCTGGGATGTGGATGGAAATGAGTATATAGACCTCTGGATGGGAAACTATACCCACATTCTGGGTCACCGTCCACAGGTTGTGATTCAGGCCATTCAACAACAATTAAAAGAGGGCATTCACTGGGGCATCCTCTATAAAAAACAGTTGGAGTGGGCAGAACTGATTCAAGAATTGGTACCCTCCGCAGAAATGGTCCGATTCTGCTGCTCTGGAACCGAGGCAACGATGTATGCGGTCAGGCTTGCCCGCGGGTTCACGGGTAAAAAAAGCATTTTAAAGATCGCCGGGGGTTGGCATGGAGCCAATCCCGATCTCTCCCTGGGCATCAAAATGCCTTATGAAAGGGAAGAGAGCCTCGGCTTATTTCCTGAACTACACAAGTACACGAAGGTGATTCCTTTTAATGACCTTTCTGGGTCTCTCAGGGTCATTCATCAGAACAAAAAAGATTTAGCTGGGATCATCCTTGAGCCAATTATCGGCGAAGGAGGCTTCACCCCCGCGACCAAGGAATATCTTCAGATGCTTCGCTCTGAAACCAAAAAGCTGGGAGCCCTCCTGATCTTCGACGAAGTGATTTCATGTTTTCGAGTCGCCTTAGGCGGTGCCCAGGAAAGGTTTCAGGTCACTCCAGACCTAACGACGTTGGGAAAGATTACAGGCGGAGGAATGCCGGTCGGAGCCCTCGTGGGGAAAAGAAAGATACTTGAGAGAACTTCACCTGAAAAGAAAAGAAATAAATGGGAGAAAATTTTAATCGGCGGCGGTACTTATTCTGCTTATCCTTTGACAGCCGCTGCAGGATTGGCCATGCTCAACTATTTAAAAAACCATCGTAAAGAGGTCTATCGCCTCTTAGAATCAAAAGGCGAGAAAGTTCGAAAAGGGATGCAGGAAATCTTTCATCGGGAAGAAGTGAATGCCCTGGTCACGGGAATCGGCTCACTCTTTCAAACCCATTTCCCTTTTCAAAAAAGGGAAACGCTAAACTCCCCTCATTCGATCCATCGCTTCACCGATTTAGAAAAAAGAGAGATCGAATTCCGAATCCGAATGCTTACCAAAGGGATCCATGTCATGCACGGTGGGGGTTGTCTCACCATGGCCCACTCTGATCAAGACATCGAAAAGATCATCAAGGCCACAAGAGAAGTAGCCAAGGAGATGGTAAAAAATTAATGGGGCTTTAAATGTTTAACGTTAAATCTCAAAGGAGGAGCTAAACCATGGGACACGCAGCAGGAAAAATATTGGTAGGGGCGTTATTGTTTACACTAATTTGGGGGGGGATGGCTATGGCACAGGAGAAAGCAAAAATGGGTGTCATTGTAGTAGATATTCAGGGAGATTTTACAAAACTCAAAAACGGCTCCTTGGCTGTTGACGGGACGGATGAAACTTACATTAAAGCGGTCGAAGAAAGTACGAAGAAACTGAAAGAAGCAGGGTTTCCAATTTTCGCAACTCAGGATTGGCACCCCAAAAACCATGCCTCCTTCTTTACCAACCATAAAGGGAAAAAAGCTTTTGATGTGATTAAACTTCACGGGAAAGATCAGGTGCTCTGGCCGCCCCACTGCGTCCAGAAAACTCCCGGGGCAGATATCTTATTGGATAAGAAATACTTTACAGCCGTTGTGAAAAAGGGGATGGACTCACAATTTGACAGTTATTCTGGTTTCCAGGACGATGGCGGGAAAAAGACCGACATGGACAAACTGCTTAAAAAGGAACAGATCAAGAAAGTGGTCGTCTATGGCATTGCCACCGATTACTGTGTCAGGGCCACCGCAATCGATGCCGCCGCAGCAGGGTACAAAGTTATTATGATTAAGAATCTAAGCCGAGGAGTGGCCTCCGATACCTCTCAAAAGGCGATCGAGGAGATGAAAGCCAAGGGGATTGTGGTTCTGGATGATTTGGATTTAGAAAAGATCAAAGCGAATTGAACACCTCAAAGGGTCACTCGTTAAGGTGAAACGGAAGGACGATCCTCCTTGGTACCAATCGGGCAGATGGCCTTTTTATTTCTACCAGTTTCCATATTCGATCAGGCCTTTATACAAGGTCTGAAACGTTACCTTGATCGAACAGAAGAGAGGCACCGCCAAAAGCATCCCCAGGATACCATGGAAAAATCCCCCCAGCGTTATGACAATGATGACCATCAGGGTATGAACATGAACGCTTCTACTTAACACTAAAGGAGCGATGATAATATCATCCAGTATCCTAACGCACGCATACACTCCTACGAATTTAAGAAGATCCACGGTGGAACCCGTATCAATGAGGATGAACGAGCTGCCAATTGCGAATCCCGTTAAAGGCCCGATGAAAGGGATGATGTTAAATATCCCAAGAATGGCCCCTAATAAAAAAGAGTAATTTACCTCGAACAGATATAAGCCGATGATGGCTAAGAGACCCACGGAAAAGGCGTCAATGAGCTGCCCCCGGATATAATTGCTGATCTGTTCATCAATTTTATAGAACAGGACTAAGAAGGTTTCAAAATATTTATTGGGCACATAGGCGATGAGCGCTTTTTTTACCTTCCTGCCATCTTTCAAAAGAAAAAAAACAACGAAGGGGATGATAATGAAAGACGTCGCCAATTCTTTAACGATTTTTATTAAAGAATTTACGTCACTGGTCCCTGACATTAAGCTATTGATCTTTTCGTGCAGTGGTTTTCCCAAAGTGCCTTTGGGGAGGAGGCCGATATTCTTTTCTAACAGATCGACCGCCCTATCCAGGCCTGTCTGAATTCGATTGAGATAGAGAGGGGCATTCTCTTTAAGATCATTGATCTCTGATTGGAGCATGGGCCAAGTTAATTTCCATAGGATGAACAAAACAAAAATACTCAGAACAAAAAGGATCACGACGGCCAAGGTCCGACTGATTCCTCCCCCCTCCATGTAATTCACTATGGGATTAAGAAAAAAAACAATCACGAAGGCAATAATAAAGGGTGTCAGAAGTTCTCTGACGGAATACAAGATGACTAATATACTTAATAAAACAAATCCCAAGGCAATGATTTCAAATGTTTTCCATGCTTTTTGGAAATCCGTCTTTTCCATGCTATCCCATTTCTCTCAATTTTCTTTCTGTAGTCTCCCTGAGCCTGCTGGCAAGCCTTTTTGAAAGCCTTAATAAAATTTTATAGCCGAGTTTCGGATTGCTCTCGATCAAACCAAACAAGTCGGGTCTGAAGATTCCGAGCGCCTCTGTCTTTTCGACCGCGGTCGCCTCCGCAGAGCGTGGATACTCATCTAATAACGACATTTCCCCAAAAAATTCTCCATCCCTCAGTTCGCCTATTTTTACCCTTTCTTCATTGATGGTCTTGGTAAGTTTGATCACTCCCTTCTTAATGATATACATCCCTGTCCCAGGCTGTCTTTCATAAAAGATGATCTCCTCAGGCATAAAGTTTCTTTTATGGACGATCAATTCTATCTTTTTCAAATCATTGAAACCTAATCCTTCAAAAATGGGAATGGTTCGGAGGACTGGAATGATATCCCCTTCTCCTCCTCGTATCTTTTGTACAAGTAGGTGGAATAACCCTTTTTCACTCATCGGGATTCTCCTCTTTTACCCCGTTAGAAAGCCTAGACACCCCTGTCTATCGGCAGACAGGTATGCTGGGGATGGTGGAAATACCTGCAAAAACAGGAGCATCAGCTCCTTATTGAGGCGGTGTCAAAGCCCTACCCTTTCTAACGGGGTTTATTTGTAACCAACCTGCAGGAATTTTGGGACTATTTTAGGCGGGTTCTTTTTCGATGTCAAATGAAAAAGATTGGTTTTCGGGAATAAGTTTTGGATAGGTCCTTTTTAAGGAATAACCCGAAAAGAGAGGGTGCGGTGGCCGAGATTGCCGGCCTGGTCGACAGCGAGGACCTGAAGACTCAGCTCCTCAAAGCCTTTGGGAGGGATGGTCTTTTCTTGGAAGAGGCTCGGCCTGCCAGCATAAGTTAGATTGAATTTCTCTGAAACCTGATTTCCATAAATCCATTGTCCCCATATTTCGAATTTATTTGAGTCCCAGAGACCTCCGGGGGTGAGGGGACATCCTCAAAGCATCCGAACTTCAGCCTTGATGATCACTTCCTCTCCCCTTTTCAAACCTTCTTTTGGAGAGGGACTCAAGATGTTCACAATCAATCCGTTCAGTTCAATAATGACTCCTTCGCCCAAGATATGTTTCCCAGGAATGAGGGTGAGGGTTTTTGAACCTTTCTGAATAGCATGGGGATAGGCAAGAGGGGCTTCCGTATAAATTTCTACGGGTGTTGGTTTTTCTAAGGAAATCTCTGCCTGGAAAAAGGCGGCATCAGGAGTCCCATAGAGTTTCTCCCCTCTCTTGTGTGGTTGGCCCATAATACGGTCGGTGTCACCCGTCCCTCCCTCCTGCTTCCCCTGGACAAGGATTTCTCCGGTCTCAAGATTCTTAATTCGAACCAAGGCCCCCCCGACTCCTGAACCAATCACTTTGGCATCTTTTGATGTCACCCGGACGATGATTTTGGTTGGAATCTTTTCGGCAGAAAAAGACGGTTGGGTGAGAAAAATAACAAGAGAGACTAAAGTGAAAAAAGGCATAAAACATTTGAGTTTGGATCGCTTCATTCCACCCCTCACCCTCTCCCCCAAGGGGAGAGGGAATTATTGTTTACTTTGAGCTTTGAGCCTTTTCTATCTAGTAGTACCGCTTCTCCTCAACACGATCCTCAGCGAGGTCGATGCCCCATTCACCGATTATCTTCGAGACGGCTCGCTCACCACTCTCGATGCAATTCGGGACGCCCACTCCTCTGTAGCTGCCGCCGGCGAGGGCGAGGCCCGGAATCTGGGCACTGCGATCCTCAATAAGTGTGATGCGGTCGAGGTGCCCGAGTGTGTATTGGGGCATGCCGAGGTGCCATCGAAAAACTCGATGGAAAAGCGGTTTTGCAAATGGGTTAAGACCCAGAATGTCTTGAAACTCGGCCAGGACTGTCTGAACCATTTCTTCGTCCGAACGTTTTAAAATCTCCTGATTGTGCGGGCCCCCAACGAACCCCCTTAGAAGCACTCTGCCCTGTGGTGCACGGCCTGGCCACTTAGTGGAGGAGTAAGTCGCCGCCATCAGGGCACGGCTCTCTACGAGGGGACACAGGACCCCGAACGCATTCAGATCGAAACCAACTTCGTTCTCATTGAAGGCGATGGAGATGGTCGCCGAGGAAGAGGTCGGTATGGCTGCAAGGGCATCAGCAATGGCCCCGTCAAGTGGACGAAGGAGTGGTTCGGCCGTCCAGGATTCCGTGGCCACGATGACTGCGTCCCCGTCAATGAAGGAACCGTTAGCGAGCATGGCGCGCCATCTTTCTTTTGGCAACCGCTGGAGCGAGCTGACAGAAATGCCCGTTTTCATGCGCTCACGGCCTGCGGCCTCAGCCATGCTATCCGTGAGTTGTTGCATTCCGTTGACAAATGAGGTGAAGAAGGTGCGTGGCTTCTCGCCCGGTTTGGCCGGGTACTTGCGCCGCATCTCCTCGACCTTGCGGCGGATGGCGATAAAGGCTTTCAACAGCGACCCATAATTTTGCTCCATCTCAAGGAGTCGGGGGAAGGTCGCAGCAAGGGACATCTGCTTTGGATCGGATGCATGAACACCACCGACAAGCGGCTCGGCAAGGCGATCGAGACACTCGCGACCCATACGGCGGACGACAAAGCTCTCAAGCGTCTCGTCGTTGAACTCGCCCGGGGCGACCTTCTTCGGTGAGATGAGAAGGTCCATGCCCATCCGGATCTTACCTGGCCAGGAAAAGAGGCCGGTCGTCGCAAAAGGTATGAACTTCGTGGGCGCAAACATCATGACCCCATCGGGCATCTGATGAAGTTTGCCACGAGACAGGATCCACGTACGCCTCCGAGAATCGTCGGTCGGCAATTCATCATCGAAGATCCCCGTGAGTTTTGCGATCCGGTGACAGGCCGGCTTCTCGGTCAGAAAACAGTCTGGACCTCCGTCCACGATGAATCTGCCCTTCTCCGCAGGATCCGGCACGATCTCTGTCTGAATCTTACCTCCAAGGCGCTTGTCCCTCTCGAGCAGAACAAACTCGACGTCGTGGCCTTCAGACGCAGCGCGTTTAACTTTGTAGGCTGCACCCAGCCCGGCAACGCCACCCCCTATAATAATGACCTGTTTCATAAGATTTCCCGGAAAGCTTCCTTTGAATCGATCCCCTCCCTTAGTGGTTGTGTCGCAATATGAAAAAAACCTTCATTTCGAAAGAGGGGAGAGGCGGTCGGGTAGAAAAGATTTAGAGCGGTAACCTTTAGCCGTTCGGATTCAGGTGTACCAAGAATATGAAGACCTTCGATTTTTATACAAGTGACGATTTCCCATATTCTAAAAAACCCGCATCCTAAAGCTTTGGAACCCGACTGCCTCTCCCCTTTGCTTACGGTTACGACACAGTCTCTCAAGGGAGAGGGGAGAGGTTGCGTAAATGTTCTTCCACAATAGTAGCAAGAGCCTCAATAAATCGTTTAGAAAAATTAAGAGAAGGGGTACGCTTCAATCGCATCCCCAATAATTTTGCCTTATCTTGGTAAAGAATATCAATGTCGTAAAGAATTTCTATATGGTCTGACACAAATCCAATAGGAACGATCAGGACCTCCCGAATCTTCTCCTTGGAAAGTTCTCCCAAGACGGACTCCACATCCGGCCCGACCCACTCCTCAGGCCCCCCGCCTTTGCTCTGGTAAGCCAGGTGCCACGGAAAAGGTTCCAACTTTTCAAGGACTCCTTGGATGCTCGCCCCTATCTCTTTGGCATAGGGATCCTTCTCAA
>Ga0316603_10002334_pt1 | contig 10392 bp, 10 predicted proteins | sample OWC_soil_day10_n_FD_207649 | JGI IMG/M metagenome (GOLD analysis project Ga0316603, IMG submission 207649) | Wetland soil microbial communities from Old Woman Creek delta, Ohio, United States - OWC_soil_day10_noCT | ecosystem: Environmental > Terrestrial > Soil > Wetlands | place: USA: Ohio...
TAATTAGTAACAAAATATGGAATTAATCATAATAGTTTTGAACAGTAATTACGCTTTATAAGGAGAATTACCTATGGCTAAGATAAAAAAAAGGCTTGGAGAAATATTAGTAGATTCGGGATTAATCAGTGAAGAGGTATTAGATAAGGCATTGCTGCTTCAAAGGGAACAGGGAAAAAAACTAGGAGAAGTGTTAGTAACAGAAGGATTTACTACTAATGAACAAATAGTAGATGCGGTAAAAAGGCAGTTGGGCATTGAATTAATAAATCTTGATAATTTAAATATAAGGATGGATATAATTGATATTTTACCAGAGGCGGTAGCGAGAAAATATGAGGTTATTCCAGTGGATATAATTAATGGGCAGCTTTTGGTGGTTATGAGTGACCCATTAAATTACTTTGCTATTGAGGATATTAAAACCATTACAGGATATGCAGTTAAAACTTCTATAGCTTTAAGGGATAGCTTATTGCAAAATATTGAAAAATATTATGGAAAGAGTAAAGCGGAGGAAGCAGCCCAAAATTATAGAAGGGCTTATGGTGGAAAAACTGTTAGTGGAATTGAAGATGAATTTGAAGATGAAAGCGCCTCACCTATTATTAAATTTATAAATACCATTATAGAAAATGCAATAATAAATGGTGCTTCTGATATACATTTAGAGCCAGAAGAAAGAGAATTAAGAGTAAGGTTTAGAGTAGATGGCGTACTAAGAGAGATAATGAGAACTGATATAGGAATGGTTGAGCCTATTGTTAGTAGAATAAAAATAATGTCAGACTTAAATATTGCGGAGAAAAGAATACCACAAGACGGCAGAATAGCTTTTAAGGCAAAACAAAAGAATATAGATATAAGAATATCTACAGCTCCTACTATTTGGGGTGAAAAAATTGTAATGAGGCTTTTAGATAAAAGTAATTTTTCCTTGGATTTTGAGAAGATAGGCTTAGATGAAGAGGTTACGTCAAAGTTTAACAATATTATTTCAAAGCCCTATGGAATAGTACTGGTATGTGGACCTACAGGAAGTGGTAAAACCACTACCTTATATTCTGCATTAAATGTGCTAAACAATGTAGAGAAAAATATTATTACCATTGAGGATCCTGTAGAATACAATTTTAAGGGTATTAATCAAATGCAGGTTAATAATAAGATAGGTTTTACCTTTGCTAATGGATTAAGAAGTATTTTAAGGCAGGACCCAGATATAATTTTAGTTGGAGAGATAAGAGATGGAGAGACTGCGGAAATTGCTGTTAGATCTGCTTTAACTGGTCACTTAGTACTTTCAACTATACATACCAATAACGCAGTTGGAACAATTACAAGACTTCAGGATATGGATATAGCACCATTTTTAATTTCATCAACGGTGCTTGGTATTGTAGCTCAGAGATTAGTGAGAAAGATTTGTCCTAATTGTATAGAAGAATATTTTAGTGATGAAAGAGAAGAAAAAATATTAGGTATTGAAGGTAAGGTTACCTTAAAGAAGGGCAGAGGCTGCGGTATATGCAATAACACTGGTTATAAGGGTAGAACAGCTATTTTTGAGATATTAGAGATTGATAAAGAAATTAGAGAGCTTATAGATAATGGAGCTGCTGAAGGTGTTATTACCAGTAAGGCTAAGGAAAAGGGTACAGTTTTTCTTAGTGAAGATTGTAGAGATAAGGTTTTACGCGGTATAACAACGGTGGAAGAAATGCTTAGAGTAACTTATGGATATTAGAGGATGATGATATGCAAAAATTTGTTTATAAGGCCTGTGATAAACAATTAAATATTGTAAAAGGATATATTGAAGAAGATGATATAGATTCTGCAAGAGAAAAGCTTTTATCAAAAGACCTTAAGATTATAAGTCTTAAGGAAAGCAGTGGGTTATTAAAGCTTACTCAAAGAAGAAGATTAATGAAGGATGGCGAAATTGCAAGCTTTTGTGGGCAAATAGGAACTATACTGGATTCAGGGGTAAGTCTATTAAGAGGATTAGAGATACTAGAGATTCAGACTTCAAACAAAAAACATAAAGGAGTAATAGGCAATATACTCATAGGTGTTAGAAGAGGCAAGAGCTTAGCTAAAGCTATGGAAGATACAAAGGTTTTTCCTAAAGCCTTGACTGATATGGTAATGTCAGGAGAAATAAGCGGTAACGTTGATAAAATACTTTTTAATATGGAGGATTTTTATGAAAGAGAAGCGTCCATAAAAAGTAAAATCACCAGTGCGTCTATATATCCTGTTATTTTACTATTTGTAGCTGTTGGAATGATTATGTTTTTTAACTTTTTTATTTTTAAGGAATTAAAAGAGCTTTTTATAGGGATGAAGCTGCCAGCCACCACAGCTGCAATGTTTAATATTATAAGCTATCTTAATAATAATTATCTTCAAGTACTTGGTTTTATAGCACTTCTTATTCTTCTTGTAAAATACTCGCTAGATAAGCCTAAGGTAAGGTATGTGGTTCACCGACATATGTTAACACTACCTATAATAGGGCAGGTGAAAAATCAAATTATTATTGCCAGGTTTACCAGGAGTATGGCTATTTTCTTGAAATCAGGAGTGCCTCTATTAACGGTGTTGGAGAACCTACAGCTTATTGTTGATAATTATTTTGTTTCCCTAAAACTATCTGAAGCAAAGGAGCTAATAGTAAAGGGAGAAGGAATTGCTAATTCTTTAGAAAGTAAGCAGCTATTTGAGCCAATGGTACTCCAGATGTTAAAAGTAGGAGAAGAAACTGGAAAGCTTGAAGAAATGCTTTATAGGTTGGCGGATATTTATGATAAAAAGGTTGATACGGGAATAAAGCGATTAGTAGCTCTCATAGAGCCTGTTTTTACATTGACAGCAGGGATTATAGTAGGAATCATAATACTTGCTGTTGCAATGCCTATAATGCAAATGGCTCAGGGTGTTAAATAAGAGGTATGGTTATGAAAAAGAAGGGATTTACCTATATAGAAGTGATGATTGCCTTTGGGATTTTTGCTTTAATTTTCACCTTTGTAATGAAGCTTAATAGAAGCTCAAATGTGGTAATGAGGGATGAAAGGCAAAGGCTGCAAATGATTTATGTGGCTCAAAGGTCGCTTGAAAATTTCAAGACTAGCCTTGCTGAAAGTGAAGCTAGTAATGTGCAGGGATTTTATGTGTTAGTTAAAAAAATAGACATAAGCAGCACCTTGAAAGAGGTGACGGTAACAGTTAAGAAAAACAAAAATGATAGTTCAGACAAGGCGATAATTCTGAAAAGTCGTGTCTTTGTTGAATAAGGTGATTAAATGAAAAAAAGAGGATTTACTTTAGTTGAGTTAATGATTGCGCTAAGTATTTTTGCTATTCTTATTGGGTCTGTATATAAAGTATATTTTAGTGAAATGAAAGAGCTTAGACAAATCACTGATAAGAACAATCTTCAATATAATGCTAAAAGCTGTATTGAGTATATAACTAAAGAGCTAAGAAACAAATATGATTATAGTCAAGGAATAACTTTAGAAGGTAATGGTACCTTAATAAAATCATATATTACGGTAAATAACGTAGAAACTAGTACGGTATTGGTTGATGTTTCCGGCAGCAGTAAAGGATTAGTGAATTTAAATAAAACTACTAAAAAATTAACAGATAATAAAGGACGGACACTATGTAATGGTGTTAACAATATTTTACTAAGTAAAGATTCAAGTGGCAATTTGATAATAGTTACTATTGATTTACAATCAGGAAATGAAAGTTATTCTGTAACTACAGGGGTAAATATAAGTAAATAAGGTGAAGTTATGAAGAAAAAGGGATCAGCACTTTTGGTTGTGGTTATTATAATGTCTGTAGTATTTACTATGGCAATTATAATGATTGGTTCCACACTAAAAAGCAATAAACAGGTAAGAGAAGATTATAATGATGTGCAGAGTTATTATTGTGCGGAAACAGGTATAAATGAGGCAATAGATGATATTTGCTTTTTATTTGAAAATGACTATAATATTTCAGAATATATTAATAATCAAAACAACTTATTTAATAATAGTAATGCCTCCTATGATGTGACAGTTAATGTGATTTCTAGTGATTATAGCGGTGGAAATGGAGGTGGGCCGCCAGGTAAAGGCAAAGGAAAAATACCACCTGGTCTAATGAAAAAAGGTGGAGTGCCACCTGGTCAAAGTAAAAAGGGCCTTGGAAATGGTTCCGGAAAAGGTAATCATTATGGCTGGTATAAGAAAAATAAATCTAAAAAAAATAAAGATAGCTATGATATCGTTATTGCAATAACATCAAAAGGATATTATTATGATTCAGGAAATTCTATTTATGTTGAGATAGAGATCACTTGTGAAAAGAATAGTTATGATTATGATTTTATGATTAATTATAAGGAAGTAAATAAGCTTTAAAGGAAAGGAGGATATAAGGTGTTTAACAAAGATTCAATGATATTTAGTTTTAAGGAAGATGAAGTCAAAATAGCAATTATAAGTAAAAGTTTTAATTCTTTAAAGCTTAAAAAAGTTTATACTTTCTCTCCAAAGTTAGAATATTTAAATGGATTAATGAGCTTTAATAATGAAGAAAATGTTTCTCGGATTAAAAGCTTTATGTTAGATAATAAAATAACCAGCAGCAGTGCTGATGTTATTTTATCTATTGATGGTATTATAACTAGGCAGATAGAAGCTCCATTAGTAGGGAAAAGAGATTTAGATGACTTTATAAGGAATAATATTGAGGAATATTTTACTGTTAATATTAAAGAATATGCCATTGATTATCAGGTAATTAGCATAGAAAAAGCTGAGGTTAAGAAGATGAATATACTTTTAGCGGCTATTCCGGAGAGTAGGTTAAAAGATATAAGTAATTTACTAGATAATTGCAAAGTTGCTTCGAAAAAGATAAAAATATATCCTCAGTGCATTGCCAATTTATTTAACAATATGTCAACCAGTAGTACTGCAGTTATTGACTTGGGAACAAGAAAGAGTAATGTTACTATACTTGATAAAGGAAGAATATTTTTATCATCTAATATGACTTTAGAAGCTTATGAAGATAAGGATGAATATTATGATGAGCTTTTTGAGAATCTAGAGTATTTCTTGAATTTTTATTCCTCAAGACATTTCGGCAATAAGGTAGAAGCTATTCATATAATAGGCAAATTATACAAAGATGACGAGATTGTAAGAAGAATAGAAGAACATTTTGATATTAAGGTAACTACAGGAGTAAATAGAAGAACAAGTATATTCATTGACAAAGGTGTGGATAGGAGTGTCCATGGTGAAATAATCGGCAGTATAGCAAAGGGAAGACTTATTTATGGCAAGGAATTAGATTTTGGTAAAAAGCTTCCACAAGAAGGAGGGGCTAATCTAATAACCAATACAAATTGGATTTGTATTTCTTTGGCTATTATGATTTTCTTAGAGGTGTTAACAAGTACAGTATATTTTGCATTAACTAATAAAAAGTATGATGTAGTAAAGATAAATAAAGAAATGTGGAAGCTTGAGCCTATTGAGAAAGAAATAAATGATTTGACTCAGCAGAAAAAAGATTTACAGGCTAAGACTGAGTTTATAAAAAAAATGGATGAAGAAAAATTTCAATATATGAGCTTAATTGATGTAGTAGAAAAAGCTTTGCCTATTGGTGTAACAATTAGAAATATCTCTGTAGATAGAGAAAATGTAACTGTAACCTTCAATATTAATAACAGTACTTTAAATGTAGCAAGGCTTGCAATGAATTTAAATGACAGCAATGCTTTTGAACCCATTGATATTAAAGAAGTAAAGCTTGATGATACAGTTACAGAAATAAGTTTTACTTTAAAGGTTAAGAAAGTTAATAAGGGTGTGTAAACAATGGATAAAAGTAAAAAAGAAATGCTTATTTTAATAGTAATTATTTTCTTTGGGTTAAATTATGCATTATATGAATATTACTTTATTCCTAAAGAAAATACTCTTAAAGTTAATAGGCAGAGATATGAGGAAAAAGAAAAAAGGGTAAGTTATTTAAAAGAAGAGCAAAAAAATGTAGGAGTGCTTAAGTCACAGATAGAAGAGTTAAACAAAGATACAGCAGTATTAGATAATAAAATAAATACACCCCAGTTAGTAACTGATTTTTATATTACATGCAAAAAATATAACGTTAAAGGAGAGAATATATCTTTTCAGACTTTAGATAAAACAGGAGGGGGCTTCCAACCCTTTGTTATGAATTTAAACATATCTGGCACTAAAGCTGCAGTGAAAAATTTTATAAAGGACATAGAAGGTAGTACTAATAAGAAAATGAACGTAAAAAGTGTAAGCTTAACGGAACAAGCAGTGCCAGGAAGTGAAATGGCGGCGCAGATAGTTTTATATCAATATGTAAATACAAATAAATAACTATAAAGAAAATAAAAAAACGTTCTATTTTTGTTTATAATATTTAAATTTATGAGCAATCTATAGTATATGATAAATTTTATATATTAAGGAGGGCTTTACATATGATACTGGTCTATCATGATGTTGGGGGAGCTCATTCTACTGCAGTAGCTGCAAATATTCATATAAATAGGCTGCCTCATAAAAAAATACCAGATAAAGAACAGCTTTTACAGGTTCCTACCTTTGATAAAATCACGAAGGAGCAAATAGGACATTTATTATATATTGGAGAGGATGAGTTTGGAGTAAAGGTTTATACCTTTGGTCGGAAATATAAGAAAAAGTTAATGCTGGCAGCGATAACTGATATGTTTAATATTTGTAAGAAAAATAATGAGAAGCTTTATATTGTTGATACCCATCCAACAGTGAACCTATGGATGAAGATTGGAGGGTTTTCATCTAGAGCATTAGGGCTAGTTTCTTTTGGAAGACCTATTGTAACTTATGGAACATTAAAGGCTTACCCCAATATTGCGGAAATAGTAAAAGATACTAAAGCTCAAATAAAGAGAGATTTGCATATATAATTATAAAAATAGTAATAATATTGATAAAAGTAAAAGCCCTAGGTATTGCCTAGGGCCAAATGTAATTAAGTTAGTTCTTGGTTAGTATTATTATCTAAGATTTTGTTCGTAAGTTTGAACCATTCTCTTAACCATTTCGCCACCAACTGAACCATTTTGTCTAGAAGTTAAGTTTCCTTTGTCTGTTTCTTGGTAGTTAGTTAAACCTATTTCACCAGCTACCTCCATTTTAAATCTATTTAATCCATGTTTTGCTTCTGGTATTAAAGTTTGATTATTATTTGCCATATATATCTCTCCTTTCTTTATTTGATGTCTTTAGTTTGTGTACATGTAAATTTATTAAACTATTAAATTACATGAAAAATATGAAAATAACTCTATAGACTATAATAAATGCATGTACAGGAATTTTTAGGTAAAGAATCAAGTTGTTGAGGAAATTTGATTTTTTAACCGGGCTAAAGCAGTGTTTTTTCTTTTAACACAGGTTATATATTTAATACCCTTTTCTTTTGCATAGTCTACTAGTTTACCATTTTTCAAAAATACATAACTAATAATTTCTCTATCCTTTAAGGATAATTTTAAAAGTGCAGAATTTAACTCTTGGATATTTTCTTTAAGTATAAAAGTTGCTTCGATATTTTCCTCAGAAACAATATTGTCAATGAATTGAATATCCTCTCCGAGTTCAATGTTGAGGCTTGTTTCACTATTATATCTGCTGCGTTGCCTTATTTCATAGTAGTAGTTATTTTTTATGGCACAGGTTGCATAAGGAATAAATTTATTTACTTTAGATAAATCATAGTTTTTTATAACTTTCATTAAGGTTATATAACCTATTTGAATTAAGTCTTCCATTTCATAACCATTGATATATATTTTTCTGCATAGTTTTAGTATGTATGGTTTAAAACTTTTAAGTATTTCTTCAGCGGCAGCATTATCACCCTTTTGTGCTTTTATAACTAGTTCATTTAAATCCATTTCTATACTCCTATAAAAGAGCAGCTCTTTAATTTATTACCGGTAAGCCTATAATACGCTTTTTTCCTTGATAAATTAAATTTTGAATTATTAATAAGTATAGAAATTAAGAGTTGATTTATATAAATTCTTCATAAATATATGAAATATACATAAAATAATAGGGAAATATCTTTGAAATTATATAAACTTTTATTTTTATCCTTTATAAAGTGTTTTTTTTGTTTATAATAGTTATAGATACAGTAAGTGTAAGATTCTATATAAAGTAAGGGTGATGTGAGTGGAAAATAATGATTTTGAAAAAGAGATACAACAAGAGTTAAATAAAGAACTTGAGCTAGTCTATGAAAAGGATAAGCTTCAAGAGGTTATAAGAACTATCAATGATGAGATTTTAACATATATAGAAAAACGAAAAGAAATAACAGACTATATTACAGATTACAGAAAAAAGGTAATAGAAGAATATAAGGATGATGAGGATAAGGTCATAGAATATTTTGACCATGAGAGATACGTTAAAGAAGAAGCCTTCACAACTATTGATAGAAGATTAAAGGAGCTTACTATACTACAAACCTCCCCCTATTTTGGAAGAGTAGATTTTAGAGAAGTGGGTTTCGAGGATATAGAAAGCATGTATATAGGTAGATTTGGTGTAACTCCTCATGGAAGCTATGAGCCTGTGGTAGTAGATTGGCGTTCTCCAGCCTCAGCACTTTTTTATGCAGGAGGCTTAGGAAAAGCTTCTTTTAATGCCCCTATGGGGAAAATTGAAACGGACATCTTATTAAAAAGACAGTATGTTATAAAAAAAGGACTACTTCAGGGAATGTTTGATTCAGCAATAGATGTAAAGGATGATATTCTTCAGATGGTTTTAAGCGGAAGTGCTGGAGAGAAGCTGAAGGATATAATCATGACCATTCAAGAAGAGCAGGATAATTTGATAAGACAGCCAAGGGAAAAAACAATAGTAGTAAACGGTACTGCAGGCAGTGGTAAAACTACAATTGCACTTCATAGAGTTGCATATTTACTTTACAACTTTAGAGAAAGTCTCCAAAATAGAGTGCTCATATTAGGACCTAATAACATTTTTATGGAATATATATCAACAGTTTTGCCTAGTCTTGGAGAAGTGGGAGTAAGACAGAGCACCTTTAAGGAATTCGCCTTAAATATACTTCAGCTAAATACTGTAATGAGCTTTAAGGAATATATGGAGAAGGTACTTACTGGAGATAAAGACTTTATTCAGGATGTTATCCATAAGAATTCAAGCTGCTTTGTAAGAGAATTAGATCAGCTTGTAGATAAACTAAATAATGAATATTTCGATATACAAGATGTGGTTTTTGACGGAAATATAATAGTTGCTGAAAAAGAGATTAGAGAGCTTTTTAATGATTATTATAAGGATATGCCTCTTTTTAGAAGAAGTAAAAAGGTTAAGAGAATTATTTTTTCTAAAATTAAGGATGCTAGAGATGAAGCAATAAGGAGAATTGAGAAAGAACATAAGGAAGCTTTAGCCGCTCTTACTAGGGAAGACTATGAATTTAAGGAAAACTCTCTTCATTTTATGAGGAAAGTAAAGATTAGAGAGGTTATAGAAGAAGTAATAAAAGCAAAGAAGGCGCTATGCTGGATAAATAGCGGTGACTGCACTGAGATATATGATGAGTTAAATGAGAATAAGCCATTAACCACCGATGATTTAGCACCTCTATTGTATTTGATGATTAAACTAGAGGGGTTAAAAACTAAGGAAGAAATAAAGCATGTAGTAATTGACGAAGCACAGGATTATAGTGAGCTTCAGTTTAGAGTAATAAAGGAAATGACAGGATGTAGTTCCCTTACTATAGTTGGTGATAGTAATCAAAGAATAGTGCCTATTGGTGAAGAGGTAGCAATGCTTCATTTAGATAAGGTTTTCTCTAATTTAAATGTAGAAAACTTTAATCTCAATAAGAGCTACAGATCAACTAAAGAAATTATGGCTTATGCAAATAAGTATTTAGCTGAGCAGAACATAATACCATTAGTAAGAAACGGTGAAGAGGTTGTGGTGAAAGAATTAAAATCCTTAGAAGAATTAAAGAATAATATTAAAGAAGCAACAGCTTCACTTAGAGAAAAGGGATATGAAAGTATAGCTATTATATGCAGAGATGGAGAAGCCGCTGAAAAGGTTGGAAGACTTATAAAAGAAGAAGCATATATTAAGATGTTAAATAGAGAGGACATGGTCTATAATAGTGGAGTAGTAGTTATTCCTTCATACTTTGCCAAAGGATTGGAATTTGACGGAGTAATAGTAATAAATGATAGAGAAGTTAAAGAAGAAGATAAACTTATGTATGTAATGTCTACAAGGG
>Ga0316603_10002337_pt1 | contig 10391 bp, 8 predicted proteins | sample OWC_soil_day10_n_FD_207649 | JGI IMG/M metagenome (GOLD analysis project Ga0316603, IMG submission 207649) | Wetland soil microbial communities from Old Woman Creek delta, Ohio, United States - OWC_soil_day10_noCT | ecosystem: Environmental > Terrestrial > Soil > Wetlands | place: USA: Ohio...
GCTCGCGAGCTACCACGGCGACTACATCCAGGTGCTGCGCCACGTGCGGATCGAGCGGTTCGAGGTCTCGCATCGCTACCGCCAGGGCTGGGTCACCGTCGAGCCGCAGCTGTCCGTCGATGCGACCGAGCGCCAGGTCACCGCGGACCGCACCCTGGGGGCGCTGCCGCCGTCGCTGCAGTCGGTCTCCGTGTTCGAGTACGGCGGCGAGATCGTCAACGCGAACCGCGGGTTCATCGAGTTCGACGACCTGCTCAAGCGGCCGCTCGAGCACTACAAGTATCTGCTCACCACCGTCGAGCGCGCGGCGGTCTCGATGTCGAGCGCGACCTTGTTCCTCGACCTGTGCTTCGTCGGTAGCTGCAACGACATCCACCTCGCGGCGTTCCGGGAGATCCCGGACTTCCAGAGCTTCAAGGGCCGGATCGAGCTCGTGCGGGTGCCGTTCATCCTCGACGTCCGCCACGAGGAGGCGCTGTACCAGGAGCGGCTGCGCGAGGCGGCATCGCGACGGCACATCGCGCCGCACACGGCGTACGTCGCCGCGTTGTGGGCCGTGCTGTCACGGATGCGCAAGCCGCAGATCGAGCGGTTCCCGTCGACGCTGGCCGAGGTGATCGGCAAGCTGTCGCCGCTCGACAAGGTCGAGCTCTACGCGACGGGCCAGGTGCCGGACGATCTCCCGCCGGATCGCGCGCGCGAGCTCGCGTCGCAGATCAAGGAGCTGTGGCACGAGTCCGACACGTACCCGATCTACGAGGGCAGGGTCGGGGCCTCGCCGCGCGAGATGCAGACGGTGTTGCTCGCGGCCGCGGGCTCGACTCGCTACGACTACGTGTCGCCGATGGTCGTCCTCGACGAGATCGTCGAGCTGTGCAAGCAGGTGAGCCTGTACGAGTTCCTGCGCCAGGACGTGCAGCCCGGCGGGTACCACGATCACAAGAAGCTCGTGGATGTCGCCAAGGGCCGGCTGTTCGACGTGATCGACGACGAGGTCCGCGTCGCGGTCGGGCTCGTCGAGGAGTCCGAGTACGGGCGCGTGTTCGATCGCTACGTCACCCACGTGATGCACGCGATCAAGAAGGAGAAGGTCCGTCATCCGCAGACCGGGCGGATGGAGGATCCCGACGAGGGGATGATGACGGAGGTCGAGCGCACCCTCGAGGTCACCGGCCGCGCCGACGACTTCCGGCAGAGCCTGGTCGGCAAGATCGGCGCGTGGTCCCTCGATCACCGCGGCCAGAAGCCGGTGCTCACCGAGATCTTCTCAGACCTCCTGCGCAAGGTCCGCGACGCCTACTTCGAGAAGCACAAGAAGACGATCGCCAAGGGGATCAACGATCTCGTGATGTTCCTGGCCGGTAACGAGGGCAGCCTCGCCGCAGAGCCCCGCGCGCGTGCGGAGGCCGCCCTGAACACGCTGACGACCAAGTACGGCTACACCCGGGAGTCGGCGCGCGATCTCGTCGGGGCGCTCGCCTCGATGCGCTACCGCAGCTAGGGCCCAGCGATCTTGCAGTCGACGACCAAGGTTGCCTATCCTGGTGGGGTGAGGATCGCGTGCGCATGCATGCTCGCCGTGGCGTTGTGCGGCGTCGCGCAGGCCGATCCCCGCGAGCACACGATGCTCAAGGGCCCCTACCTCCAGGATCTGGCGCCGACGTCGATCACGGTGATGTGGCAGCTCGACTCCCCGGCCGCGGCGCGGCTCGTGGTCGAGGGCCCGACCGGCGAGAAGGCCCAGGAGGTCGAGGCCGCCCGGATCGCGGAGGCGCGGATCGCGGACCTCCTGCCGGCGACGCGCTACCGCTATCGCGTCGAGGTCGAGGGTACCGTGTGGCGCGGCGAGTTCGCGACTGCACCCGAGATCGGCGCCGAGGTCCCGTTCTCGTTCGTCGTGATCGGCGACACCCGGTACAGCCTCGATGCGCACCGGCGCGTCGTCGAGCGCATGGCACAGGAGGTCCCGGACTTCGTGCTCGGCACGGGCGACATGGTCGACGAGGGTCACCGACAGGAGCAGTGGCAGCAGTTCTTCGACGTCGAGAACCAGATGCTGCGCGACAACGTCTACTTCCCCGCCGTCGGCAACCACGACCGGCAAGGCCGCGGCCGCACCGCCGACACCTACCGGTCGTACTTCTCGGTCCCCGAGAACGGTGGAGAGAGCGAGCGCTACTACGCGTTCAGCTACGCGACGTCACGGTTCCTCGTGCTCGACTCGAACGAGTACAGCTTCGCGCTCACGGATCAGACCGCGTGGATCGAGCGCGAGCTGGTCGCGGCGCGCCAGGACCCGGCGGTCCGGCACATCTTCGTCGTGATGCACCACCCGCCGTTCTCGGTCTCGCTGCACGGCGGCAATCGCGATCTCCGCGAGCGCTGGACTCCGCTGTTCGAGAGGTACCAGGTCACCGCGGTGTTCTCGGGCCACGATCACGTGTACTCGCGCGCCGAGAACAATGGCATCCGGTACTTCATCTCGGGCGGAGGTGGTGCGCCGCTGTATCCGCGCCGGCCGAAGTCCAATCCGATCGATGTCGAGGCGGTGAAGAAGTTCGAGCGCGTGCACCACTACCTGCGCGTGACGATCACCGGCAACCGGATCGAGATCACGGCGATCCGCGCGGACGGCACGACGATCGAGACCACGTCGTGGACCGAGGGCTCGATCCCGCTCGAGACGCCGGCGGCGGTCGAGGTCGCGGCGACCGGTGCCGCGCCGCAGATGGCTCCGGCCCCGGCTGTCGCGCGGCCGCCCGGGCCGCGCTCGGTGCTGTGGTTCGTCCTGCTCGGCGTCTGCCTGCTGCTCGTGGCGGCCCTCGGGGTCGTGCGGACGCTGCGCCGCTGACATACACTGCGCCCGTGCCGACTGCTGCGATCGTGATCATCGGCGACGAGATCCTGTCGGGGAAGTTCGTCGAGGAGAATGCCGCGTTCCTGATCGGCGAGCTGCGCACGCTCGGCGTGGAGCTGCGCCGGATCACCGTGATCCCCGATGACCGCGCCGAGATCGCGACGACGGTGCTCGATCAGTCCGCGCGGTTCGATCACGTGTTCACGTCCGGCGGCGTCGGACCGACCCATGACGACGTGACGATGGAGGCGATCGCCAGCGCGTTCGGCACCACGATCGTCCGCCAGCCCGAGCTCGAGCAGCGCGTGCGCGCGTACTGGGGCGCCAGGCTCGCCGAGCCGAATCTTCGGTTGGCCGATGTCCCCGCGGGCTGCGAGCTCGTGTACGGCAAGGACCAGGTGTGGCCGGTCGTCGCCTACCAGAACGTCTACATCCTGCCCGGCGTGCCGGCGCTGTTCCGCCGCAAGTTCGTCGACATCCGCGATCGGTTTCGCACGGAGGTCGTGACGATCGCGCGTGTCTACATCGACGCCGACGAGGGCCAGATCGCGAGCGATCTCGATGCGGTGGTCGCGGCGCACCCCGCCGTCAAGATCGGCTCGTACCCGCGGTTCTCCGAGAAGGACTTCCGCGTGCTGGTCACGCTCGAGGGCCGCGACACCACCGAGGTCGCCGCCGCGTTCGCGCTGCTCGTCGAGCGCGTCGGTGCCAAGGTGGTGCGCAGCGAGGCTCCCGCCGCCGTCGGTGCGTGATAAGCAGGCGCTCCGATGCCCGTCCAGCCCCGCACCCCGCCTGGCGTGATGGAGCTGTTGCCTCCGCAGCAGCTCGCGTTCCAGCGCATGCTCGACACGATCCGGCGCGGCTTCGAGCGGTTCGGCTTTCTCCCCGTCGAGACGCCGGTGTTCGAGCTGACCGACGTCCTCCTGACCAAGTCCGGTGGCGAGACCGAGAAGCAGGTCTACTTCGTCCAGTCGACCGGCGCGCTCAAGGAGGGCAAGGCGCCCGAGCTCGCCCTGCGGTTCGATCTCACCGTGCCCCTCGCGCGCTACGTCGCGCAGCACGAGCACCAGCTGAACTTCCCGTTCCGGCGCTACCAGATCCAGCGCGTGTACCGCGGCGAGCGCAACCAGAAGGGCCGCTACCGCGAGTTCTACCAGTGCGACATCGACGTGATCGGCAAGGACACGCTGCCGCTCGCGTACGACGCCGAGGCGCCCGCCGTGATCCACGGCATCTTCAGCGAGCTCGCGTTCGGCGCGTTCACGATCAAGATCAACAACCGCAAGCTGCTGCAGGGGCTGCTGGTGGCCTTCGGGTGGGAGCCCGAGCTCCACCAGGCGGTGCTCCACGAGGTCGATCGGCTGGGCAAGATCGACGACGCCGAGGTGATCACGCGGATCCGCGCGATCAAGCCGGAGGTGCCGGAGAGCCTGCAGCAGGGTCCCGAGTCGTTCGTCCGGTTGCTGCGAGCTGCCGATGGCGGCCCCGATACGTTCCAGGTGCTCGAGCCGTACCAGCAATCCGCCACCGTCGCCGAGGGCATGGCCGAGCTCCGACGCGTCTACGAAGGCACGCTCGCGCTCGGGGTTCCCGCGAGCCAGCTCACGATCGACCTCTCGATCGCCCGCGGCCTCGACTACTACACGGGCACGGTCTACGAGACCTTCCTCGACGACCACCCGAAGCTCGGCAGCATCTGCTCGGGGGGGCGCTACGAGAACCTCGCGGGGCACTACACCAAGTCCAGGCTCCCCGGCGTCGGGATCTCGATCGGCGCGACGCGCCTGTTCTCGCAGCTGCTCGAGATGAACGTGATCGGCGTGAACGAGGCGGCGGTCGCGCAGGTGCTCGTGCTCACCGTCGATCCGACGCTGACCGCGGAGTACGCGCGGATGGCGACCGAGCTGCGCGCCGCCGGCCTCAACGTCGAGGTCTACGGCGGCGAGGACAAGCTCGGCAAGCAGCTCAAGTACGCCGATCGCGCCCGGGTCCCGCTGGCCCTGATCTATGGCTCGCGCGAGCACGACGCCGGCATCGTCAAGGTCAAGGACCTGCGCGGCGGTGGCGAGGCGAAAGAGCACGATCTGCCGCGTGGCGACCTCGTCGCGGCCGTCCAGCGCGTGCTGCGTCCGGAGTCGTAGGGTTCCTCGGAGATCGTCTCGACGGCGCCGCCCTGACGGAGGCCCGGAGTGTGGTAAACCCCGGCGCGATGGATCCCGGGGATCTGGTCTTACGCGGCGGCCGGGTGTTCGACCCGGCGGCAGCGCGTCCCCTCGACCAGATCGCGGACGTCCGGATCGCGGGCGGCCGGATCGTCGAGATCGGGCGCGGACTCGTCGGCGGCCGGATCATCGACGTCACGGACCTGTGGGTCGTCCCGGGCCTCATCGACCTCCACGTCCACCTCCGCGAGCCGGGGCAGGAGTACAAGGAGGACATCGAGACCGGCACGCGGGCCGCGGCCTCGGGCGGGTTCACGACGATCTGTTGCATGCCGAACACGCGCCCGGTCAATGACCAGCGCACGGTCACCGAGCTGATCGTCCGGCGCGCGAAGGAGGTCGGGGCGGTCCGCGTCCGCCCGATCGGCGCGATCAGCCAGGGCCTCGAGGGCAAGATCCTCGCCGACATCGCGGACATGAAGGAGGGCGGCATCGTCGCGATCTCCGACGACGGCCGGCCGGTGATGAACGCGGGCCTGATGCGTCGCGCCTTCGAGTACGCGCGGACGTTCGACCTGCCCGTCGTGCAGCACGCCGAGGACCTCGACCTCAGCGAGGGCGGGGCGATGAACGAGGGTGCCGTGGCGACGCGGATCGGGATCCGGGGACAGCCTGCGTGTGCCGAGAGTGCGATGGTCGCGCGCGACCTCGAGATCGTCGAGTGGACCGGGGCGCGCTACCACGTCGCGCACGTCTCGACCGCGCGCACCGTCGCGCTGGTCCGCGATGCCAAGCGTCGCGGCCTGCCGGTCACGTGCGAGGTCACGCCGCACCACCTCGCGCTGACCGACGAGGCGTGCAGCCACTACGACACCCGGACCAAGGTGATGCCGCCGCTGCGCACCGCCGCGGATCAGGAAGCGTTGCTCGAGGGACTCGCCGACGGCACGATCGACGCGATCGCGACCGATCACGCGCCGCACTCGCCGGTCGAGAAGGACGTCGAGTTCGAGTGCGCCGCGCCCGGCATGCTCGGCCTCGAGACCGCGCTGCCGATCATCCTCGACTTCGTGCGCATGGGCACGCTCGACGAGAAGCGCGCGATCGCGGCGTTCACGGGAGGTCCGGCGCGCGCGTTCGGTCTGCCCGGCGGTGGCCTCACGGTCGGAGCGGTCGCCGACATCTGCGTGATCGATCCCGAGCGGCCGGTCACGATCAGCTCCGAAGGCCTCGCGAGCAAGTCGAAGAACACGCCGTTCCTCGGGCAGGCGATGGCGGGGCGCGCGGTGCTCACCCTCGTCGAGGGCCGCCCGGTCTTCGATCTCGATTCGAGGTTCCGATGATGGCACGGTGGCCCGCGGCGCTCGTCCTCGAGAACGGTGCCGTGTTCCGGGGCGAGGGTTTCGGTGCCCGCGCGGAGTCGATCGGCGAGGTCGTGTTCAATACCTCGATCACCGGGTACCAGGAGATCATCTCCGACCCCTCGTACTGCGGGCAGATCGTCGTGATGACGGCGCCGCAGATCGGCAACGTCGGCGTCAACCTCGCCGACACCGAGGCGCGCCGGGTCGCGTGCGCGGGCCTCGCGATCCGCGAGGTGTCCCCGATCCCGGCGAGCTGGCGCTCCGAGGACACGCTTCCGCACTGGCTCGAGACGAGCGCGGTCCCCGGCCTCGACGGGATCGATACCCGCGCGCTGACCCGGATGCTGCGTGATCAGGGCGCGATGCGAGGAGCGATCACGCCGCACGTCGCGGAGATCGAGGCCGTGCTCGGCCGCGTCAAGGCATCGCCCAAGATGGACGGGCTCGATCTCGTCCCGCGCGTGACCTGCGCCCAGCGCTCCGAGTGGACCGAGCCGACCTGGCGCGCCCTCGACGACGGCCGCGCGATCCCACCGCCGCCGATCACGTTCCACGTCGTCGCGTACGACTTCGGGATCAAGGAGAACATCCTCCGCCAGCTCCGCGACATCGGCTGCCGCGTGACCGTGGTCCCCGCGACCACGCCCGCACGCGAGGCGCTCGCGCTCGGCGCCGACGGGTTCTTCCTGTCGAACGGCCCCGGCGATCCGGCGGCGGTCACCTACGGGGTGGCGGCGGTCAAGGAGCTGTGTGCGAGCGGCAAGCCGGTGTTCGGCATCTGCCTCGGGCACCAGATCCTCGGCCTCGCGCTCGGCGCGCGGACCCGCAAGCTGCCGTTCGGTCACCACGGCGGGAACCACCCCGTGCTCGACAAGACGACCGGCAAGGTCGAGATCACGTCGCAGAACCACGGCTTCATCGTCGACGCGTCGACGTTGCCGTCCGGTGTCCACGTCACGCACGAGAACCTGTTCGATCACTCCAACGAGGGCATCGCCGTCGCTGGCAAGCCGATCTTCAGCGTCCAGTACCACCCCGAGGCCAGCCCGGGTCCGCACGACTCGAGCTACCTGTTCGCACGCTTCCGGGACCTGCTCGCGAAGGGCCGGTGATGTCCGAGAGGTCGCCGGCTGCGCTGCTCGATCAGGTGATCGAGGAGCTGTACGCGCGACACACCGCTGATCCCGAGGCCGCCTCGCAGGCGCGCCGCGAGTACGAGGAGCGCCGCGGCAAGGTCCATCAGGAGGACGAGCTGTGGGAGCCGTGGAGCGCCGCATTCGTCGAATGGTTCGTGATCGAGCGCGTCGTCCCCGGGGGCACCGTGCCGCCGGCCGCGCTGACCTCGCGCGAGCTCGCCGCCGATGATCCACGCGCGGCCGCGATGCGCGCGCTCGTGACGTCGCAGCGCAGCCTGTTCGAAGTCCGCGCGCTCGGTAGCGGGACGCGCAAGATCGAGCTCCTCGATCTGCTCGGTGGGGCGGTGTTCCACGTCGACGAGCAGCGCGCGCTGCACGGCGTGGAGGTCGGCGACGTCGCGGAGCTGCGGCTGATCGGCCTCGGGGGCGAGGTCCGGTTCGGGCGGACGTTCATCTATCACCCGGCGTCGGCGCGCGCGGCGATCGTCGAGCGCGCGCGCGGGTTGCTCGCGAAGGGGGCCTCGCGCCGCGACGTGATCGATCACGTCGCGCAGCTCCGGGTCCAGGTCACGCGCTACCGGCACATGCCACCAGCGCGCGTGTACGAGCTCGGCTCGCGGCTGATGGGATGATGCGCACGGCGGGTCCGGCGTTCGTCGCCGCGGTGGCGACGCTCGTTTTTGGGGGCCGCCTCGCGCGCGCCGACGAGCCACGCGACGAGCCGGCGGCGATCGATGTCGATCGCGAGATCGTGCCCGCAGGGCGCACCGAGCTCGGCTTCGACGGCGGCGCGCCCCTGGTCGGCTGGGGCGCGAGCGTGACGTTCGGCTACCTCCGCCGTCCGATCCTGCTCCGCTCGCCGACGTTCGAGAGCGCCCCGGTGACCCGCCGCGCGACGCTCGCGATCGGCGGCGCGGTCGCGCTCGGTGACAGCGCGCTGGTCGACGCCCGGTTCCCGTTCGCGTGGCAGGAGGGCGATCGCCTGCGGATCGCCGGTGATCCGCGCGACCTCGATCGCTGGGTGCCCGGCGACCTCCGGGTCCGCGGCCGGATCCGCGTCGTCCAGGCGCCGCACGGCGCGGTGTTTCTGCGCGCGGAGGTGTCGTTTCCGACCGGCGATGCGCGCGACTTCGCGGGCGAGTCGTCGTGGTCCCTCGCGTGGAGCTTGATCGGACGCGCGCAGCTGCCCCACGGCATCGTCGTCGCCGGGACCGGCGGGATCCGGCTGCGCGGCGCGGAGGTGCTGCTCGCGGACCGCCTCGTCGGCGACGAGCTGTTCGGCGGCGTCGGCCTCGTGATCCCGATCCCACCGATCCGCCCGCTGTGGTGCGTCGCCGACCAGGTCAAGCTGACGGGCGAGCTCGTCGGGATCCTCGGCGACGACGTCGCGGGGATGTCGGGCCCGTCGCCGGCGGAGATCCGCGTCGGCCTCGTCACCCAGCCGCTGGCCGAGGTCACGCTCGGCGTCCGCGTCGGCACCGGCCTCGGCGATCAGATCGGCGCTCCGCGCTGGCGCGCGACGTTCGAGCTCACGTACCAGGGCCGCGGCCGCCTGATCCCACCGGCCGCCCCCGACGAGCCGCCGCAGCTTCCGCCCGCCGACACCACCGACCTGTGACGACGCGTCGAACCGCTCGGTGCGGCGTTCGGTGTATGACCGACGCATGAGCCCACTCGCAGCGCTCGGCGTGCGGATCCAGATCCCGGCGGAGGCGGTCGTCCCGCTGTTGATCGCGGTCGGTGTCGTGCTGGTCCTCGTGTTCGCGGGCTCGGCGCTCAAGGCGTGGAAGGACCGGCATCCCGGTGCGGCTCGGATCGGCGGCATCCTCATGGCGGTCGCGCTGCTCGGGGGCGCCGGCTACCTCCTGGGCAAGGTCCTGATCGAGACCCGCCAGAACGATCCGGTCTACAAGGGCATCGTCCTCGTCGGGTTCCTCGAGGGACCTCTCGCAGGGTTCTTTGGATCCATCTCCGCGATCCTGTGGCGGTTCGCGAACCAGCGCTGGATCGCGCTCGCCACCGGGCTCGGGATCGGGGCCGCGCTGTTCATGAAGCCGCTCGCGTGGCCGCTGATGTACGAGAGCTACGACGGCCACATGCGGCAGTGGGGCCTGCTCGACCCCGAGCACCTCGCGTTCCTCGGCCCCGGCATCGTTGCCGTGATCGTCGGGCTCGTCGTCGGGCTGCGGGCGCCGCGCGTCAGCTAGCCCGCCGCGCCGACGGTCTCGTCGCGGAGGTAGTCCTTCTTCTTGCCGGCGATCGCGCACGCGACCTTCGCCGCGCTCCAGCCCGCGACCAGGGCGCCCTCGATGCCGAGGCTCGGCACGAGCTGCTCGCCGGTCAAGGTCAGGTTCTTGATCCCGGTCTGATACGTCAGCGCACCGCCCGCGACCTGGTCGACCGCGCTGGTGGCGGCTCGACCGGCCCACACCGGCGCCATCGCGAGCGGCAGGTTACGCGGCACGTCGTAGCTGCCGCGACCGCCGGGTACCTGCGGTGGTGTCGCCTCGAACGGCGAGTGTGCCAGGACGAGGTGACGCTCGAAGAACGGCATCACCTCGCCGAGGCGCTTCCACAGCCCGGCGCGCAGCGCCATGCACCGGGAGACCAGGCGCTCGGGGTCGAGCGGCCCGTCGGACGGGAGGACGGCGGCGAGCGTCGCGATCACGCGGCCCGTGTCGTCGGTCTCGCCGAGGTGGATCGAGAACGCGGCGTCACCGGACGGATCCTTCTCCGGTGCGGCGACCACGGCGACCGTCGGCGCCATGTGCTCCGGCAGCCCGGCCTCGTCGATGACGATGTTGAGCGTGTAGCGATAGCCGATCAGGGCGACGCCGTCGGCGAGCTCGGTCAGCCGCTTCGGCGCCTTCTT
>Ga0316603_10002338_pt1 | contig 10391 bp, 11 predicted proteins | sample OWC_soil_day10_n_FD_207649 | JGI IMG/M metagenome (GOLD analysis project Ga0316603, IMG submission 207649) | Wetland soil microbial communities from Old Woman Creek delta, Ohio, United States - OWC_soil_day10_noCT | ecosystem: Environmental > Terrestrial > Soil > Wetlands | place: USA: Ohio...
ACTATGATGATCTTGTAATCAATCTGATTGGTTTCGCTATTTTGGTATTTGCGAATATTCTGGATTGTGTTGATGGCCAGTTAGCGCGTATTACAGGCATCAAATCGCGCATTGGGCGAATTCTCGACGGTTTTTGTGGCGACATTTGGTTCCTGACTTTTTACATAGCATTTTGCCTCAGACTAATCAATTTTTCCGACAGTGTTATCAGTTCTACCGGTTTTGAATGGGGCTGGTGGGTTTTTCTCATTGCCTTATTGTCGGCCTACTCTCATTTTAATCAGGCTGCTATGGTTGACTATTACAAGACTTTCCACTTGCATATGTTAAAAGGAGGGCGCAATAGTGAATTTGAAACGGCAGCTTCGGTAGGAGACAAATTCAAATCAATGGATTGGAAAAAAGAGCCTATTTCAAAACTTTTTACTAAATTATACCATATTTATACCCTGAATCAGGAAAGCAGAACTCCTGAACTGAAGAAATATGCTGTTGCTCTCAACGATAAATACCCAGAGGGATATCCAGAAGAGAAAATAGCTGGATTTAGAGCTATGAGTCTGAAACTGATGCCATTGCTCGATAGCTTTACTTTCAATACAAGAAGCATTATCATTCTGGTTTCGTTGCTTGTAGATATGCCATGGCTTTATTTTGTATTTGAAATTCTGATATTTAATATATTGTTTTATATAGCCATAGGTCGTCACGAAAAAATGTGCCAAACACTTAATAACGAATAGTATAAGTTTAATTACTGCACTGATTAATTAAGAGGGTGACCTTTACTACGAAACTAAAAAACTTTTAGCGTAAGGATATTACCTGCAAAAGAATCTGACAATAAATGAAAAAGAGCAGCACGAGCATCAGCCGTAACATATTCTTCATTATAGGTATTATAGCATTGTTTGCTATGGTATGGGGGCTTGGTTTCAATACCATTATTGAGCATGTTAAACGTACCGGATGGTGGTTTTTTGCAATCATAGGAATGTGGTTGCCTATATATCTTATCAATACCATAGCATCCAACGTTATAATACGCGACGGTAATCCTGACAACTGCAAGGTGCCTTTTATGCATGTGTTTAAAATTACGCTGAGTGGGTTTGCGCTCAAAGCAGCCACGCCGCTTGGTTTTGTAGGGGGCGACCCGTACAAAATTATGGAGTACAAGCAGTTTCTGGGGGTGGAGAAAGCAACTTCATCGGTGCTTTTGTATACCATGACTCATATCTCGGCTCATTGCTTGTTTTGGGCTTTATCTATTGTTGCAGCGGCTTTGTTTTTGCCTATTGGTTTGGTCAATAGTATTATCCTGATGGCTTTTTTTGCATTATTTGTGGTCCTGCTTATACTAATGCTCAGAGGTTACCGCAGGGGTATGACGGTTAAGATGTTCAGCTTTCTTTCCCGAATTCCGTTGGTTAAACGCTGGATGAAACCCTTTGGGTTAAAGTACCAGAATCAACTTGCTAACATCGATCAGCAAATTTCGCATCTGTATCTCTCGCGTCGGAAGGCCTTTTTTCTGGCTCTGGGACTTGAGCTTATTGCCCGTATACTCAATTGTCTGGAAATTTATGTTATTCTTAAATCGGCTAACGTCGAAATAAGCCTTATTCAATCCGTTGTGGTATATTCATTTATGAGTTTGTTTACAAACATACTCTTTTTCTCGCCCATGCAGTTAGGTACGCGCGAAGGAGGTTTTGTTTTGGCTCTTAAGGCGTTGTCGTTGCAAGGTGGGCTTGGTATATATGTAAGCCTTATTACCCGTGTACGTGAGCTTATATGGATAGGTATCGGTATTTTGCTGATGAAAATTAAAGGAATAAATCCGGCAAAAATTCAGACTTCACAATGTAATCCTGTGCTTGCCGAAACTGATAGCACTGATGAACCTTTGGAGGAGGATTTGGCCTGATTAACTGCGAATCAGATGAATAGTGATAAGTCAACCTGATTGAAATCCGTGATTAATTCGTGTCCGAAAATTTTTAGCTCAGGGTCTCCCACCGAGTCTACAATGTAGATTTTACCCGCTCCGGCTCGTTCTGCTGCTTTGATACCGGCTTTTGAATCTTCAAATATAATAAGCTCTGAAGGCGGAAGTTGCATACGGGCAGCTGCCCGCAAAAAAATATCCGGCTCTGGTTTACCTTTAAGTGTGCCATCGTTGTACACCACCATTTCCCGGGTAAACCATCGGTCGAGGTTCATTTTGCTGAAATAAAAATTCACATTAAATATATCGGCCGACGTGGCTATAGTGAACGGTATATTGTTGTTTTTCAATGAATTGAATAGTGTTTCCACGCCCGGTGCAAATTCCAATTCATCTGTAATAAGCTCCTGGTATATAGTTTCTTTCTCTATGCTAAAATCTTCAATTTCCCTATCGGTGAGCGCTCTCTCAAATAACCCTCTCATGATATCCGGGTTGGTTTTCCCATAAATTTTTACCGATTTTTCATCGTCGGTAAGCGCTATTCCATGTTTTTCCAGAAATATATCAAAAGCACGATTATGATGTGGTGTGTCCCATACAAGGGTGCCGTTAAAATCAAAAACTAATCCTTTGTAAAGCATAAAATATTATTTTTGAAAAATGATATATGCAAGAGCGTGTGCAGCAAAGTTTTTTTGTTTTGACGCTTTCACGAGTTTGTTTTAAAATTGCTGTTGGTTATTTTATCGACAGGTTTCTGAATTCCAGTGGTTTGCCCTCGGCCTGAAATCCTATAAATCCTTTGTTGACCGATAAGCCCGTAATTTTGTTTTGAAGCTTTCCGTTTACGAAAACGGTAAGAGTGCCTTTTTTGCTGATAATTCTCATCTTATTCCATTCACCAACCTGATTTTCATTGGATGTAGCCATTTTAGGAATAGTAAATTTTACCGTATCAGTACACTCTTTCGCTTTCAATCCATTCATACAGATAATGTCGCCGGCAGCATCGGCCTTTTGCTGCACCTGATAACAAACAGGCCAAACTGAATCATTCTGTTGTATATGTACAAGCACTCCACTGTTGGCTTTGACTTTTGTCCAACGCCACTCAACATCAAGCGTAAAGTTTTTATATTCTTTTGGCGTACGCAGGTATCCGGCAGATATGTCCGTTATTTTTAGAATATTGTCTTCAAAAATAAAAAGAGAAGAATGATTAACCGATTTATTTTTAATAACATAAACCCACTTGTTTGAATCTTTTGAGTTGAAAGTGATTTTCTTGTTTCCGGCTGATGCCGTTAGCGAAATTATCGATATGAAAATCAAGAAAGCTAATTTTATCTTCATCGTTTTTTTTAGATTAGAGTGTGTAACTTGTTGATATATAGTATTTTTTTTGTAAAAACAAGTTGTGTACTATTGCTTTTTCCCAATTACTTACATTTGTATTGGAGTTTGTATAAAGGCAAATAGAGAAACGTATGTTTAAAGCAGGATTATTTATGTCAAAAAACGGTACAGCCTGCTTACTAAACGGAGTTCAAAAGTAACAAAATACGGTCAATTCAGAACCGGATAATGATAAAAAAAAACAAAAACAGCAGAATAAATGGCAATAAAAAGTACACCTGAGCAACAAAAGCAAAAAATCCAAATTTCAGATAACGCAAAAGTGGAGTGCGTTGCCGGGCTTTTCCTTTAATACGCTGTTTGAGCTCATCTACGGTTAATTTCAAAATTTCGTCTTTGGGCAGTTCCAGCGAAGCGATGCCATAGTCGCGACAGCCTTGCATAAAACCTCTGAATACAGACACCGGATGTTTCCACAGACCGAATCCCATGGTCCAGAAAGGGAAAGTTGAAATAGGAAAGTAGCGCCAGAAACCGGTAGCTATTTCCCAGGATGCAATAAACATCTCGCCGCGCCAAGTAGTATCCTGTTGGTTTACAATGTGTTCTAAATCATGTATATGAAGCATACGGCGGCGCCAGTTGTAATTGGGTAGCCGGAGTGTAAAACCCGGTAGTGGTACTTCAAAAGTCTTATCAGCTTCGCCTCCGTTTTCAGGAATATTGTAGCGGATGTAAAATGCGTCAAGTTCTTCTTTAAGAGTCATTTTTTCTGATATCGAAGCGTATGCTTCAAAAAAAAGTAAAGTTGATCAGTGTTATATTTTTTTACAACAAATAATTACATTTCCCCTAATCAACCATTTTACTGTTATGTTTTTTATTTGCCTATTTACCGGCAGCAGCTTTGTCTAAATAAAATGCAGCCACTTCGGATTTGCTGCCTACATGAGCAGCCGGGTATTTTTTTGCATCTTCGGTGTGATTGATAATTTGCTCTATAACAGCAGATTTGCTTTGTCCGGTAATCAGGAAAATTACCTTGCCTGCATTATTAATAGTTCGGCCGGTAAGGGTAATTCTTTTCTGACCGCTTACGGGGTGTACACCCACGCCTACTGAAAATTCCGATGCGAGCAGCGACATATCGTTTGGAAAAATAGAAGCTGTATGCCCATCGTCGCCCATCCCAAGAAGAATAAGGTCGAAAACAGGAAATCCATCGCTTGCCGGGAGTTCCTTCCAGAGCAGTTTCTGGTAGCGTTCAGCCTCATTTTCGGGAATATCTTCACCTTTCATTCTGAAAACGTTAGCAGCCGGAACAAATGGATGCTGCAATAAGGTATCATATGTCATACCGAAGTTGCTTTCAGGGTGAGTTGGCTCTACACAGCGTTCGTCTACCCAAAAGAACCGGATTGTAGTCCATGGAATACTGTTTTCGTATTCCTCACCCAGTAGGGTAAAGAGTTGTCGGGGAGTGCTTCCGCCCGAAACGGCTATGTTTAGTTGCTTTGACTCCGCCTCTTTGGCACGAGCCATTTCCTTAATCAGCTCAGCTACGGCACGAGCCGTATTTTCCGCATTTTCGTAAATGTGAAGTTGATAATTCATGTGTGTTTATTAGTTTATTCCGTGTTTTATTGTTAGCGGGTTGAATAAATTGATTAAAAACCCTACTGACTCATTAGCTGATAAAATAATGCAAGTGTCAGAGATAGTTGTTACATACAGGATTATATAAATCCGGTCAATATATTCAACTGATTCTCAATTTTCTGTGAGTGGTAATTATTCAGTTTTAAATTTTTCAAATGGTTGACGCCACTTAATGAATTTGTCGCCAAACAAAGTATTTGATTCGGTGGGTCCCCAGGTGCCGGCTTCATAGAAATAAAGCGGAATGTCGGGATTGGTTTTCCACGCCTGCAAAATAGGGTCTACAAATTTCCAACTGGCCTTTACAGCATCGGCACGGGCATAAAGCGTGGAATCGCCTATCATACAATCGAGTAAAAGTCGTTCGTAAGCCTCGGAAATCTTTTTATCGGCCAAATCGGAATAATGAAAAGCCATATTCACATTCTGTACTTTGTAGCCGGCTCCCGGAATTTTCATGCCAAAGTCGATAGCCACTCCGGCATCGGGATGGATACGAAGAATAATCATGTTGTTCAACTCGGTAAGACACAGTTGCTTGAACAGCTGGTGCGGAGCCGGTTTCAGGTGAATTACTACTTCGGTAACACGCTCCGGTAGTTGTTTTCCGGTGCGGATATAAAAAGGCACTTCGCTCCACCGCCAGTTATCTATAAATACCTTAAGAGCCACAAAAGTTTCTGTTTTGGAATTAGGAGCTACACCCGTTTCCTGTCGGTAGCCTTTCTGTACTTCGTCGCCAACCTGCCCCGATATGTATTGTCCGCGAACCACATAATCGGCCACTTCGTTAGCTTTGATAGGGCGCATGGCCTGAAGAACTTTCACCGTTTCGTTACGGATTGAGTCAGAGTCGAATATAGCCGGTGGTTCCATGGCCACTACGGCAAGCACCTGCAAAAGGTGATTTTGTATCATATCGCGCATAGCTCCCGAAGTTTCGTAGTAACCACCACGATTACCTACCCCTATTTTTTCGGAAGCAGTTATCTCTATTCGGTCAATATATTTCCGGTTCCAGATAGGTTCAAAAAAACCATTATAAAAGCGGGTAACCATAATATTCTGTACCGTTTCTTTTCCCAGATAGTGGTCAATGCGGTAAATCTGATCTTCGTGAAATCCATTGTGAAGCTTATTATCCAAATCGATAGCCGTATCATAACTATACCCGAAGGGTTTTTCCACGATAATACGTTTCCAGCCATCGTCCTCAGTATTCAGACCATATTTTACCAGATTGGCCGCTACTACTTCGTACAAAAAAGGAGGTATCGAGAAATAATACACAATGTTTTTAGTAATATCTAATCGGGAAGACAGCTCTTCGATGTATTCTTTCAGTAATCCAAAGTCCTCTTCAGTTTGGTTATTCACTTTTTTGTAAAATACACTTTCAAGAAAATCGGCCACTCTGGCATCATTCTCCAAAACGGCTCTGGCAGCAAACAAAGAGAGAGCTTCGCGTACATCAGCGCGGTATGCCACTTCGTCTTTTTCCTGACTGCCTGCGCCAACCACTACAAATCGCTCAGGGAGCAGATTGTCTAAAAAAAGCTGAAAGATAGCTGGTAATAATTTGCGTTTGGCAAGGTCACCATTGGATCCAAAAATAACCAGAATCTGGTTTTCAATATTATTTTTTTTCATTATAATCAGTAATAATCGTTTAAAAATAAACGTATGATGTTTAAAAATAACAAGCCGGAGCTCTTTTTGTTTATAGGCAAAAGCTATGGTTTTATAGAAACGAACTTATACCGGTAGTAGTATAAACATACCGGGAAAAAATCCGGCAGTATTAAGTGTTTTTCAGAAAACTAATCAGAACCATTTTTTCCGGCGGAAGTACCACAACATGAGCAAGGCTACACCAATCATCAATATCCACATGGCAAGATAACCGTAACGCCAGTGAATTTCAGGAAGAACATCAAAGTTAGTACCATATATTCCCACAATAAAGGTAAGGGGGATAAATACTACTGAAAACACTGTCAGGGTGCGCATGATGTCGTTCAGTTTGGTGCTCATCATGGTGTGATAAATGGTCATTTGGTCGTATAAAATTTCGCGATAGCTATCGGCCAGTTCCGAGGCTTCGTTGATATTGTCCTGCAATTCTTTGTAGTGCATTCGGTTTTGTCTCACTATCATTTCCGACTCCAGTTTTACCAGCGTAAGTATCATTTCCTTAGCCGGTTTTACATTTTTTCTCAAGAAGTTCAATTCTTTTTTATACTGGTCAATTTGCTCAATTAAGTCTTTGCCCGGGTTTTCGGTAATTGCCTCCTCCAGATTTTCAATTTTTTCGCCCAAAACGCCCAATACATAAATATAGTTATCCACTACAACGTCAATCAGTGCAAAAGCCATATAATCGGTACCAGCATTCCGAATCTTATTTTTAGGCTTGCGTATGCGGTCTCTGATAGCTTCGAATGTTTTGGTAGGTTGCTCCTGAAACGAGAGAATTACATGCTCCAAAACGATTAAACTCAGATTGTCGGACGCAATATGCGGTGAGCCCTCAGGGTAACGTAGCATTTTAAGCGTTATATATAGTCCGTTTTCAAATTCCTGAATCTTAGGTCGTAGCGATGGATTCATAATATCGGAAAAAATATTAACTGGTATGTCAAATAAAAGCGCCAATTGCTCCATCAAAGCCACATCGTGCAACCCGTAAATATTCAACCAGGTTACAGATTTTGAGTTTTTAAATTCGGACAATTTTTCAATATTCTTTACTTCATATTCTTCTACTTCGTCAATATTGAAATCGATAACGTTAATTACCGTTTTCTCGGTTTTTTGTTGACCTCTGAAAACTAAGGCATAAGGAGATAATCCTATGTCCTCTTTCTTTTTCTTGATAAACCGCGACATAAGTTCTGATTTTATTGATTCTGATTTCTTGTGCATTTGTACAAAGGTATAAATTTTTTATTTTATATGATTATTTACATTCTTTCCTGATAAGATTAGTTTTGCATTTTTTTTTTAGCCTGATAAAAATGTACATGGTCTCAAAAACGTTCATGTGTATATAAAAAATCCAACTAAACTATATATCTTGTAGTAGATTTTTTATCGGTTTTTTTGTGTTCTTTACCGTGTAATTATCATCTTACATAAGGCATTTTATATCTTTGAAAATAAAAAACATCAAAAACATCATGAAATGAAAAAGATCCAATTAATTATCGTTTTATTTTTGTTTACGTTGGTTAATACCGCAATAGCGCAAAAAAACACGCCACCAGCGGCCGAAAACCAGAAACAGAACGTACAGAAAGTTAAGCCGGAGTCAGCAGATAAAGTAAAAACCTTGTCGAACCACGTACGGCTTACTGAAAACGAACAGAAGCAGATTAAAGATGTAATGAACCGCACGCAAATACAAAAAGACAAGATTAAAAAGGCAGGATTTGATAAGAAGACAGAAGAAAAGAAAATTAAAGTTGTAAAAGAAAATCAGAAGAAGCAGATTAAGAAAATACTTGGGAAAGAGCGTTACAATAAATACAAAGAGCTTAAAAAGAAAGATATTATATAGAAGCATGAGATGCTTGCCTCATTAATGAAAATAAAAACGGTGCTCGAAAAGGTTAATAAAGATAAACTTTTTACTCCCGATTAAACTTACCGAAAGGAATGCAGTCATTAATAACAAAAGGAATCTCAATGTTTCACACTCAAAAAAACAATTTATGAAAAAGTATTTAGTGTTAGCTTTAGTAGCAGTATTCACCATGAGTTTGTCTTTACAGGCTCAGGGTCAACGTCCTAAAAGAGGAGACGACGCACCTATGCGTGTAACGGCCAAAGACCGTGCCGACCATTTGGCAAAACAACTTGAACTTTCTGATGCTGAAAAAGCAAAAGTACAGGCTCTTTACGAACAGCAAGATAAAAAGCGTGAAGAGATGCATGCCAAAAATGAAAAGTTAAGAGAAGAGCGGAAACAACAGATGGAAGCTCAGAAAGCTAAGATGGAAGAAGAACGCAAAGCCAACGATGCCGAACTGGAAAAAATCATCGGCAAAGAAAAAATGGAAAAGTTGCAGAAAATCCGTGCCGACCGTCAGGAACGATTTAAAGAACGTAAGGGCAATCGCCGTCCGGGTAATCCTGATATGAAACCCGAATAAAAACAAAGCAATAGGTATAAAAAAGAGGGAAAGCTCTGTGATTGAAATGGTCGCAGAGCTTTTTTTATTCAATGTCGATATGTTCGGCTTTGATATTTTCATTCAGAAAGATAGAGGCTGAGGTTGAAAATTTTTCTACGGACTCAGTGGTGAAATAGCGAATATCTGAGCCTTTGGTACATTTTTTTTCAATCTCGGGGTGGCGTTTTAAATAATCGGCAAGGCTGGCAGCTACCAGTTTTCCCTGCGATACAATTTTAATGTTTTTAGGCAGATATTGCTCAATTTTGCTGATAAGCAACGGATAATGCGTACAACCTAACATGATAGCATCAATCTGATTGTCGGCTTTCAAAAGATTTTCAAGGTTTTTCCGTACAAAGTAGTTGGCTCCTTCAGAATTGTGTTCGTTGTTTTCGATAAGTGGTACCCATAGCGGACAAGCTTCTGAAGTCACGGTTATGTCTTTGTACAGTTTTGCAATTTCCAGCGGGTACGAGTTTGATTGCACTGTGCCCGAGGTTGCCAGCAGGCCAATGTGTCGTGAGGTAGTTAGCTCACCAACAGCTTCAACGGTAGGCCGGATTACGCCCAATACTCTTCTTTCGGGGTCGAGTCGGGGTAAATCAATTTGCTGTATCGATCGGAGCGCTTTGGCCGATGCTGTGTTGCAAGCCAGTATAACCAGATGGCATCCCATGCCGAACAATTTTTGCACACATTCCAGTGTGTATTTGTAAACCACATCGAAGGAGCGTGTACCATAAGGTGTACGGGCATTGTCGCCCAGATAGATGTAATCGTATTCGGGCAGTTCTTCTCTTATTTTTTCAAGTATAGTGAGTCCGCCATAGCCGGAATCAAATACTCCGATTGGACCTGGGTTTTTTGTGGGTAATGTTGTTTTGTCCATACAGCCAGTTGTTTTTCTTTTAATCAGATTATCACTTTTTTACCATTTCTATCCAGCCATCATCACTTATGCTGATTATGTCCTTCATTTCAGGAAAATCAGTTTTTGTGAGTTCCTGAATAATTTTAACGACTCTGTTTTGAGGATCAATCAGAGTTGGATGATATTTTTTTTGATAAGTAGGAATAATTCTGGCTTTTACAAATTCACCCATGTTGTTGGTGTAAATGTGCATAAGCGGAGCTATACCACATTTTCCGGCAATACTTACCCGGCTGTATGTCAGAAAATTCCCCAGACTATAAGCAATAAATCTGTTTTTGTAAATTTCCACTGCTCTGGTTACATGAGGCCC
>Ga0316603_10002341_pt1 | contig 10388 bp, 10 predicted proteins | sample OWC_soil_day10_n_FD_207649 | JGI IMG/M metagenome (GOLD analysis project Ga0316603, IMG submission 207649) | Wetland soil microbial communities from Old Woman Creek delta, Ohio, United States - OWC_soil_day10_noCT | ecosystem: Environmental > Terrestrial > Soil > Wetlands | place: USA: Ohio...
AGCGCGAGCAGCGTTTCTGACAGTGACGTCTCCGGACCCACCGTTCGCAGGCTCGTGTCGATGAACTGCGTGACCGGAAGGTTCTCGGCGTCCCGCCAGCGTTCCCGCAGGTCCTCGACCGTGTCCTTGACGAAGGAGAGATCGGCCATCCCGTCGTCCATGGTCGCCGCCTTTGGCAGGATGCTGGCCAGCAGCCGGTTGCTGCTGATCACGCCGAGGTAGCGACCGGTCTCGTCGACGACGGGGACGTTGCGGAAATGGTGGGTGAGGATGATCTCGGCCGCATCGCGCAGCCGGTCGGTCTGGCGCAGCGTGATGGGGCGATCGTTCATCAGCAGGCGGGCGGTCATGGCCACGAAATCCTTGGGTTGGGCGTAAGTAGCGAGAGCGGGTGATGCGGCGCTGCCTGCGTCAGCGTCCGGCCGGATGCTCGGTATCGGTCGTCGGGGCCTTCGGCGGCGCCTCCGAAGAGTCGTCTTTCATCGCGGCACGGAAGCCGCGGATGGCCGACCCCAGGTCATTGCCGATGCGCGACAGCTTGCCGGTGCCGAAGATCAGGATGACGACGACCAGAACGATCAGGATCTCGCCCATGCTTATTCCGGAAATACCCATAGAAATCTCTCCCAGTCGATTGGATCAGCGCTGGACGGCCGACCGGCCGGCGCGGGCATGCCGGTAGGCAAGGACCAGCAGGGTGACCGCCGTCAGCGGCAGGACGAATCCCCCCATGACGGCGCTGAACGGCCCGAGGGCGTCGTGTCGCGTCGCCAGCAGGATGAGGTACGCGGTGTAGGCCACGTAGTAGGCCAGAAACAGCAGTCCCTCCCAGCGCGCGATGAGGTTGCCGGTGAAGAACACCGGCAGGCAGGCCACCGCCACGGCGACCATGATCGGCAGGTCGAAGGCCAGGACGGCCGGTGACACGGTCAGGGTCCCCGGGGCGATTACGGCCGAGGCGCCGAGCACGGCCAGGATGTTGAAGATGTTGCTGCCGACCACGTTGCCGACCGCGATGTCGCGCTCGCCGCGGATCGCCGCCAGAATCGAGGTCGCCACTTCCGGCAGCGAGGTCCCGGCGGCGACGATCGTCAGACCGATGACCAGCTCGCTGACGCCCAGGTGACGGGCGAACTCGATCGCCGCCTCCACCAGCCACCGCGAGCCCAGAATCAGGCAAGCGAGGCCGCCGAGGATGAGGAGGACCTGCACCCCCCAGTGCGCATCCCAGCCGTCGCGCGGGATGGTGAAGGCCTCGTCGTACTCGTCACGGATGGCCTTGGTCTCGCGCCGGCTCTGGCGGATGACAAGCACCGTGTAGACGACGATCAGACCTGCCAGCAGCACGCCGTCCCACCGGCCGATGCCGCCGTCGGCGGCGAGCGCCCAGAGCAGGAGGGAGGCGCCGATCATGATCGGGACCTCCTGCCGGATGACCTGCTGGTTCACCAGCAGGGGCGTGATGAGGGCCGAAGCCCCGAGGATGAACAAGACGTTGAAGATGTTGCTGCCGACCACGTTGCCGATGGCGATGTCCACCTGGCCGGCCCAGGCGGACTGCACCGACACGGCCATCTCGGGCGCGCTGGTGCCGAAGGCCACCACGGTCAGGCCGACCACGAGCGGCGAGATGCCGAAGGACAGCGACAGCCTGGAGGCGCCGCGGACGAGGAGCTCTGCGCCCGCAACGAGGGCGATCAGGCCGAGGGTGAACCAGAGGATGCTCATCAGGTAGTCCGGGGGCGGCTAGTTTGGCTGGAGGTCAGGTCTGGCTGAGACGCGCAGGTCGGTCGGTAAGCACCGACCGCCGCATCCTCGCCGAACTCGGACACAACCGGCAATGACCCCGAGTCGGCCAGCCCCGCTTTCGGCATCGACGCCGGCCTGTGCCATAATCTGTCCCCGCGCTCTCGCCCCCCGGCCTCGGCCCCGGCGCGGGTTGCCGCACGAGCACCCTATTCCATCAGCCTTTTCCACGGGTATCCCCAGATGAGCTTCTTCATCACCGAGGCACGCGCCGAAGCGCCCGCGCCAGGCCCCGGCGCAGCCGGCATGCAGGACCCCCTCATGGGCCTGCTCTTCCCCATCGGCCTGCTGGTCGTCCTCTACTTCTTCATGATCCGCCCGCAGGTGAAGCGGCAGAAGGAGCACAAGAAAATGGTCGAGTCGCTGAAGAAAGGCGACGAGGTCCAGACGGTTGGCGGCCTGATGGGCAGGATCACAGAGCTCGGAGACAACTTCGCATCGCTCGAGATCGCCCCCAACGTCGAGGTCAAAGTCCGTCGCGCCGCCGTCGAGGCGGTGATGCCGAAGGGCACCCTCAAGGAGATGTGATCGCCGGGCGGCGGCGCCGTCCGCCGTTCGTTTCCTTTCGCGCCGGATAACGCCTTTCCCATGATCAACCGCTTCCCCGTCTGGAAGAACGTCATCGTCGTCGTCGTGCTGCTGGTCAGCCTGCTGTACGCGTTGCCCAACATGTTCAGCCAGGACCCCTCGATCGACATTTCCGGCCCCCGCGGCACCGCCGTCGCGCCGGCCCTGGCCGATACCGTCAAGAGCGCTCTGGGCACCGCTGGCATCGCGTTCAAGTCGGTCGAGCACAAGCAGGGGAAGCTGCTGGTCCGATTCCCGACGTCCGACTCGCAGCTCAAGGCCCAAGACGTGCTCGCGCCGGTGCTCCCCGACGGCAGCACGGCCGCACTCACCACGCTGCCCGACCTGCCGGCCTGGCTCGTGGCGATCGGTGCGAAGCCGATGTATCTCGGCCTCGATCTGCGCGGCGGCATCCACGTGTTGATCGACGTCGACATGGAGGCGGCCGTGGATCAGGCGGTCGACCGCTACTCCGGCGACATGCGCACCCTGCTTCGGGACAGGAAGGTGCGCTATCTGACGCTGACCCAGACCGGGACGGCGCTGGACATCAAGTTCGCCGACGCCGAGTCTCTTGCGCAGGGCGAGAAGGTGCTGGCCGACGAGTTCCGTTCGCTGGCATTCAACCGCAGCGAGGAGGGTGGGTCTTTCCTCCTGCGCGCCACGCTCACTCCGGCCGAGGTGAAGCAGATCAAGAAGTTCGCGCTCGAGCAGAACATCACGACGCTGCGCAACCGCGTCAATGCGCTCGGCGTCGCCGAGCCGATCATCCAGCAGCAGGGCGAGCGCCGCATCGTGGTCCAGCTGCCCGGTGTCCAGGATCCGAGCCGGCTGAAGGAGCTCCTCGGCGCGACCGCGACCCTCGAATACCGCCTGGTCGATACCGAGCACGGCGTCGAGGACGCGGTGGCGGGTCGCGTGCCGGCCGGCAGCAAGCTCTACAAGGACCGGCAGGGTCAACCGGTGCTGCTCAAGAAGCGGGTGATCATCACCGGCAACCAGATCACCGACGCCACCTCCGGCGTCGATCAGCGCAGCGGCGCGCCCGCGGTGTTCGTCGGTCTCGACAGCCAGGGTGCGCGGCGCATGCGCGACGTCACCACCGAGAACGTCGGCAAGCCGATGGCCGTGGTGTTCATCGAGAACCGCACCGTCACGCGCGTCGCGGACGGCCAGCAGGTCAAGCGCAAGGTACTTGTCGAGGAGGTGATCAGCGTCGCGAACATCCTCGAGCCCTTCGGCCGGCGCTTCCAGACCACCGGCATCGACAGCCCGGCCGAGGCGCGCGACCTGGCACTGCTGCTGCGGTCGGGCGCGCTCGCCGCGCCGATCGAGATCATCGAGGAGCGCACCATCGGGCCGAGTCTGGGCCAGGCGAACGTCGACCGGGGCGTCCGGTCTATGATCGTCGGCATGGCGGGCGTGGTGATCTTCGTCGTCGCCTACTACCGCATGATGGGCGTGCTCGCCGTCGTGTCGCTGCTGTTCAACTTCATCGTCATCGTCGGGGCGATGTCGATCATCCAGGCGACGCTGACCCTGCCAGGCATTGCCGGCATCGTGCTCACGATCGGCATGGCAGTGGACGCCAACGTCCTGATCTACGAGCGCATCCGCGAGGAGCTGCGGCTCGGCAACTCGCCGCACGGCGCCATCCACGCCGGGTTCGAGCGCGCCTTCACGACCATCCTGGACTCGAACCTGACCACCCTGATCGCCGCGGTCATCCTGTTCAGCTTCGGCAGCGGGCCCGTGCGGGGCTTCGCGGTGACGCTGTTCATCGGCATCCTGAGCACCCTGTTCACCGCGGTGACGGGAACCCGGGCGCTGGTCAATCTCTTGTATGGCGGGCGCCGCCTGGCCCGCGTCTCGGTCTGAGCCCCGCCCAGGAGCACGGCATGGAGTTCTTCAAGAAAACCCCGAACATCGACTTCATGGGGAAGCGCCGGATCTGGTTCCTGATCTCGGCGGTCATCGTGGTGGCATCGCTCCTGTCGGTGGCGATCCGCGGCCTCAACTGGGGCATCGACTTCACCGGCGGCACGCTGCTCGAGGTGCACTACGCCGAGCCCGTGGACCTCGACAGCGTTCGCGCCGCCCTCGACGCCAGCAGCGTCGGCGGCGCGACGGCACAGCATTTCGGCTCGAGCCGCGACGTGATGATCCGCCTCGCACCCGAGACGGGGAGCACGGAGGAGCAGGCCAGCACCAAACGCGCCCAGCAGGTCATGGCCGCCCTGCAGGCGGCCACCCCCGGGGCCGAGCTGCGGCGCACCGAGTTCGTCGGTCCGCAGGTCGGCGCCGAGCTCGCCGAGAACGGCTTCCTCGCCCTGCTATACACATTCGGCGGCATCCTGCTCTACGTCGCGCTGCGCTTCGAGTGGCGTCTCGCGCTCGGCTCTATTCTCGCCCTGCTGCACGACCCGATCCTGATCGTCGGGGTCTTCTCGCTCACGCACCTCGAGTTCGATCTCACCGTCCTCGCCGCGATCCTCGCGGTGATCGGCTACTCGATCAACGACACGGTGGTGGTGTTCGACCGGATCCGCGAGAACTTCCGCAAGATGCGCAAGGAAAGCCCCGCGGAGGTCATCAATTCGTCCATAAACCAGACCCTCTCCCGCACCCTGATGACCTCGGTCACCACCATGATCGTGCTGGTCGCGATGTATTTGCTCGGCGGCGACATGCTGGGCCGCTTCTCGCTCGCCATCATCCTCGGGATCGTCGTCGGCACCTATTCGTCGATCTATATCGCGAGCGCGCTGGCCCTGTGGATGGGCGTGTCGCGCAAGGACCTGATGCCGGTGAAGAAAGAGGACCTTCTGGACCAGCGGCCCTGAGGGCCGCGGCCGCGTTCACTCGCCGGCGGCGCGCCGCAGCCGGGGGAAGGGAATGACCTCCGCGGTGGGTCTCGGCGGGGCCGGGTCGGCTGCGGCGGGGTCGACGATCGGCAAGGGGTGGTCGGCGTGGGCATAGGCGACCTGGAGGCTCAGTTCCTCCATGCCTTCCAGCACCTCGCGCATGGCGAGCTCCAGGGCGCGAAGGGCGGCGCGGTCGGGGTTGTCGTCGGTCGGTGGCACGCTGTTCGGGCTCGCGGCTGATGGCTCGGTGTCGTTGCAGGGAACGATCCGGTTAGCGGCGCCGCGCACCGCGGACTTTAGGAAGGCGCCGGTCATTCCCACGGCTCCGAGGGCGTGGCGGAGCGGGCCTCAGGCGGGCAGCGCCTCGGTGAGCAGCGGCTCCAGCTCGCGGAGCATGGCCTGGTGAACCTTCAGGCCGCCCGCCACCACGTTGCCGGTCTCGAAGAAACGCTCGCCGCCCGAGAGGTCGGTTACCCAGCCGCCGGCCTCCCGGACCAGCAGCACGCCAGCCGCGAGGTCCCAGGGCGCCAGGCCGAGCTCCCAGAAGCCGTCCACCCGCCCGGCGGCGAGGTAGGCGAGGTCGAGCGCCGCCGATCCCGGCCGGCGGATTCCCGCCGTGTCTCGGATGAACGCCTTCATCATCGCCAGGTAGGCGTCGACGTAACGCTGGTCGCGGAACGGGATGCCGGTGCCCAGCAGGGCGCCGTGCAGGTCCTTGCGCTGCGTGACCCGGATGCGCCGGTCGTTGAGTAAGGCCCCGCCGCCGCGGTCGGCCGTGTACATCTCCTCGCGCATCGGGTCGTAGACGACCGCGCTCTCGAGCTGGCCGCGGTGCCGCAGGGCGATGGAGACGGAAAACTGCGGGAAGCTGTGGAGGTAGTTGGTGGTCCCGTCCAGCGGGTCGATGATCCACTGGAAGTCGTTGCCGGCGGTTTCGCCGCTCTCTTCAGCCAGGATGGCGTGGTTGGGGTAGGCCCTGCGGATGACCTCGATGATGGCGGCCTCGGCGGCGCGGTCAACCTCGCTCACGAAGTCGTTTCGGCCCTTCTCCGACACGCTCTTGGCGTCGACCTGGCCGTAGTAGCGCAGCAGCAGCTTGCCCGCCGACCGCGCGGCGCGCACGGCGATGTTCGTGGTGGGTTTCATAGGGCGCGAAAGCCTACCGGAAAGCCGGCGTGGCGGATAGTGAACGGGCCTTGGCCGGCTGCGAACGGCCGCTCGCATCGGTGCTCCGCCGCGGGCATGCGTCTACCATGTGCGGCGTCCCCGGGGTCGCGCGTCGCGCAACGGTTCCCATGCTCGCCAACGTCCGCATCGTCCTCGTCCACACGACGCACCCCGGCAACATCGGGGCGGTCGCCCGGGCGATGAAGAACATGTGCCTGTCCGAGCTCTGGCTGGTGGCGCCGCGATTCTTCCCGCACGCCGATGCCACGGCCCGCGCGTCGGGTGCGGACGAGCTGCTGGCGCGGGCGCGCGTCTGCGCCACGCTCGACGAGGCCCTTGCGGACTGCCGCCTGGTGGTCGGAACCAGCGCGCGCGATCGCCACGTCGACTGGCTTAACTGCGGGTCGCGCGAGTGCGCCGCGCTGCTGGCGGGGGAGGCGGCGCGCGGCCCGGTCGCGCTGGTGTTCGGACGCGAGTCCTCGGGCCTCACGAACGAGGAGCTCGACCGCTGCGACCGCCTCGTGCAGATCCCATCCAACCCGGAGTACAGCTCGCTCAACGTGGCGATGGCGGTGCAGGTGCTCGCCTACGAGCTGCTGCTGGCCTCGCGCGGCGAGGCAGGGGAGGCGAGGGCCGAGCACGAGCCGGCGACGAGCGCGCAGATGGAGAGCTTCTTCGCGCACCTCGCCCAGGCGCTCGACGACATCGGCTTCACGGCCGGGCGGCACTCCGAGAAGCTGCTGCGGCGCCTGCGTCGGCTGTTCCTGCGGGCGCGCCCGGACGAGGACGAGCTTACGATCCTGCGGGGCATCCTGAGCGCCGCGCAGGGCAGGAAGTCGATGCGGCGTGACTGAGCGCGAGGGGTAGCTTGACTCGGTACTGCTGCCGGGAACGATGCGCCCGGTGGGCATGATCTGCGAGGACCGTAAGCGGCATGGATGCCGCTTCCGAGCCTACAGGGATGTATTCACGGCGTGTCCGAGCGGGTCATGCTTACCGGGGGCCTGGAACCGCGGGCCTGGCGCCGAGTGCAGCTCGCCGCTCGGGGGATCATCCAGGATCCACTCGCTACCGCGCACATCCCTGTGCGCTGCTCGCTGCACATCGGCGCCGGCCCGGTGGGAGCGCCGTCCACGGGGCGAAAGCGCTCTGTGCCGCTGTGGTGAAAAACTGCTGTTCAGTCAGGCAGTGACGATCACGACGAGTTCCTTCGGCCCGTGCACGCCATAGGCGATGGTCTGCTCGATGTCAGCGGACTTGGAGGGGCCGGAGATCAGCAGGGCGTTGGTCGGCATGCGCTCCGCCCAGCGCTGCACGCGCATCGCCTCGTCCAGGGTCGCGTGGATCTGTCCGGCGGCAACCACGACGAAATGGATCGGCGGCACCAGCGACATCAGCCGTGGCTCGGCAGCGTCCGGCCAGAGGATGACGCTGCCGGTCTCGGCGATGCCGCCGAGCGAGGATGTCACGGCAGCATCGATGCCGTAGAAGAGGTCCTCCTTCCACGACTCGATGCTGGCGTCGTACGGGACGAGCACCGTGCCGTCGACGCCCGCGAAGGCCGCGCGAAGCACTGGGGCGAGCGGCCCGTCCGCCCCATACAGCAGGCGCCGGATGCCACGCTCCGCGACGAGCCGTCGCAGCAGCGGTGCCGGGTCCGCGACCGGCGCGACGTGAACCTGTGCCCGCACCGCTTCCAGACAGGCTCGGAACTGTGCGACGCGCTCGGTCGGCGGGATCGTCGCTTCCGGCGCGGCCGGCGGGACGGTCCCGGCCGGGGGTGCGGCACCGGGCACCAGGCGAAGGCGGGCGAGGATTCGCTCGCGGGCGTCACTCATCGCAGAAGCCCCGCTCGCGGGCGAGTGCGTGCAGCGAGCGCGCCGCGGGCCGCGGCAGTTCGCGTGCATCCGACCAGCCGGCGATGCGGCGCGGCGCGAGCCTGCGCAGGCGGGTGGCCAGGGCGAGCCACAGCCGGTAGACACGCGGTGATCGGTGCACGCGCGCCCAGACCTGCCAGATGAGTGCCTCGCGCCCCGTGCGACGCCGGCCGCTCCCGCTCGTTGGCCCACCGTCGGTGCGGACCGCATCGAAGCGCAGCCGGTTGATGAGCTTCGGCAGCGGGATCCGGACCGGACAGACCTCGCCGCACGCGCCGCAGAGCGTCGACGCCTCCGTCAGCTCGCCGAGCCGATCCAGCCCGGTGCGCTGCGGCTCGAGGACCGTGCCGATCGGTCCGGGGTAGACGGTGCCGTAGGCGTGGCCGCCGAGCCGGACGTAGACCGGGCAGTGGTTCATGCAGGCCCCGCAGCGGATGCAGCGCAGGCTGTCCCGCAGCTCCGGGTCCTCGTACATCCGCGATCGGCCATTGTCGAGCAGCACCAGGTGCACCTCGCGCGGGCCATCCTTTTCAGCGGTCTTGCGCGGCCCGCTGATGAAGTTGACATAGGTGGTGATGGGCTGGCCGGTGGCCGAGCGGGTTAGCAGCTTCAGGAGGGGCGGGATGTCCGCCATCCGCTCGACCAGCTTCTCGATTCCGGTCACGGCGATGTGCACGCCCGGCGCGGTCGTGCAGAGGCGGCCGTTGCCCTCGTTCTCGACCAGCACGATCGTGCCGGTCTCGGCCACCAGGAAGTTGGCGCCGGACAGGCCGGCGTCGGCGGCGAAGAACTTCCGGCGGAGGATCTCCCGGGCGGTCGCACACAGGCCCTCGATGTCCTCCCGGCGAGGCAGGTCGGGAAACATGCGGCCGAACAGCGCGGACACCTCGTGCCGGCTCTTGTGCACGGCGGGCGCGATGATGTGCGAGGGACCCTCGCCGGCGAGCTGGATGATGAACTCGCCGAGGTCGGATTCGAGCGCCTCGATGCCTTCGTGCTCGAGGGCGCGATTGAGCTCCATCTCCTCCGAGACCATCGACTTGCCCTTGATCAGGCTGCGCGCGCCCTGGCCGCGCAGGATCGTCAGCACGATGCGATTGGCGTCCTGGACGGTCTCGGCCCAATGGACCTCGATGCCGTTGCGCCGGCAGCTCGCCTCGAGCTGCTCCAGCAGCTCGGGTAGGCGGGCGAGGGCGCGGCGCTTGATCGCCTCGCCGGCGTCGCGCAGCGACTCGAGTGCGGCGCGATCCGGAAAGGCGGCCAGCCGCTTGTGCTGCAGCCCGTACATCGCCCGCGCGATGTTGGCGCGCTTGGCGGTGCTGCCGAGCGCGAGCTCGACGCGGCGGCCGAAGTCAGAGCGGCTGGCCACCGGTCCGTTCCAGGAGGAATTCCGCGATGTGCAGGCAGCGCGGGCCGGCACCGCGGCGGGCGAGGGCGCCGCCGATGTTCATGAGGCAGCCGCAGTCCTGGCTCACCACGACGTCCGCGCCGCTTTCGAGCAGGGCGTCGCACTTGTCGGCGACCATGGCGGCCGAGATGGCGGGCTGCTTCACCGCGAAGGTGCCGCCGAAGCCGCAGCACTCTGCCGAGTGGCGCGGCTGGACGATCTCGATCGCAGGCAGGCCGTCGAGCAGCTGCCCGATGCGATCGGCGGCGCCGAGCTCACGGTGCGTCGAGCAGGAGGTGTGGACCGCGACCTTCAGCGGTGGCCCCAGGTCCTCGGGTCGCAGCGCCAGGACGTCGACCAGGAACTCGGTCAGCTCGAAGACGCGGCGGGACAGGGCCAGGGCCTCTGCCTCGAGCGGATAGCCCGCAAACAGCTCGGGGTAGTGATGGCGCAGCATGCCCGCACAGGAGCCTGACGGCACGACGACGGGCAGGTCGCCATCGAGGGCCGCGAGCTGACGTGCCGCGACCGCGCGCGCCTCGTCGCGGTAGCCCGAGTTGTACGCCGGCTGTCCGCAGCAGCTCTGGTCCGCGGGATAGATCACCCGCACGCCGGCCCGTCGGATCAGCTCCATGCCGGCGAGCCCGGCCTCGGGGAACAGCAGGTCGACGAGACAGGTCCCGAAGTAGAGGACGGCCTGGGGTCGGGTCGGGAGGGTCG
>Ga0316603_10002343_pt1 | contig 10386 bp, 10 predicted proteins | sample OWC_soil_day10_n_FD_207649 | JGI IMG/M metagenome (GOLD analysis project Ga0316603, IMG submission 207649) | Wetland soil microbial communities from Old Woman Creek delta, Ohio, United States - OWC_soil_day10_noCT | ecosystem: Environmental > Terrestrial > Soil > Wetlands | place: USA: Ohio...
GGCGTCCGCGAAGACGACGCAGAAGGCGCAGAAGAAGAAGGCGCCGATAAAGAAGAAGAAGACCCGGAAGTCGAATGCTCGCAAGACCGTGCGTGCAGCACCGCCAGTGCTGTCGTACGGGCAGAAGCAGGGTCTGCGCGCCACGCCCGACCCGCTGTCGCTGAAGTCGAGTGTCGCACTGGTCGTCGACCAGGACTCGGGCGAAGTGATCTTCAGCAAGAACCCGCGGGCCGTGCTGCCGATCGCTTCGATCACCAAGCTGATGACAGCCCTCGTCATCACCGAGGCCGAGCTGCCGCTCGACGAGGTCCTGACGGTCACGCAGGACGACATCGACGTCGTGAAGGGCACGCAATCGCGACTGCGTGTCGGCACCCGCCTCACGCGCGGCGAGATGATGCACCTCGCGCTGATGTCGTCGGAAAACCGGGCCGCGCACGCTCTCGGCCGGGCTTACCCCGGCGGGCTGCCAGCCTTCGTGAAGGCGATGAACGGCAAGGCGCAGGAACTGGGCATGACCGGCACGCGCTATGTCGATCCCACTGGATTGTCGAGCGGCAACCAGTCGACTGCGCGGGACCTCGCGGTGCTCGTGGAAGCAGCGTACGAGTACGACCTGATCCGGTCGCTGTCCACGTCCCCTGAGCACTTCGTCGCCGTCGGCCCCCGGGAACTGCGGTACCGGAATTCCAACCGCCTGGTGTCGAGCCCGCAGTGGTCGATCGGATTGCAGAAGACCGGCTACATCGCCGAGGCTGCCGGCTGTCTCGTGATGCAGGCGGAACTCGCCGGCCGCAAGCTGATCATGGTGCTGCTCGACTCGGCGGGTCACTATTCGCGCATCGCGGACGCCGAGAGGCTGCGCCACTGGATCACCGGCGACGCCGACCCCGCGACCTTCGCCTTGCCGGTGTCCTGAGCGGCGGGATGATCGATCAGATTGAGCGTGCGAAGAGATCCACTTCGACGCCCTCGAGGCCCGAGTAGGCCAGCTTTCGTTCAACCGCGAAACCGAGCTTCGAAAGGACTCCTGCCGAGGCGACGTTCCCGGGATGAACCATGGCTACCAGTCGCCTGAGGCCAAGATCCGAACGGGCGAACTCGATCGACGCCCGCCCCGCCTCCGTCGCGAGACCCTTGCCCCAGTACTCCTGGAAAAATCGATAGCCCAGTTCGGTGTCACCGATCTCGGGCACGAACTTCAGGCCACTGAAGCCGATCACCTCGCCGGTCTCCTTCCAGACGCAGGCGAATCGACCGTAGCCATGCGTGGCGTAGTCGCGAAACGGCGCCGCTTTCATCAACTCGCGCGCCTCCTCGAGCGAGGCGACCGGCGTGCTCTGCGCGTAGCGGATGATCTCCGGCCTCGAGGCGAGATGATAGAACGCCGGCAGGTCGTCCAGGGTGAATCGCCGCAGAATCAGGCGGCCCGTATCGATCACTTTGTCCATGATCGCGATGATCTCGTGGGGGCCTTGCCGTTCGTCAGGGGCGTCTTCCGGGCAATCTGAGCGCCTAACCCAGCAGCAGGCGGTCCAGTTCCGGGTCGAGTTCGTGCATCAGGTCCGTCGGCAGGCGCGAATAGCGCAACGCCGCCGCATAGCCGCGACGATCGCCACCGTGATCGAGCATCCACTGCGCGTGCTCGCAGAGCAGCGCGAGCTGCAGCGAGCGGGCGAGCGTCAAGGCGAGCCGCCGCGCGCCAGCCTGCAGCAAATCCGGCTCCTGCCCGGACTGGAGCCACAGCATGCCGCGCTCGAGCGCCGCGATCGACTGCCGCCCCGCGGCTGCGAGGCGCGGCTCGCTGAGCGAGCGCACGCAGGCCGAGGCACGGCCGATGAGCGCCGCAAGACCTGCATTCAGGTCGGAGCGCAGCAATGCATCGAGCGACAGCACGTTGGTGGTGCCTTCCCAGATGGGCAGCACCTGCGCATCGCGCAGCAGTTGCGGCAAGCCCGTGTCCTCCACGTAGCCCGCGCCACCGAAGCTCTCGACGACCTCGCTCAGGGCCGCGACCGCCTGCTTGCCTGTGACGAGCTTGGTGAGCGGCGTTATGAGCCGCAGAAGTGCGCGCTGCTCGTCGTCGATCTGCCCGCGCTCATGCCGCCCGTTCAGCTCGACGAGCAGGAAAGTCATCAGGAACGCGCCCCATGCCTCGGCCTCGAGCGCAGCCAGCGTGTCCGCGTGCAGCGGCTGGTTCGCGATCGGCTGCCCGAACGCGACGCGCCGCAAAGCGTAGGAGCGCGCGAGCGCGAGGCCGCGCCGCATGCTGGCGACGGCGCAGACGCTGTTCCACATGCGGGTCACCATCAGCATCGGCTCGATCGCTCGCGTCCCGTTCACCGGCTGCGACACGAGTTCCGCCCGCGTTCCCTCGAGCAACAGCTCGGCGGTCGGCACCTTGCGCGTGCCGAGCTTGTCCTTCAGGCGGTCGATCGTGAGCCCGTTCAGGCGCCCGTCCTCGTCGCGGATCTCGACGTAGAACATCGCGAGACCCTTGCCGCCGGGCGGGTTGCCCTCCGGGCGCGCGAGCGTCAGCGCCATCTGCGAGCCGACGGCCGACGTGAACCACTTTCGACCGTACAGTCGCCAGCCGTCGCCGTCGGCGACGGCGCGGCTCTGCGAGCGCCCGACGTCCGAGCCGCCGGTCGTTTCGGTCATCCACTGGCCACTGGTCCACGCGAACGCGGGATCCCTCGCCGTCAGCCGCGGCAGCGCGCGTTCCACGAGGCGCTGGTTCCCCGCGTCAAGCAACGTGCGGGCCGCGCCATCCGTCATTGCGAGCGGGCAGGTGTAGACGTCGGACGACGGGTGGAACAGGTAGACCTTGGCGAACTGGGCGATGCGCGCGTGACGGCCGTGGGCGGGCTCGTATCCCGTCGCGACCAGCCCGTGGCGCACCGCTAGGCGCTCGGCCTCCCGCCAGAGCGCCGTCACTTCGACTTCGTCGACGCGATTGCCCCAGGCGTCCCACTGCCTGAGTATCGGCTCGTTCAGGCGATCGGCATTCTGCAGTCGATACAGCGGGCCGCCCGCCACGGCCCCGAGCTCGTCGAGCTCCGGCTCGAGCTCTCGCAGCGACTCGGCCGGCAGCGTGCGGCGCAGCCAGGAACCGAGCAGCGGGTCATCGCGGTACTGGTTGCCGAGTTCGGGCGCCGACTGCGTGAAGAGGTTGTCCTGCCAGTTCGATTCGATCATTACGCAACCCCGGGTCTCAAGACGATTTCCGGCAGGTCGCCCGCGAGGCCGAGTGCCCGTTGCACGAGCATGCGCCGCGTGAACGGCTGCCCGCCGACCAGTGCGAGGCCGAGACGCCTTGCCGCCGCGATACCGACGCTGCGCTCGCCAAACAGCCGGTTGAGGGTGTCGGTCGTGCCCAGCAGCAACGCGTTCTCGCTGCGACGCCACCGCGCATAGCGGCGCAGCACGCGCAGGCTCGCCGGGTCTTCGCCGGCTTCGACGGCGCCCGAGAGCACCTGTGCCAGCGAAGCACAGTCGAGGAATCCGAGGTTCACGCCCTGGCCCGCCAGCGGGTGAATCGTATGCGCCGCGTCGCCGACCAGCGCGAGCCGGCCGCGCACATATTCCCGCGCGTGCCAGAGGGCGAGCGGGAAGCCGGCCCGCGCGCTGTCGAGCGTCAGCTGCCCGAGCACGCGACTGCTCGCTTCGGTCACCAGGCGATTGAACTCGGCGGGCTCGGCGGCCTGCAGCACGGCGGCGGCGTCAGGCGTCGTCGTCCAGACCAGCGACACCCTGCCATCGGCGAGAGGCAGCAACGCGAGCGGTCCGTCGGGCAGGAATCGCTGCCACGCGGTATGCGCATGCGGCCGCTCGGTGCGCAGGTACGCCACCACCGCGGTCTGCCCGTAACTCCAGCCCGCACGGGCGATGCCGCACAACTCCCGCGTGCGCGATTGACCGCCGTCTGCGCCGATCACGATGCCGCAGCTGAGACGCCGGCCGTCGCTCAGCGTGACGCACGCGCCGGCCGCGTCGAACTCGAGTCCTTCCAGCCCCGCGCGCAGGTGCGTGACACCTTCGAGTTCCGGCGACTCGAGCAGCTCCCACTGCACGCGCAGGTTCTCGGCGATGTGCCCGAGGTCGGGCTCGCCGGTCTCGGCAGCGGAGAACCGCAAGGCGTCACGGGCGTCGTGCGTGCTCGCGGCGTCCCAGACGACCATCTCCGAATAGGGACAGGCGTGCTCGCGGATCGCCGACCAGGCGCCAGCGGCCTGCAGGATTCTCTCCGACGACCGGGAAAGCGCCGAGACCCGCAGGTCCGGCGACGCCGGATCCGGCGGACGGGACGTCGCGGACTCGACGACCGCGATGCGCCAGCCCGCGAGCCGCTCGTCGCGTGCGAGCAGTGCGGCGACGCACAGGCCGACCATCCCGCCGCCGATGATCACCACGTCGAAGTCGTGCCGACGGGCGCCCGTCATCGTTCGACCCCGGCGAGCGGCACGCCACGCGCGAGGCGCGGAATTCGACCCGCGGCGCCGACGCTCAGGCGTGCCATCGCAGCCTTGGCGGGCGGGAAGGCATCGAAGGCAAGCAGGCCCAGGCTGCGCAGGCCTCGCAATGGACCGAGCGGCGACCCGAACAGGCGCACCAGCCCATCCGTAAATGCGACGATGCGCCGGCGGTCCTCGTCGCGCCAGCTGGCGTACGCGCGCAGAGTGGCCTCGTCTCCGGCGTCGGTCCCACCAGCCGCCATCGCGTCCGCGATGACTTCGGCGAGGCTCGCTGCGTCGCGCAGCCCGAGGTTGAATCCCTGCCCGGCGATGGGATGCAGCGACTGTGCGGCATTGCCGACGATGGCGAGCCGCGGTGCCAGGTGGCGTTCCGAGCGCGACAGCGCGAGCGGATAGGAATACCGGGTGCCGATGCGCAGCAGCCGCCCGAGCCGGTAGCCGAAGGCGGCCTGCAGCTCGACGAGGAACGGCTCGTCGGGCAGTTCGAGGAGTCGCACAGCTTCGTCGGGACGCTGCGTCCACACGATGCCGCACCGGCCATCGGCGAGCGGCAGCACGGCGATCGGGCCATCCGGCGTAAAGCGCTCGTAGGCGACGTGGTCGTGGAAGCGCTGCGTCGTGACCGTGGCGATGATCGCGGTCTGGTCGTACTCCCAGTGCTCGGCCGCCACACCGGACTGCTCGCGAATGACGGATCGAGCGCCGTCCGCGGCAACGACCAGCCTGGCCTCGATCTCGCAGGTCTCACCATCGCTCTCGATGCGAAGCGTGCGCCGATCCCCCGCCAGTCCGGTGGCCGTGACCTTCGCCGGTGCAAACGTCTCGACGGCGGACACCCGACTCAGTCCCTCCCACAGCGCCGCGCCGATCACGCGATTTGGCAGCACGTAGCCGAGGGCGTCCAGCCCCTGCTCGGCCGCATCGATCCGTGCGACGCCGAAGCGGCCCTGCTCGGAGACGTGGATGCGGCGGATCGCGGTCGCCTCGCGCTGCATGTGGCGCCAGACGTCGAGACTGCGGAAGACCCGCGCGGTGCCGTTGGCCAGTGCCGTCGTGCGCTCATCGAAACTCGGGTGCTCCACGGAGCCGGGCGCCACCGCCTCGACGAGTGCGACCCTGAGCCCGAGCGGTGCGAGCGCCAGCGCGAGCGACGCGCCGACCAGCCCTCCGCCGGCAATGGCGACGTCGTACTCGTCGGTTTTCACAGGCTGCGTCATGAGCCGGCGCGCTGCGGCCTCAAGGGCGCATCAAGCGCTCGATTTCAGCCGGCGTGCGCGGCAGCCCGGCGGTGAGGACCTCGTAGCCGTCGGCGGTGACCGCCAGGTCGTCCTCGATGCGCACGCCAATGTTCCACCAGCGGCGCGGCACACCGCGCATGCCGGAGGGGATGTAGATGCCGGGCTCGACGGTGAGCACCATGCCGGGCTCGAAGACGCGCCACTCGTCGCCGACCTTGTAGTCGCCCACGTCGTGCACGTCCATGCCGAGCCAGTGGCCGGTGCGGTGCATGTAGAACTTCTTGTAGGCTTCTTCCTTGATCAGCGCGGGCACCCGACCTTTCAGCAGCCCGACCCGGACGAGTCCCTGCGTGATCGCGCGCACGGCCGCGTCGTGGGGCTCGTTCCAGTGGTTGCCCGGGCGGACACGGTCGAATGCCGCCTGCTGCGCGTCGAGCACGATCTGGTAGATCGCCCGCTGTGCGTCCGTGAAGCGGCCATTCACCGGGAAAGTACGGGTGATGTCGGAGGCGTAGTAGCGGTACTCGCAGCCCGCATCGATCAGCAGCAGGTCGCCGTCCTGCAGTTGGGCGTCGTTCGCGTGATAGTGCAGCGTGCAGGCGTTGGCGCCGCCGCCCACGATCGGGTGGTAGGCGATGTCGGCGTCGTTGCGGTGGAACTCGTGCAGCAGCTCCGCCATCACCTCGTACTCGTGCACGCCGGGCCGGGTCCTCTTCATCGCGCGGATGTGTGCCGCGACCGAGACCTGGGCCGCGCGGCGCATCACCGCAAGCTCGTTCCGGCTCTTGTAGAGCCGCATGTCGTGGAGCAGGTGATCGAGCGCGACGAAGTCCTGCGGCGTGTGCATGCCGATCTTGGCCTGGCTGCGCAGCGTGTTCACCCAGCCGATCACGCGCTGGTCGAACTCCGGGTGAACGCCCATCGTGTGATAGACGCGCCCGCACTGCTCGATGAGCCCCGGCAGGATGTCGTCGATGTCGCCGATCGGGAACGCGTCGTCGGCGCCGTAATCGCGGGTCGCTCCGTCCGGACCGGCGCGCTTGCCGTCCCAGGTCTCGCGGGTAGGGTCGCGATCGCGCACGAACAGGATGTATTCGGCCTGCGCACGCCCGGGCACCAGCACTGCAACCGCCTCGGGCTCGTTGAAGCCCGTCAGGTAGTGGAAGTCGCTGTCGGGGCGGTAGTGGTAGTGCACATCGCTGTTGCGCTGCTTCTCGGTGGCGGCCGGCAGGACGGCAATGCCACCCTTTCCGATCATGCGCATCAGCTGGCGCCGGCGGCGCGCGAATTCGTCCTTGCGTACTATCATGATCCTGTCAGTGGTTGGTGAGCACGGCGGGCTGGCCTGCGCGAAGTGCCGCGAGTTCATCGTAAACGAGCTGCACACCCACGCGAAGGAACTCGACCAGCTCCGCGTAGGCCGCCTCCTCGGCTTCCTCGGCCTCTGAACCGACGTCGCCCGCCTGGGAGATCCTGGCCAGGTCGGCAAGAAACTCGGACACGCTTTCCGGCAGCACTGAACGGTTGGCCGTGCCCGCCGCACCGAAGCCGTATAGGAATCCCTGGCACCAGGCGCCGAGCGCCTCGCCACGCACCGCCAGCGGCTCCTCGTCGTCCGGAAGCAGCGGCTGGAACTCCATTTCGGATCCGGAGAGCGTTGCGTCGCTCGTCTCGCGCAGCGACTCGAAACGGCCATGGTCAGCGGTCGAGCCGTCGGGAAGTATCTCTTCCAGCCACTCGGCAAGGCTGAAGTCGCGGTGCACGCAGAGCGCGCCACAGAGGTACCCGTGCGCCTCGGCCGCCAGGACGGTCGAACCCGCTTCAGAAAGCGCCCGGGCCACGTCGTGGAAAGCGACCGATTCACTCATCACGGTTATCGTAACATCGCGCGCGAGATCGTCGCCGGTTCAATTGATTCCACCGGGATGCGGCTCTATAGTTCGATGCATGAATGAACCAGCCGCAAGATCCGCCGTGGATGCAGAGCTTCGCCGGCTCGAACGCCGGGTGGACGAGCTCGTCGCCACGATCAGGCAGCTGAAGGAAGAGAACCGGGCGCTGCGCCAGCGACAGGACACGCTCACGTCGGAGCGCGCCAACCTGCTGCAGAAAAACGAGCAGGTGCGGGGACGCGTGGAGGCGATGATCGGGCGCCTGAAGGCCATGGAGCAGGGTACATGAGCGACGATCGCGTCTCCCGGGTCAGCGTCCGGCTCCTCGACCGCGAATACCAGGTCGCCTGTCCCAGCGAGGAGCGGGCCGACCTGCTCGACTCCGCGGAGTACCTCGACGCGAAGATGCGCGAGGTGCGCGACGGCGGCAAGGTGGTCGGGCTCGACCGCATTGCGGTGATCTCGGCGCTGAACCTGGCGAACGAACTGATCAAGCTGCGCCGCCACGGCAGCACGTTCGACGGCGACGTCGGCGCGCGCATCCGGACGTTGCGCGAGCGAGTCGAGGCCGCGCTCGAGCGCGGCCAGCAACTGGAACTGTGAGCAGCGGGACGGTCCCGCTGCTCGACGATTTGGCGCTGCCTGCGGTGTTCGACACGGTCCGGGTTACCTCTCGACCGTAAGTCATTACGCCCAGGGGAGTCGGCCGTCCGGTACCGTTGTGCAAGTCCACCTCGAGTGGAAAGCCTGAGGTGCCGTGGCCTTCCCCGCCTATTGCTCCATGTCGAGAGCAATGGTCCGTGACGGCACAGGCGGGTAGCGCCATCCCCATAACCCGAGCCACTCGGCGCGATGCATGGCGCAGCCAACTCCTGAAATCCGCGCCCTGCGTCGCAGGCTGCGCGCGTTGCGGCGCTCGCTCCCGCGCGACGAGCGGCAGAAGGCGGAACGCGCGATCGGAAGAGCGTTGCGTCACCTCAAACTGTTGCGCCGCGGCCACCGAGTCGCGGTTTACCTCGCCATGGCGGGCGAAGTGGGTCTCGGGCCGACGATCGAGGCAGGCTGGCGGGCGGGATGTCTGCTGCATGTCCCGCGGATCGCCAGCCGGCGACGAGGCAGGATGGGATTCGTCCCGTTTCCGCCAGGGGCACGCCTGCGCGCGAACCCGAACGCGTACGGCATCGCAGAGCCGGTCGCGAGCGCGAACGCCGCCATTTCTCCGCGCCATCTCGACGCCGTGCTCATGCCGGTCGTCGGTTTTGACCGACAAGGCAATCGCCTCGGCATGGGCGCCGGCTACTACGATCGGGCCCTGCGCCACCTGCGCGACGGGTCGCGCCGCTGGCGGCGGCCGCGGCTCGTCGGTCTCGCGTTCGCCTGCCAGGAAGTCGACTGCATCGTCCCTTCCAGCTGGGACATTCCGCTCGACGTCGTCGTGACCGAGCGCGGCGTCATCGTGCCGGTACGGCGGCGTCCGAGTTCGACGCAGTGGAGTAACTGATGAACTACTGGCTCTTCAAGTCCGAGCCCGACACCTTCGGCGTGGACGACCTGGCGCGCGCCCGAAACGCCACGACCGTGTGGGACGGGGTCCGCAATTACCAGGTCCGTAACTTCCTGCGCGACACGGTGCGCAAGGGCGACCAGGGATTCTTCTACCACTCGAGCTGCGACGTGCCGGGCATCTACGGCATCGTCAGCGTGGCACGCGCGGGCTACCCGGAGCCCGGAGCGCTCGATCCGAAGCACCGCCACTTCGATCCGAAGAGCGACCCCGAGAGTCCGCGCTGGTATGCGGTCGACGTTCATCTCGAGCGGCGGATCGACCCGCCGATCACGCTCGAGACGTTGCGCAAACATGCGCAGGGAGCGCTCTCCGACATGCTGATCCTGCGCCGGGGCAACCGCTTGTCGGTGACACCGGTGACGCGTGACGAGTGGCGTTTCATCATCGCGCTGAAGTGAGCGAACGCCTGCAATCACAGCACCAACGCAACGTTGCGCAGCGGCATCGAGCACAACGTGGAGCACGATCGTCTGACGGGCTCAAGAACAATTTGTGACGCAGCGCTTGCAATCCGGTTTTGATTTCTGTAAATACTGCGCCCGGACTAACCCGACATGGAGACTATGACAATGGCAGCAAAGAAGAAGGCTAAGGCTAAGGCGAAGACGAAGGCTAAGAAGGCCCCGGCCAAGAAGAAGTAGCTTCTCGCCTGAAGCTTGACGACTGTGCCCGCGAAAGCGGGCACAGTTGTTTCAGGGGGCGCCGTCTGCGATGAACCCGACGATGAACCAGGACGAAAAGAAGCGGCGCGCCGCCGAGGCGGCCCTCGCATACGTGCGGGACGGCTCGGTCATCGGAGTCGGGACCGGCTCCACCGTGAATTTCTTCATCGAGGCGCTCGCCGCGCTGCGCCACCGGATAGCCGGAGCCGTCTCGAGCAGCGAGGCGAGCACCCAACGCCTGCGCAAGGTCGGCATCGAGGTCCTGGATCTCAACGCCACCGGCGAAATCGGCGTGTACGTGGACGGCGCCGACGAGGCGACCCGTGCGCTCGCGCTGATCAAGGGCGGCGGCGGCGCCCTCACCCGCGAAAAGATCGTCGCGGCCTGCTCCCGGCAGTTCGTCTGCATCGTCGACGAGCAGAAGCTGGTGGACCGGCTCGGCCGCTTCCCGCTGCCGGTCGAGGTCATTCCGATGGCTCGCTCCCACGTTGCCCGGCAACTTGCGCGCCTCGGCGGGCAGCCCGTGCTTCGCGACGGGTTCGTCACGGACAA
>Ga0316603_10002347_pt1 | contig 10377 bp, 12 predicted proteins | sample OWC_soil_day10_n_FD_207649 | JGI IMG/M metagenome (GOLD analysis project Ga0316603, IMG submission 207649) | Wetland soil microbial communities from Old Woman Creek delta, Ohio, United States - OWC_soil_day10_noCT | ecosystem: Environmental > Terrestrial > Soil > Wetlands | place: USA: Ohio...
TTTAGCAGTACAGGTGCAAAGGTTATGATTACGGAGTGGGATATGAGTGCTTTGCCTACTGTAAATATGAGTGCTAATGTTTCGGATATGGTTACTTATAAGAAAGAAATGAATCCTTATCCAAACGGACTTCCCGATTCTGTTTCATTGGAATGGAACAACCGTATGGAGAAATTCTTTAATATGTTTATTAAGTATTCAGATGTTATATCACGTGTTACCGTATGGGGTATTACTGATGGCGATTCCTGGAAAAATGGTTTCCCTGTAAGAGGAAGAACCGATTATCCTTTGTATTTTGATCGTAACTATAACCCTAAACCATTTATTAATAAGATTTTAAACAGCTCAAAATAAACAACTATGAAAAATGTAAGATATTTAGTTGAGAATGATTACATGGCAGATCCGGCTGTGCATGTGTTTAACGATAGATTGTATATATACCCATCTCATGACTGGGAATCTGGGATTCCGGAAAATGATAATGGCGATCATTTTGATATGAGAGATTATCACGTATTTTCTACAGATGATGTGATGAACGGAGAAATTAAAGATCATGGAGTAGTACTGAAAGTAGAAGATATTTCATGGGCTGGGCGTCAGCTTTGGGATTGTGATGTAGCTTACAAAGATGGAAAATATTATATGTACTTTCCGCTAAAAGATAAGAATGATGTATTTCACATTGGTGTTGCAGTGAGCGATCGTCCCGAAGGTCCGTTTGTACCTCAATCAGATCCAATAAAAGGAAGCTACAGTATTGATCCGGCTATATTAGATGATGGTGACGGAAATTATTATATGTATTTTGGTGGTTTATGGGGTGGTCAGCTTCAGCGTTATCGCGATAACAAAGCATTGGAGTGTGCAGCATTTCCTGCTGATAACGAACCTGCTATTCCTTCACGTGTAGTGAAATTGAGCAAAGATATGCTTGAGTTTGCAGAAGAGCCAAAACCTGTTGTTATTCTGGATGAAACAGGTAAGCCACTGACTGCCGGCGATAATAACAGAAGATTCTTTGAAGCTTCATGGGTGCATAAATACAACGGAAAATATTATTTCTCTTATTCTACAGGCGATACACACTTGTTGTGTTATGCAATTGGTGATAACCCTTACGGACCATTCGTTTATCAAGGCGTTATATTGCCACCGGTAGTAGGATGGACCACTCACCATGCAATAGCTGAATATAAAGGTAAATGGTATTTATTCCACCATGACTGTGTTCCTTCAAATGGTAAAACATGGCTTCGCAGCCTCAAAGTTTGCGAATTAGAATATACGCAGGATGGAAAAATAAAAACTGTGAATGAATAAACTGTGAATTTAGAGTCTTCTTAAGTTTATGCGCGGGCAAGGATATCGTTTTTTTGTTTTATAGAGGTTAAATTAGTGTTATTGGTTAGATAAAATTGCCCGCGCTTGATTTTCTGACTGATACATTAGCATAAATACATTATAACTACATATCTGAAACATTTTGTTACCTTTGTTTATGATATTTGATGTATGTTTGTGCTATGAAAAATGTTAAACCCAAAAATCTTATGTCTAAATTCTATTCTGCAAAACCAAATCTATTAAAGTATTTATTACTGATTCCCTTTTTATCTGTTTTACAAAACTCATATTCAGCAACTCCTGCAAAAAAGAAACAGATAGCCAAATTGAATACGAGAGAAATTGTAGTTGATTATTCGAAAGAGAAAGGTGCACTTTGCAAAACTCCATTAGAATGTATTGGAGCAGGTCGTGCCAATGAAGGTTTACGTGCCGACTGGCAGCAACAGCTGGCTTATGTAAAAAAAGAATGCGATTTTAAATATATCCGTATGCATGGTTTACTGAGCGATGATATGGCTGTTTACCGGGAAGATAAAAAAGGAAATCCTGAATATAATTTTCAGTACATTGATGCTTTATTTGACTATTTACTGAGTATAAAAATAAAACCTTTCGTGGAACTGGGTTTTATGCCTTCTGCTCTGGCCAGTGGTTCTAAAACTATTTTCTGGTGGAGAGGGAACGTAACTCCTCCTAAGGATTATAATAAATGGGAGGATTTAATTCGTAATCTTACGCTTCATTTTACTGAACGTTATGGCGCCGACGAAGTTAAAACATGGTATTTTGAAGTGTGGAATGAACCAAACCTCGATGGATTTTGGGCAGGAACACAAGAAGAATATTTTAAATTGTACAGATATGCTGCAAAAGCTATTAAAACTGTAAATAAAGAATATAGAGTAGGAGGTCCGGCTACGGCAGGTGCTGCATGGGTGCCCGAAATGATTGATTTCTGCAATAAGAATTCGCTTCCGCTAGATTTTATCAGCACTCATACTTACGGTGTGAAACAAGGATATCTTGACGAATTTGGTAATTCGGGCACTGTACTAAGTCAGGATCCAATGGCCGTTAGCGGTGATATGCTGAATTCACGCAAACAAATATCAGCTTCTGTTATGCCCAGCTTAGAGTTACATTATACCGAATGGAGTGCATCTTATACACCTTCCGATCCTATACACGACAGTTATCATGAGGCTTCTTATGTACTTGATAAAATCAAAAAGGTAGGAGCAGCAGCCAACTCAATGTCTTATTGGGTGTTTACAGATATCTTTGAAGAAGCTGGTCCACGTTTTACACCTTTCCATGGTGGATTCGGACTTTTAAATACTCAGGGAATCAATAAACCGGCTTTTTATTCCTTCAAATTCATAAATCAATTAGGAAATACAGAGCTTATCAATAACGATTCATCTTCCTGGGCATGCAAAGACTCAAAAGGGAATATTCAGGTGCTATTATGGGATTTCACCAATACGCATCCGGGCGATTCTGTAAATAATCAGGTATACTATGTTCGGGACTTACCTGCTAAGGCTAAAGGAAAAGTGAAGATAAATGTTTCGAATGTTCCCGATGGTGATTATACACTCGAAATATACAAAGTTGGATATCGTTCAAACGATGCTTATACCACATATCTGGATATGGGCAAACCGGCTCAGCTTACAAAACAGCAGGTTGAACAGATAAAGAAGCTTAACGACGGCTCACCATTTTCTTCCGAAAAAGTAACTGTTAAGCAGGGTGCTGTATTTTCCAAAGAACTCGATCTTCGTGAAAATGATGTTTATTTACTGAAATTGGTTAGGTTATAAAATTATCAAATAGCTTAAAATATATAAGTTGTTGGTGTATCAGTTTATGAAGTCAGGAAGAATATAATTTTCTTCCTGACTTTTATTTTTTATTATTTACACGTCTGTTTTAATTTTGAATATAAAAGTTTACTACTTTTACACAAAATATTATTATGGAAAAAGAAAGATCAATAGAAGCTGTAGAAACCTTTAATAAAAAGTTCAACTGTGCACAGTCTGTTTTATCAGTCTTCTCTGCAGAACTGAATATAAGCAAAAGTGATTGTTTTAGAATTGCAACCCCCTTTGGATCAGGAGTTGCTTTTCGTCAGGAAATGTGCGGTGCGGTAACCGGAGCATTGATGGCCATTGGTCTGAAGTATGGCATGGACGAAAATGATAGCACTGAGCAAAAATCATATACTTATGACTTGACCACACATTTTATTTCAGAGTTTAGGAAAAAGCATGGGTCGATTTGTTGTAAAGATTTGCTGGATGGCATTGATATGAGTACTCCTGAAGGATATGCTAAAGTTCGTGAATTGAATATTTTCAGAACACATTGTGCTGAATACGTTCGTAGTGCAGTATTAATTAGTGAGAAAATATTGCTTCATAAATAATACCTCTGAATGGAGTGATGTTATAATTTGTATTATATTATTTTAAAAATTGAATAAATTATGGAGGCCAGTAAAAAATATCCTTCAGTCAGTTTTCTTGATTTAATAATACTTGTATTGTCAATTTACGTATTGATAGCTTTACTTGTTGATTCTTTCTTTAAATTACCAAAAGAAATGTCTCTGCTTTTAGAAGATATAGATAATGGTATCTGTGTTATTTTTATTTTTGATTTTTTATATCGTTTTTATAAAGCTCCGTCTAAATTGAGCTTTATGAAATACGGATGGATTGACCTTGTTTCGAGTATTCCTACTTTTAGAATTTTCCGTTATGGAAGATTAATCCGATTGATAAGAGTTTTAAGGGTCTTAAGAGCTTTTCGATCCATTCGTTATATAACTGCTCATTTATTTAAATCGAGAATACAAGGAACTTTTGCTTCTGTAGCTTTTATAGCTGCACTAACTATAATTTTTGGTTCCATTTCTATTTTGCAAGTAGAGAATGATTCATCTGCAAACATAAAAACAGCTGATGATGCTATTTGGTGGGCTTTTACTACAGTAACTACAGTTGGATATGGAGATAAATATCCTGTCACAATGGAGGGCAGAATGATTGCTGCATGTTTAATGGTTTCTGGTGTTGGTTTATTTGGTACATTCACAGGGTTTATTGCTTCCTGGTTTATGGGAGATGATAAAGATGAATTGAAAAAAGATGAATATGTTGCTGATAAACTTGAAATGTTATTTGAACTGAAACAAAAAGGGATTTTGACAGAAGATGAATTTAAACGGCAGAAAGATAAATATTTAAGTTCTTGATAAAGCAGATTGTATAGACTCGTACAATTAGGACGTTTAAAATAGAAATAACAAACGTTAGATTGATGGCGGTATCGTTGATGTATCTGATAGCTCTTTTATTTGAATAATAGGATAAGCTTTTTTAAGTCTTGAAAAAATATTAGATAAAAGCAAGTGATAGAAAGAATGTCCATTATTTACACCTAATTAAAGGAAAGAGCCCTTATTTTTGTTTGATAAAAAATGGAAAAATTTCAAATTATAGAACCATCAATATTGCTTGCTCCTTTTATAAAGCAATATTGGTTTTTATCGATGGACAATGCACAACAAAAATCACAACGTTCTATCTCTGCCGGGTGTGCTTGTCTTGCATTTCATCGTGGAAAAAGAATTTATTCGTCTTTGCATAATGGGATACAGCCTAGAGCTTATTTGACTACTTCATCAATGATGTATACTGATATACATTATTGTGATATAGATGTGATTATGGTTGTTTTTCAGTCTATTGCTTGTAAAGTGTTTTTTGGAATTCCAGTTAATGAATTGAGAGGATACAATATAGCAATTGAATTATTAGATGATCCTCAACTTGAGGAACTAGAAAATCGTCTGACAGATACTGTTGACAATTATCAATGTGTTCAATGGATTGAGCAGTTCTTGTTAAAACGTATTTATCAGTTTGATAACTATAACTTTAATCGGTTGGATGCAGTCATTAAGACTATAAACAATGGAGAAACAGAAATATCTCTGTTAGCACAAACTGCATGTCTTGGTTATAAACAATTTAAACGTGTATTTGTAGATTACACGGGTTTAAACCCTAAAGAGTTCTTACTAATAGCCCGCTTTAGAAGAACTTTGCATACCCTTCAAACCCAACCTTGGATTAAATTGAATACATTAGCTTATGATTGTGGTTATTATGATAAGTCACATCTTATAAAAGAGTTTAAAACCTTTACGGGGTATAATCCAGGAGAATACCTCTCAATTAGTGATCCTTATTCTAATTATTTATCGTTATTCAACTCTTTCTTTATAAATGGGAAGGAGTAATTATTAAATACTATTCATTATGAAAATACTAATTTATGGAGCTGGAATAATTGGTTGTACCTATGGCTGGCAATTGTCCGAAGCTGGTCATGATATAACAATTCTTGTGCGGGAAGGAAAAAAGCAATCTGTAGAGCAGAATGGAATTCATATTAAATGCAATGATTTTAGAGGAGGAGAAAAGAAGATTATTTATACAGTCTTTTATCCCCAAGTAATAGAAGAACTATCTTCTGAGAATGATTTTGAATACATTATTGTTTCTACAAATAACATTCAGCTAAAAGAAGTCTTGCCTATATTAAGTACGTCGGCTGGGAGAGCACATATACTCTTTTTTCAGAACAATTGGGATGACTTTGATAATATAGCTCACTATTTATCTCCCGAACAGTACTTTTTCGGATTTCCTTTCATGGTAGGTGGGGGCCGAGATGATAAATGTATTCATAGCGTTATTTCTGGTTTGAAATATTCAAATACTCCAATAGGGGAAGTGAATGGGGAAATTACACCACGAGTAGAGAAAATGCTAAAAGCATTGGAAGAAGCCAATCTCAAACCGATTATTTCTAAACAAATATTACTTTGGCTAATAACTCATTTCGCAGTTGCGACTGGCTTGTCGGTTGGAGTTTTGAATGCCGGAGGTGATATGAAAGTTTTTACTCATAACTCGAAAATAATGAAAGACACAATTAAATCTATTAGGGAGGGTTTTAATGTTTGTAAGAAAAGAGGATTCAATCCCAAAGCTGAGAAAGCCAATCGATTGTATCATTTACCTTTATTTATTAGTGTACTTATTGCTAAAAGAGTATATAGTAATGAGTTATTATGTCTGATGTTTGAAGGACATGTGAAACATTCTCCTGATGAAATGAGAAAAATGTTGGAAGATCTTATTAGTAGCGGAGAAAGATATAACGTTAGTATACCCTATTTGAAAAAAATGAAAAATGGCTTTAATATATAAATGGTCGTTTATATAAATAAAAATTTTCTTCCTGACTTTTTATTATTATTTACACGTCTAATTTAATCTTGAATATAAAAGTTTACTACTTTTACGAAAAATATTATTATGGAAAAAGAAAGATTAGTAGAAGCTGTAGAAACCTTTAATAAAAAGTTCAATTGCGCACAGTCTGTTTTATCAGTCTTCTCTACAGAACTGAATATTAGCAAAAGTGATTGTTTTAGAATTGCTACCCCTTTTGGATCAGGAGTTGCTTATCGTCAGGAAATGTGTGGTGCTGTAACCGGAGCATTGATGGCCATTGGTTTGAAGTATGGCATGGATGAGAATGGAACAACCGATCAAAAGTCGTTTACCTATGATTTGACAAGCCATTTTATTTCAGAGTTTAGGAAAAAGCACGGTTCTATTTGCTGCAAAGATTTGCTGGATGGCATTGATATGAGTACTCCTGAAGGATATGCTAAAGTTCGTGAATTGAATATTTTCAGAACACATTGTGCTGAATACGTTCGTAGTGCAGTATTAATTAGTGAGAAAATATTATTTTATAATAGTACTAATAGGGACAATAGAAAATGATGAATGATAAAGGTATTTCGTTTCAAACAATAGACTGGACCTTAGTTCCTAAAATTGAGCACGAAGGTGAAACAGGTATAGCAACTTGGCAAACAATACAATTTCAAGGATTAAGAATTAGGATAGTTGAATACTCAAAAGGATATTTTGCTAATCATTGGTGTCAGAAAGGGCATATTTTACATTGTCTGGAAGGCGAATTTATAAGTGAATTACAAAGTGGTGAGAAATTTACATTGAAAAAAGGTATGACTTATGTAGTATCTGATGGGTTGAGCTCGCATCGTTCTTTTACTAAAGATGGAGTTAAGGTTTTAATTATAGATGGTGATTTTTTAAATCTGAATGAATTTAAATAAATAAAATTATGAAAAAGCCAAAAATCAAATCAGAAGATACACCCTTGACCTATATATGCATACAGGTAGAGGAAGGCTCGCTTGACAGTCACTTTATAGAAGATGGATTTAGAGTTGAGGGCGACAGGCTCTGGTAATTAAATTAATTAGAATGAAAAGAAAAATAAAAGTTATAGCATTTGATGCTGATGATACTCTTTGGGTTAATGAACCATTTTTTCAGAAATCTGAGAGTTTGTTTTGTAAATTATTGGAAGATTTTGGAACCCCTGAAGAAATATCAAAGTCTCTTTTTCAAACAGAAATGGATAATCTGGAACTCTATGGATATGGTGCTAAAGGATTTACGCTTTCAATGATCGAAACAGCATTAAGAATAAGTGAGAACAAAATATCTCCAAATTGTATTAATCAAATTATGGAATTGGGAAAGTCATTGTTAACTATTCCTATTCAGCTTTTAGAAGGCGTAGAAAGTACCTTGGAAAAACTAAATGGCAAGTATAAGCTAGCTGTTGCAACAAAAGGTGATTTACTTGATCAACAAAGAAAATTGAAGCGGTCTGGTATTCAAAATTATTTTGACCACATTCATATTATGAGCGATAAGCGAGAGAAAGACTATGAAGATCTTATTTCTGATTTAGGCATTACTCCAGATGAATTTTTAATGGTTGGCAATTCTTTAAAATCTGATATTCAGCCGGTGGTTAATATTGGAGGTTATGGAGCGTATGTACCTTTTGAAGTAGTATGGCAGCATGAGAAAATAGATGAAAGTATTGTTCACCCAAATATCTTTGTATTAAAATCATTATCTCAACTTGAAGCTGTTATTCTATGAAACATATAGTTGATATTGACAACTGGAATAGGAAAGAACATTTTTTATTTTTTAGTAAATTTGATGACCCGTTCTGGGGTATGACGCTAAATATAGATTGTACTAATATCTATAATAAAAGTAAAATAAAGCATTCTTCTTTTTTTCTTTTATCTCTTCACCGAATTTTGAGTGCTGTAAACGAATGCAAACCTTTTCATTATAGAATAGAAAATAATCAGGTTGTTTGTTATGATGATATACATGCATCACCTACTATTGGTCGTGATGACGGCACTTTTGGTTTTGGTTTCTTTAAATATGATACAGATTTTGATAAATTTGCCGAATATGCTGAAAATGAGATAGCTAATCTGAAGAATTTATCAGGATTGAACCTTAATGAAACAACAGCCAGAACAGATCTTATACATTTTTCTTCTATCCCATGGATTTCCTTTACAGATATCAAACATGCCTGTAGTTTTGGAATAGGCGACAGTGTTCCTAAGATTTCTGTAGGAAAATATTTTTTTAAAGAAGATCATGTATGGTTGCCATTATCGGTAACTGTTCATCATGCTTTAATAGATGGATACCATGTTGGTTTGTTTTTACAGAGATTGGAGGAATTATTTTTAGAAACTGATTAAATGGAAAGAATAACAGACTTCGAGGCGAAATTGTCTTCCAGATTATCCCGTAATTTTATTGATGGCATTGTTGCATCAGTTCGGAATAATCCGGAAGACTTTTCGCTTCTTTATTCGCTGATTACAAACAGCGATACAAAGATGTCATGGCGGGCAGCATGGGCATGTGAAAAGCTTAGCGAATCTAATCCCGAGTGGTTCGTTTCTGATTATGAAAAGATTGCATCACTTGCTATTTCTATGAAGCATAGCGGAACAAGGCGCTTGCTTCTTTCTATACTTTATAATCTTCCAGTACCTGCTGAATTCCCCATAGAGCTTTACAATTTCTGTCTGGAGAAAATGCTTTCGCCGGATGAAGCAATAGCTGTTCAGGCACTTTGTATAAAGCTGGCATACAAAATAGCTCTTAAAGAGCCGGAGCTGCTCAGTGAAATTAGACTCTATCTGGAAAATGCCGAAACGGAATATTTCTCTACCGGAGTAAAAAACTGTATTCGGAATATGCTTAAGAAAATAAACGCTTTCCAACGATAAAGGTATTATTTAAAAACAGTAACTTTGAATTTGATGTTGTATCGAACTAGCGTAACTTAATAACAGAATAATTATGGAAATAGATTTAACTACTCCGGCTTTACTGTTCTCAGCCATATCGTTGATAATGCTGGCGTATACTAACCGATTTTTGTCTTATGCCCAATTGGTGCGCACTTTAAAAGAGCAATATGTAGCAAATCCATCCTCGGTAAAAGCGGCACAGATTGCTAACCTGAGGAAGAGACTTTACCTGACGCGTGCCATGCAGGAAACAGGTATCGGGAGTTTGCTGCTTTGCGTTATCAGTATGTTCTTTGTGTATATAGAATTACAACTTGTGTCAGTCTACATTTTCGGTCTGGCACTGGTACTGCTGATTATCTCGCTCACTATATCTATATATGAGATTTATATCTCTGTCAAAGCATTGGAGTTACATTTGAAAGATATGGGAGAATAAATTCCCTTATATCTGATAAATAGCCAATGCATATAAAAACTCTCTCTCATAAAAATTAAAAATCGCAAAAAAGTCTTGCAGTCTAGCAGTTGGCATTTAACCTACTGACTGCTAGTGCTATATAGGTGCTAGATATGCCCGATAAAGTCTAGCGCTAGTCTAGCAGTCTAGCACCTGCTCTTGTGGTTACTTTTATAATCCTCTTTTGTTACAAAATAAGTCCTTGTAGGCTCGTATATACCCTCCTGAATATTTGGATTTAACATAAATATTTATTATATTTGTAGAAATAAAAATAACGCTCCACCCG
>Ga0316603_10002349_pt1 | contig 10371 bp, 8 predicted proteins | sample OWC_soil_day10_n_FD_207649 | JGI IMG/M metagenome (GOLD analysis project Ga0316603, IMG submission 207649) | Wetland soil microbial communities from Old Woman Creek delta, Ohio, United States - OWC_soil_day10_noCT | ecosystem: Environmental > Terrestrial > Soil > Wetlands | place: USA: Ohio...
GACCGCAGATCCCGTCCCCGCGAGCTTGCCCTCGACGCTGGCGCCATCGTCCGCGGTCGCGAACACGGTGAGCTGGCAGTTGCCGTCCGCCAGGTCACCGGTGAGCCTCGCCTTGTCCGGCACCGACACGAACCAGCTCATCTGGCCATCCTTCGGGATGAGCAAGGTCTTCTGGGCCGGGTCGTAGAACGCGACCGCACCATCGTCACCCACCGGGGCCTTCGCGCCGATCTGGAGCCACGCGATCGCGGTGCCCGAGCCCTTCAGGTAGAGCTGGATCGCGTTCTCGCCCTCGACGAGCTGGCCGGCCGGCACCTCGACGTCGACCGTCGACCAACCCTCGGCGAGCTTCTTGTTGAGGTCCTTGTTGTCGTTGACGCGGATGCTGAGAGTTCCCTCTTCCTGGGCGTGAAGCCGCACCCGCACACTCGAGCGCCCCGCCTGCGCGGCGGTGAGCGGGACGAACACGCTGGCGGTCTTGCCGCGAATCCGCGCGACCTTGACGCTGCCGTCGGTCTGCCGCAGCTCCCATGGCTTCTTCGCGTCTTCCTTCATCACGTTCGCGAACCGGGTGTACTTGGCAAACCCCGCCGAGCCCGCGGAGAGCACGAGGCCGCCGCCGCGCGACAGGTGACCGGCGAGCCGGTTGTCGACGAGCGAATAGACAACGCGCTCGGCACCGCGCGAGGCCGCCTTGACCGGAGGCGTGGCTGGCTTCAGCGGTGCCGACGGTGCCGACGGTGCTGACGGTGCTGCGCTGCCACCGCCCGCGACGACCGTCTGCACTCCCCCTTCCGCCACCTTCGATTCGGTGGACGTCTGTTTGGTGGTCTTGCCACAGCCAGCGGTGGCGAGGATGAGCGCGAGGAGAACAGCGCGGTGGTTCATCGAGGAGTGACCCTATGGAAAGAAGGGGACCGGTGGCAAGAAAGCCATGCGAACGTGGAAGCCAGCGTCGGTATTTCAAAGCCGAGGCAGCTCGTCAAGAGCCTGAGATCAAGGGACCCAAACGGCCTGGGGGCCTCACCGGACACGCCAGCCGTGCGCGTAGATGTTGCACCGTGTTCCACGAACAAACCCTACGAGCGCAATGTTGAACCGCTCGGCCAGCTCGATCGCCAGGGAGCTCGGAGCCGACACGGCAGCGACGACCGGAACGCCGAACATGATCGCCTTCTGCACGAGCTCGTAGCCGAGCCGACCCGACAGCAGGAGCACGTGCGCGGAGGGAGCGAGCCCGCGCTCGAGCGCAGCCCCGACCAGCTTGTCGACCGCATTGTGCCGCCCGACGTCCTCCCGGGCGAGCACGAGCTGGCCATCGACCGTGAACAGCCCCGCAGCGTGGAGGCCCCCGGTCTCCGCGAACACCGACTGCGCCGGCCGCAGCCGGGCGGGCATCTCGGCGAGCACGCCACTCGTCACCGTCGTGTCCGCGATGACCTCGCGCGTGCGCAGCTCGAGGTCCGCGATCGCCACCCGCCCACAAACGCCGCACGCTGCCGACACCAGCAGGCCCCGCGCGGCGAAGGCCTTCGGGTCGACTGCGAGCTCGACGGTATCCTCGTCGATCTGGACGATCCCCTCCGCGGCGACCGACTCCGCGTGGAGCAGGCCGCGCACGAGCTCGAGGTCGTGGCCAGGGGTCCGCATGATCGTCGCGACCGCGATGCCACGCGCCCGGAGCTCGAGCGGGGCCTCGACGACCACGCGATCGCGATCGGCTGCCCGGCGCTCGTCGTCGAGCCGCTCGATCACGACCTCACGGACCCCGAGCCCGCGACCTGACGTCACCGGACCTTCATAGCCGTGATCCGGCCGTCACGCGACCAATCCCGCGATCCTGTCGACGTGCGCGGAGATCTCCCTGCGTAGAAACCGCAACCTACCGACATTACTGGATGTCCCGAGCCGCCAGCGATTCGCGGCCCGAGCTCGGCGTTGCTAGGATGCGCTGTGTCCAGTGGCGTGAAAGATCGAGTGTTTCGCGATCCGGTGCATGGCCTGATCGAATTCAAGGGCGTCGATCGACCGCTCGCGGATCTGCTGGATACGCACGCGATGCAGCGGCTGCGCCGCATCAAGCAGATGGGGCTGGCGTGGCTCGTCTATCCCGGCGCGGAGCACTCGCGGTTCGGTCACGCGCTCGGCGCGTTTCACATCGCGCAGCGAGTGACGGAGCGCCTCGAGCTCGATCCGATGCTCGCGCGTCACGTCAAGGTCGCCGCGCTGCTGCACGATGTCGGGCACGGCCCGTTCTCGCATGCCTGGGAGCACGTCTTCGCGGGCCACGATCACGAGCGATGGGGCTCTCGAATCGTCAGCGAGAATGCCGAGCTCGCCGGCGTGCTCGAGAGCCTCGAGCCCGGGCTACCCGCGACGCTGCGTGCGTTCTGGGGCAAGACCTACCAGCCGCACTTCGCGCGCAAGCTCGTCTCGTCGCAGCTCGATGTCGACCGGCTCGATTACTTGCTGCGCGACGGCCACTACTCCGGTGCTGGCTACGCGACCTACGATCTCGATTGGATCATCCACGCGATCCAGGTCGCGAACGTCCGCACCGGTCACGACGATCCATCGGATCTCGTGGTCGATTATCGCCGCGGCATGTACGCGGTCGAGCAGTACCTGTTCGCGCGCTCGTACATGTACGCGCAGGTCTATCACCACAAGACCGTGCGAGCTGCCGAGTGGATGTTCATCAAGACGATCGAGCGCTTCACCCAGCTCGCCCGCCAGGGGAACGAGCCGGCCGGGCTGCCGATCGCCGGCCACTTGGCCCGAGGCACCGAGATCCCCGTCGACGATTACCTGCGGCTCCACGACATCTCGATCACCATGGCGCTCGATCGCTGGGCGGGACACGACGGCCCCCCCGCCGCGGATCCGGTGCTCCGCGATCTGTCGGCACGCCTCGTCGATCGGCGTCTCTTCAAGACGTTCGACCTCGGAGATGATCGCGCCGCAGCGGACTGGCTGTGGCCCCACGCCGTCGAGATTACCGAGCGCCGGTTCGGCGCCGGGGCCCATAGTTACCTCCACCTCGACACCGCTCGCCAGGTCGGGTACCTGGCCGCCGACGACGAGGAGCTCCACGTGATCGATCACCCGCGCTACGGCGCCGTGACGCTGTCGCGCCTGCTCGAGGACATGCCGCTGGGTCAGCCGATGGCCGCGATCCGGCTGGTGTGCGCTCCCGAGCTCGTCGACGACCTACGCCCGCTCGTCGAGCAGGCGTTGGCGCGCGGTCGCGGCCGGCGCTGAGCCGAGCCGAGCCGGCCTGCAACTGATCGGGAGCCTTCGGCGCTGCCGCTGGCCGTCCATCGCGATCCTGGTCGGCGAGCACGACGCCGGCCTGCAACTGATCGGGGTGGCGCCGCGTCCGCCAACCGTGAAACCATCCGATCGTGCGTGGTCTGTGGCTGATCATGGTGCTCTCGGCGTGCGGACGACTCGGGTTCGAGCCCGTCGCTGACGACGCTGGTCGGCAAGACGGCGATCCGGGCGATGGGCCGGGCACGACCTGTGTGGCACAGCTCATGCTCGGCCCTTCGCACGCGTGCGCGCGGCTCGACAACGGCGCGCTGTGGTGCTGGGGCCGGAACGATTTCGGTCAGCTCGGCAACGGCGAGATCTCGGCCACCCCGGTCGCGCCGGCGCAGACCCTGGCGGGTCCGTACGTCTGGGTGGCGCTCGGCCTGAGCTTCACGTGCGCGATCCGCAGCCCGGATCAGGGTATCGATTGCTGGGGCGATGACACCAACTCTCAGCTCGGGTCCGGTGGGACCGGAACCTCGAGCCCTCGCCCGATCTCGCTCGTCGGCGGGGCCGGGGCGGAGCAGATCGCCGCGGGCGGCTATCAGGCGTGCGCGCGCATCGGCACGACCTGGTCGTGCTGGGGCGATGGCGACGGCGGCCAGCTGGGCGATGGCACCGCGCCGAACCGTCGGGCGACGCCGGGCCCGATCAGCGATCCGGTCGCGAGCGAGTTGGCGCTCGCTCTGGATCAAGGCTGCGCGGTCACGCCGACGGCATCCCGGTGCTGGGGCATCAACGACGCCGGCCAGCTCGGCGCGGACCCAACCGCGACCACAGACACCTGCACGGCCAACGACACCAGCATCAAGCCGTGCAGCCTCTCGGGCGTCAACCCGGCGGTGCCGGTCGCGTTGACCCAGGTCTCGCTCGGGATCACGCACACCTGTGCGCTCGATGTGAACGCACAGGTCTGGTGCTGGGGCGACAACACGTTCGGGCAGCTCGGCGACGGCACGCTGACCACTCGGTCGACGCCGCAGCTCGTACCAGGCCTCGCCAACGTGATCCGGATCGCCGCCGGTCGCAGGCACACCTACGCGCTGCTCACCGACGGCACGCTCCAGGCGTGGGGCGATAACAGCGACGGCCAGCTCGGCGACGGGACCCGGAACCAGCGGCCGACGCCGCAAGAAGTACCCGACGTCCGCGACGTCCGCGAGGTCGCGGTGGGCGCGAACGGCCTCGTCGCGTGCGTACGGACGGCGACCAACCTCACGTGCTGGGGGCGCAACTTCGACGGCATCATCGGCGACACCGGCGGGGCCGACGTACTGTCGCCCACCAACGTGCTGCCGGCGTGCTTGTGAGCTCGCGCTCGCCGCGCACGTAGCGCTACCCAGGTGAGCGGTGGGCGCGAGAGATCGCGCACCACGCGGCTTCGTGCGACGACCAGGGCGGCGACCCTTGTCCATCGCGCAAGGACCAGCACGTTGCCGAGCTCGTACGGAACGGAGGTCGCATCGCGGTGACGCTGGTCTTCTGCGGCCAGCTCGTCGATCTCGCGGCGCTCGGGGTCCAGCCGTCGTCGAGCCAGGCCGAGAACGGTCTGATCACGGCGATCGTGGATCTCGACGAACTGGCCGCCCACCCGGGCATCGTGAAGATGTCGTCCGGTCGGGATCATCGGCCGCGGGCCCTCGCAGCCGTCAGCGGCAGTTTCTCGATGGCCGGCAACGCCAAGGAGATGCGGCGGCCCGGCAGCGAAGGCAGCGGAGAGGACTCCGCGGTGGCAGGTGTTTCGGGATCCGGACGCCCGTGCTGAAGCTCACTCCGCCAGGCTGCCCCAGCCGCGTCTGGGCCCAGCTCGGTTCCGAACTTCGGCCAGTTCAGAAGAACCAAGCACGTCGTTCCGGGTTTGGGTGTACTCCTCCCTGACCATGCGAGTCGAGTTCTGGTGGACGGCGGCGACGAGTGCGCTGGCCGTGATCTTCGGTCTGTCCTGCGACGGCGCACGGCTCGGTGGCGGCTTCGACGAGCTCGCCTGCGCACCGGGGACCCACGCATGCGGCGAGAACTGCGCCGACGACACCAGCAGTGACAGCTGCGGCACGTCCTGCTCGCCCTGTACGCCGCCGGCGGACTCGATGGCGACCTGCGATGGCACCGACTGTGGCTACGAGTGCGTCGATGGCTACTTCAAGTGTGACGCGGGATGCTGCCCGGTGAGCGCGACCTGTCGCGGCAAGAACGGGCAGCCCGACGAGTGCGCGGCGATCGAGGGGTGCGAGTACCACGCGTGTGCCGGCCAATGCTGGGTCGCGAACGTGCCCGCGACCACCGTCTGCCCCGGCGAGTGCAACGACCTGGGCACGGAGCAGGACTGCCAGGCCGCAGGACCGTCGTGTCGCTGGCGCAGCAGCTGCGGTCGCTGCTGGAGCGCCGCGGTCGCCGACAATGTGGCCTGCCCAGGTTCGGCCTCGAGCTGCCGACAGTTCGACGGTGACATCGCGGGCTGCAACGCTGCGGCGTGCGCGTACTACACGTGTTCCGATCAGTGCTGGCCTTCCGGGACCGCGATGACGATCGCCTGCCCCGCGCACTGCCGCGGCTTCGACCGCGATCTTCCCGGGTGCAACGCCGCCGGCTGCACGTACTACTCGTGCTCGGAGACGTGCTGGCCGAAGGACACGCCGATGCACGCCGCCTGCCCCGAGACGTGCCGCGACCACGATGACGACCTCCCGGCCTGCAACAGCGCCGGCTGCGCGTACTACTCGTGTACCAGCAGTTGCCTGCCCGCGATGACCCCGATCGAAGCGGTTTGCCTGTGAGCCAGCGCGCCAGGCGCGCGCGGACGCGATGTCAGCTCGGCATATCGTCGCGCTGGTGGCCGCGTGCTCGTCGTCGGTGAAGCCCGCCGGTGAGCCGCCCATCCGCGCGGGCGCGGTGGCGAGCGGCGCCCCGTTCAACATACCCGACGCGGAACAATTCGCGCCGATGACCGCGGACACTCGGCTCCCGTCGCCTGGATCGGGCTGGGCATGACGGACCGCGACGACCACCTATCGCAACAAGAGCTCGAGGCCGTCATCGCACACGCGAGCATACCCGGCGCGCGGGCGCACATTCGTTGACGGAGTCGGCGGGTGCCGACAGTTCAATCTGTCGCTGCTGCTCGGAGGCACCAGCGAAGGCCCCGGGGGCTTCGTGATCGGGGGCCGGCCCGAGTTCGTGATCGCCTGGGAGAGTCCCTTCGGGTTCCGACATGGCGTGGGTGCCTACGGCGAGATCGCCGACGCTCACGATCATCTGGTGGTCGGCGGCGGCCTCACGTACGTGAGATACCTCGGTTGGATCGGGGTCGCTCCATCGATCGGGCTGTATCACCGCACCACCGGATCCTCGGAACGCGACAACGGCGTGTCCGCGGGTGTGTTCGTCGGATTTCGCCATCCAGAGGTGATCGACGACGTGACCCCCTATGGGCTCGACATTCCGTTTGGCCTGCGCGTCGACGCGCACCTCGGCTTTGGCGGCGCTCGGGACGTCCTGATCTCGGCGCAGCTCGACACGGCGAGCGTGATCGCCGGGATCATCGTGCTCTACGGCGCGCTCACCCACGACTGGAACTGACACCGACCCGACGTCGTCCTGTGCGACATCGGTTTCCGGGGATGGACTCGCGGACCGAGGATCCCAGGATCCTCGTCGAGAAACTGTAGTCGGGGCGAGAGGATTCGAACCTCCGACTCCCTGGTCCCAAACCAGGTGCGCTACCAGGCTGCGCTACGCCCCGTGAGTGCCCGCCGAGGGCGAGCCCTGATGGATTACTAGGTCTCGTGCGAGCCCGCAAGCGGCATCGCGACGAGACCCTGGAACCAGGCCAGTTACCGGCGCTTCTTCGGGGCGGGCTTCGCAGGGGCCTTCGCAGGCGCCTTGGTGGGCGCGGGGGCCGGCTTGGTGTCCGCCGCGGGCTTGGTATCCGCGGGCTTGGTATCCGCCGGCTTGGTATCCGCCGGCTTGTCCTTGTCGTCGTCCGCCTTCTCTGCCTTCTCGGGCGCCGCTGGCTTGTCCGCCGGCGCATCCGACGTGACCGGCGCCACCGTGGGCGTCCGACCGCCGGCCCACGAGAAGTAGTACATGAGCATCGTGGTCTCGAGGTTGAGATCGCCCAGCGTGGTCTTGCCCTCGCCTGCCTTGACGGCAGCGGCAAGCTTGGCCTCGCAGTTGGCGCACGGGACCTTCGCGATCTTGGGCAGCGCGAGCAGGATGCTCTGCCGGATCAGCCGGTTGTCGCTCTTGGCGTTCTCGAGCAGGGTGTCGGTGAGGTCCGCGGCGGCCGCGCCCTTCTTGCCGATCTCGAGCATCGCGCGCTCGATGTTGCCTTCGAGCAAGCCGAGCTTCTCGTCCTTCGTCCAGCTGGCCAGATCCTTGATGTACGGACCGAGGTTCTTCGCGCTGTCATCCGGCGTGAGCTTGAGCGCCGCCGCGTAGCACCGGATGTCGTCCTTGCAGCGGATCGCGATCTCGATGCGCGCGATGTGGGTCTGGAACATGCGCGCGTAGCCCTTGTAGGCCTTCGCGGCGCTGTCAGCGCCCTTGTAGGGCTGCGTCGCGTCCTTGTGCTTCTTCTTCGCGACCTTGAGGTCCTCGTCGGACTTTTTGGCGGCAGCGGTCGCATCCTTGATGTCCTTGGCAGTCTTCGTGGTGTCGCGGGTGGTCTTGAGGACGTTGGCCTTGGCGTCGTCGTTGAGCTTCTTCGCAGCGGCGAACACCTTGTCCGCGGCGTCGGCATCGGCCTTCGGCTTGCCATCCGCCTCGGCGCGCTTCTTCGCAGACGCGTCGAAGTACTTCTTCGCGAGGCCCTCGAGGACATCGATGTCGTTCGGGCTGCGCGACAGCCGCGCGAACGCCTCGGCGGCGGACTGGCGCAGGCCATCATCGGCGGTGTTGTCCGCGGCGATCTTGCCGAGCTCCTCGACGCCCGCGCCGTCGCGGGTGAGGAACGCGTAGGCGCTGATCGCGAGGATCTTCGTCGGCAGGTCCTTGCTGCCGCCCGCCATCCACATCGCACGCACCGGCGCGGCAGCATCGCCCGAACCGATCTTGCGCAGCGCATCGAAGATCGCGTTGTACTGCGATGGACCGGCTTGCTCGTCGACGTAGTACGCCGGCAGCGGTGGCCTGTTCAGTGCCGCGAGCAGATCGGGCACGGTCTTGGGATCGTAGAAATCGCCAAGCACAACAGCCGCGTAGAAGTCACGCGCTGCCACCGGCTGGCACTGCTCTTCCGTCAGGTCACCCTTGTCGCCGCAGTAGTCGCCGAGCACGGACTTGGACCGCTGCGGGGTTCGCTTCGCCGCGAACAGTGCCTCGACTTCCTTCTGCTCGCCCTTGAGGATCTTCTGCAGCTCCTCCTTCGCCGACGGTCCGCTCGCGACCAGGGCGCGACGAACCTGGGTGGTGAGCTCGGGAGTGCGATACAGCGAGAGCACGAGCGTCTTGGCTGCGCTCGGAACGTGGAGCTCGCCGAGCGCGTTGATCGCCGCGCCAGTGGTCGCGAGGTAGAGGCCGAACTTCTCCTCCATCGCCCGACCGGTCTCCTTGTCCTTCGCGGTGCGCGGATGCGGAGGCGGCTCGACCGCGATGATCCGGCTCAGCGCCGAGGCGGCCTGGCCCTTCTCGTTGTCGAACTTGCCGATCGCGCGGATCGCGGCGACCTGCGCCTGGAACAGCTTCTTGGTGACCGGACGCTCCGCGATCTGGCCCTTCTCGCAGCCCCAGTCCGAGCCGGTCCACTTGACCTGATCGTCGGTGCCGCAGGTCAGCATCATCGAGACCAGGGCCGGCAGCCCGTCGGGGAGCCTCGACTCGCCGATCGCGTCGGCGGCCTTGGTGGCGCCATCGACGAGCCGACTGTTCGACTCGTCGACCTCGAGCAGCGCCTTCTGCAGGAAGGGCAGCGCCTTGTCCCACGAGGCTTCGCGGCCGGTGTCCTGGTAGTCGGTGACGAACTTTGCGGTCGCCTCCTCCTTCGACAGCGGACGTGCGAGGCCGATGATGACCTGGAGGTCACGCACGGGCTTGCCGGTCGCGAGCCACTCTTTCCCGAGATCGGGAATCGCGCTCGGATCGCCGAGCTGCTCGAGCTCCTGGACGGCACGCTCGTGCTCGCGGCCCCCGAGCTTCTTGGTCCAGCTCGAGGCCTTGTACGGGTTGTCCGGACAGCCAGAAAGGCCCACAAGCCCGACCAAGATGGTCGGGATGAGAGCCGGGAGACAGATTCCCAGTCGGCGCATCATCGCCCTCTTTTACTTGTTCTTGACTGCGAACAACAGGTTGTCGAAGCCAGCGGCCTTGGCCGTGTTGACGATCTTGTTGATCAGGCGAACGTCGGTCGTCTCGTCGGCCTGCAGGATCGCGAGCCCGTCGGGACAGAGCGGCGGTGTCTGACCGTCCTTGCCCGCCACCGGACGGATGTTGTTCTTGGCGTCTTCACACGCCTTGAGGATGGCCTTGTCCTTGAACTTACCAAGACCGACATCCTCCTTGATCTTCTTTGCGGCCGCATCGAGCCGCTCGAACAACGCGTCGATCTTGAACGTCGGCGAGTCATCACGCAGGACGCTCTCGACGGTTGCCACCAGCTGACCCTGGTACGTGATCTCGGTCTTGGTGACGATGATGACGGGTGCTTCCTGCAGAGTCTGGCGCGATTCGGCGATCGGCAGATCGAGGCCCTTCTGGGCCTGGAGCAGCTGACCGGACGACGAGAACACCATCAACAAGAACGTGACGAGAATCGTCATCATGTCGACGAACGGGGTCAGGTTCAGGGCCACGTTGGAGCTCTGGCCTCCGTGGGCGCTACCGGACTTCTTGACCAGGTGCTTGAACTTGACGCCGGAGAAGAGGCGATTGCCTGCTGAATGAACTGGCATGCTCGCCTCCTACAACGTCGGCCGGGCCGCGAGGCCCGCCGGGTCGGAGAGTCCCACGTCTTTGAACCCGACCATCACGGCCGTGTCCATCGCGTGGATGATGTCCTGATACTTGACCGGTGCGGTGGCGGTGCTCTCGGCAGCGATCTCGAGATCGTTGCGGTCGCTGAAGAAC
>Ga0316603_10002350_pt1 | contig 10368 bp, 7 predicted proteins | sample OWC_soil_day10_n_FD_207649 | JGI IMG/M metagenome (GOLD analysis project Ga0316603, IMG submission 207649) | Wetland soil microbial communities from Old Woman Creek delta, Ohio, United States - OWC_soil_day10_noCT | ecosystem: Environmental > Terrestrial > Soil > Wetlands | place: USA: Ohio...
TGGAATTTGAAGAAGAAAATGGAAAAACTGAAAGAAAAGTTATTATCTTTTATTTTTCAAATTCTCTACAGGCAAAATTTTTACTCACAAGCTGCTTAAAAATGAATTATTAAGGAGCGACTATTTAGCATTGACTATGATTTGAATATGAAGTCGTCCTGACTTTTTATAATATCGCACCGACAAGCTTATCATTCTTTAAAGTAACGAATAAATACTACCATAGTACAGCTCCTACAAGCATGCTTGAGTTATTTTGGACAATAAAAATTTGAAAATATTTTTCGAACTGAGGTAAACATGAAAATGTCAAAATAAAATATGGGTTCAAATTTGTGAACATAAAAATAATAGATTAAATATAAGTAGTTTATCCATTATTTTAAAAATATAAATTAAATTTTTTGATAATTATATAAATCCATTCAAGCATAATAAACAACATTTTGCAATTAAAATTCGCATTATAAGCTCATTTGGTTGAAAATAAATTTGGAATTTAAATAACAATCGTATATATTTGCAAATTATGTTTTAAATTATATTTAATGTAAACTCAAATAAAAAAGATTAATAAACAAAATGTTAAATTTATGAGAAAACTAAAATTCTTATTGACTTGCCTGCTAATGGTAAGTTTTAGTTTGATTAGCGCTCAGACGAAAACTGCATCAGGTACGGTAATTTCTGCCGAAGACGGACTTCCGGTTATTGGAGCGAGTGTTATGGTAAAAGGTACTACTCAAGGTACTGTAACAAATGCCAACGGATGGTATTCGCTGACTGTTCCGTCAACTGCAAATACTCTGGCAATATCTCTGGTAGGTATGAGAACTGTAGAGGTACCTGCATCACCTAACCAACGGGTAACCATGGAGACAGCAATTTCGGAACTGGAAGAAGTGGTTGTAGTTGGCTACGGAACTACCCGAAGAGAGGCTAAGACCGGTTCTATCACTGCAGTAAGTAACAAAGAAATCGCTGATATACCGGCGTCTTCAATTGACAAAATGTTATCCGGAAAATTAGCCGGTGTAGCAATCACATCACAATCGGGTCAGCCCGGATCAAGTACAAATATCCGAATTCGTGGTACAAGTTCTATCAATGCCAGTAACGAACCCTTATATGTTGTTGACGGAATTCCGGTTATGACAGGAGACCAAAGCGGATTCCTGAATACAAACAACGCACTAGCCATGATCAATCCGAATGACGTGGAAAGTGTGACCGTATTGAAAGATGCCGCTGCTGCTTCAGTTTACGGTTCGCGTGCAGCAAATGGCGTAATACTTATTACCACCAAATCAGGTAAAGAAGGTAAAAGTAAAATCACAGGAAGAGCCAAATTCGGTATCTCTTCACTGGCAAACGACAACAATTACGGCCTCATGACGCCACAAGAATTATTGTCATACCAGAGACAGTCCGTAATAAATGCCGGAAGAAATCCGGATGATCCTACCGGTGTATGGTATCGCCCTATGGAATATCTCACCCGTCCGCTCACAAACTGGATGGATCATTTTACTAGAGACGGCAAAATGCAGGAATATGAAATAAATATGCAGGGAGGAAGTGCAAAAACTCAAATGTATAGTTCTGCTTCCATTCACAATAATGATGGAATCTACTACGGAGTTGGATTTGATAAATTCCAGGTACGCGTAAATGTTGATCATCAGATAAACAACTACCTGAAAACCGGCGCCAGAGTTAACACCGGTTACATGTATGGAGAAGATGTTCCGATGCAAAGTCTATACTACTCCAATCCGGCATTTGCAGGAATGACAATTTTGCCCTGGACACCTGCATATAACCAAGATGGCACACATAACGTTAACATTTCCGAAAACGCAAATACCAACCCCCGTGCAACAGCTGAATATGATGATCAGTGGGAAAAGCAATACCGTTTCAACGGAAGTATGTACTTCGAATGGAAACCTATCAAGCAATTAACGTTCAAGACTACGAACGCAGCTGAGATGACCTCCAACGAAGGCCGCAGATACTGGGCTCCTGAAACCAACGAAGGTTCGACAAAACTCCAGACAACTCAGATTTTGTATCGTTTGTTGACAACATCAAATACGGCTACTTATGAAAATGCATTTGGAAATCACAACATGAGATTATTAGCTGGACAGGAAGCGATGCAACGTAATTATATTTACAACTATCAATCTTCAGAAAATGTTAATCCAAAAATTCCTTATCACAATTCAGGAAACGAAACAAACGATATAGACTATTCTACAAATACGTCAACTATGCTATCTTTCTTTGGTATTGCTGATTACAATTTTGCCGGAAGATATTTCTTGCAAGCTTCATTAAGAGCTGACGGAAGTTCAAAATTCGGCACAAAAGACAAATGGGGGATTTTCTACTCAGTTGGTACTTCGTGGAATATTCACAATGAAGCATTTATGAAAGACGTGAGCTGGGTTGACTTACTCAAATTAAGATTGAGCTATGGTATCAACGGTAATAACAATATTGCTGACTATCAACAGTATGGAGTTTACGCTCAGTCTACCTATAACGGTGTTACGGGTATGTTGCCCTCAAGACCGGACAACGAAAATCTCTCGTGGGAAAAGAATGCAAGCTGGAACGCCGGTATTGACTTCAACTTCTTCAAAAGAATTTCAGGTAGTATTGACTTATACTCGAGAAATACTACCGATATGTTGCTTGACAAGCCGTTATCAGCTACTTCAGGATTCACTTCTGCATTCCAGAACGTAGGTTCACTTAATAACAAAGGTATTGAATTACAACTAGATGGAAACATCATTAAGAAAAGAAACTTTACCTGGGATGCAGGATTTAACATCGCTTTCAATAAATCAACCATCACCGAACTTTCGGGAGTAATTGATCAGGCTTCAGGAAAACAAATGATGGCGTATTCAGAAGATAGTAGATTGAAACATATTGTTGGTGAGAGTTTATTAACTTATTATCTGAGAGATTATTATGGTGTAAATCCGGTAAACGGAGAAGCACTCTGGAGAACGAAGGATGGTGAGCTGACAAATGATTACAACCAATCTGGCTATGTATTTGCAGGTAGTCCCGAACCTAAATTCACGGGTGGTTTCAATACATCTATTGCATGGAAAGGTTTATCTTTAAGCACACAGCTCGAATACAAAGGCGGCAACAAGGTATTAATCATTGAAAACAGATACCTGCAGTCTGATGGTAATCAGATGTCGATGAATCAGGCAAAATCCGCTTTGAATTACTGGAAAAAACCAGGCGATACAGGTGTCAATCCTAGACCATTTGCAGGTAACGCCAGCAATTCATACAGCTTTGCATCTGACAGATTTATTGAAAAAGGTGATTACTTAAGAATTAAAGATATTACATTATCTTACAATTTACCAGTTAGCTTAATCAAATCTGTAGGTCTTAGTGCATTCAGAGTGTACGCAAGCGGATACAATGTATTTACATTCCATGATGTAAACTTCTGGGATCCGGAACGCGGTATTGACGGTATGGGATACGGTATATATCCGATGACTAAAACATTTGTTTTAGGACTAGATATTTCATTATAATTCCTAACAATTAATTGAATACAAAGAATATGAAAAAGAATATAATTATATTGACAATTGCAAGTTTAATATTGGTGTCTTGTGATAAAGAATTTCTCACTCAGGAACCAATATTAACACAGAGTTCAGTATTAACTCTGTCGGATTATGATGGATTAAATGCTGCTACTGCCGGTATTTATGCACCGTTTCACAGTGTAAACTGGTACGGAGCAAGTTTTGTGCTGAATTCAGAATTAATGGGCGGTAACGCCAAGAATCCGACCAATTCTGATTTTACATCAGGACGCTATACAGTACCTTATCACTGGAATTTTACACCCAGCAGCACTTCTTCAATCTGGAACAGTGCATACTACGTGATTTCTTCATCCAACAACGTAATTAACAATCTGGAAGGTAAAGAAACATCAACTGTCACGACTCAGGATTTGAACAATCTGAAAGCAGAATGTTTATTCCTCCGGAGTTTGGCATATTTCGACCTGGTCAGAACGTTTGCTCAACCATACACACACATGCCCGACGGACCTGGTGTTCCGATTGTATTGGAATCTAAAATAGGACAACCTGCGAGAAATACAACCAAAGAAGTATATGAGAGAATTGTAACCGACCTGACTGAAGCTGAAAGCATCATTGAAGCAGATTACTCACGTGCAAAAATTATGGACGTGACTGATAAAGCCGCTGTTGTATCCAAAGAAGTCATTCAGGCTTTACTTTCAAGAGTCTATCTTTACATGGGTGAGTGGCAAAAATCAGCTGATTATTCTACAAAAGTGATAAAAAGTGGAAAATACGGCATGTTCACAGCAGATAATTTATTGTCCCAATGGGGTAAAAATACAGCTGAAGAAGGTGGTGAAATTATTTACGAACTGTATGCCAGCCAGAAAAACTCATATTGGGGAAACTGGGATATGATCAGCTACCTGACAAATCCGAACGGATATGCCGACGTTGCTTCCACTTCCGATTTGAGAGACATGTATGAAGCTACCGACGTTCGTGGAAAACTTTTCAGATCGCACCCCGATGCAACCGACCATTTCTGGACACTGAAGTATCCCGGTAAAGTTGGTCTTTCTTTGCCTGCTGACAATAACGTTGTTTTATTCAGACTTTCTGAAATGTACCTCAACAGAGCTGAAGCCATTTACAATGGAGCAACTATTCCAGGTGTAACAGCAGACAGTGATTTATTGAAGATTACATCCAATCGTGGAGCAAGTCCGGTTTCGGCTTCTGCAACAACTATTTTTGACGAAAGAAGAAAAGAACTGGCTTTTGAAGGACATATATTCTATGATTTTGCACGCAACAAGAAAGGCATTAACAGAGTTGACTACGACGGAACTGATGTTAACAGAAACATTCCATTCCCAAGCTATAAATGGGCTTTACCAATTCCAAAGTCTGAAATTGACGCAAATGCGAACATGGTACAAAATGAAAAATATTAATTCTTCGAAAAAATTACAACTATGAATATACTTAAAAGTTTAACCATTTTGGTTTTCGGTGCAATACTGATGGTATCGTGTAACCTCAACGAGGCACCAAAATTTGATGATTCTGAAGCATTTGTTGCATTCAGATCAACCGAATTAAGTTTGAGCGAAGAAAAAACGGATGAAATTAAAATTCCGGTTCTGCTTACTTCGCTTGCTGGACTTACTTCATCCGCTGACTTTGAGATCATTACTGAAGGTTCTACGGCCATTGAAGGTAAACATTTCACCATCGTAAACACTTCAAAAACTTTGAACTTTACGAAAGATGAGCCAACTCAGTATATAATCGTGAAAACAATTGATAACGCGACCTTCAATGGTGACGTAAGTTTTGCTATTAAACTTAACGAACCGGCTAACGTGAAACTAGGAGCCAGCAAAAAAATCAACATCAAAATTAATGACGATGAGCATCCATTGCTACTCATTCTGGGATCACTCACCGCAAAAGGTACATCATACTACAACGGAGCTGAAGAATGGACTGTGACATTTGATAAAGACGCTTCAGACCTGAAAAAGGTATGGATTAAAAACTTTGTACTCGGTGGCTCATCTGCAACTTCTCCAATTTATGGAGTGGTTAACGATGCAAAAACTGAAATAAAGATACCTGTAGGTCAAATTATTGCTGTAAGCTCTAGCTATCCGAAAATTACTCTCCGTGGATACTACGGACCTGATGGCGAAGAAGAAATACCTACTGGTGGTTTTATAACAGGAACAATTGCACCTGATGGACAAATCACTATACTTGATGAGTTTGGATCTTATGTTTGGAATAAAGAAGATATGAGCTCAGGAGCAGGATGGTACAACGTCTATAAGGCAGGTGTAACTCTAAAAAAACAATAAATTAAAAAATAAACAGATATGAAAAAAATATTGTATAGCCTGTTGGCATTAACTTTCGTTCTGGTAGGTTGTGAAAAGTTTGAGGAGTATACCTCTGAAAATTATCCGGCCGGATCCTCTATCACTGTAGAGACCACCCAGGTCACGGATTCTACATTCACCCTGACGCTCACACCTGCTGCCGGCACCTATTTCTATTCGTATGTAGTAGAAAAAGCAAATGAACCTTCCAATCATAAAGCAGCAGACTTACTGAAAGGCACATACAAAGGAATAGCCAATCAGGTGATTGATGCGACCAAAGTGCCGGTTTTTACCAACAATATGAGAAAAAACGGTGTACCATTACTATTGCCCAATACAACTTATCAAATCTACGCTGTTGCATCAAGTGATAAAGGAATAACCGGTGAGGTAGTGAATGTAACTGTAACAACTACAGATGGATTAGTTCCAAAACCGAAAACTTTCAAAGCAATCGGTAATAACGTAGATGTTACTTTATCGGAAAATGTAACACGCGGAACCGGTAATGTAATTGCTAAATTCTATAAAGAGTTTGACATACAGAATCCCGTTACAGTCACCGTACCAGCTGACAGTATTGTAATAAAAGGTTCTGTAGTAACCGTGAAACCTCAGGACGTAAATCCGGGTGCTTTTGTTACCATTTCATGGGAAGCAGGTGCTTTCAAGGATATTTTCGGAAATGCTGTTGCAGCTTTCAACAGCGGTCTGAATATGTCAACCGGAAAATTTACCGGAGTTAATTATCGTGCTGCTGTTAAGGAATTTGAAATAGCTGATAGCTACTTTGTAGCACCTAAAGTCGGTTCATTCTTCGTTGACTGGACTAAATTTAAGGGTGAAATTGAATTTGAACAAAATATCTTTGTTAAATCAAGTGCTCTTAAATCAGGCGATTTGAAGGTAATTTACAGTACTGCCACCAAAAAAGCATACATGAATTTGGATAAAACCGACTGGAGTGTATCAGGAAGCAAATTGACCTTTAAATTACCTGTAGAACCCGGATTTGGAGATAATGTGGGTTTTGTGATGAATAAGGGTGTGATCTTTGATGTATGGGGTAATCCGAATGCAGCTTATACCAAAGAAACTCCGAAATGGAATCGTTTCCTGTTCACCAAAGATCTTGTACTGGGTAATTTCAGACTCGATGGAACTTCTGTTTATGACAATAAGGAATATGAATTTGGATCGGGCACTATTACCGAGAATCCGGAAAATACGAATGGTTTAATACTCAAAGACTTCATTGAAACGGGCTTTAAAATGTCAGGTGAATATGATCTGAATACAGGTAAAATGTATTTGCTTTCGTGGGATTCTCTGGGTAAAGCTACAGTTGGAGGAGTAGAATATGAATTCTACAACTATAACTATGTAAACACCAGCGCAGATTTAATTGAATTTACCATCAATCCGGAAGGAACAATAACAAGTTCTCAGTATGCTATCTTAGTATATAACCCATTAACAGACAAAGCTTCATACTACGACAAACTTGATCCGGCTGTATTCTCACGTCCGTCAGCAACACCTGGAAATGTAAAACGTAAATTCGCTACAACTCCACGCTACAATCTGAGGCCAATTACAAATCCGACGTTGGAAGCTAAAATTTTGAAAAAAATAAAAGGAAGATAAAATCTCCTGATTTCAGTTAATCGGAAGGATTCAATCACATATAAAAGGATTGAATCCTTTCTTTATCTTCTCCAAAAAAAGGAACGGAATTTGTTGTATTCAGATTGTTGCAAAAATATCATAAAAATAACATTTTATGTATTAATTTTAGATGATTTTCAGGTCAAATGGTGAACTCCTATGAGTGTAAAAAGGTTATTAAAATTAACAGATGAGTTATTCAAAGTAATCATCTGAAATTATGTTTGAAAAATTAAAGTATTTATGAAAAAAACGGTTATAGTTGTTTTATCTGTTTTATTATTTACATTCGGTGCATTTGCAAAAGAGATAACTGAAGATGTGGCTTTAAGAAAAGCCTCGGAACTGATGAGTAACAAGCAAAGTAATTTTACCGGCAGGGTGAACAATACCAATCTGGTAAAAGTATCGGGCGATCCGCTGTATTATATTATCAATTTCATACCAGAAGGCTGGGTTTTGGTATCAGCACAAGATGTATCTAAGCCTATTATTGGCTATTCTGCTACCGGTTCATATATAAAAGAAAACCAGCCCGAATCAATGAGAAGCTGGTTCAAAGAGATAGAGGATCAAATCGTTGATGCTGTAAAAAGTAATTCTATAACTCATCCGGAGTGGAGAATCAACGAAAACGGCAATCTGATGAGGATAAAAAGAAGCCCTGCTTCCGAGCCGGTAGAACCGCTCATTAAAGTCAAATTTAACCAAAGCAAACCATTCAACACGTATTGTCCATCGGACAACAACGGTACATCGGTTGTGGGTTGTGTGGCAGTTGCCATGGCGCAAGCCATGACTGTATCGCGATATCCTGCAAGACCTAATGGGAGTTACAGTTATTTTCACGCTACGTATGGGAATATTTACGTAAACTACGATGAACAGACTCCCTACAACTGGGATTTAATCATTTCAGGTACCGATGGCAAACTGGAAGCTGCCAGACTGCTTTATCATTGCGGAGTTTCTGTAAAGATGGATTATGGAGTTTCCGGATCGGGAACACAAACCTCTTACATTATAAATGCTCTCAAAAATTTCTACTCTTATGCACCTTCAGTAAAAATATATCCCCGAAACACTTATGAGGGTGACTGGGAAGAATTGTTGCTGAACGAGCTAAATGCGGGACGTGCCGTAGTTTACTCAGGCAACAACGGAGGACAAGGACATGCATTTAACTTGGATGGTCACGATGGTAATTATATGTATCATGTGAACTGGGGATGGGGCGGAACCAACAACGGTTATTATACCATTGACGGTATGAAAGACGGTGATCGGATTTACACACAGAACCAGCAGATGATTGTAGGGATCAGACCTCCATCGGAAGCGCCATCTGATATTATTCTGACAAATATGTCGGTGAAAGAAGGTATGGCACCCGGAACGATAGTTGGAGATGTAATTGTTGAGAGTGAGGCTACAAATCCGCAGTACGTATTCGACTTGAAGGGACGTTACAGCATCATTTTTCATGACTATCTGCCGGCACAATTTTACATTGAAAACGGGAAACTGAAAACAAATGCAACGTTTGATTTCGAAGACGGAGACCAGTCGGTAATAATTAAGGCCACTAATACCAAAAACGGACTCTGGTATGAAAGAGAATTCATCATCAGGGTAACCGAAAATGGTGCTTCTGTAGAAAATACAACTTTTACGGAGCCTGGAATCTATCCGATTGATAAAAATTCTATTTCGGTAAATACGGACCAGCCACTCAATTATCAGGCTTATTCAGTATTAGGGACAAAACTGGCTCAGGGAAATCTGAAGCCAGGTGATAATATAATTCAGCTTTCAAACCACAACCAATCAATTGTGCTGCTGAAATTATCAACAAATAATCATTTCAGGTCATACAAAATAATGCTCAAATAATTAATCGCTATGAAAAAGTACATTCTTATTGTTTCTGTTTTCCTTTTAGCCGGTTTGCTAAACGCTCAGACATTCAATCCAACGACCAAATGGCCTTATGAATTTAAAAACTTTCAGGTTGGAACCATTTATTTCAACGATAAGCAGACTTTGGAACTACAAATGAATATACACTTGCTCAAGAGTGCATTGCACTACGTAAAACAAGATATGATATACCACGCTGACACATCTAATCCGATTGACAGCATAATCATTAACAACGTGAAATATGTGTATATGGACAATCAGCTGGTACAAGTAATCAGCGAAAGAAATAACAACAAACTTGTCTTATTGAAAAAAGGCGATTTTGATATCCTGTTTACTACTACGGGTGCGTATGGAACAGCATCACATACATCGGCAGTAAACGACCTTTCTTCTTATGAAATCGGCGGGATCAGCAACATTAACCACCGGCAGCTGGTACTGGAGAAAGAAGATGGAAAATTACTTCCTGTAAAAACATCCCTGCATTTTATAATCGACGGAAAACCGGTAGCTGCGACCAAAAAAGGGGTTAAAGATATACTTGATACTGATAAGTACAATCAGTTAGAAATTTTTGCTAAAGAGAATAAAATTAACTGGAAGAAAACCGGTGATCTGAAAAAAATACTATTATTCTTTGAATAAAATGAGAGTAAAATATTACATAACTGAGGGTGTCCAATAAGTTTTGGGCACTCTTTTTTTATTATGTTTTTCTTTCTGGGGGTGAAATTTATTTTGTATCTTTAAAGTGTTATAATATAATGCTTTATGGCAAGAATTACCTACAAGCCGTA
>Ga0316603_10002351_pt1 | contig 10366 bp, 8 predicted proteins | sample OWC_soil_day10_n_FD_207649 | JGI IMG/M metagenome (GOLD analysis project Ga0316603, IMG submission 207649) | Wetland soil microbial communities from Old Woman Creek delta, Ohio, United States - OWC_soil_day10_noCT | ecosystem: Environmental > Terrestrial > Soil > Wetlands | place: USA: Ohio...
CACATATCTATAATTTCTTCATGGCTTGGATATTCTACCTTTTGCCCATTAAGTCTTTGCTCAATCTCTTTGAATATCCATGGATTGCCCATAGAACCCCTAGCAATCATTATACCATCACAGTTGGCAAGCTTAACAATACTTTCTGCAGCTTCTACACTAAACACGTCCCCATTTCCAATAACAGGAACGGAAACACATTCTTTAACTTGTCTTATTATATCCCAATCGGCCTTTCCTTCATACATTTGTTCTCTAGTTCTGCCATGGACAGCTATAGCATCAACACCTGCCTGCTCCATCTCTTTAGCAAAGTCTACTGCATTAATGCTTAAAGCATCGAATCCTTTTCTAAACTTAACAGTAACAGGTTTCTTAGAGGCCTTTTTTACCTCTTTAACTATTTCGGCTGCCAGCTTGGGATTCTTCATCAAAGCTGACCCTTCACCATTTTTAACAATTTTAGGCGCTGGGCATCCCATGTTTATATCTATTATTAAAATATCATCATTATCATTAAAATGATCGCAAGCCTTTGCCATAATCATAGGGTCACTTCCAAATATCTGAACTGCCACAGGTTTTTCTGCTTCTGAAACCTCAAGAAGCTTTTCTGTATTATCACTGCCATAATACAAGCCTTTAGCACTTACCATCTCTGTATATACCAAGCCACATCCAAGCTCTTTACATATTCCCCTAAAGGCTATATCTGTAACTCCAGCCATAGGCGCTAAAAAAATATTATTCTGAAATTCAATATTTCCTATTTTCAATTAAAGCACCTGCTCTTTATTCTTTTCATAGATAATTCTAAGCCCCTCTAAAGTTAAATTCGGGTCAATTTTATCAACACACTTTGCCTCTGAACTAATTAACTTTGCAAAGCCCCCTGTAGCAACCACTAAAGGATTAACCTCACCTAGATCCTCCATTTCCTTTTTCATCTTTGCTACTATATATTCTACTTGCCCAATATATCCAAAAATTATTCCAGCCTGCATACTTGTAACTGTGTTTTTACAAATAACTGCTGTTGGCTTTATAAGCTCTACTCTTGGAAGCTTAGCTGCTCTTTCAAAAAGAGCATCTGATGAAATCTTTATACCTGGACAGATAGTACCACCTAAATAATCTCCATTTTTTCTTATAGCACAAAAAGTAGTAGCTGTACCAAAATCTATTATTATAAGCGGTCTACTATAGCTTTCATGAGCTGCCACCGCATTTACAATTCTATCTGCTCCTACTTCTTTAGGATTATCATATTTAATATTAATTCCCGTTTTCACTCCTGGTCCAACAACTATTGGATCAAGCTTGAAATATTTCCTAATCATATGTTCCACTGAGTACATAATGCTAGGTACCACCGATGATATTATAACCCCTTCCACATCAGAAAGCTCTAATTTATTCTGGAAAAACAATTGGGTTACTTGAACTCCATATTCATCTGCAGTTTTTCTGAAATCTGTTGATAGTCTCCAATCGCATACAAGTTTACTACCATCATACACACCAACCACTATATTTGTATTGCCTACATCTAAAACTAAAATCACTTTCACTCACTCCTTATTCCTTCGCTCGAGTGGACAAATTATAAAAGCAGCCTTAAAGCTGCTTTATTTATTATTATTAATTACATGCTTTTTATCACTTTAATTTTAACAACTACATTACATTTGTCAAGCCAAATTTCCTTATTTGTCTTTATAAATGATTAAAAAGTCCACTAGGGACTTTTTAATTACTTCCATCCAAATACAGTTATTTTGTCTTCAAACTCATTTAATATGTTCTTTTGGTCTTTAAGCAGGGTATAAACATCAGACTTAATTGTTCCTTCCTTTTGCCTAATAAGTACATTGTCATACATTTGAAGTAAAGTTTTTTCAGTATGAATCAAATTTTTAGTTCTCATCTTATCTGTTTCAATAGTATGATTTGCATAAAGCTGCATTTTCCCACTACCTTTCCACATATTTTTGTAATGTTTCAATATGTAAGTTATGCCTGTCAATTATGTCTTCGCACATTCTTCGTAATTCTCCGCTTCCGACTTCATTTTTGTAAGCTGTGTACTTATCTACGATTTTTGCTTCTAACCTTAGTAGTTCCTCAAGGGCTGCTTTATTCTGTACTAACATAATATCCCTCCTCTATTAGTAGTATTGACATTTAAAAAAGCTATATGCAATTTTTTATAATTACACATAGCTTTTTTGTATAAATTATTCTATTAAATTCATCAATTTCTACTATAATACTACAAGTTAGAACAATCCAATTATTGAACCATCCTCAAGAATATCCATTTTTTCTGCTGCTGGAACCTTAGGAAGTCCTGGCATAGTCATTATGTCTCCAGTAAGAAGTACGATAAAACCTGCTCCGTTAGATAGTTTTACTTCTCTTACAGTTATACGGAAATTCTTAGGTCTACCTAATAAACCTCCATTATCGGATAAAGAATATTGAGTTTTCGCCACACAAATAGGAAGCTTATCTAACCCTAATTTCTCAAGCTCTAGCATTTGTCTTAAAGAAGCCCCTTCAAACACCACTCCGTCTGCACCATAAATTTCTTTTGCTATTATATCTATTTTGTCTTTGATGCTTAAATTCACATCATAAAGGCATTCAAAGTTGCTGTCAGCTTCATCAACTATCTTTAAAACTTTTTCCGCTAAGTCGATTCCGCCTTCTCCACCTTTTTCCCATACTTCAGTTAGTGAAACCTCAACACCTATCTTATTGCAGTACTCTTCAATAAACTTTAGTTCCTCGTCTGAATCTGTAATAAATTTATTTATAGCTACTACTGGTGTAACACCAAACTTTTTAACATTTTCTATCTGTTTTTCTAGATTTACTATTCCTTTTGAAAGGCCTTCTACATCTGGTACATTAAGTTTATCCTTTTTAACTCCTCCGTGATGTTTTAATGCTCTAACAGTAGCTACAATAACAACACAGCTTGGTTTTAATCCACCATATCTACATTTTATATCAAAGAACTTTTCCGCACCTAAATCTGCACCGAAACCAGCTTCAGTTACCACATATTCACCAAGCTTCAATGCCATTTTAGTAGCTAGCAAGCTGTTGCAACCGTGAGCTATATTAGCGAAAGGTCCTCCATGAATTATAGCAGGAGTATTTTCTAAAGTTTGTACTAAATTAGGCTTTATAGCATCCTTCATAAGCATAGCCATTGCACCCTGTACATTTAAATCTTTACAGAATACTGGTTCACCCTCTAAGTTATAAGCTATAAGTATTTTGCCTATTCTCTCTTTAAGATCCATTAAATCCTTGGATAAACATAAAATAGCCATTACCTCAGAAGCAACTGTAATTGTAAACCCGTCTTCTCTTAAAAATCCATTTACCTTTCCGCCTAACCCTACAACTATATGTCTTAGGGCTCTGTCATTCATATCTAAAACTCTTCTAAATAGAATTCTTCTAGCGTCAATTCCTAAAGCATTACCTTGGTGAATATGGTTATCAATAGCAGCGGCTAATAAGTTATTAGCTGTAGTTATTGCATGCATATCTCCAGTAAAATGAAGGTTTATATCCTCCATAGGTACTACTTGTGCATAACCACCACCTGCTGCTCCTCCTTTTACACCAAAAACTGGTCCTAAAGAAGGTTCTCTTAATGCAATAACAGCATTCTTATTGATTCTATTCAATGCCTGACCTAATCCAACAGTTACTGTTGATTTACCTTCACCTGCAGGTGTAGGATTTATAGCGGTAACTAGTATAAGCTTGCCATCTTCTTTAGCTTCATTCCTTTTTAAAACATCTAAGGATATTTTACATTTATATTTACCATATAAATCAATCTCCTCTTCGTTAAGGCCTAATTTTTCAGCTATTTTTACTATTGGCTCCATTTTAGCACTTTGTGCTATTTCGATATCATTTTTCATAAATGACCACCCCTCCTATAAAATTAATATAATAAATTAGTACTTATAAACTATTAATCAGCTAATCATTTATACTCACTCGAGTAAGTGGAACTATTTATTACTACTTATCTACTTATTACTGTTCACTCTGGTCATAAACTCCTCAGTATTTACCATATATCTAACATGTGTACCTTCGCCAATCTTGCCTTTTTCGTCCCAAGCCTCTATATTAAATGTTAATTTTTTTCCTTCAATTTTACTTAGAATCGCTTCGCATTTTACCTTCATTCCTACTGGTGTAGCCTTTATATGTCTAATGTTTACTTCTGTTCCTACTGTTGTATAACCCAATGACAAATGCAAATCAACACAATCCTTTGCAGTACTTTCCATAAGTGTTATCAAAGCTGGTGTTGCATACACTTCTACTGCTCCTGAACCAAAATGAATAGCGGATTCTTTTTCGTTAACCACCTTTTCCTTCAGTGCACTAACTCCAACAATTAAATTACTTTCCATTCTATCATCGTCCTTCAAATTTTAAAATTACTACCCTAATTTTATTATATCATAATAAAATTAAATTAACATATATATTGCAGAAAATTATGATAGTTGCAAAGAGAATGTTATTAACGATATAATTTATGGTATTTTTAATTTAATTACAAATTTTACTAGTAATACAAATAAAATGTCTTTACACATATATATTTCAATATCAAAAAATAAAAAACTGTGGCATAATACCACAGTTTTTAATCTTAACTTACACTATTAAATATTTCTTCAAACTCATCTGCTTCAAGCTTTTCTTTTTCAAGAAGAGCCTGGGCTACAGCATGTAGCTTATTAATATTTTCACTTAATGATTTTTCTGCTGTCAAATAAGCTTCATCAATAAGTCTTCTTACTTCGATGTCAATCTTAGCAGCAACTTCTTCACTGAAGTTTCTACTCTTATTGAAATCTCTTCCCATAAATACTTCATCGTGTCCGCTTCCAAAAGATATTGGTCCAAGTTCATCACTCATACCATAATCCATAACCATCTTTCTTGCGATATCACTTGCTCTATCTATGTCATTTTTAGCTCCAGTACTGATATCTCCAATTATAAGCTTCTCAGCAACTCTACCACCAAGAAGTGAAACCATCTCATCTTGTAAGGACAACTTTGAAGTATAGGATCTATCCTCTGTTGGAAGATGCATAGTATATCCTCCAGCCATACCTCTTGGAATTATACTTATTTGATGAACTGGATCAGCATCCGGCTGTAATTTTCTAACTACAGCGTGACCTGCTTCATGGTAAGCTGTAAGTCTTCTATCCTTTTCACTAATAACTCTGCTCTTTTTCTCTGGGCCAGCAATAACCCTAGTTATTGCTTCTTCAAGCTCTTCCATACCAATAACGGATTTATTAGCTCTAGCTGTTAAAAGCGCAGCCTCATTCATAAGATTTTCAAGATCTGCTCCTGTAAATCCAGGTGTTCTCTTAGCTAAAATCTCTAATTTAACATCCTCTGCTAAAGGCTTATTTTTTGAATGTACTTTTAATACATCTTCTCTACCCTTAACGTCTGGTGCTCCAACTACTATTTGTCTATCGAATCTTCCTGGTCTAAGTAAAGCATGGTCTAATATGTCCGGCCTATTAGTAGCCGCTATCATTATTATTCCTTCATTTACTCCGAATCCATCCATCTCAACTAGTAACTGATTTAATGTTTGCTCTCTTTCATCATGTCCGCCGCCAAGTCCTGCTCCTCTTTGTCTACCAACAGCATCTATTTCATCAATAAATACTATACACGGAGCGTTCTTTTTAGCCTGCTCAAACAAGTCTCTTACTCTTGATGCACCTACACCAACAAACATTTCTACGAAGTCTGAACCAGATATACTGAAGAAAGGTACTCCAGCTTCCCCAGCTACAGCCTTAGCAAATAATGTCTTACCTGTTCCTGGAGGTCCTACTAAAAGTACTCCCTTTGGAATTCTTGCTCCAAGCTCTAAATACCTTTTAGGTTGTTTTAAGAAATCAACAATCTCAGCAAGTTCTGCTTTTTCTTCTTCTGCTCCTGCTACATCCTTGAAGGTTATTTTCTTCTTATCTGGTGTAGCCATTTTTGCTCTACTCTTACCAAAATTCATAACTCCTCTGTTGCCGCCACCTTGCGATTGCTGCATAAACACAAACCAAAAGCCTACCATTACCAGTATTAATAATAGAGTTGGCAACCAACTTACCCAAAATGGAATCTTCGTTGGTAATAAGTATTGCTCCTCAATACCATCCTTTTGATTTTGACCAATAAATTGTAATAATCTTTCATATGGTACATGAGTTTCGAAAGTAGCATTATCCTTTACAAAGGTACCTACTACCGTCATCTTATCGTCTTTTACTTGAATCTTTTTAACATTATCATTTTTCCATTCCCTTTGGAATCGATCAAAACTAATAACATTATCGTTTTTGCTGTTGTTAGCTAGCATTAATGCCGCAAAAAAAACTACTATTAGAACTAAAATCCAGGCCGTTGCACTTGAAATCTTCTTCATTTTGGCCCCCCCTCACTTTCTAGATAGTCTATATTGTAAAATTGTATCATAACAAATTTTTCATTACAACAAATAAAAAATGAATTATTTATAAATCTCTTCTTTTAATATGCCCACAAAAGGTAAATTCCTGTATTTTTCTGCATAATCCAAACCATAACCTACTAGAAAATGGTCAGGAACATCAAATCCTAAATATTTAGCGTCTATCTCTACCTTTCTTCTTTCAGGTTTATTTAACAAACAAGCAACCTCTAAACTCTTAGGCTTTCTACCCTTTAGGTATTCCATTAAATATCTAAGTGTTATACCTGTATCTATTATATCTTCTGCAATTAGCACTTCTTTTCCCTCTATTTCAAAGTCTAAGTCCTTAAGTATTCTAACTACACCTGAGCTTGTTGTGGAAGCACCATAGCTTGATACTGCCATAAAATCCATATTGCAGGGAATAGTAATTTCTTTTAGCAGATCTGACATAAATAAAACAGAACCCTTAAGTACTCCTATAAGTATAAGATCCTTTCCTTTGTAATCCTCAGATATCTGTTTCCCCATCTCTTTAATCTTTTCTCTTATCTGTTCTTCAGTATAAAGTACTTCCTTAATATCCTCTCTCATATTAGTTCCTCTCTTTCGATATTTATTTCTATTATATTTTTACTTTCATTGGTAACTTTATATTTGTCACTGACTCTATATCCTACTATCCATCCAATATCCTCTCCAAAACATATAAGTGGTATTTTGTTTCTCTCCTCCTGTGGTATTTTCATATCAATAAATATATCCTTAAGTTTTTTGCTCCCAGACATACCCAGTGGTGTAAATCTATCACCATCTTTTCTGTATCTTAAAGTTATATCCCCTTTTATCTTATCATAATCGAAATATTTAGTAAGTATTTTATTCTTAAAATTTAATATTTTTTCCGAATCAACCATTTTTGCAGAAATTTTATACTTTCCATACTGCACATCGTTAACCTTATTTATGTAAATTTTAAATTCCTCTTTGTTATTATTCTCAAGTTTCTCCCCATCTTTTACAGACAGTTCAATATCTCCGTAGTTATTTACTACACTTACCCCATTAGGAAGAATAGCCCTCTTACCTGTAGAACGGTGTGCTATATTAATAACCTCGTATATATGAAGCTTTTCAAAGTTTTTCAAGGTGCCTATAAGGTTGAGTAATGCAAGCCTTATGACCCTTGTCAGTATAGCATCCGGCTCGCTAAAAGCCTCTTTCCTTATTACTTTTCTTTTTCCAACAGAAATCACATATAATTTATAACGCTCCTCAGTGAGCTTCTCTAAGTATTCGTTATCCTTACCTATGGTTTGAGATAATCTAATTAAAGTGTTTACGATATCTTTATTAAAATTATCTTGTATATATGGTATAAGCTCTAGCCTCACTTTATTCCTGTTGTATATATTTTCTAAATTGCTTTTATCTATTCTCGGATTTAAATTATTTTCAATGCAATACGCCTCGATATCAGTTCGTAAGATATTTATTATAGGTCTTATATATATATTATCCCTTACTGGCTTTATTCCTACTAACCCTTCCATACCAGAGCCTCTCATTATTCTCATAAGTACTGTTTCAGCTTGGTCGTTAGCATTGTGAGCCAACGCTATTTTTTCAGCATTTAATTTTGTGAGAAGTTCTTGAAAAAAATCGTATCTAACCTCTCTCCCAGCAGTTTCACAGGAAAGATTTCTTTCTTCAGCAATTTTATGTATATCAATTTTCTTACTGTAAAATTCAATTCCTAAGCTGCTGCAAAAATTCCTTACATAGGCTTCATCAGCATCTGCTTCTTCACCTCTTAGACAATGATTCACATGAGCAGCAACCAATTCTATTTTAAGCTCTTCTTTTAAAGAATATAATATATGTAAAAGACACATGGAATCTGGCCCCCCAGAAACTGCTACAACCACCTTATCCCCAGAGTCAATCATTTCATTCTCTTCTATTGTATGTCTAACCTTATCTATCAAATGCAACACTTCCTATAAATATTTTTATTATCCTATTATATCATACAACTCTAATTTTAATGACTATGTTTACTTATCCCACTACTATAATTATAGGTATTTTTAACCCTATTTATTATGAAAATATATATTTATTTCTATACATCACAAATATAATTTATTTTTAACCCCTAGCTTTATATTTGTACAATTTTAAAAGGCGTTAGGTTTATTACTCCCAACGCCAAATTTCATTGTGCTGTTAATATAAACTATATAGCTTAGAAACTACAACTGTCATATCATCCTTAACTTTACCACTTCCTAATTCTTTAGCCTTATTGATTATTGCCTCAGCCAATTCTTTTGGTGTATTTACATTAGTTTCTTCTAGAAAATTCACAAGCCACTCTTCTTTACCCACTACCTCATTATCGTAATCTATAACACCATCACTTAAAGTTACAATCATATCTCCATTCTTAACTATACTAGTCACTGTGTCAATATCTACTTTTTCAAGCACTCCCATAGGTAATGTATTACTCTTTATAACCTTTATTTTATTACTACTTTTCACAAAGCTAGGTACGGCGCCTACCTTAACAAAGTCTATTTCTCCTGAATATAGATCAACACTATTTAAGTCCAAAGTGGAAAACTGTTCATCTGCTGAGAATTTTAATGACATTATTGAATTTACAGTATTAATAGCTGCAGATCTGCTAAAACCAGCCTTTGTAAATTTCTCAACTATTTTCACAGCAGCATCGCTTTCCCTATTAGCTTGAGGCCCTGAACCCATACCATCACTTAATATAGTCATATAGGTGCCATCATTTAATTTATAATGAACATAACTATCCCCACTATTCTTCTCCCCATCCTTACACTGCGTTATTGCGTAAGTGCCGACATGATACTTAGGTGTCTCCTCTAATGTTATACTACAGCTTTTAGTTTTACTATCAATAATGCATCCCTCATCCCCTACACACATATTTTTGCCTAATGCATTATTTATATGAGGCAATATTTCTTTAACACACAGATTAGTTCCGCCACAAGCTTCCATCGAAAGCTTTATAACCAATCTATCCTTCTTATCATTAAAACACAATATATCCCCATAATTAATCTTTTTTCTGTTTAAAATTCTTTTCACTGTGTTTTCTACTTCTCCATTAAACCTTATGTCTGCGCTAAATTCATCTACAACCTCATCTACAGTACCAGCCATACTAAGTATTTGTTCTGCTAAAAGCTCTCTTACCTCTGTAAGCCGGCTTCTCCAAATTTCACTGATTATATATTTGTTCACTATGTCTTCTGTACACTTTAAAAGCATAGTTCTTTTAATGCACTTTCTTTCTATCTCCTGCGGAATTATATTTTTCTTTTCCTGATAATTTTGAATTAGCTCAACAAAAGCATTATATGTATAGTACTGCTCTCTCTTCCAACAAATAGAGTTCATGTTGCAATTCTCACACACTCTATCTGCTAAATTTAAAACTAAGGATGTGCTTCTATTTTTCAGTTCTAAATTATCATTATCCACTAGACTCTGCAAAGTGCTCGAAATGCTAGAAAGCACTTCAGAAAAATTATCTAATCTCCCTACGATGATTTTCTTTACCTTCTCGCCATAATTTTCATTCATATAATGCTGTTTTTTTTCACAATCTATTTCTAATGATAATTTGTCATACACTTTAGTTGGTATAGAGTAAAATACTATGCAGCTTATTATAATCTCAATAATTTTAAAATCACTGCCAACATTGGAATATATTTTGACTATGGCAAATGCAATTATATATGATAGCCCAGTTAATATCTTGCCAGTATCTTTAAATGTGCCTGC
>Ga0316603_10002352_pt1 | contig 10365 bp, 6 predicted proteins | sample OWC_soil_day10_n_FD_207649 | JGI IMG/M metagenome (GOLD analysis project Ga0316603, IMG submission 207649) | Wetland soil microbial communities from Old Woman Creek delta, Ohio, United States - OWC_soil_day10_noCT | ecosystem: Environmental > Terrestrial > Soil > Wetlands | place: USA: Ohio...
ATGGCGTTCCTGACCGCCGCGGACCTCCACAAGAGCTACACCGTGGCCGGGACCCGGTTGACGGTGCTGCGCGGCCTCTCGCTGAGCGTCGAGGCCGGCGAGATGGTGGCCGTCGTCGGGGCGTCGGGCGTGGGCAAGAGCACGCTGCTGCACCTGCTCGGCGGGCTCGATCACGCGGACACGGGGGAGATTCAGATCGGGGACGTGGCGCTGCACCGGCTGCGCGACCACGAGACGGTCGCGTTCCGGAACCGCCACGTGGGGTTCGTCTTCCAGTTCCATCACTTGCTGCCCGAGTTCGACGCCGTCGAGAATGCGGAAATGCCGCTGCGGATCGCGCGGCTGCCCCTCGACCAGGCTCGGGGCCGCGCGCGGGCGCTCCTCGAGCGCGTCGGCCTCGCCGGGCGCCTCGCCCACCGGCCCGCGATGATGTCGGGCGGCGAGCAGCAGCGCGTGGCCATCGCCCGCGCGCTCGTCACGCGTCCCTCGCTGCTGCTGGCCGACGAGCCGACCGGCGATCTCGACGAGCCGACGGCCGACGCGCTTCACCTCCTCATCCGCGAGATGCATCGGGAGCACGGCCTGACATCGGTGATTGCCACCCACAACCCGCGGCTCGCGGGCGTGTGCGACCGCGTGCTGCGCCTGGCCGACGGCGTGCTTGCGCCTGCGTAGACCCGGCGCCCGGCAGGGTCTTTGCCGTATAATTGTTGCCAAGCACCTCCGATACTGCCTGTCGTCGGCGACTGCCGCGGGTGGCCTGATGTTCGAACGCTATACGGAAAGGGCCCGCCGGGTCCTGTTCTTCGCCCGGTACGAGGCCAGCCAACTCGGAAGCGTCTCCATCGAGACCGAGCACCTCCTGCTCGGCCTCATCCGGGAAGGGAAAGGCCTCACGAGCCGGATTTTCGCGCGCTCGGAGGTCGTGCTCGACTCGGTGCGGAAGGAGATCGAGGGGCGTACCGTGCTCCGCGAGAAGGTGTCGACCTCGGTCGACATCCCCTTCAGCGCCGAAACCAAGCGTGCCTTGCAGTTTGCCGCCGAAGAGGCGGACCGGCTCCTGCACACCTACATCGGCACCGAGCACCTCCTGCTCGGCATCCTTCGCGAGGACCGCTCGCTGGCCGCCTCCATCTTGATGGAAAAGGGGCTCCGGCTGAACGCCGTCCGCGACGACGTGGTCGCACTGCTCAACGAGAAGACCGGGGCGGCGCCCAGGCCGAAAGACGCCCCGCTGCTCTCGGAATTCAGCCGCGATCTGACCGAGGCCGCCTCGCGCAAAGCGCTCGACCCGCTGATCGGCCGCGAGGACGAAGTGGAACGCGTCCAGCAGGTGCTGTGCCGCCGGACGAAGAACAACGCCGTCCTCATCGGCGAACCCGGCGTCGGCAAGACGGCGATTGTCGAAGGGCTGGCCCAGCGGATCGTCGACGGGGGCGTGCCGCGCTACCTCGCCGACAAGCGCATCGTCGCCCTCGACATCTCGCTCGTGGTGGCAGGCACGAAATACCGGGGGCAGTTCGAAGAGCGCCTCAAAGCGATCATGAAGGAGCTTGTCGAGCACCAGGAGATCATCGTCTTCATCGACGAGCTGCACACGCTGGTGGGCGCCGGCTCGGCGGAAGGATCGCTCGACGCCGCGAACATCCTGAAGCCGGCGCTGTCGCGGGGCGAAATCCGCTGCATCGGCGCGACCACGCCCGCGGAGTACCGGAAGTACATCGAGAAGGACCGATCGCTCGAGCGGCGGTTCCAGGCCATCAAGGTGGAGGCGCCCGACGAGGCCCGCACCATCGACATCCTGACGGGCATCAAGGACCGCTACGAGGCATTCCACGACGTCGAGTACACCCCGGAGGCCATCGAAGCGGCGGTCTACCAGAGCAGCCGGTACATCACCGATCGGTTCCTCCCGGACAAGGCCATCGACCTCGTCGACGAGGCCGGCGCCCGGGCGAAGCTGAGGCACGCGGCTGTCGGGCTCGTTCGTGAGGACGAGCCGGATGCCGGCGCGGCCGGGCGCGACTTCGAGGGCCCGGAGCCCCACCGGCTTCGGGTCCCCGCAGACCCGGACGCCGCCGACGGCCCCTCTGACCGTGGGAGCTCCCGGCTCGTCGTCGGCAAGACCGAAATCGACGAGGTGGTCGCGAAGTGGACGGGCATCCCGCTCGCCTCGGTCACGCAGGACGAAAGCGAGAAACTGCTCCGCATGGAGGCGGCGCTCCACGAGCGAGTCGTCAGCCAGGACCAGGCCGTCTCCGCGCTCTCGCGGGCCATACGCCGGTCGCGGGCGGGACTCAAGAGCCCGAACCGCCCGGTCGGGAGTTTCGTGTTCCTCGGGCCCACTGGCGTGGGCAAGACGGAGCTGGCCCGGGCCCTGGCCGCGTTCCTGTTCGGCAGCGATTCGGCGCTCGTGCGCTTCGACATGTCGGAGTACATGGAGAAGCATGCGGTCTCGAAGCTCATCGGCTCGCCGCCGGGCTACGTCGGGCACGAGGAGGGCGGCCAGCTCACCGAGCGCATCAAGCGGAACCCGTACTCCGTCGTGCTGCTGGACGAAATCGAGAAGGCGCACCCGGACCTGTTCAACATCCTGCTCCAGGTGTTCGAAGACGGGCACCTGACCGACGGGCTCGGCAACCGGGTGAGCTTCAAGCACGCGATCATCATCATGACGTCGAACATCGGGGCGCGTTTCATCCAGAAGCGCGGGTCGATGGGCTTCCAGTCGCCTGACGCGCACGAGGCCGCGCGGAGCGTGACGGACACGGTGATGGGGGAAGTCCGGCGCACCTTCAACCCCGAGCTGCTCAACCGGATCGACGAGATCATCGTTTTCGACGCGCTGTCGGACAGCGACTTGCGGGCCATCCTGCAGCTGCTGGTGGAGCAGCTCAACGCCAACATGAAAGACCGGCGGATTCGCGTGACGCTGCTGCCGGACGCCCTCGACTGGCTGGTCACCGTGACCTGCCGGGACCGGTCCTACGGGGCGAGGCCCCTCCGGCGGGCGATCCAGCGGTACATCGAGGACCCGCTCTCCGAGGAACTGATCCGCGGGCGGCTTCGGAGCGGGGACATCGAGGTGTACCTCGACGGGGCCACGCTGTGTTACCGGGCGGCCGGAACGGCTGAATCCGGCCACGCGCTGGCCTGAGGCGTCCAAAACCTTGTAGACTAGATGGATCGGGGCCTGCCCGCGGGCACGCCATGGCCGGGCGCGCCGGTCGGGCCGAGGGCGGTTGGCGCCGGAAAACGGACACGATGCGGATTCGGACGAGCATTGCGCTGGGGATACTGGGAGCGTGGCTGTGCGCCGCGCCGGCGGCGGGGTTCCCGTCTTCGCCCCAGGGCCCTGGACTGCCGGTGACCGATTCGGCGGTGGTCAGGGCGCTGCGAGCGCCCTTGGCCGCGGCTTCGGCGAGCCAGCCGCCTTCGCAGGCTGCGCCTGCTTCGGCGAGCCAAGGGGGGCAGCAGGCCGCGCCGGCCCCCATCCTGCCCCCAGCAGGGTCGCCCGCCCTGCTCCGGTCGATCCGCCTCGAGTTTCCGACGCAGGGCAACGTGTCGGTGATCGAGCCCCAGACCTACCTCTTCTACATCCAGACCCGCCCGAGCCGGCCGAGCGACGGCGTCTGGGTGCCGTACACGGACGCGGTCGAGCAAGCGGTGCTCGAGGACTTCAAGCGGCTGTGGGCCACGAACTTCCTCGACAACCTCTGGATCGAGGTGCGCGACGTCCCGTACGACAACGGCGTGATCGGCAAGGAAGTGCGCTTCAACATGGAGGAGCGCCAGCGCGTCAAGATCGTCGACTACGTGGGGTCCAAGAAGATCGAGCAGTCGAAGATCGAAGAGAAGCTCCGGGAAGAGAACGTGACCATCCGCCTCGACTCGTTCATCGACCCGGCCCTGATCCGCCGCGTCGAGGGCATCGTCCGCGGCATGTTCTCGGAGAAGGGCTACGAGTTCGCCCGCGTGACCCACACCATCACCGAGGTGGCCGGCGGCCCGAAGCTGGTGAACCTGACCTTCAATCTCGACGAGGGACCGCGGGTCAAGGTGAAGCGCATCGATTTCGTCGGCAACAAGGCCGTGTCGGACGGGAAGCTCGAAGGCCAGATGAAGAGCAACAAGTCCGAGTGGATCTGGTCGTTCATCACCGGGCGTGGCACGTATCAGGCCGCAAAGTTCGAGGAAGACGCCGATTTGATCATCGAGCACTACCGCAACGAGGGGTACGTCATGGCCCGGGTGGGCCAGCCCGAACTGCGCTACGTCGACGACGCGACCGACCGCCGGACCCGGTTTGTCGAACTTCGCGTGCCGATCACCGAAGGCGAGCGGTACCGCGTCGGCGACTTCACCTTCGACGGCAACACGGTGATCAAGAGCGAAGGCCTGCAAGGGGTCTTCCGGGTGAAGCCGGGCACCTACTACAGCGAGAAGAAGATCCGGAAGTCGCTCGAGAAGGCCCGCGAGGTGTACGGGTCGCTCGGGTACTACGAGTTCACCGCTTACCCCGACATCAAGCCGCGCGAGCCGGCGTCGGCGGAGGAGCAGGCCCTGGCGCCGAAGCCGCCCGGCCCTCCGACCATCGACGTGACGATGCGGGTGCAGGAGGGGAAGCAGTACTTCGTCAACCGCATCACGTTCGTGGGGAACTCGACCACGCGCGACAACGTCATCCGGCGCGAGATCCGCCTTTTCGAGGGCGGCGTGTTCAACACGGAGGCGCTGAAGTTCAGCATCAAGCGCCTGAACCAGCTCGGCTACTTCAAGCAGCTGGAGGGCGGCGGCAAGGAACTGACGATCGACAAGACCCCCGGCTCCGACAACCAGGTGGACGTCAAGCTCAAGCTCGAGGAACAGAACCGCAACCAGCTCACGTTCGGCGCGGGCGTCTCCCAGTACGAGGGGTTCTTCGGCCAGCTCACCTTCCAGACGTCGAATTTCCTGGGTCGCGGCGAGACCTTCACCGTGGCGCTCCAGCAGGGGTCGCGGGCGCGGAACTACCAGGTGGGCTTCAGCGAGCCGTTCCTGTTCGATCGGCCCATCACCCTCGGCACCGACGTCCACCGCCAGCAGATCCGGTACCCGTACACCTACACGCAGAACAACACGGGCGGGTCGCTGACCGTCGGCTTCGCGGTCCGGGCGTTCTCGCGGGCCTTCGCGACGTACAGCTACGACCAGATCACCATCGAGGACCTGAACCAGGCCTTCCTCGGGCCGCCGACGCTCACGCCCGAGAACCCGGACTACGCCGTGCCGCCGCTGGGCTACGCGCCGACCGATCCCGCGACGCCCGGGACGGGTAACCCGTTCTACGACGACATGCTGCTGCTTGGGAGCGGCGGCAAACGCACGGTCAGCAAGATCACGCCGAGCTTCGTCCACAACACGGTGGACAACCCGATCTTCCCGTCCGCGGGGCGGCGGTTCACGGCCTCCCTCGACCTGGCCGGGCCAGGCGGAAACACGCGGTTCATCAAGCCCACGCTCGAGGGCGTGTACTACCGGCCCCTGTCGCGGCGGATGACCGCGGGCGCCCGCGCCCAGTTCATCTACATCACGGCCGTCGGCGACGGGACGATCCTGCCGATCTTCGAGCGGCTGTTCCTCGGCGGCGAGTACAGCGTGCGCGGCTTCGACATCCGCACCATCGGCCCGCGGGACCCGTTCACGGGCTACGTGATCGGCGGCAACACGAGCATCCTGTTCAACGCCGAGTACCTGATCCAGATTGCGGGGCCGGTCCGTCTCGTGTTCTTCTATGACGCGGGGCAGGTGCTGCTGAAGCAGCAGAACCCCTCGTTCGACAAGTTCAAGACGTCGACGGGCGCCGAGATCCGGTTCTTCATGCCGGTGCTCAACGTGCCGTTCCGCCTGATCGCGGCGTGGAACCCGCAGCGCGACGGCGTTTACAATAACCAGTTGCAGCCCCAGAAGTCGTTCACCTTCAGATTCGCCGTGGGCTCGACGTTCTAGCAGGACGGGAATTCCGGGGCCCCAGCGGCATCCGGTGGTCGCAGTCGTCATTCAGAGGAAAGGGACAGATCGAATGAAAGCCTTCATGGTTGCCGTTCTCGCCGGGTGTGTGCTCGTGGCTGGCGTCGCGTACGCGCAGCAGCCGCCGGTGCAGCAGCAGACGCCTCCCCCGGTCCAGCAGACGCCTCCTGCGGCCCAGCAGACGCCCCCGGCCGCCCCGGCCGCGGCTCCGCAGGCTGCTCCCGCCCTCCCGGCGAAGTTCCCCGACGGCGCGAAGTACGCCTTCATCAACATCCAGCGCATCGCCTCCGAGTCGGCCGAGGGCAAGGCGTCCAGCTCCCGCATCGAGGCACTCCGGTCGAAGAAGGCCGCCGAGCTCGCCGAGAAGAACAAGGCCGTCGAGGCGCTGCAGGCGAAGCAGCGCAGCGCCGTCCTCGGCGAGGCGGCCGCGGCCCAGGTCCAGAAGGACATCGACAAGACCCAGGTCGAGATCCAGCGCATGACGCAGGACGCGCAGGCCGAGCTCCAGGAGCTGCAGAACGAGCTGCAGCTCGACTTCCAGCGCAAAGTCGGCCCGGTGATCGAGGCGGTGGCGCGCGAGAAGGGGCTCCAGCTGCTCTTCAGCCAGGCCGACTCCGGACTGGTGTGGGCCGACGCCGGCCTCGACCTGACGGCGGAGGTGATCCGGCGTCTCGACGCGGCCTCCGCGGCTGCCCAGAAGCCCGCGGCGCCGAAGAAGTAACCGTGTCAGCCGCCACCGGCCGGGCGATGGACGTCGCCGCGGTCCTCGACCGCCTCTGCCACCGGTATCCCGTCGGGCTCATCGACGCGGTGTCGGCGTTCGAGCCGGGGCGGAGGATCTCCGCGGTCAAGAACGTCACGATCAACGAGGAGTTCTTCCAGGGGCACTTTCCCGAGGCGCCTCTGATGCCGGGCGTCCTCCTGATCGAGTCGCTGACCCAGGCGGCGACCCTGCTGCTGCTGTGCGACGGGGAGCAGGTGCGCAACGCGCGCACCGTGCTCCGCCGCGTCACCGGCACGAAATTCCGGCGCCAGGTCACGCCAGGCGACCAGGTGAGGCTTGACATCGAGCTGCGGCGGCGCAGGGGCCCGATTGCGCGCCTCTCGGCGGTGGCGAGCGTGGCCGGCCAGATCGCGGCCGAGGCCGAGCTGCACGTCGCGGTCATCGAACGCGCCGCCACCATCCACCCGACCGCGATCGTGCATCCGGCGGCGGTCCTCGGCGCGGGCACCGTCATCGGCCCGAACGCCTCCATCGGTCCCGACGTCCGCCTTGGCCGCAACAACCGGGTAGGCGCGTCCTGCGTGATCGACGGCCACGCGGAGTTCGGCGACGGCAACGTGCTGTACCCCTTCGGGTCCTTCGGGATGGCGCCGCAGGACCTGAAGTACAGGGGCGAGCCGACACGCCTCGTCGTCGGCGACGGGAACACGTTCCGCGAGTTCGTCACGATTCACCGCGGCACGGTCGGCGGCCGCGGGGCGACGAAGATCGGGAACCGCAATTTCCTGATGGCCTACTGCCACGTGGCGCACGACTGCATCGTCGGCGACGATGCGATCCTGTCTCATGGCTCGACGCTCGGCGGGCACGTGGACGTGGACGATTTCTCCATCCTCGGCGGGTACGCCGCCGTTCATCAGTTCTGCCGCATCGGGAAGTACGCGTTCATCGGCGGCTTGTCGGCGTGCACCAAGGACGTCCTGCCGTACTCGAAGACGGTCGGCAACCGCGCCCTCAATTACGGCCTGAACACGATCGGGCTCGTCCGGCGCGGATTCCAGCCCGAGACCGTGCGGATGCTGAAGGCGGCGTACCGCTACCTGCTCGTGTCGAAACTGAACGCCACCCAGGCCCTGGCGCGCATCGAGCAGGACCGCTCGCTCGACTGCCCGGAGGTGCGCTACCTCGTGTCCTTCATCCGCGAGGCCAAGCGCGGCGTGGTGCTGAAACGCCCGACCCGCCGGACCGGGGAGAGCGCGTCGGACGAGTGAGGGACGGCGCATGCGTCTCGGCCTGATTGCCGGCAACGGCGCCTTTCCCTTCCTGGTGCTCGACGCGGCCCGCCGCCTCGGCCACGCCGTCACGATCATTGCCGTCCAGAACGAAGCGTCACCCGAACTGGCCACGGCGGCGGCGGCAGAGCCTCGAGCCGAGTGTCACTGGGTTCCGCTCGTCCATCTTGGGCGTGCCATCGAGCTGATGCGCGACGCGGGCGTGACGCACGCCGTCATGGCCGGCCAGGTCAAGCACACCAGCATCTTTTCCGGCGCGGTGCCGGACCGTCTCCTGATGTCGGTGCTGCTCAGGCTCCGCTCCAAGAACACGGATGCCCTCATCTCGGCTGTCGCCGACGTGCTTCGCGACCACGGCATCGAACTCATCGACTCGACGTCCTACCTGACACCGCTCCTGGCGCGGCCGGGCGTGTTGACCTCGCGGAGGCCGACCGCCGAAGAGGTCGAGGATTTCGCCTTTGGCTACCGCATGGCCGACCAGATTGCGGGCCTCGACATCGGCCAGACCATCGCGGTGAAGAGCGCCGCCGTCGTGGCCGTCGAAGCCATGGAAGGCACCGACGAGGTGATTGCGAGGGCGGGGCGCCTCGCGGGACCCGGCGTCCGAATCGTCAAGGTGGCCAAGCCGAACCAGGACATGCGGTTCGACGTGCCCGTGGTCGGCGTCGCCACCATCGAGGCCATGCGTCTGGCTGGCGCGACGGCCTTGTCGGTCGATGCTGGACGCGCACTCCTGCTGGATGGCGATGACGCGATCCGCGCGGCGGACGCGGCCGGGATCTGTATCGTGGGGCGGGCCGCTGAGGCCCAGGCGGGAGGACGGCGTGAGTGACACGGTCTTGAGAGCGGCAGTGGTCGGCGTCGGCCACCTCGGCCGCCACCACGCCCGGATTCTGGCGTCGATTGACGGGGCCAGGCTCGAGGCGGTGGTCGACGTCAGCGAACCGCGCGCGCGGGAGATTGCCTCCGCGCACGGCGCCCGGGCCCTGACGAGCGCGCGCGATCTCCTGGGGCAGGTTGATCTGGTGTCGATCGCCACGCCCACCGAAACCCATGCCGAGATCGCAGGCCTGTTCCTCGAGCGGGGCATTCCGGTGCTCGTCGAGAAGCCGCTCGCCCGCACAGTTGCCGAGGCGGACGCCATCATCGGCGCGGCGGCCCGCTCGGGCGCCACGCTTGCGGTGGGGCATACCGAGCGGTTCAATCCCGCCGTCATGGCGGCGCGCCCCGCGGTGGACAAACCGGGATTCATCGAGGTGCATCGGCTCGGGACCTTCCCGGCGCGGAGCCTCGACATCGACGTCGTGTTCGACCTGATGATCCACGACCTCGACCTCGTCCTCTCGATCGTGCAGTCCGAAATCGAGTCGATCGAGGCCGTCGGCGTACCGGTGCTCACCGACAGGTTCGACATCGCCAACGCCCGGCTCCGCTTCGCGTCGGGCTGCGTGGCCAACATCACCGCGAGCCGGATCAGCCGCGACCGCACGCGGAAGATCCGCTTCTTCCAGCGCGACGCGTACATCTCAATCGACACCGGCTCCAAGGAGGCGGAAGTGTACCGCCTCGTCAGGGCTGCCGACCGCCGGCCGGCCATTGAGGGCGGCAAGATCCCGGTGCCCGCGGGGGAGCCCCTTCGCAACGAACTCCAGGACTTCGTGGACGCGGTGAGGTTCGGGCGCGCGCCGCTCGTCGGGGGCGAAGACGGCCGGCGCGCCGTCGCGCTCGCGGCCGAGATCACGGAACGGATGGCGGCATGCACACGGACCTGAAGGCGTTCATCGACGACCTCGACCGGCGCGGCTGGCTCAAGCGGGTGGCCGAACCGGTGAGCCCCGACCTCGAAATGGCGGCCGTCATCGACCTGGCGAGCAAGTCACCGGGAGGCGGGCCGGCGCTGCTCTTCGAGCGGCCGTCGGGCTTCAGCATGCCGGTGGCGGCGAACCTGTTCGGGTCGCTGGACCGCATGTGCCTGGCGCTCGGCGTGACGTCGCTCGACGATCTCGCCAGAGAGATCGACACGCTGATGACGCCGCCGAAACCGGCCGGCATCCTCGACGCGATGAAGCTGCTGCCGATGGTCGGCCGCCTCAGCGACCTGCTGCCCAAGATCGTCAAGGACGCGCCGTGCCAGGAGGTCGTCAGGGCGGACGCGTCGCTCGACGAGATCCCGGTGCTCCGCACCTGGCCCGAGGACGGCGGCCGCTACATCACGTTCCCGCTCGTCATGACCAAAGACCCCGAGACCGGCACGCGCAACGTCGGGATGTACCGCATGCAGGTTTTCGACGGCCGCACGACCGCCATGCACTGGCAGCGTCACAAAGGCGGGGCGCA
>Ga0316603_10002354_pt1 | contig 10362 bp, 10 predicted proteins | sample OWC_soil_day10_n_FD_207649 | JGI IMG/M metagenome (GOLD analysis project Ga0316603, IMG submission 207649) | Wetland soil microbial communities from Old Woman Creek delta, Ohio, United States - OWC_soil_day10_noCT | ecosystem: Environmental > Terrestrial > Soil > Wetlands | place: USA: Ohio...
TGCTCGCTGGCGAACCAAGTGCCGGTGCGGCCGGCGCCGGTCTGCACCTCGTCGGCGATGAGCAGGATGCCGTGGCGGTCGGCGATCGCCTTCAGGCCGCCGATGAAGTCCGGCGGCGCGATATAGAAGCCGCCTTCGCCCTGCACCGGCTCGACGATGAAAGCCGCGACGCGACTGGCCTCGATATCGTTCTTGAAGATCAGCTCGACCGAGTGCAGCGCGTCTTCGACGCTGATGCCGTGCAGCGCATTGGGGTACAGGGCGTGGAAGACCTCGCCGGGGAAGGGGCCGAAGCCGGTCTTGTACGGCGCCACCTTGCCGGTCAGGCCCAGCGTCATGATCGTGCGGCCATGGTAGCCGCCGGTGAAGGCGACGATGCCGCCGCGGCGGGTGTATGAGCGGGCGATCTTCACCGCGTTCTCCACCGCCTCGGCGCCGGTGCTCAGGAACAGGCTCTTCTTGGCGAAATCGCCGGGCGCCAGCGCATTCAGCCGCTCGGCCAGTTCGACATAGCCTTCGTAGGCCAGCACCTGGAAGCAGGTGTGGCTGAACAGGTCGAGCTGCGCCTTGACGGCGGCGATGATCTCCGGCTGCGTGTGGCCGGTGTTCAGCACCGCGATGCCACCGGCAAAGTCGACGAAGCGGCGGCCCTCCACGTCCCAGACCTCGGCATTGCGCGCCCGCGCAACGAAGATCTCGTGGGCCTGGCCGACGCCGCGGGCCACGGCAGCGTGGCGGCGGGCCATCAGGGCGGCGTTGTTGAGCTGGGGATCGCGGTGCATGGGGTCGCCTTCGTCGTCGTCGGGGTGGCGAGAATGTAGTCGCCGGGCGCTGCGCCCACCATGTACAGCGCGGCGCTGTCGCCGGTGTACTGTACTGTTCCGGTGCCCTGTACATGGAACTACCGAGACGGTGCCGCAGAATCCGCCATGCTCACGCTGCAACCCGATGCTCCGGTTCCGCTGGTCAGCCAGATCGTCGAAGGCCTGCGCCGCCTGATCGTCGAGCAGACGCTGAGGCCCGGGGCCAAGCTGCCATCGATCCGCGCCTTCGCCGCGGCCCATGCGGTGAGCGTCTTCACCGTCGTCGAGGCCTATGACCGCCTGGTGGCCCAGGGCTGGCTGCAAACGCGCGGCAATGCCGGCTTCTTCGTCAAGCGCCGCCCCGAAGACCCGGCGCCGGGCGCCGACTCGGCACCGCAGGACCTGCACTTCGACGCCCGCTGGTATCTGCAGCATATCTTCGAGACGCGACGACTGGCGCTCAAGCCCGGCTGCGGCTGGCTGCCCAACGACTGGCTGTTCGAGGACGGCGTGCGCCGCAGCCTGCGTCATCTGGCCAGCGACGGGGTCGACCTCGGCGGCTACGGTCTGCCGCACGGCCACCTGGCGCTGCGGCAGCTGATCGCCGAGTCGCTGGCCGAACAGCAGATCGCCGCCAGCGCCGAGCATGTGCTGCTGACCCAGGGGTCCAGCCAGGCGCTGGACCTGGCGGCGCGTCAGCTCTTGAAACCCGGTGATGCGGTGCTGGTCGACGACCCCGGCTACCCGAATCTGATGTACATGCTGCGCTTCCTGGGGGCACGCGTATTCGGCGTGCCGCGCCGGCCCGGCGGCTACGACCTGACCGCGCTGGAGGCGCAGCTGGTCGCGCACCAGCCCAAGGCCTTCTTCACCCAGCCGCGGCTGCAAAGCCCGACCAATTCGGTGACTCCGGTGGCGCAGTTGTTCAGGGTGCTGCAACTGGCCGGTCAGCACGGCGTGACGCTGGTCGAGAACGACCTCTATGCCGACCTGGACACCGAGCGCCGGCCCACCTTGGCCAGCCTGGACCAATGGCAGCGGGTGATCTACATCGGCAGCTTCTCGAAGACCATTTCACCCAACATTCGCGTCGGTTACCTGGTCGCCCGGCCGGACCTGCTGGACGACCTGGCGCAGCTGAAGATGCTGTCGGGCCTGACCTCGTCGGATCTGACCGAACGCCTGGCCTTCGGTGCCCTGTCCGAAGGCCGCTGGCGCAAGCACCTGAAGTCGCTGCGCGAACGGCTGGGCGAAGCGCATCAGCAGGTCGGGCAGCGGCTGACCCAGATGGGCTTCGAGATCTTCAACGAACCCAAGGCCGGCATGTACCTGTGGGCCCGCCACCCCGATCTGAACGACAGTGCCGCGCTCAGCCAGCAGGCGGCCACCGTCGGCCTGATGCTGGGCCCGGGGCACCTCTTTCTCGTCGAGCCCCGCAGCACCGGCTGGCTGCGCTTCAATGTCGCCTTCAGCCTGGACCCGCGGGTGGCGGCCTTCATTGCGCTGCAGATCGACGAACAGGTCCGCGCCGGCTGAACGAGCGACGCCAGGGGGCCGAACCGGCGGCGGGGCAGCCGAGCGGCGAAGACGGGTCGGAGACGCCCGCGAGGCGACACAATGCGCGCATGGATCGTTCGCCCGCCCCGGCCCTCGGCGTGCCGCAAGGCCTGCACCGCATCGAGGACCTGCCGGGCCCGCGCGGGCTGCCGCTGATCGGCAACCTGTTCCAGTTGCGGCAGGCGAATATGCATCAGGGGGTCGAACGCTGGTGCCGCGAATTCGGGCCGTTGTTCGCATTTCGCATCCTCCGCCAACGCATCGTGGTGCTGGCCGACCACGAACTGATCGCCGCCGTGCTGCGCGACCGGCCCGATGGCTGGCGCCGCAGTTCGCGGCTGCAGCGGGTGGGCCGCGAGATGGGGCTGACGCCGGGGCTGTTCGGGGCCGAAGGCGAGGTCTGGCGGCGGCAGCGGCGCATGGTGATGAGCGGGCTCGACCCGGGTCGGGTGCGCGCCTACTTCCCCGCGTTGTGGCGCGTCGGCGCGCGCCTGCAGCGGCGCTGGCAGCGTGCGGCGCGCACCGGCCAGGCGCTGGACCTGCAGGCCGAGCTGATGCGCTACACCGTCGACACGGTGGCCGGGCTGGCGTTCGGCACCGACATCAATACGCTCGAATCCGACGGCGTCGTGATCCAGCACCACCTGGACCGCATCTTCCCGGCCCTTTACCGGCGCGTGATGTCGCCGCTGCCCTACTGGCGCTGGTTCAAGCTGCCGGCCGACCGCGCGCTCGATCGCAGCGTGGCCGAGGTCCAGCGTGCCATCGCCGGCTTCGTGGCCGAGGCGCGCGGGCGCCTGCAAGCCGACCCCTCGCGCCGCGAACATCCGCCCAACCTGCTGGAGGCCATGCTCGTCGCCGCCGAAGAAGGCAGCGGCATCGACGACACCCAGGTCTCGGCCAACGTGCTGACCCTGCTGCTGGCCGGCGAAGATACGACGGCGCACACGCTGGCCTGGCTGCTGCACCTGCTGCACCGCCACCCGCAGGCGCTGGCGCAGGCCCGCGACGAAGCGCGACGCGTCGCCGGCGACGCGTCGGCGATCACGCCCGAACAGCTGGCCGAGCTCGAATTCCTCGAAGCCTGCCTCCACGAGACGATGCGCCTGAAACCCGTGGCGCCCTTCGTGGTGCTGGAGGCGCTGCGCGAGGCGGGCATCGGCGACCTGCGGGTCCCGCCCGGCACGCTGCTGTGGTGCGCGATGCGGCACGACAGCCTGCAAGCCCGCCATTTCGAGCGCCCGCTCGAATTCGACCCCTTGCGCTGGCTGGCCAAGGAATCCCCGGGCAGCGCCAAGCGCGTGGCCATGCCCTTCGGTGCCGGGCCGCGCACCTGCCCCGGCCGCTACCTGGCGCTCACCGAGATGAAGATGATGCTGGCGATGCTGCTCGCCAACTTCGAGATCGAGAGCGTCGAGGCACCGGGGGGCGGTGAGGTCGAGGAGCGCATGTCGTTCACCATGGTGCCGGTGGGGCTGCGCATGCGGCTGCGCGAGCGCCTGGCACGCACCCGCCGGCCCGACGAAGCGCAGGGTCTGCCGCCCTCGTTCGTCGATGAATCCGGCCGCCGGACAGACAACGACGGCGACCCGTCCGCCGCGGTCCCGCGCGAGATCCTGCGCTGGACGACGCGCGACAAGGGCGGCCACTTCGCGGCCATGGAGCAGCCCGAGGTGCTGGCGCACGAGATGCACGAGTGCTTCCGGCCGCCGAGGGGGGCCTGAATGGGCGCCGCCGACAACGCCGCCGTGGCGGATCTGCTGCGCGAGATGGCCGTCCTGCTCGAGGCCCAGGGCGAGGAGAATGCATTCCGCATCGCCGCCTATCGACGGGCCGCGGACACGGTGGCGGCGCTGCCGGCCAGCGTGCGCGAGATCTTCGAGCGCGACGGGCTGCCGGGCCTCGATGCCCTGCCGGCCGTCGGCCCGGGCATCGCCGCGGCCATCGGCGAGATCCTGCAGACGGGGCGCTGGGCGCGACTGGACCGGCTGCACGGAACCGCGGACCCGGTGTCGGTCTTCCGCACCATCCCCGGCGTGGGCGCGCAGCTCGCGCTGCGGCTGCACGACGAGCTGGGCGTCGATACGCTGGAGGCGCTCGAGGTGGCCGCCCACGACGGTCGCCTGGAGCGCATGCCGAATATCGGCGCCCGCCGCGCCGCATCGATCCGTGCGGCGCTGACGCAGATGCTCGACCGCGCGCGCGCGATGCGCCGCCAGCGCCCGGCGGACGCCGCGGGCGAGCAGCCACCGATCGAAGCCTTGCTCGATGTCGACCGCGAGTACCGGGCGGCGGCCGCGGCCGGAACGCTGCCCACGATCGCCCCGCGCCGCTTCAACCCGGAGGGAAAATCATGGCTGCCCGTGCTGCACACCCGGCGCGGCCGCTGGTCGTTCACCGCGCTGTACTCGAACACCGCACGCGCGCACGAACTCGACCGCCTGCACGATTGGGTGGTGCTGTATGCCGAGGACGAGGCGCACCACGAGCGCCAGTACACCGCGGTCACCGCCGCTCGCGGCACGCTGGCGGGGCGGCGCGTGGTGCGCGGGCTCGAGGACGAATGCCGCGCGCTGTACGGCGCACACTGAGCGCGTGCACCCTCCCGGCACGCGTCCGGACCCGGGATCGGAGATGGCACACCGGCCTTCGTCGCTTGCAGCGTCATCGGCCCTGCGCACCATCGGGCCACGATGCCTGCTCCCGCCACCGCCGGCTCGGCCACGCCGACCGTTCCAGGCTCTGCGCTCACCAAGATCCAGCCGCCCCGCCCGCGCGGCCGGCTGATCGCCCGCCCGCAGCTCGAGCACCGGCTGGCGCAGGCGCTGGCCGCGCTGCCGCTGGCGCTGACCAGCGCACCGGCGGGCTTCGGCAAGACCGCGGCGATCGCGCGCCAGATCGTTCAGCGCACGGCGGCGCGCGCCGCCACCGAGGCGTCGACCGACAGGCGGCCCGCACCGCTGATCAGCAGCGCGACCGATGCCGCCAGCAGCGCGAGGCCGAACTCGTAGCCGTTGTTGGCCATGAACAGCCCCTTGTCGATATGCACGGCGAGGATGGCCACGACCATCGCGAAGGCCAGCGTCGCCGCGGCGGGCCGCACGAGCAGGCCGAACAGCAGCGCCAGACCGCCGAAGAACTCCGCGCTCCCGGCCAGCAGCGCCATCATGTAGCCGGGATTCAGGCCGATCGAGTCCATGAACTGGCCGGTGCCCTCGAGGCCGTAGCCTCCGAAGGCGCCGAACAGCTTCTGTGCGCCGTGGGCGACGAAGATGATGCCGACGGGGATGCGCAAGGCCAGCGGCGTCCAGCCGGCGTCGGTGGCCAGCAGGCGGTGGGCGAGGCTGCGATGGGTGATGTTGCTCAAGGTGTGCTCCTGGGTCCGGGTGAATGTGAATCGATGGAAGGACTGTAGAAGTTGCACATCAAGAGATAAATGTGCTCGAATGAAACCAACTATTCCATCTGGCGAGACAAATGGACAGATTCGAGGAGATGCGGGTCTTCGCCGCCGTGGTCGATGCCGGCAGCTTCGTCGGCGCGTCCGACACCCTGCAGATGTCCAAGGCGGCGGTCTCGCGCCATGTTGCCGAACTGGAGGCACGGCTGGGCGTGCGGCTGCTGCACCGCACGACGCGCAAGCTGTCGCTCACCGGGGAAGGCGAGGTCTTCGTGGCGCGGTGCAGGGAGTTGCTGGACAGCGTCGACGAGGCCGAAGCCGAAATCACCTCGCGCAGCGGTGTCGCCAGCGGGCTGCTCAAGATCAACGTGCCCTTCACCTTCGGCCTGCTGCACCTGGCGCCGCTGTGGGTGGAGTTCATGGCCATGCATCCGAAGGTGGTCCTCGACGTGACCCTGGCCGACCGGGTCGTCGACCTCGTCGAGGAGGGTTTCGACATGGCGGTGCGCATCGCGCGCCTGCCCAGCTCGTCGCTGATCAGCCGCCAGCTGAGCACGACGCGCATGGTGCTGTGCGCATCGCCGGCCTACCTGCGCGAGCACGGAGACCCCGCCCATCCTTCGGAACTCGCGCGGCACACGGTCATGGCCTACAGCCTGTTCTCGATGGGCGAGAACTGGGAATTCAGCGGCCCGGACGGGCCGGTCTCGGTGAAGGTCGCGCCGCGCCTGAGCACCAACAGCGGCGACACCTGCCGCATGGCGGCGCTGCGGCACTGCGGCATCATCCTGCAGCCGACCTTCCTCGTCGGGCCCGACCTGCTCGCCGGCAGGCTGGTGGAAGTGCTGCCTGCGTATCGGTCGATCGAGCTCGGCGTCTATGCCGTCTACCCGTCGCGCAAGCATGTCGCCCCGAAGGTGCGGCTGCTGATCGACTTCCTCGTCGAAGCGTTCAGGAAGCGCGCCTGGCCTGACTAGACTCCGCGGCCCGCGCGCGGTGCGCCCGCGATGCCGCGTCCCGGCCCGCACCTTCCACCGCCATGAGCACGATGTTCAGACCACGACGGGCTCGCCGTGCTCCGGCACGCGCACGCGCCAGCCCAGCTCGTTCTGGATCGCCACGCGCAGCGCGTCGGCAGCGTCGGGTTCGCCGTGGACGACGAAGGTCTGCTGCGGCGGTCGTTTCAGGTGACGCAGCCAGTCGAGCAGCTCGCCGCGGTCGGCATGCCCCGAAAAGCCCTCCAGGTGCCTGACCTCGGCGCGCACCGGCACCATCTCGCCGTGGATCTTGACCTCGCGTTCGCCGGCCACCAGGCGCGCGCCGCGGCTGCCGCTGACCTGGAAACCGGGAAAGACCACGGCGTTGCGCTCGTCGGGCGCACGCGCCTTCAGGTGGTGCAGCACGCGCCCGCCGGTGGCCATGCCGCTGGCCGAGATGATGATCGCCGGATAGCGCGACACGGACAGCCGCATCGACTGCTGCACCGTGGCCACCAGCCGCACACCGTCGCACAGCGTCGCCACCTCGCGCGCCGGCACCCGCAGCAGGCGGCCGTGGCGGCGGTACAGCGCGGTGGCCTCCAGCGCCATCGGGCTGTCCAGGAAGATCGGCAGCTCGCGCGGGATCAGGCGCGCGCGCCGCAGCCGCTGCAGCACCAGCAGCAGGGCCTGCGCGCGCCCGACGGCGAACGCCGGCAGGAGCACCGAGCCGCCGCGCTGCACGGTGCGGTTGACGATGTCGGCAAGCAGCGCCGCACCGTCTTCGCTGGGGTGCAGCCGGTTGCCGTAGGTCGACTCGACGATCATCACGTCGGCCGGCGGCGGCGGCTCGGGCGGCGGCATCAGCAGGTCGGCGCTGCGGCCGACGTCGCCCGAATACACCAGGCGCTGGCCGCCATGCGTCAGCGCCACCGAGCAGGCACCCAGCAGGTGCCCGACGGGCGTCAGTCTCACCGTGGTGTGTCCGATCTTCAGGTCCCGCCCCGGCGGCAGCGGCACGAACTGCCCGAGGGCGCGCTGCGCATCGGCCCGCGTATACAGCGGCAGGGCCTTGGCGTGGCGCGTATAGCCGTAGCGATTGGCGCGCCGGGCATCCTCTTCCTGCAGATGTGCGCTGTCGAGCAGCAGCACGCGCGCCAGTTCGCAGGTGGCGGGGCTGGCGTGGATCGGTCCGCGGAAGCCATGCCTGACGAGTGCCGGCAGCCAGCCGCTGTGATCCAGGTGGGCGTGACTCAGCACCACGGCGTCGACCTCGCGCAGCGCGGCGGAGGTTTGCCAGTTGCGTTCGCGGTGCAGCTTCCAGCCCTGGAAAAGGCCGCAGTCGAGCAGGACCTGCCGGTCGCCCGTGTCGACGAGGTGGCGCGAGCCGGTGACGCCGTCGGCGGCGCCGAGAAAGTGGATCTTCATGAGCCGAGGTCCTGCAGTTCTGCCGATTCGATGATGCGCACGCCGGGCCGGGCCTCGGCCAGCGCCCGGCGCATCGCGTGCGCCACCGTGGCGGCGGCGATGGGCCGCCAGCCCTTGGGGATCAGCGCGGACAGCGGCGAGGCCAGCGCCAGCGCCAGCCTCTCGCCCGCCCGTGGCCGCTGGCCCAGCGCGGTACGGTCGCCGGAGAGGAGTGAGGGCCGGGCGATCACGAGGCAGTCGTATCCCAGGCCCGCCAGCGCTGCCTCCATCTCGCCCTTGACGCGGTTGTAAAAGGTGGGCGAGTGCGGGCTGGCGCCCAGCGCCGAGACGACCGCGAAGCGCTGCACGCCAGCCCGCCGCGCGGCATGGGCGAAGGCCAGCACGGCGTCGAAGTCGACGGCACGGAACGCCGCCTGCGAGCCCGCGGCCTTGATCGTCGTGCCCAGGCAGCAATAGGCCTCGTCGGCGGCTGGCAAGGAGGGCAGGGCGCCGAAGTCGACCACGTGCACCTGCTGCAGTGGCGGCGCGAGGCCACCGGCCGGCGGCTTGTGTCGCACCAGCAGGTGCAGGCGGCCCGGGCCGTCCCAGGCCTTGGCCAGTTCGTGTCCGATGAGGCCGGTGGCGCCGGCGAGCAGGGCGGTCATGGGGCCGAGCCTAACGGATCGGCGGCGCTGGCGATCAACGGAAGTGCTCGAGCAGCCGCTCCAGGGCCATCGTGAACGGCTGCGCCAGCATCGGCAGCGTCAACAACAGCCCGAGCAGGCCCAGCCCCAGGGTGACCGGGAAGCCGATGGCGAAGATGTTGATCTGCGGCGCCACGCGCGAGATGGCGCCGAGCGCGAGGTTGACGAAGAGCAGCATCGTCACCATGGGCAGCGCGATCCACAGACCGAGCGCGAAGACCTCGGCGCCCCAGCGGTGCGGCTGCATCTCGCGCACGAAGGCCAAGGGCTCGGGGCCGATCGGGAAGGCGGCGAAGCTCTGCGCCAGCGCCGCCACCACCAGCAGGTGGCCGTTGATGACGATGAACAGCCAGGCCACGATGGCGCCGAAGAAGCGGCTGGCCGCGGTGGCGGTGCTCGCCGACAGCGGGTCGAAGAAGCCGGCGAAATTCAGGCCCATCTGCAGGCCGATGACCTCACCGGCAAACTCCACCGCCGCGAAGACGACGCGCACCGCAAAGCCCAGCGACAGCCCGATGACCACCTGCTGCACCACCAGCAGCAGCGCCAGCGGCGAGTCCAGGGCGATGGCTGCGACGGCCGCGGTCGGCGCCGGCAGCGTCGGCTGCGCCGCCAGTGCGACGAGTGCCGCCAGACCGATGCGCACACGCACCGGCACCAGGCGCGTGCCGAGCACCGGCAGCGCGGTGAACAGGGCCAGCGCTCGCAGGAAGGGCCACAGCAGCGGCGTGATCCAGGCCAGGACCTGGGCTTCGGAGAAGGTCAGCACCGTGCGCGTCAGCCGACGGCCGACGGGATCGACTGCAGCACGCGCTGCAGATACTCGACCAGCGTTGCCAGCATCCACGGCCCGGCGATCGCCAGTACCGCGGCAGCGGCGACGATCTTCGGCACGAAGCTCAGCGTCGCCTCGTTGATCTGCGTCGCGGCCTGGAAGATGCTCACCACCAGGCCCACCACCAGGACCACGAGCAGCACCGGGGCGGCCACCATCAGCAACATGGTCAGACCCTGCTGGCCGGCGCCGAGGACTTGCTGTGCGTCCATATCGATTGCACTCTCAGGTGGCGAAGGAGGCCGCCAGCGACCCCAGCAGCAGGTTCCAGCCATCGGCCAGCACGAACAGCATCAGCTTGAACGGCAGCGCCACCAGCACCGGGCTCAGCATCATCATCCCCAGGCTCATCAGCACGCTGGCGACGATCATGTCGATGATCAGGAAGGGGATGAAGATCATGAAGCCGATCTGGAACGCGCTCTTCAGCTCGCTCGTCACGAAGGCCGGCACGAGCACGCTCAGCGGCACGTCCTCGCCCTTCACTTCGGCGGGCAGCTTGGCCAGGCGGGCGAACAGCATGACGTCGCTCTGGCGCGTCTGCTTGAGCATGAACTCGCGCAGCGGCTGAGCGCCCTGCTGCAGCGCCTCGTCCGCCGCCATCGTGCCGGCGGCATAGGGCGCGTAGGCGCGGTCGTAGATGCGGTCGAAGGTCGGTGCCATGACGAAGAAGGTCAGG
>Ga0316603_10002355_pt1 | contig 10361 bp, 8 predicted proteins | sample OWC_soil_day10_n_FD_207649 | JGI IMG/M metagenome (GOLD analysis project Ga0316603, IMG submission 207649) | Wetland soil microbial communities from Old Woman Creek delta, Ohio, United States - OWC_soil_day10_noCT | ecosystem: Environmental > Terrestrial > Soil > Wetlands | place: USA: Ohio...
CAGCACGAAGATCACGAGGTAGACGAACAGCGCGACAATCGTCAGGCCCGCGGTGAACACCACGAGGGGCCTGATCTTGACGTCCCGCGTCTCGTAGGCCTTGCTCTCCGATTTCCCGCTGTCGGTCTCGCGTCCGTGCTTGTGCGCCATCGTCTTGCCCCGAATCCCGGGTCCCGAATCCCGGGTGTTTAGTGATGCCGCGCGTGCAGCGCGTCCTCGAGCCCCGCGTCGCGCAGCGGCAGGAGGGGCCGGCTCCTCAGGTTCGACGCGAACAGCGCCACCCAGATGCCGCCCAGCCCGATCGGGGCCGCCAGGTCGAGCCAGTGGAATCCCAGGCCCTCCGTATACGCCTCGGGCCCGATCAGGAAGAACAGATCGATGAACCGCGCCGCGATCAGCCACATCGCCATGCCGGCCAGAATCGCCGCGTTGCGCTTCGACTTCCGGGACAGCAGCACGATGAACGGCACGGCGAAATGGACGGCCACGAGTGCGAGCCCGATGTACTCCCAGCCGTGGCTCATCCGGTGCTGGTACCAGGGAATCTCCTCGGGCAGGTTCGCCGACCAGATGATCAGGAACTGCGAGAACGTCAGGTAAGCCCACACCATCGTGAAGGCGAACAGGAGCTTGCCGAAATCGTGGAAGTGGCCGGCGCTGTAAACGCCCGACATCGGTGCGGCGCCCGAGAGCTTCCTCGCCGTCACGATCGCGATGCACAGCCCCATCAGCGCCTGCCCGATCACGAACAGGAACCCGTACATCGTCGAGAACCAGTGCGGCTCGAGGGACATGGCCCAGTCGACCGCTGCGACGGTCATCGTGCCGAAGTACAGCACCATGCCGATCGCGCTCGCGCTGCGCATGCGGACCGCCATGGCCGGGTCGCCGGTGCGGTCCTGCTCTGCGGACCAGCGCGTCAGCAGGACGGCCAGGCCGATCCAGACCGCGAAGCAGGCGGCGGCGCGGGCGAGGAAGAAGGGCACGTTCAGGTAGAGCGCCTTCTCGCTGAGGATCTTGTCCCGGGCCACCATCGCGGTGTCGGTCCACGGATACAGGTCGCGCAGGCCGAAGACGAGCGGCAGGAAGAAGAACGCCATCCAGGGCAGCGTGCGCGCGGCCGCTTCGAAGGTGCGGCGGAGGACGACGCCCCAGCCGCCGCCCGACAGGTGCTGCAGCATCGTCAGCGCGAGGCCGCCGAGGGCGGCTCCGAGCCACAGCAGATAGGCCAGCAGGTACGAATGAAAGAACTGGCCGGGGCTGACGAACGCCCCCGCGGCGGCCGCGAGGAGGCCGACCACGCCGACGATGAGCGAACGCTGGCGCAGGGCATCCAGGCTGGCGGGCGGTGCATAGGTCGCGTCGTGCATGTGATCTCTGGCCTGTTCCATCGGCTCGTCAGCGCCCGCCGGCGGCGTCGAGGGCGGCGCGCGCCTCGGCCGGCAGCGTCCCGGCGTCCGTGTGCTGGCTGCGCTGCAGCGCCTTGATGTACGCCGCGATGGCCCAGCGGTCCCGCACCGGGATCTGCTGCGCGTAGTCGGGCATCGCGCCGAAGCCGCTGGTGATGACGTCGAACGTGTAGCCCGGGGGCGCCTGGCGCAACCGGTCCTGGTGGAACGTCGGCGGCTTGCGGTAGCCGCGGCGGACGATCATGCCGTCGCCGTCGCCGGTCCGGCCGTGGCACGGCGAACAGAAGATGTCGAAGCGTTCCTGGCCGCGCGCCATCACGTCGGCCGTGACGGCGAAGGGGAATGCGTCCACGGGCTTGCCGTCGGCCTTGCCCGTGTACAGCACGGCGTTGTCACGCAGGCGGCCGCGGGCAATCGTCCCGTCCACGAGCGGGCGGGCGGAGCGTCTGTCCGCGAAGAACTCGCTCTTCGCGTACGGCTTGACCTTCGGCTGGTCGTGCATGTCCTGCCGGCAGCCGGCGGCGAGCAGGCCGGCCACGAGGCAGCAGGCCACGAGGGGGGTGCGCAGCTCAGTGTTCAACGTCGCTCACCTCCCGCGGCCCGAGGCTCTCGAGGAACCGCCGCGTGGCGGCCGCGTCGAACTTCGGGTCCTTCGACTCGATGCACAGGAAGAACCGATCGCGGCTCGCCATGGCGAACCGCCCGGCGTTGAAGACCGGGTGGTACGGCATCGGGAGGCCGTTCAGGAGGATCATCCCGAGCACCGCCGCAGCGGCGGAGAACAGGATGGTCGTCTCGAACGCCGGCACGATGAAGGACGGCCAGCTGTGCAGGGGGCGGCCGCCGATGTTGAACGGGTAGGCGATTGTCGAGGCCCAGTACTGGAGGCCGTAGCCCGCCAGGGCGCCCGTCAGGCCGCCGCCGAGGACGATCCACGGCAGCTTGGTGTCCTTCAGGCCGAGGGCGTGGTGCAGTTCCTCGATGGGCATGGGCGAGTACGCGTCCATCTTGCGGTAGCCCGCCTCGCGCGCCCTGTTGGCCGCCTGAACGAGCGCCGTGGGGCTCTCGAACTCGGCCATCAAACCGTAGAGTGTCTGTTGCTCCATCACCAGAACCCCTGTCGCAACCGTCGCCGTCCGGGACTCGGGATTGGGGATTCGGGATTCGCTCGCGTCACGCCTCAGCCACGTGCTGCGCGGAGCCTGTCCCGCCGAATCCCCCGCCCTCGTTTCCTGCGCCGCCTAGCTTTCCGAACCCCGACCCCCGAATCCCGATCCCCGAATCCCGACTCCTACTTCCCCTGCTTCTGCACCTTCGCCGCCGGCAGCATGGTGCGCATCTCGAAGATGGCGATCATGGGCAGGAAGCGGATGAACAGGAACAGCAGCGTCAGGAACAGCCCGATGGTGCCGATGTACGTCGACCAGTCCCAGATCGTCGGCGCGTACATCCCCCACGACGACGGGAGGAAGTCGCGGTGGAGGCTGGTGACGATGATCACGAAGCGCTCCAGCCACATGCCGACGTTGATGACGATCGACAGGATCCAGAGCACGAACACGTTCGTCCGGAACCGCTCGAACCAGAGGAGCTGCGGGATGAGGACGTTCGTGAGGATCAGCCCCCAGTAGGACCACCAGTACGGGCCGGTCATGCGGTTGAGCAGCATGTAGCGCTCGTAATGGTTGCCGCTGTACCAGGCCATGAACGCCTCGATCGAGTACCCGTACGCCACGATGAGGCCGGTGGCCAGCATGACCTTCGCCATCACGTTGAGGTGCTTCATCGTGATGAAGTCCTGCAGGCCGTAGGCGGCGCGGATCGGGATGGCCAGGGTCAGCACCATGGCGAAGCCCGAGTAGATGGCGCCCGCGACGAAGTACGGCGGGAAGACCGTGGTGTGCCACCCGGGCAGGACCGACACCGCGAAGTCGAAGCTGACGACCGTGTGGACCGACACGACCAGCGGCGTCGCCAGGCCGGCGAGCAGCAGGTAGGCCGTCTCGTAGCGGTGCCAGTGCATGGCGGACCCGCGCCAGCCGAGGGCGAAGATACCGTAGATCACGCGGCCGACCTTCGACGTCGTGCGGTCGCGCAGCGTGGCGAGGTCGGGGATGAGGCCGACGTACCAAAAGAGCAGCGAGACGGTGGCGTAGGTCGAGACCGCGAACACGTCCCAGATGAGCGGGCTGCGGAACTGCGGCCACATGCCCATCGTGTTGGGGATGGGCAGCAGCCAGTAGGCGAGCCAGGGCCGCCCCACGTGGATGAGGGGGAACATGCCGGCGCAGGCCACGGCGAAGAGCGTCATGGCCTCGGCGAAGCGGTTGATCGAGGTGCGCCACTGCTGGCGCAGCAGGAGCAGGATGGCCGAGATCAGCGTGCCGGCGTGGCCGATGCCGATCCACCACACGAAGTTGGTGATGTCGAAGGCCCAGCCGACCGGGACGTTGTTGCCCCAGATCCCGATGCCCTTCACGAACAGGTAGCCCATCGACACGAACAGGAGGCCGGCCAGCGTGGCCGACACCCCCAGGCCGGCGAGCCAGCCCGCCGAGACCTTCTGCGTCAGGACGATGGAGCTGATCTTGTCGGTGATCGTCGCGAACGAGTGGCCGGGGGCCATGTACGCAGCGGGCTGCTCGACGCCGCCGGCGGGTGCAGTCATGTTCGTGTCGGCCATGCGGTGTTCCTGTCAGAAGGAGGAATCAAGAAGCAAGGAGCAAGAATCAAGAATGGGTTCCCTCACGCGGTTCACGCCTCCTCCTTCCTGCTTCTCACTTCTTACTTCTGTTCCCCCTCCTCGTGCTGGCCGCTCGTGCCGGCCAGCACCGGATTCACGTTCTTCAGCGCCGCCAGGTACGTCGTGCGCGGGCGCGTGTTCAGCTCGCCGAGGAGCGAGTAGCTCAACGCCTCGGCGCGCAGTTTCGACACGCGGCTCTCCGGGTCGTTGATGTTCCCGAACACGATCGCCTCGGCGGGGCAGACCTGCTGGCACGCCGTGACGATCTCGCCGTCGCGCACCGGCCGGTCCTCCTTCTCGCTCGCGATCTTCGCCCGCGTGATCCGCTGCACGCAGTACGTGCACTTCTCCATCACGCCGCGGCTGCGCACCGTGACGTCCGGGTTGCGCGCCATCTTCAGCGAGGGCGTCTCCCAGTCCTGGTAGAGCAGGAAGTTGAAGCGGCGCACCTTGTACGGGCAGTTGTTCGAGCAGTAGCGCGTGCCCACGCAGCGGTTGTAGACCATGTCGTTCAGGCCTTCGTCGCTGTGGACCGTCGCCGCCACCGGGCACACCACCTCGCACGGCGCGTTCTCGCAGTGCTGGCACATCACCGGCTGGTGATACGCCTCGGGCGCCTCGGCGGGGCCCTTGTAGTAGGTGTCCACCCTGAGCCAGTGCATCTCGCGGCCCTTGGCCACCTGCTCCCGGCCGACCACCGGGATGTTGTTCTCGGACTGGCAGGCCACCACGCACGCGTTGCACCCGACGCACGCGTTGAGGTCGATGGCCATGCCCCACGCGTAGCCCTCGTACGCGTGCGCGGGGTACAGCGTGAGCGTCTTCGGAGGCTCGTGCTCCATCTCGTGCACGAAGTGCGGGTGCCTGCGGTACTGGTCGAGCGTGCCGGCCCGGATGATCGCGCGGCCGTCCATGTCGTGGTGCAGCTGCGTGCTCGCCAGCCGCGCGCGGCGGCCCGTCGCCTTCACGGTGGCGCCCGCCGCCGCCCACATCCCGGCCGAGGTCCGCAGCCGGTAGGCGTCGAAGCCGACGCCGTCCCCGACGCGGCCCGACCGCGTGCGGCCGTAGCCCAGGTGGACGGCCACCGTGTCGTCGGCCTGGCCGGGCACGATCCAGGCCGGCCCCGTCACCGTCCGGCCGCCGGCGGCCACCTCCAGCACGTCCTCGTTGCGGATGCCCAGGCGGTGCGCCGTCGCCGGGCTGAGCTGGACGGTGTTGTCCCAGGTGAGCTTCGTGAACGGCTTCGGCAGTTCCTGCAGCCAGCCCAGGTTCGCGAAACGGCCGTCGCCGATGGTCGGGTCGGGGCGCAGGACCAGCTCGAGTCCCGCGGCGCCCGGCGACGGCGGACCGATGGCGGCGAAGACGTTGCCGGCCGCGACGGTCTTCAGCGGGAACGCCGATCCTTTCACGACGCCGTCGTGCAGCGCGGTGCGCCAGTACTGCTCGGCATCGAGCGCGCCCGCAGCGGCCGCGGCCCGCGTCCAGGTCTCGCGGACCACGTCGTGCGCCGATCGGCCCGGCGCCTGCGACAAGCCGATGAGCAGGTCGTGCGCCGACCGCCCCCCGTAGAGCGGCGCAATCAGCGGCTGGACGATGGAGGCCGTGCCGTCCCAGGCGCGGGCATCGCTCCAGGCCTCGAGCGCGTGCGCCTCGGGGATGTGCCACTGGCAGGCCGCCGACGTCTCGTCCTCGTAGAGGCCGAGGCGCGCGGTGAAGGCCACCTTCTTGAGCGCCTCGCCAAACCGGAAGTCGCTCGGCGCGTCGTAGACCGGGTTGCCGCCGAGCACGAGCAGCGCGTCAACCTTGCCGCCGTCGATGTCGTCGACCAGCTCGCGCAACGACTGCAGCTGGCTGAGCGGCGCCGACGCCACGGGATCCGTGTGCAGCACCGTGACGCCGGTGTTGCCCAGGAACCCGTTGATGGCATGGCAGACCGCATGGACCGCGGGCGGCTGCTCGTCGCCGGGCACCACGATCGAGGCGCCCTGGCTGGCCAGCAGGTCCTGCGCGGCGGCCTCCAGCATCTTCTGCCCGGCCACCGGCACGCTGCTCCGCGCGGCGCCGGGCACGCCAAGCGCGGCCGCGAGGGCGCGCGCGAACGTCTCGACCTCGGCCGGGCGCAACGCCGCGCGGTGATCGGCCTTCGCGCCGGTGCTGCCCGGCGCGCTCTCGACGGCGTAAAGGCGGGCCATGCCGCCCGATTCGCCACGCACGCGCCGGGCCGCCGCGAAGTCGCGGATATAGCGCACGGCACCAGGCATGGTTCCCAGGAAGTCCGCATCGAGCGACACCACCACGCGCGCCTTGTCGAACGCGTAGCGCGTGTCGACAACCGCACCGAACGCCAACTGGGCGCCCGCCCGGACGCTGTCCCGGCCGGCGGCCTCGTACTGGTGCCACCTCGCGGCAGGGAAGGCCGCCAGGAACTCCGCCATCTGCCGCGCCAGCGTGGGAGACGTGACGGTGCCGGTGAGGATGCGAAGGCCGTCGCCCCGGCCGGCCCGCTTGGCTTCGACCACGCCGCGCAGGGCGCCGAGGAAGGCGCTCCAGGTGCGGATGTCCCCCTGCTGCTTGAGGGTCTGCGATCGATCGGGGTCGTAGAGCGCCAGGATCTGGGCCTGGGCGAACAGGTCCGTGGCTCCCAGGCTGGCCGGGTGCTCGGGGTTGCCTTCGACCTTCGTCGGCCGGCCCTCGTGACTCTCGACGAGCACGCCGGTGGCGTAGCCGCCCAGGGTGACGGCCGTGGCAAAGAAGAGGGGCCTGCCGGGGACGATGTCTTCCGGGGCGCGCACGTAGGGGACGATCACCTCGGCCGGCTGCTTGGTGCAGGCCGACACGCCCGCGAGCGCGAGCGACGCGCCCATCAGTTTGAGGAACTGCCGGCGGCCGACCGGGTCGGTGAACTCGGACGCGGCCTCGGGGAACTCCCGGTGGAGGTACTCCTGGAAGGCGTCGGTGTTGGCCAGCTCTTCGAGGCTGCGCCAGTATGCCGCGCCGGACGTCCCGGCCAGGCTGGCCCGAATCGAGGCGAGGTCCAAGGCGTGATGGTCGCTCATCGGTGGCACGTCGAACAGCTGGTCAGGCTCTTCACCTGGTAGTCCCTGACGAGCCGGCTGCCGAGCGCGAGCTGGTCGGCCGGCGGCTGGTAGTCAACCCTGAACACGGCTTCGCGCGGCCGGAGGTACTTCTCGGGGGCGCGGTGGCAGTCGAGGCACCACTCCATCTGGAGCGACTTCACCGTCCACATGAGGGGCATCCGATCCACCTGGCCGTGGCACGTCGTGCAGCCGACGCCCTTGTTCAGGTGGATGCTGTGGTCGAAGTAGACGAAGTCGGGCAGGTCGTGCACCTTGACCCACTCGATCGACACGTCGTTGGCGTAGCTCGACCGGACCGGCTCGAGGTACGGGCTGCCCGCGTGGATCTGCGAGTGGCAGTTCATGCACGTCTTGGTGGGAGGGATCCCCGCCACCGCCGCCGCTTCGGCCGAGGTGTGACAGTAGCGGCAATCCAGGCCGTTGCCGGCCACGTGCCGCTCGTGGCTGAACTGAATCGGCTGCTGCCGGGCCTCGAACGCCCTCGTCACGTAGGGCGACCGGCCGGACTGGTAGATCAGGTACCCGCTCGATGCGACCAGGACGATCAGGCCGAAGAGCATGATGCGGGCAATCCCGTTCGCGCTCGGATGGAAGGTCTGAGACATGGGCGCCAGTCTACGAGCGGTTTCAGAACCCGTTCCCTCGGCCTCTTCCAGCCGCCGCACGCGGGCTGCGAGGCCGCCTCATGCTTGTGTGCCGAATCCTGAAAGATTACTACAGGTTCAGTCCGGGAATCGAGAACTATGCAACGGACTGCATGACGAATCGTTCGCCGCCCGCCTTCGTTCGGCCGCGCGGAGAACAGAGGCCCGGACGGGCTTCGGCGAGGACGGAACCTGCCGCGGCAGGCGCGGCCCATTGTGATAGAGTGAGGCCGCCGCACGGCTGCCCCGGCCCGTCCCACCTGTCCCGTGCGGCCCGTACCCGCCCCCCAATCCGGCCGACGCGCCGGCAGGGAGCACCACCCATGAGCGATCGGAAGTACCGCCAGCGGGGCTACCAGGACGATGACCGCGACAGGCCGCCGGCGCGTCCGCGCGAGTCGCCTCCCGGGCCGCCCAAGACCCGCGCGGACCGGCCGGAGGGCCCGCGCACGCCCAACATGCCAGGCTTCCGGTCCGTCGTGCGGTGCCATCGCTGCGGGAGCCTGGTCAACACCGTGATCCTGGTGAACTCCCTGTGCGTGAAGTGCGGCGCGGCGCTCCACTGCTGCGCCCAGTGCGAGTCGTTCGACCCCGGCGCCCGCTACGAGTGCATGCAGCCCATCACCGCGCGCGTGGCGCCGAAGGACGCGTTCACCACCTGCCGTCTCTTCGAGGCGCGCTCGACCGTCGAGCGCGAGACGGGTTCCGTGAAGCAGACGACGGCGCGGAGCGCGTTCGACGACCTGTTCAGACTCTGACGCCGCTCGGCAGGGGCAAGGGACAGGGGGCACGGGAGCCACGGACGGCACGCGAACAGGAAGGCCGCACATGATCACCGAAATCACCGCTGCGCAACTCGAACCGGAACGGTTCATCGACGGCCAGGTCGCCCGGATCCGGGAGGCCGTCGGGGACGGGACCGCCATCAACGCGCTTTCCGGCGGCGTCGACTCGTCCGTGGTGACGATGATCGGCCATCGCGCGCTGGGACCGAGACTCCGGACGGTCTTCATCGAGAACGGCCTGATGCGAGAAGGTGAGCCCGGACAGGTCGTGGGCGCCTTCAGGGACCTCGGCGTGCCGGTCGAGGTCATCGACGCCCGGGGGGAGTTCCTGGCCGCGCTCGCGGGGATCACCGACCCCGAGCAGAAGCGCGAGGCCATCACCCAGACCTTCTACCGGCGCGTCTTCGGGCGGCTCGTCCGCGAAGGAGGCTCGAGGTTCCTCCTGCAGGGCACCATCCTGACCGACGTCGACGAGACGGTCGCGGGCATCAAACGACAGCACAACGTGTTCGAGCAGCTCGGCATCGACCCGCAGGAGACGTTCGGCTACCGGATCCTCGAGCCGCTCGTCCAGCTCCGCAAGGACGCCGTCCGGATCGTGGGCCGGGCGCTCGGGCTGCCGGAGTCGACCTTCGCGCGCATCCCGTTCCCGGGCCCCGCGCTCGCGGCCCGCGTGATTGGCGAGGCCACCGCCGACCGGATCGCCACCGTCCGGCGCGCCAACGCCATCGTCGAGCGGGCGCTTTCCGGGACGGGCGCGTTCCAGTACATGGCGATTCTCCACGAGGACCGGGTCACCGGCATGCGCGGCGGCCGCCGCGACTTCGGCCAGCAGATTGAGATCCGCTGCTGGGACAGCGTCGACGCCAGAGTGGCCACGCCGACGCGCCTGCCGTACGAGGTGCTCGAACCGCTGGCGGCCGAGATCCTGCGCGAGGTGCCGGGCGTGGTCAGCGTCACCTACAACATCGCGCCCAAGCCGCCGTCCACGATCGAGGCGGTGTGAGGGGAACAGCGCCTGCCGCGACGTCGCGCAGCCCCGCACGCTGCCAGCCGTACCGAGGAGATTGACCGTGAAGAATGCCCGGACGCCGCTCCACGTGATGCTGCGACGGCCGCCAGCCGCCCGCATCGCGCTCGTGCTGGTTCTCCTCGCCGCGGCGCTGCCGGCGCAGCAGCGTTCGAGACCCTACGTCGAGGCCCGCGTCTACGCCACGTCGCAGGCGCCGCTGCAGTTGCTGGCTGACAGGGGCTTTCGGGCGTTCGAGCCCCTCGAACAGCCCGACGAGAACTACCCGACCATCATGATCGACCCGGACAAGACGTTTCAGGCCATCGACGGCTTCGGCGGCGCCTTCACGGATGCCACCGCCGACGTGTTCGCGCAGCTGCCAACGGCGTCGCAGGAGAAGTTCCTGAAGGAGCTCTTCGATCCGAAGGAAGGGAACGGCTACACGTTCTGCCGCACGACCATCCACAGCAGCGACTATTCAGCCGGGATGTACACGTATGACGACGTGGCCGGCGACACGGAACTGAAGCACTTCTCGATCGATCCCGACCGGAAGAACCGGCTGCCGCTCATCAAGCGTGCCCAGGCCGCGGCGAAGGGCCACATCCGGCTCTTCGCCTCGCCCTGGAGCCCGCCGGCGTGGATGAAGACGAACAACGAGATGAAGCAC
>Ga0316603_10002357_pt1 | contig 10354 bp, 6 predicted proteins | sample OWC_soil_day10_n_FD_207649 | JGI IMG/M metagenome (GOLD analysis project Ga0316603, IMG submission 207649) | Wetland soil microbial communities from Old Woman Creek delta, Ohio, United States - OWC_soil_day10_noCT | ecosystem: Environmental > Terrestrial > Soil > Wetlands | place: USA: Ohio...
TTTCAGTAGCTTGCACGAGAGATCGCCTGGGCTACCGGCCCCCTACTCGGGGGGATTGGGGGTAGCGAGCCACAGCGGCGTGGGGAGCGAACGCACACCGCCGCAGATCGCCGACGATCGACCGGGCCTATGTGCCGAGGGTCTTCAACTCGGCGAGCAGCTGGAGCGCCTGGAGCGGTGTCGTGCGGTCGAGATCGATCGACGCGAGCCGTGCGGCGTGGGGAGACACCGCAGCGTTCGCGGCGCCCACGCCGTGTAACGATAGCTGGGGCGAGCTGCCGAGAGCCTTGCCACCTTCGAGCTGATCCATGATCTGGCGGGCCCTCGCGGTCACCGAGCGAGGCAGCCCGGCGAGCCGGGCGACATCGATGCCGTAGCTCTTGTTCGCGCCGCCTGCGACGACGCGACGGAGGAACACGATCTCGCCCTTGTGCTCGCGGACCGCGACCGAGACGTTGCGGACGCGGGGACGTGAGTCGGCGAGCGCGACGAGCTCGTGATAGTGGGTGGCGAACAGCGTGCGGGCACCGATGGCATCGTGGAGGTACTCCCCCACCGCCCACGCGATCGAGACGCCGTCGAACGTCGAAGTCCCGCGCCCGACCTCGTCGAGGACTACCAGCGACCGGCGCGTGGCCTTGGCCAGGATCGAGGCGGTCTCGCGCATCTCGACCATGAACGTCGAGTCGCCGCGCGACAGATTGTCCGCGGCTCCGACCCGCGTGAACACGCGATCGCACACCCCGACGGTCGCGGACTTCGCGGGCACGTAGCTGCCCATCTGCGCGAGCAGCGCGATCTGGGCGACCTGCCGCATGTACGTCGACTTGCCCGCCATGTTCGGCCCCGTGATCAGCACGAGCTGTTCGGCGTTGGGATCGAGCCGACAGTCATTCGGAACGAATGTGCCGGTGGGCAGGATCGCCTCGATCACGGGGTGCCTGCCGTCGACGATGTCGAGCACGACGCCGTCGTCGACGATCGGCCGACAGTACCCGCGGATGGCGGCGACCTGGGCGAGCGAGCCGCAGACGTCGAGGATCGCGAGGGCCGCGCCGGCGGCCGAGACCTCTCGCGCGACGGCCGCGACCCGAGCGACCTCGACGCGGAACAGCTCGGCCTCCCGTTGCGCCAGCGTCTCCTCGGCGGCGAGCACTTTGCGCTCGAGCTCGGCGAGCTCGGGCGTGACGTAGCGCTCGCCGGTGGCGACCGTCTGCTTGCGGATGTAGTGCGTCGGCACCTTCTGCAGGTGCGTCTTGGTGACTTCGATGTAGTAGCCGAACACCCGGTTGTATCGGACCTTGAGGCTCGAGATACCGCTCTGCTTCTGCTCGCGCTGCTCGATCGCGAGGATCTCGTCCTTGCCGCCATCGGCGAGCCGGCGACATTCATCGACGATCGCATCGTGGCCAGTCCGGATGATCTGGCCGTCCTTGAGCAGCGACGGCGGCTCGTCGACGAGCGCGCTCGCGAGCCGCGAGCCGAGCACCGGTAGCGCATGATCGGCGCAGGCGCGAAGGTCGAGCAGCACGGGCAACCCGAGCTGCGACAACGCATCTTGCCCCGAGCGCACGAGCTCGATCAGATCGGGCAGCTGGCCGAGTGAGTCGCGGAGCCGGCCGAGATCACGCGGGGTGGCGACGCCGAGCGTGGCCTTGCCCGCGAGCCGCTCGAGGTCGGCGAGCCGGGACAGCGCGCGGCGGATGGCCTCGCCCAGCGACGGCCGCTCCACGAGCCAGGCGACCGAATCGTGACGCCGTCGGATCTGCGCGACGTCGACCAGGGGATACAGCAGCCAGCGGCGTAGCAAGCGAGCACCCGGCGCCGTCACGGCGTCGTCGATCACGTCGAGCAACGAGCCCTGCTTCTGCTTGCCGATCAGCGTCTCGACCAGCTCGAGGTTCGCGATCGCTGCCTCATCGAGCACGACGCTATCGCCAGGGGAGTACAGCCGGAGCCGAGCGAGTGGCAGCACCCCGGTCGGCTGGGTGGCGCGCGCGTATCCGACCACGGCGGCGGCAGCCCGGGCCGCGAGCAGGTGATCGTCGAGATCGCTCGCCAGCTCGGCCGCGGCATCGATCGATCGCCACAGCCCACCCAGGACGTCGCGCGCCCCGGGCTCGTCGGGAATCGTCGTCGCGTTCCAGGCCGCGCGGTAGCGCGAGCGGATCGCTGCCAGCCGCGAGCCGTCGGCCAGCAATTCGGGAGCACATAGCACCTCGCGCGGCGCGATCCGCACGAGCTCGTCGAGCACGGACGAGAGCGCCAGCTCGGTGGCCGCGAGCTCACCGGTGGTCGCGTCGAGGAACGCGAGCCCAAACAGATCGATCGACGGTGGGGCTCCGCCGGCAGGGTGGCGGGGCCCTGGGACGAGCGCCACGACGTAGCGCGGCAGCTTCGGATCGAGCACCTCATCGTCGAGCACGATCCCCGGGGTCACGATCCGCGCGACCTCGCGCCTGACGAGGCCCTTCGCGAGCTTGGGGTCCTCGACCTGCTCGCACATCACGACGGTGTGACCGAGCTCGGTCAGCTTCGCGACGTAGCCGCGTGCGGCGTGATGCGGGACCCCGCACATCGGGACCGCGTCCTCCTTGCCCTTGTCGCGCGTGGTCAGCGTCAGGTCGAGGAGGCGGGCGCCGAGCACGGCATCCTCGAAGAACATCTCGTAAAAGTCGCCGAGCCGGAAGAACAGCACCGCGTCAGGATGCTTGTCCTTGATGTCGAGGTACTGCCGCATCAGCGGCGTCTCGGCGGGACTTCGGCTCACGCACGAGCGCTATCACACCGCTCCGACACCGAGGTCCGATCGGCCCCCCTTGCCAGGTTGGCACGTGCCCCGTGCCCCGAAGACACGAGATCTGCACGGACTCTTGTGTCACGCCATCACGATGCGCAACGGCGCCCTCAGCCTCTTGATCGTCGCGTGCTCGTCGCCGTCGAGGCCGCCCGAGTCGAGTCGCTTCGAGCCATCGAGCCCCGAGGTCCGCGGTGTGGCCACGGCACGATGACTTCCTCGCGACCGCGCACGCCGCCGGCGCGTTCATCAGCGTCAACCATCCGTTCGCGGTCCCGACGAACATCCCCGGTGCGCGGGCCTCGCGCATGGACCTGTCGTACCACGCATGGACGCGCGACCAGCCCGGGTTCCGGTCGATCGATGGCGTCGAGATGTGGAACGTTCCGCTGGCGCTGGCCAATCTGATCTCGCGCCCGGGCGGTCGTACCGGCGAAGAGCGTGCGTGGAGCGCGGCGGACCGAGTGGTCCACGCCGAGCATCGCCGGATCACCGCCGTCGGTGGCAGCGACAACCACCAGCTGAATGTCATGGCCACCACGTGGGTGCTCGCGGTCGATACGAGCGAGGCGGCGATCCTCGACGCGCTCCGCGCCGGCGCGACCTGCATCGGCGGCCCAGAAGCCGGCACGATCCGAGCGCACGGCAACGACGATCCAGCATGGGTCCGGGTCGGGGGGGGCGCGTCCATGCGACGCACGCCACCACGCTGGCGTGGGATGGTCGCGCGCGGCTGTTCATCGACGACGTCGATCGCGGGGAGCACGACAACGGCTTCGTCCACGAGACCGCCGGTGCGCTCCACACCTACCGGATCGCGGTCGGCGCGAGCCGCTGCGGGTTCATCTACGCGAATCTGTGACGGCCACGCGGCGGCGTGCATCCCAGACCGCCCACAGCCACACCACCGCGAGCACGGCAAGGCAGAGCGCGCCGACCAGCACGAAGCGATCGACGATGTGGCGCGTGGTCCAGCCGTACACGTCCTCGAGCTTCGATGGATCGGACAGCCCGACGCCCTCGATCTCGCCAAAGGGGATGGCGCCCTGGTCGGTGCGCGCAGCCCACCAGGTCGAGAACGTGTCGACGAACGCAGCCGCGCCGATCGCGAGCAGCCCCCAGCGCAGGCCGCCGGTTCGCAGACGCCAGCCCTCGGGCGCGAAGAAACCCAGCATCAACAACGTACCGAGCACCATCGCGCCGGCGTCGCCGCCAAACGTGATCGCGGCGTCCGCGGTGGGCTTCGCGAGCTCGGAGGTCGCCACGAACTGGACGAGCCCGAGCACGATGCCGATGGCGACGAGCTGCATCCGCTGGGAGCGCCAGCCATACCCGACGAGGAACAGGTTGAACGCCCCGACGAGGACCGGCGCGATCGTGCCGCGGGCCTCGGGAATCAGCGTCTTCCACAGCGACGGGATCGCCGAGAAGCCGCACCACCATGCGGTGATCGCGTGGCCAAGCTCGTGCGGGATCATCGTCAGGAACGTCCGCTGCAACATGTGGCCGGTGGGCCATGCGTGGAACACCAGCGCGACGAGGAGGGCTCCCGGGATCGCCGCTGCTCGGAGCTTCCACTCGAGGTCGTGGCGCAGCTCGCCGGCCGGCGCGTCGTCGCTCATGCAACGTCGTCGACGCGAACACCGGGGAGAGTGGTCACGCCCGCGCCGAGATCCGCGCGCGCATCGAACGGCTGGCTCGTGCCCTCGCGCCATTGGCGCAGCTCGACGGTCGGAGCGCCGTTGTCGCGAGGCTGGATCAGCACGTGCGTGAAGCTGCGCCGCAGCCCCGGACGCAGCGCGGGGAGCCACGTGCCCACGTTGATGTAGAGCCCGCCGGCGCGCAGCGGTTGCCAGCGTGGATCGTGCGTGTGACCAAACACGACGACCGGCGCATCGACCTGCTTGCGAATCCGCTGCGGGATCGCCCGCATCGGCAGCTGCGAGGTCACGAGGTGCGCACCGAGCCATCGCGAGATCCCGGCCGCGGCGGCAACCGCGAGCGCGGTGCCGACGAACGCCCAGACGAGCGGTAGGAGGATCAGCAGCAAGACAATCGCCACCACGACGCCGAGGAGCAGCCCGAAGCGATCGAGCATCAGGAACCGGCCGAGCCGCCTCATGCTCGACGTCAGCGGCGTGCGGGCCAGCCGATCGATCGCCGCCGCCGCCGTCGTCGACACGCCTCCTGCCGCCGCGACCTCGGCGAGTCGCCGCAGATGCTCGCGCCGCCGCCGCTCGCGCCGCTTGAACGAGCGATGGAGCCGGCGCGCGCGGAACAGCGACTGCACGAACCGACCGTAGGCGATCCACAGCCGGCTACCCGCTCGGAACCCCGATCCCATCGAGTACTGCATGTAGCCCCAGAAGCTCCACGACTCGATCCCATGCGGATCGATCTCCGGGACCGCAGCGCCGAAGTAGCGAACGGCGGCGTAGTCGGCGTTGAAGATGAGGTTGCCATCCTTGGGATCCATCGGGGCGAGGTTGAACTCGAACGAGCAGCCCTCGTCGTAGACATGGCCGTGCTCGATCCACGCGACGCCGGGCACATAGACGAACCACGGCACTACCTTGATGCGCGACAGCGCGCGCTCGTTCGCGCCGGCGCGGGCGATCTGCGCGAGCAGCTCGGCGACCACCTCGGGGGCGAGCAGCTCGACATCGTGGTTCCCGACGACGATGTCGACCTGGTGACCAGCAGAAGTGAACCGCGCGAGCTCGGCGAGCAGCGGGCCGTGGTTGTCGCAGATCATCCGCATCCTGATGACGCCGGTCTTCACGCTGCGGCCGAGGCCGTACTTGCGCTCGTCCGCGGTCTTCGCTGGCCGATCCTTGTTGCCCGGGATCACGATCGACATGAAGTCGAACAGGTCGCCCGCGATCACCAGGTGCCACGGTCGGCCGTCGCGGCGGCGCACCGTATGGTGGCGCAGGAACTCGCGGAACGCAGTCGCGCCGAGCTCGATCGCGTGCCTGCGCTCTCGCGACGCGCCCGGCAAGAGCTCCTCGCCGAAATGCAGATCGCTGACGACCAAGATGTTCGCGAGGCCAGCCATACAGCGGTTGTCTTCACACCATGCACGGTCGTAACGGCGGTGACAATGTTACGACACGCAGCGGAAGGTGTGGCCGTGTACGCACCCATCGCAGGTCGGGGCCGCCCTCCCGCTGCCCGGAGGCGATCGCGGCAGCCCGCAAGACCGCGCGCCTCCATGACAATCCAGCACGTGGACGTGGTATCCCATGCCCGTCGTGACCCAGGTCATCTTCATCCTCCTGCTCGCGGCGTCTCTCGCATTCTTCGCGCGGACCAGCTGGCTGTTCGGTCGTGCCGTGTTCGCTGGCGTCGCTGACCCACGACCACGGCTGGACCAGCTACCGGGTCGACTGATGGACGTCGGCATCTACTTCTTTGGCCAGAAGAAGGTCGCCGAAGAAGGCCCCCAGCACCGCACGAGCAAGCACCACTTGTTCATCTTCTGGGGCTTCCTGATCATCACGATCGCGACACTCGACGTCTTCGTCTCGGGAGTGCTGCCTGGCGTCTCGCTGAAGCTCCTGCCGGGCTTCCTCTACAAGCCCCTCTACGGGGTGATCGACGTGATGAACCTCGTGGTCCTCACGATGGTCACGTGGGCGGTCATCCGCCGCACGATCGTCAAGCCGCGCCTGATCCCGTGGACTCTCGACGCGGGACTGATCCTGTGCGGGATCGGCTCGCTGATGATCACGCACTTCCTCTATCACGGGTACGAGATCGCGGCCGAGCTCTCGGCCGGGCAGGCCGCGCCCGGATACCTGCCGATCTCGTCGCTGATCGGCAAGGCGCTCGCGCCCCTCTCGGTCGAGTCCGCGGCCCGCGGCCAGGCGTTCGGCTACTGGCTCCACGTGCTGATCCTGCTGACGTTTCTCAACTACCTGCCCTACTCCAAGCACATCCACCTGCTCGGGGCGCTGCCGAACATCTTCACGCGCAATCGCTCCGAGCGCCGGATGGATCTGCCGAAGGTGAACCTCGAGGACGAGACGCAGTGGGGCGTCGGCAAGTTCGAGCAGCTGTCATGGAAGAGCCTGCTCGACACCTACGCATGCACCGAGTGTGCGCGCTGCACGAACTACTGCCCTGCCTACAACACCGGCAAGAACCTCTCGCCGATGCAGCTGATCCACGACATCCGCTACGAGATGCTCGATCGAGTCGCGATCCGCGACAAGATCGCGGGACTCGAGCAAGAGGTCTCCGAGCTCGAGGAGTTCTCGAAGTCGCATGGCTTCGACGACGCGCATCCCCATCCAGACCTCGCCTACGCGCGCGAGCAGCTCGTGGCGACGAAGACCGAGTCGGACAACATGCCGCGGCTCACCGGCGGCCGCGTCCAGGAAGACACGCTGTGGGCCTGCACCACGTGCGGCGCCTGCCAGGAGGTCTGCCCGGTGTTCATCGAGCACCCGGTGAAGATCCTGCAGATGCGCCAGAACCTGGTCCTCGAGCAGGAGAAGACGCCACCCGAGCTCGTGCGGACGTTCCGCAACCTCGAGCGCCAGAGCAACCCGTGGGGCATCGCCAACGACCAGCGCATGGACTGGGCGAAGGACCTCAACGTCCCGACGATCGACGACAACCCCGACCCGGAGTACATCCTGTGGGTCGGCTGCGCTGGCGCGTTCGACAGCCGCATCATCAAGCAGACCCGCGCGATGGTGAAGATCCTCGATACCGCCGGCGTCGACTACGCGGTACTCGGCCACCAGGAAGCCTGCACCGGCGATCCTGCCCGGCGCGCGGGCAACGAGATGCTGTTCCAGGCGCTCGCCGAGCAGAACATCGAGACGCTCAACAGCGTCCACGCCAAGAAGGTCGTCACATCGTGCCCGCACTGTCTGCACACCCTGAAGAACGACTACCCTCAATTCGGCGGTAACTTCGAGGTCGTCCACCACACCCAGCTCATCGACCACCTGTTCAAGGCCGACAAGCTGAAGGCGGGCAAGTCGCCGGTCGACACGATCACCTATCACGACAGCTGTTACCTCGGCCGATGGAACCGCGAGTTCGATGCGCCTCGCAACGTGATCGCCGCGGTCGGTGCGCCCGGCGGGATCAAGGAGCTCACGCGCAACAAGCGCCACGGCTTCTGCTGCGGTGCTGGCGGCGGCCGGATGTTCATGGAGGAGCACGACGGAGAGCGCGTCAACCTCAACCGCACCGACGAGATCATCGCCGCGAACGTGAGCGCGGTCGCGGTCGCGTGCCCGTTCTGCAACATCATGCTGACCGACGGCATGAAGCAGCGAAATGTCGAGGAGTCGATCCAGGTTCTCGACGTGGCCGAGCTGGTCGCCCAGAGCATCCCCGATGTCCCGCTCGATCGGTTGGTCCGCCGCAAGGACAAGAAGCAGCCTGCGACCTGATCTGGGCGATGCCGAGCGTTATGCTCGGCGCATGAAGGGTTTGCCCCCCAAGGCCACTGGCTCGCTTCACAGCTCGCTGGCGTACGCGAGCCTCGCGCTCGCAGCTCTGATCGCGTCGGCGTGCGGCGCTGGCGATGACACCGTCGAAGGCACCCGCGCGAGCTGCGCGTTCGGTGGCGCGATCACCGATTGCCCCGATGCCGCGCGGACGCCCGAGGGCGTCTGCTGGCGGCTCGTCGATTGCGGCGCGATCATCGTCCAGTCCGACGACCCTAACCGGTTCGACTGGGGTGACTGCGTCGACGATGTCGACCGGCTAACCTCCGACCGGCAGGCGCTCGTCATGGGATGCATCGCGGCCTCGACGTGCGACGAGCTCCGCACCAGTGACCTGTGCGGCCTGTTTGGAGACCAGTGATGCGGCCTTTGACCCTGGCACTCACGTGCGTACTCGCGGCGGGATCATGGGCCGAGCGCAGCGCGGTTGCCCAGCCGGCGGACGTCCCGGCCCTCGTGAAGCTCGTCGAGACCCCGCCTGCGGATCTCGACAAGTCGGCCTGGAAGGAGAAGCGGCGCGATGCGGCGCGCAAGCTCGCTCAGAGCAAGGACAAGCGTGCGGTGCCGGTGCTGATCAAGCTCGCCGAGACCGAGACGTTCGACATCATCGGCGAGATCGCGATCGAGGGACTCGGGAACCTCGGAGATCCGACGGCTGTCCCGGTGCTGCAAAAGATCGCGAACGATGGCGCCAGAGAGAAGGCGCAGCGCGATCTCGCGAGGAAGGCCCTCGGCAAGCTCGGCGCCTCGACCGCGGGCACGGGCACGACCACCGCGCCACCGTCCCCCATCACGACGGGCGGCACCACGCCCAACACCGGCTCCGGCGCACCGAGCACGCCCACGACCGCGCCCGGCGAGCAACCGCCCCCCGACGTCGGATCCAGCGTGGGCAGCGCGCTGCTCGGCGGCGGCGCAACCAGGTCGTCCGCGGATCAACCGACGTTGCCCAGCCTCCCCGACGACACCCTCGCGGCCTATGAGCGGATCACCTTCGCGCTCGGCACCGCGAACCTCGGCTACGACACGGTCCGCAAGCGCGCCGCCGTCGATGTCGACGTCGCGGGCTCGTATGCCAAGCGCGTCGAGCGCGAGCACATGGCGTGGGGCTGGGATACCGGCGCCCACCTCGTGGCGGGCTACATCAATCCCGACGGCCGCGCCCAGGTCCGCGGCGCACAGCTGAACCTGACGGCGAACAGCGAGGCGCGGTTCTACAGCGGCAAGATCTACGGCGTTGGCAAGGCCGCGGCGGCGCTCCAGCTCGACTACATCTCGAACGTCCAGGCCATGGATAACGGCAACGACACCAAGGACACGCGCACGAACGCCGATCTCCAGATCGCGCTCGGCGGCGGCTACGGCCGCGTCCTCGATGTCGGTGCTGCGATCCGTGTGCGTCGGCTCGCGCGGATGCTCGATACCGCGAAGGCGCTCGGCAAGCCGATCGATCCGGCGACCGCGCGCCGGCTCGAGCTGACGTGGTGGGCGCTGCGCGGCGAGCGCTCGAGCTATCGCGCGTTGGTCTCGACGGTCGCGATCCTGCGCGAGGCGGGTATCCTGCTCGTCGAGCCTGATGCGGGGCTGACCTACGAGCTCCTGAGCGTGCTGCGCGATAGCCAGCTGTTCCTGCGGCCGAGCGGGCTCGACCTCCAGCTCGCGGTCAGCGAGGGGTACCTGCGGCGCCCCTCCGAACAGGGCCAGGTCGCCCCGTCCGGCGAGGAGGGCCGCGTCGAGCTACTGCTCGCATCAGCGGGCTACGGCGCGCAGCTCGCGAACGACACGCTCGAGGTCTCCGGGACCGGGTACGCGCGACTGCGACTGTTCGCGCCCGACACCCAGCCGGCGCCGTGGGCTCTTGGTGCCACCGCGCGGATGCGAAGGTTCACGTACGGCGAACACGGCGATCCGATCGGCGCCTTCGATCTGAGCGGAGATGTCCGGATTTCGGACGACAACCCCCTCAACGTCATGGACGACGAGATCGGACTACGCGTCGCTGGTCAACTCGGCTTCACCTGGTGGCTCAACCAGGCGTCGGGGTTCCGGCTCGCAGCGACGGTGGCCGCCGATGGCGGCCAGCTGT
>Ga0316603_10002359_pt1 | contig 10349 bp, 11 predicted proteins | sample OWC_soil_day10_n_FD_207649 | JGI IMG/M metagenome (GOLD analysis project Ga0316603, IMG submission 207649) | Wetland soil microbial communities from Old Woman Creek delta, Ohio, United States - OWC_soil_day10_noCT | ecosystem: Environmental > Terrestrial > Soil > Wetlands | place: USA: Ohio...
CCTGGCCGAAGTTGCCGTAGATGCCGGCGGCCGACGACGTGTTGATGATGCGGCCGTAGCCGGCATCGCGCATGTAGGTCCACGCGGCGTGCGTGACCTTCATCGCGCCGAGGACGTGGACCTTGTAGACGAGGTCCCAATCCTGCTGCGTCATCTTCTGGAACGAGACGTCGCGGAGGATGCCGGCGTTGTTGATGACGATGTCGATCTTCCCGAACGCATCGATCGCGGTCTTGATGATCTTGTCGCCGTCCTCGACGGAGTCGTAGTTCGCGACGGCTTGCCCACCCGCGGCCTTGATCTCGTCGACGACCTTGTCGGCGGCCGACGCGGACTTGCCCTCGCCGGTGAAGCTGCCGCCCAGGTCGTTGACCACGACCTTCGCGCCGCGTGACGCGAGGAGCAACGCGTGCGAGCGGCCGAGACCGCCGCCTGCGCCCGTTACGAGTGCCACTTTTCCGTCGAACCTCAGCTCTTTGCTCATCGGGTCACCTGTTTGCGTTTCTTCGTTTGTGCGTTGGCGAGAACCGTGGGGAACAGCGCCTTCCAGTCGTCGATCAGATCGTCGAGGCGCTTGTCGTCGTGGAGCACCGCGCTCATCGCGGCGCCGATCATGAGCTGCAGCGTCATGTCGAGCGCGGGCTCGAGGCCGGGATGGTCGGCGACGTCCTTGCCGAACAGCGTGCGCGCTTGCTTGATGATGCCGTCGCGCAGGACCTTCTCCGCGTTCGCGAGCACGGGCCGCAGCTCGGGGTCCGTGCGCGCCGCGGTGCGGAGCTCCATCGCGACCTGAAAGAACGTGCCGCTGAAGCACTGCCAGAGCAGGCCGAGCACGGCGTCGGTGCGCGCGCGGCCTTCGGGCAGGCCCGCGGAGAGCTGCTTGAGCTCCGCCGCGCGCATCTCGGCGAGGTGGGCGATCGCCGCGACGAGCAGCTCCGCCTTCGACGGGAAGTGGTGGAGCAGGGCGCCGCGCGAGACCTCGGCGCGCCGCTGCACCTCGAGCGTCGTCGTCCGCGCGAACCCGACCTCGATCAACGACTCGACGGCTGCGTCGAGGAGCGCGCGTCGCGTCTCATCGCGCCGCTGCTGCTGGGTCCGAGGAGTACGGACGGCCTCTGGCATCCACTGGCGGTGTACCGCCCAAAAAACAGTCAGTCAAGACTGTTTGTATACTCCCGACCGGTCACGGCGTGTTTGCCGGGACCGCGTCGTCGACGGCGAACCACATCGCGCTGGCCTTCTGATGGTGTCCATGTGACACTAAGAAGATGGCGCACACGGTGTTGGTTCCCGGCTACGGGCGTCCGTACTGCGAAGGCGACAGCCTCGATCTCACCGGCCCGCTGGTGTTCACGCTCCCCGACGTCCTGACGTCCGGCGAGTGCGCGGCCTTGATCGATCGCATCGAGAGCCTCGGTCCGAGCGCGGCACCGATCACCACGTCGCGCGGCTTCGAGATGCGTCCCGAGATCCGGAACAACACGCGCGTGATGTTCGACGATCCCGCCTTCGCGGCGATGCTGTTCGATCGGATCGCGCCACACGTTCCGCAGACGCTGTGCGGGATGAAGCCGGTCGGCGCGAACGAGCGGTTCCGCTGCTACCGCTACGACGTCGAACAACGCTTCGCGCCGCACTACGACGGCGCGTTCAACCGCAACGACGACGAGCGCAGCTTGCTCACGTTCATGATCTACCTCAACGACGGGTTCGGCGGCGGCGCGACGCGCTTTCACGACTACGAGGTCGACGTCACGCCGAAGCAGGGCATGGCGCTCCTGTTCCAGCACTTCCTCCTCCACGAAGGCTGTTACGTGACCTCGGGCGTGAAGTACGCGCTGCGCAGCGACGTGATGTACCGGCGCTAGAAGACCGGATAGTCCGTGCGAGGTCGAGATCGGTGCGGGGCCTCACGCACGCGGAGCGCCGCCTGAAACGCGCGGCCCTTCGCGCGCCGCACGTCGTCGACCTTCGCCGGGTCGACGCACATCCGCAGCGCGGCCGCCGGATCCGCAGCGTGCGCGATCTCGGTGCGCGATAACGCGACCTGGTAACGCTCTTCCCACAGATCGTAGGTGAGCGTGCACGCGCCGACCGCGATGCCGCTGCTCTGCAGCTCGAGCTGTAGCGGCAAGCCGAGCGCGAGCCGCTCGCGCAGCGTTGCGTCGAGATCGACGGTGACCGGGACCGGTGCCGAATTCGCGATCGGCGCCGGGTCACGCTGTGGCGCTGCGCACGCGATCACGAACAGCGCGAACAGCATGCAGGCAGTCGTCCGCATGAACGTTGCGACGCGAAAGCCCGGCAAACGGTTGCCTGGGCTACGGCTCGCACTCGCAGGCGTACTCCTGCGTGCCGTAATCGAACCAGTCGAAGTACTTACCGTCGCTAAAAACGATCGCGTAGATCTCGCCGGTGCGCTGATCGGGATCGTTGTCGCCCCACGTGATCGCCGTGAATGGGACCCCGGTCACCGTCATCCACGAGCCGTCTAGCTCCGGGTCGGAGATGCCGGCCCAGAAGTACGGCGACGACGACAGCGGATCGACGAACGCGTGGACCGCCATGGCCTCGGTCGTCGTCTCCGGAATCACGATGTGACCGCCGTCGGACTCGCAGTCCGCCTTCGCGACGAGCCACTCGGTCTGCACCTGGACGCGGCGGTACTTCGACTGCGTCTGGGCGGCGGGCACCGCGATGTACGCCGCGGCGCAGACCTTGGCCGGCGCATCGGGTGGCGCGTCGGGTGCGGCGTCGGGTGGCTTCGTCGCGTCGGGTGCACCGAAATCGCCGGAGGGCTGCACCTGCGTCTCGAACCCGCACGCACCGACGAACAAGCAAAGCGCCCCGAACCGCATCGCGGGGCATCCTACATATTTTGAAGCCCGTTTCTAGCGCGAATTACGGGATGCACTCGCAGACGGTCTTGCGCTGGTTGCCGCAGTCTTCGTTCTGCAAGGTGTTGTTGAGGTTGATCATGCAGTCGCGTGGGCCCGGATTCGGGCCGCCGAAGTTGATCAGCATGTTCGTGATCGCCGAGATCGGCTGACCCAACGAGTTGCGGTATTGGCCCTCGACCGCGAGATCGTCGACGCCGAGCCAGACGTTATCGCCCGCGAGTGCGCTGATCGCGGCGAGCTCGGCTTGCGCATCCGGGAGCGTCGCGCCGTCGGGGAACGCGAGGAAACCCGACATGCTGATGCACAGATTCCGCTGCATCATCCACGGAGCATTCGAGGTGACGAGCAAGTAGCGATGGCCGCGCGGGCCCGAGCTCGGCAGCGTCATGTAGCTGGCGGGGCAGCCCATCGGCGGCGCCTCGGTAGGGGCATCGACGAGGCTCGCGTCGTCGCGGCTATCGTCGAGGGAGGCGTCGTCGGGCGTCGGCACCACGACATCCTCGATGCCGAGGATCGAGCGACACCCGGTGAGCGCGATCAATGCAAGCGCCCGCATGTGCCCATCGTAACACCTCGGCATAAAGGTCCGGGTAGCGTTGGTTAGCCCGCCGAATGACAGCGCTATCAACTCCTTCCCTCCGGGCTGGCACGCGGCGGCTCGTCGAGGCAAGCTGACCCGTCCGTGCGGTACGAGGCAAAGATCGGCTGGCGCTATCTCTATGGAGGGAAGCGCGACCGCTTGATGCTGTCGCTCGCGGGCGGCTCGCTGGGCGTCGCGATCGCAGGGCTCGCCACGTTGCTCGTCTCCGACGGTAATCCGGCGGGCGTGCTGATGTTCGTGATCGGCCTGATCTCGGCCTCGGTGTTCGCGCTGCTCTCGATGTTCACGGTGTTCGTGAGCGTGTCGGTGCTCGGCGTCGCGCTGGGCGTCGCCGCGCTGACGACGGTGCTCGCGGTCACGACCGGGTTCCAGAAGCAGTTCCGCGACAAGGTGCTCGGCGTCAACGCGCACGTGATCGTGCTGAAGAGTCAGGCGACGTTCGCGGAGTACCGGGACGTCATGAAGACGGCGCGCGAGATCGACGACGACGTCCTCGCGGTCCAGCCGTTCATCTTCGCCGAGATGCTCGTCACGCGCGGCAAGGGCGAGCTGTCGGGCGTCGCGATCAAAGGCGTCGATCCGAAGCTGTTCAAGAGCGTGCTCGATCTCGACAAGCACATGATCCAGGGCACCGCGGACTCGCTCGCCGAGGAGCCGAAGCCCGGCGTCTTGCCGCCGGTCATCATGGGCAAGGAGCTCGCCCACAAGATCAAGGCGAAGCTCGGCGACGAGGTGACGGTCGTCGTGCCGCTCTCGAACATCGACTTCGACACCTGGCGCGCGAAGTCGAGCGCGCCGCGCACGCGCAAGTTCCGGGTGACCGGCATCTTCTACAGCGGCTTCGACGAGTACGACCGCCGCCTCATGTACACGTCGCTCAAGGACACCCAGGAGCTCGTCGGTCGCGAGGATCAGGTGATGGGCGTCGAGATGAAAGTGCGCGACGTCGAGAAAGCCGAGGACATCGCGGAGCGGCTCGAGAAAGCGCTCGGCGGTCCGCCGTATCAGGTGCAGGACTGGTACGAGCTGAACCACAACCTGTTCACGGCGCTGAACCTCCAGAAGCTCGCGCTCGTGATCATCCTGACGCTGATCATCATCGTCGCCGCCGTCAACATGGTCAGCGCGCTGACGATGATGGTCACCGACAAGACGCGCGAGATCGCGATCCTGAAGTCGATGGGCTCGACGGATCGCGAAGTCCGCACGATCTTCCAGTTCGTCGGCGTCGCGATCGGCGGCGTCGGGACGACGATCGGCGTCTTGATCGGCTTGGCGCTGTGCTTCGTGATGGCTTCGTACGGCTACAAGCTCGACCCGAAGGTCTACTTGATCGATCGACTCCCGATCGAGGTGAAGTGGTTCGAGGTCCTGCTCGTCGCCGGCATCACGATGGCGATCAGCATCGTCTCGACGATCGTGCCCGCGCAGTCCGCTGCGTCGCTTCGGCCGGTCGATGGGCTTCGCTACGATTAGGAAACATCAGTTGCATTTTTGCAACTGAAGTTGTTCTTGTGCAGCTAACCCGAGATCTGCCCATCATGATTCCGCGAGGTTACCAGCACCTACACTGGCACCAAGCTTGTAGAAGCTGCTGCCATCAACATGCGCAACCTCAACTCGCTTATCACCGTTCTCGTTCTCTCGTTCTCCTCCATCGCGGCCGTCGGCTGCGCGACCTCGGGCGCTGAAGACGACGTCTCCGAGTCCGACGCCGAAGCGGCGGGCGCCGGCAAGTTCAGCCTCTGGCAGTCGACCGACGGTCAGTGGCGCTTCAACTTGAAGTCGGGCAACGGCGCGACGCTCCTCACGAGCGAGGGCTACTCGAGCCGCACCGGCGCGATCAACGGCATCCTCTCGGTGCAGAACAACGGCGTCGATTCGGCGATGTACCAAGTCCGCCAGACGGCGACCGGCTACATCCTCCACCTGCTCGCGGCGAACCACGAGTCGATCGGCTTCTCGCAGGTCTACAAGACCAAGTCGAGCGCGACTCGCGCGATCACGTCGTCCGTCAAGGCGGTCACGAGCTACCTCGACAAGCGCGAGGCGAACACGGCCGGCGCGCGCGTCGAAGTCGAAGCGGGCGAGACCGGCAAGTTCCACTTCAACTTCTTCGCGAAGAACGGCCAGGTCGTGCTGACGTCGGAGTCGTACGATTCTGACGCGGCGGCGTTCAACGGCGCGTTCGCGGTCCAAGCGGAAGGCGCGAAGGACGCGGCGTACGCCATCAAGGAGAACGCGGCGGGTGGCTTCTACTTCACCGTCACCGCGCTCAACGGCCAGGTCATCGGCGTGAGCCAGCAGTACACGGCGCGCGCGAGCGCGGCCGACGGCGTCGCGGCCCTCAAGGCGCTGCTGCCGGCCATCACGGTCCTGTAAATCGCTTATCGACCTCTCTGCAAACGAGGTCAGCGGCGGGGCAGCTTCTTGCTGCCCCGTTCGCGTTTTCGGCCGAGGTTCGGCTCGTCGTCGAGCAAGCGATCCGGATCGCCGAGCTTGATGTGGAAGCGATACGGCTCGTCCTCGTCACCGCACCACACGGTGACGAGACCGCCGGCGGCGGCGAGGCTCGACGGCCAGCCGTAGGTCAACGCTTCGGGGATCGCGAGCGAGCTCGCGTGCTCGCCGGTCGGCACCGTATAGCGTTCGAAGTACCAGGCGTCGTCGGTGCAGCGCACGACACCGGCCTCGGCGCGGCCGGGAAGGAGCTCGAGGAGCTCGGCGCGTTCGACGACGAACAGCAGCGCCCCCGTCGCGTGATCCCAGAGGCCGAGCGACGACGTCGCGACGCCACCGCGGGGTGCGGGCGTGTCGACGCTCGCGATCGCGTACGCGCCGTGAACCACGCGCTCGCGCGGCGCGATGCCTCGCCAGGACTCGAGGATGCCGCGCGGACGCGGCAGCTCTGCGGCGGGAACCCCGAGCTGTGCGAGCACGTCGCGGACCTGCGCGAACGTCGCGCGGGATGACGGATCGTCGTCGGCGGCGAGGCTCTCGCCGAGGCGGCGCAGTGCGGGGAGCAGCGATCGACCGGCGTCGCCGAGGCGCGTCGCCTCGAACAAGCCTGCCAGTTGGGTCTCGCGATCCGGCGCCGCGAGCTCGCGCGCGGCGCGCAACAGGCGTGTCTCGACCGGAACCTCTGGTGTGGGGACACCGAGCTGGCCGAGCACGATCGCCGCGGCGCGCGCGACGTCGCTGCGCGGTCCCGCGAGGCAGTCGCGCAGCGTCTCGAGGATGGCGTCGGTCGCGTGTCCGTGCAGCTTGCCGAGCAAGTAGACCGCCGTGCGGGTGTCGCCATCGTGGCGGCGCACGAGCGCGCGCAGCGGCCCGACGAGCGCGGGCTCGTGCAGCGAGGCGCAGCGCGCGACCGCATCGAGCGCCGCGCCACGTACGACGGCATCGTCATCGGCGAGTCGCTCGATCACGGCTGTACCGACCGCGCGTGCGCAGGTCGCGAGCACCGAGCGTGCCGCCGCCGCGCGCACGGTCGCGATCGGATCGGCGAGCCGCGCGACGAGCCGAGCGTCGGCGAGCGGGAGCTTCAGCGCGCGCAAGCCGTCGAGCGCGGCGGCGCGGACCTCGCCGTCCGCGTGCTCGGTGTGGAGCGCGAGTGCGGCGGCGATCTTCGCGCGCACGGCGCCGCTCGCGCGTGCGGTGACCTCGAGCACTTCGGCACGCACGATCGGATCGGGGTCCATCGCGATTCGCTCTGCGAGCGCGCTCGCGAACCGCGCGAGCTTCTGCGGCGAGATCGAGCGCACGCCGAGCACGCGCCGCTCGGGACGCGGATCGGCGAGCAGGAATTCGCTGTCGAGCTTCGCGGCGACGGCGAGCTCGCGCGGGAGCACGCGCGGCCGCGGTGCGATCGCGTCGACGAGCGCCGACGGCGACAGCGTCATCGCGACCTCGGGTGCGGGTGCAGCGACACGACGCTGCGTCGCGAGCGGCTCGAACAACGTGCCGCACAGCTCGCGCAGCTGGGCGTACGCGCGCGCCGGATCGTCGGCAAACATCGCGAGCCGCGCGGCGCTCCACGCGACCCGCTTCACGATGCCGGACGGGCGTGCCAGAGGGCGCAGCGGCGCGGGGGTCTCGAGCGCGGCTTCCACCACGCCCCGCACGCGTGTCGGATCACCGACCTCGTCGAGCGCGAAGACAGCCGCGCGCAGGAACAGTTCGCCGCGCATCTAGCGGCGCTGCATATCACGGAGGCCGTGCCAGATCGCACACCAGCGGTGACAGTCGCGCGCTCGCGGCACCAATCACGGTTTGTGGCAACGAGCGGCCAGTGCGTCGTCACGTGTCAGAGTTGGTGGAGAATCGAGGCCTATGACCAGACTCGCCTTGCTCGCCACGATCATCGCAGGCTGTACCACGACCGAATCGAGCGACGTCTTCACGTCCGGCATCTACGCGTCGATCAGCGCGGAGACGAAAGGCGACGGCGTGACGACCGTCGGCGCGACGCTGTTCGTCGGCAACCCGATCGGCCTCAACTTCGTCCAGCTCACGGGCGACGACTCGCTGGTCGCGAAATCGTCGAGTCAGTCGAAGACGATGACCGAGCGCGTGGTGCTGAACACCGTCGTGCACGAGGCGGAGCTGACGGGCGATGCCGAAGGGGCGCAGTTCGAGGTCGTCTTCGATCGCGCTGTCGACGCGGGTGCGCCGAGCTCGATCGCGACGTTGCCCGCGAAGTTCGAGATCGCGACCGCACCGCAGACCGCATCGCGTGCGCAGACGCTCACGCTGAGCTGGTCGCCCGCCGGCAGTACCGACCTCATGAGCTGGTCCGCATCGGGCGACTGCATCGAGGCCGAGAGCGCGCCGATCACCGGCGATCCGGGCACCGTCGCGATCGCCGCCGACACGCTGAAGAAGCGGATGGGCGCGAACATCCCCGATCAGTGCGCCGTCACGTTCACGATCAAGCGCTCGAGGCCCGGCCTGCTCGATCCGCACTACCAAGGCGGTACGGTCTACGGCACGCAGGACCGCACGGTCGTCGTCACTTCGACGCAGTAGGCCGGTGCCTCCGGATGTAGCTCGTCGGATCGAGATAGCCGTTGTGGAACTGCGAGTAGCCCTCGCCGAGCGGTAGCGGCCGGTCGCGCAGCTCGAAGTGCAGGTGCGCGCGATAGCGGCCGTGCGCGTCGCCGAGCGTCCCGATCTGCTGGCCGCGCCGCACCGACATCCCGACGTCGACGCCGATCACGTCGAGGTGTGCGTACAGCGACTCGACGCCGCACGGATGCGCGATGCGAACGACGTTGCCCCAGGCGCCGCCGTGATCGATCGCTTCGGTGACGACGCCCGACGACACGGCGTAGATCGGATCGCCGAGATCCGTATCGTTGCCGCCGTTGCCGTTCCAATCGTTGCCGAGGTGATCGTTCTCGCCGAACCGCTGCGCGTCGTAGTAGCCGACGCCGTCGGGTGCGCCGACGGGAAAGTCGAAGCCATCGCACGCGGGCCGCCCGGGCTCGGCCTTCGTCGGTCGGCTGACGACCACCGCGATGACGACACCCGTCATGGCGAGGGCGATCACACCGATCCGGAGCACGGGGATGCAACGCGCGACCTCGGCGAATTAGTTCATCGAAGTGACGAGCTCGAGCGCGATGGTGCACAGCGCATCGGCGACCTGTGCGGGCGTGCCCGATGCGTCGATGATCGTGCCGCCGAGTGATCGCGTGTGCTCGACGAGGTACGCCGCCCACTTCGACATGTCGTCGGTCGCGAGCTCGGGCTGGCCGCGCTTGGCGAGGCGCGCGGCGCGGGTCTTGTCGTCGACATCGAGCAGTGCGACCCGGTGCTTGACGCGGTTCGCGCTACACGCCGCGATCGCGTACTGCGGATCGAACTGACCTTCGAGGACGACGAGCGGGCGCATGCGAAAGACCTGCCGCGCCGTGTAGACCCAGTGGTACGTCATCATCTTCTGCCAGCCCCGCGGCGCCTCCCAGCAGCGGCTCATCTCGTCCTCGGTCGGAACGCCGAGCGAGTCGAAGGCGATGAGGGGAAGCAGGCGGTGATCGATGTGCTCGCGGATCGCGGCGATCGCGGTCGTCTTGCCCGCGCCCGATGCCCCCGTGATGCACAGCAGGGCGGGGCAGCCGTTGAAGGCGGCGTCGAGACGCAGGTGATCGCGGAGCGATTCGATCATGGGCGAGGACGTAGTATCAGCGCTCGGCGGCCGCGGCGACGAGCGCGAGCACCTTCGCGAGGTCGAACGGTTTGTAGAGGATCTCGACTCGGGTCTCCTCGAGGAAGGTGGCGGCGGCCCCGAACGAGCCACCGGTGATGAACACGAAGCGGCGCGCGAGGGCGGGTTCGTGCGCGAGCAAGTGCTCGTACAGCTCCTTGCCGTTCATCACCGGCATCATCATGTCGCACACGACGACGTCGATGCGATCTGCGGCGATCTGCTCCAACGCCTGACGGCCGTGCTCGGCCAGCGAGACCTCGTGATGACGGCCGAGGATATTCGCGAGGGCGCGGCGAACGAGCGGCTCGTCGTCGACGACGAGGACGCGCAGCCGGCGTGGTGCCGCGGGCTCGACGACCGTGGGTGCCGGCGCCGAGACTGGCTCGCCGCGGTGAACGGGCAGGGTGATCGTCACGACCGCTCCCCCGCGCTCCCCCGCGCTATCGAGCTCGATGCGTCCGCCGAGCTGCTCGACGATGCTGCGGCAGACGGCGAGGCCGAGGCCCGTGCCGACGCCGACCGCCTTCGTGCTGAAGAACGGCTCGAATACGCGATCTCGCAGCTCCGGCGGGACGCCGGGTCCGCTGTCGCGGACCGCGACCGCGATGGTGTTGTCGCGCGAGCGGACGGTGACGCG
>Ga0316603_10002361_pt1 | contig 10345 bp, 6 predicted proteins | sample OWC_soil_day10_n_FD_207649 | JGI IMG/M metagenome (GOLD analysis project Ga0316603, IMG submission 207649) | Wetland soil microbial communities from Old Woman Creek delta, Ohio, United States - OWC_soil_day10_noCT | ecosystem: Environmental > Terrestrial > Soil > Wetlands | place: USA: Ohio...
TACGCAAATGCACAACTTGCCAAAACCCGGGAAATGCTTAAGACGAAATCAATAAAATCTGTCAATAGTGCACATTATAAATTTTTGTTAAAAATATCAGAATAAATAGAAGATATGAAGAGAGTACTACTTGCAATAATTGTAATTATTTTATCTGCTCCTGTTAACATGAGGGGAGAAGAAGGACTGTGGCTGCCGATACTGCTCAAAGAGCAAAAGTTCTCCCAAATGCGTAAACTGGGACTGAAGTTAAGCCCGGAAGAAATTTATAGTGTAAATAGAGCTTGCGTAAAAGATGCAGTTATTGGACTAATGAGTGAGGGAGCAAATCTCAGGAGTTTTGGAACGGCCAGTTTCATATCTGCAAATGGGCTGCTGCTGACAAATTATCATGTTGTATTATCATATCTGGAACAATTTTCAACTAAGGAGAATGACTTTCTGAAATATGGATACTGGGCTGGGAAAGCTCCGGAGGAAACTCTGTGCAGAGGGCTGGAGATGAAACAGCTTATAAGAATGGAAGATGTTACCAATGAAATCCTTAAAGGAACCGATGGACTCACAGAAGCGGAGAGGCTTAATAAGATTGACGAAAATGGAAAGATTATCGCAAAAGAAGCAACCAAAGGAACTAAATATGAGGCAAAAATGCAGGCACTTTTTGGAAATAACCAGTATATTATGAGTATTTATGCTGTATACTCCGACATCAGGATGGTAGCTGCGCCGCCATTTGCTATAGGAAAATTTGGGGGTGACAGTGATAATTACTGCTGGCCGAGACATACAGGGGACTTTGCTGTTCTAAGAGTATACTCGGATAAAGATAACAATCCGGCAAATTACTCTCAGAAAAATATTCCCTATAAACCCGTTCATTACTTCAACATCTCTATAAGCGGTGTTAAAGACGGCGATTTTGTCATGATTCCGGGATTCCCCGGAACAACAAGGGAGTACATTCCATCTTTTTCGCTTGAAAAAATAATATATGGAGAAAATGCAACAAGAGTCTCAATAAGAGGAGAAAAAATAAGTATTCTTAAAAATGCAATAGAGGAGAATCCGGATAGAAAATTCAGATACACAACAAGACTCTCTTCCATTGGAAACAGTTACCTCAGGGCAAAAGGAGAAATTATGGGTGTAACCAGAATGGATCTGGTGAACAAAAAGAGAGAAGAGGAGAAAGCTTTTCAGGAATGGGTAAAAACTACCCCGGAAAGAGAAAAAAAATACGGAAATGTATTGAGTGAAATGGAGAAGCTCTATGTGGATGTTTCGCGTTATAATATGGCAGACCTCTATTTTAACGAAGCCGGGATTAATGGATCTGAAATTGTTCCTTTCATAGGAAAGTTTGAGAAACTTGCCTCGATTTATTCCAGAAAAAACGTGGATGCAAAAGCCGCAGACCTTGAGGCAAAGCGGCTAATTGCTCTTTCCGTTCAGTTTTTTAACAACTGGGACTACGAAGTTGATCGTAAGATGTTCCGTAACCTCATGTTCAGGTATTATGACAAGATGCCTGCGGAATTTCATCCCGAAGCAATGGATTTTTATATCAAAAAGTATGAAGGGGATGTAAACATTCTAACAGAAAAAGTTTTCTCACAGTCAATGTTTACAGACAAGCAAAAACTTACCCAATTTCTGGAAAATCCGGAAAGGGATGTTAATGAAAAAATTAAGAACGATGCACTTTACCAGCTTGCTATTGGTTACTACAGGGTGAATGTAGACAAGATTATGAGGCAGAGGTCTGAGCTTCAGGCAAAACAAATGGAGCTGTTTGACCTTTATCTGGAGGGCGTTATGGAAATGAATTCCGGGAAGGATATTTATCCTGATGCGAACAGTTCATTAAGGATTGGATACGGTAAAGTTGCAGGAGCAGCAGCATCAGACGGAATCTTATATGAAAGCACTACTACTCTCGACGGTGCAAATGAAAAATATCTCAATAACATTGAAGATTCGGAGTTCTATCTTCCAAAAAGGATAAGGGAACTTTATGCAAAAAAAGATTTTGGCAGATATTCGGACAAAAGAGGGAGACTTGTAGTGAATTTCTTAACAGACGCACACACTTCTGGAGGGAGTTCGGGGTCACCTGTTCTCAATGGAAAAGGTGAACTTATAGGGCTCAACTTTGACAGAATATGGCAAGGCGCGGCTTCGGACTACCGTTTCGACAGCCAGATATCCAGGTCAATTGCTGTTGATGTAAGATACATTCTCTTTTTACTGGACAAGTATTCACAAACAGATTATGTGCTTAAGGAACTTGCAATCAAATAAAGATATTGGTTTAGTTAGTGGTATTTAGGTAAAAGGCTTTATTTGATAAAAAACCCTCCGGATATAAGCCGGAGGGTTTTTATTTAATATTTCCCCGAAAAGTTTGAATCAGGACTACTATTTAAGTTCCCATGCAAGAGCACTTGCACCAAGAATTGCAGCATCGGATTCTTTAAGCTGTGAGAAAATGATTTTAATTTTGTTTTTCCACAAATGGAGGAGATTTGCATTCATACTTTCCTCAATGGGTTTTAGTAAAAGGTCGCCTGACCTCGCTAGTCCGCCAAACAAAACAATGGCTTCCGGTGCGCTGAATGCGACAAAATCCGCAAATGATTCCCCAAGCTTTTTCCCGGTATATTCAAAGATTCGTTTTGCCAGGGCATCTCCCTGATAGGCGGCTTCAAACACATCTTTGGATGTTATATTTTCGGGGATGTTGCGCAAAACACTTGATTCGTTTGAACTGTCCAGCCATTCTCTCGCTGTTCGTGCAAGGCCAATTGCTGATGCATAGGTCTCAAGACAACCTGTCCTTCCGCAATTGCACTGGCGCCCGTTATTCCTTACAGCAGTAGTATGCCCCAGTTCACCGGCAAAACCGTCATGGCCGTATACAACTTCGCCATTAATTACAATTCCGCTTCCAACGCCTGTTCCAAGAGTTATCATTATGAAGTTTTTCATGCCGCGTGCTGCGCCGTAAGTCATCTCTCCAACAGCTGCTGCATTCGCATCATTGGTGAGGGCAACAGGAACTCCCATTTTGTCCGACATAAGTTTTGCAAATGGAATAGCAGTATTTCCGCCCCACGTAAGGTTCACTGCATTTTCAATTGTTCCGGTATAAAAATTGCCGTTTGGAGCTCCAATTCCTATGCCCCGGATGTTTACTATACCTCCGACCTCTAAAATCAATTTATTAAGAGCAGCGCATAAATCGTTAACGAACAGTTTGGCATCGGTATGCGTGTCTGTGCGGATTGAAGACTGTATCAATACAGTTCCGCGCGCATCTACAATACCAATCTTACTTGTCTGTCCACCTATGTCTATACCGACAACATATGTTTTATCCATATTATATTTAGTTGCTTTTATGTTAAAAACTATTCAGTTTTGATATCAAGATTTACATTCTTAGACCCGTATAATGCATAGAACAGCATGTATGCGATTCCTGCAAATACAATCCAGTAGCTTGTAATGTAACCTGCCATATCGGCAATCCATCCCTGAAAAGCAGGAAGTATACCGCCGCCGCAAACCATCATCATAAACAAGCCCGAAGCTGCTGCAGTATATTTGCCCAGCCCGGATGTTGCAAGGCTGAATATGCTGCCCCACATAACAGAGGTGCAAAGGCCACATAAAATAAGGAACATAATATTAAGAGGAACCTGAGCAAATCCGAATGAAATATCAGACTTGAAAACAGGCATATTTATCATTGAATCTGTTGGAATTAACATTGCCAGAAGGACAAATACGAGTCCAAGTGAAGTTACAGATATAAGCATAGATTTTCCGGAAATCCTGGCACCAAATATACCTCCTGTGAAACGCCCGATTAGCATCAGAAACCAATAAGTTCCAACTACCGTTCCCGCAATGGTGGGGTCTATTCCAAGGCCGCCGTCAATCAGGGAAGTGGTCATAAAGAGGTTTGCAATATTTGGAATTCCTACTTCAACACCCACATAAATAAAAATGGCAATCATACCCAGCACAAAATGGCGGAACGACAGTGCACTGTGCTTGTCTTTAACTTTTTCTTTTTGTTTGGTAATGTGGGGCTCAGGAATGGTAACAAAGTATAGAACGAGAAATGTAAGTACAAATATTCCCATCACCAGAAACAACGCAGGGTTTGCCTTTGCAATTGTTCTTGTAGCCTCATTTGCCCCCATCAGATAACCGACAAGAACGGGAGCTATTGTTGCTCCGATAGAGTTAATAGTTCCTCCAAACTGCAAAAGCTGATTTCCCTTCTTCTCGTTTGAGCCAAGCCCGTTAAGAAGTGGATTAACAACTGCATTCAGCATACACATTGCGAGTCCTGAAACAAAAGCTCCCAAAAGATATACTCCAAAACTGGCTACCTGTCCGGACAAAAGAGTAATGGCTACTCCTGAGAAACCTACAATAATTGCGGATAAAGCTGTCTTTTTATATCCGATTTTCTGCAGAAGCATTCCGGCAGGGATGCCCATAAATGCGTAAGCTATAAAGTTTGCCAGATTACCCAGCTGAGAAAGAAGATTGCTTGCGCCAAACTGGTTTTTTACAATAACCCCCATAGGGTTTTGAAGACCGGTTACAAAGGCAATCATAAAAAAGAGAGCAAACATCATTGCAATTGGCAATGCATAGTTTTTTTTCTGAGTGTTCATCAAGTAATATTTTAAGTTTAAGGATTTTTGCAAATAATCTCAACACTGTAAGGAGCCGTAAATTATTGTATGATTTTTCGCCCCCTTGCTCCTAAGGCCAAAGATAATAAATTGAAAGATATCTTGGGCAGGAGCAGCCATTAAAAAAAATAATTTCGGCCGGATGTGCCTGTAATGACTATCTTTTGCATAATGATGAATTATTTTATTATTTTTGTGAAAAGGCAGGCCATTAAGCAATATTAACCGAATATGCTATATGGCCCTCTTTTTCGAAATAGCCTTAAACCTAAACCGGCATTACAATTTTAAAAGGTGTAAACTATGGTAAAACGCATCTTTGTGTTTATTCTTTTGTCTTTTTCATATAGTTGTGTCTATTCTCAGAACAGCACAGACTATGACAAGTTCGTTGCAGAAGCGGGGGATTATCTTAATCTGTACAGAGGAACGTCTCCTTTGCCTTATAAAACGCTTCATATTGGAACATATTATGCTTTTTCAGAAGAATTTGAAAAGGGTGATCTGTACTACAACGGGAAAGTATATCATGGTGTTGAAATGAACCTCAACAGTCATTTGGATGAACTTTATGTCAAAGTACCGGATTCAGGGAGAGCAGTAATGCTCAATAAGGAATTCATTAATAAATTCTCACTGGGAAAAAGAAACTTTCTCCTGATGGGTAAAAGATATGAAAAAGGGGCTCCTCAACCGGGATTTTATGAAATTTTGTACGACGGACAGGCACAATTGTATAAAAAAATACGTAAAGTTATTTCCGAAAAAATCGGGAGCTCGGTAAATCCTGTCACAAGGAGCAAGATTGAAAGAAGATTTGAGCTTGTCGAAACCTATTATCTGTTTAAATCTGGAGAGTGGCATAAAATCCCGCGCAGGAATTCACTTCTCATGCAATACCGGGAAAAGAGGCTTGAAATCAGGCGGTTTATAAGAAATAACGGTCTCAATTCCATCTCAGATATTGACATCATTTACGCTTCAATAATGAAATTTGCAGAATCACCAACAAATGCTGCCCATGAATAAATTAGCGACAATAGCCGTACTTTTCGTTCTTGCCATCACAAGTATTCAGGCGCATGCACAATCACCGGCAAGAATCAAGCAAGTAAATATTAATGCCGACTCTCTGTCTAAAGTAGTATTTAAATACACCGGCAAAGATTTGTTTTTTAAAGCGTCAGATAAAGGTGACTCTCTAAAGGTTACTATTGAATGTAACGGCAATGATTTAATTAAGGAGCTTACCGGTATACTCAAACGTCAGAACTATTCCATATCTCTTATAAACAACTCCTATATTGTATTAAAAGGAACAGGCATCTCTGCCGGCCTCCCGGAGGATTATTTTGCTGCTGAAACAGGGGTCAAAGGAGAATCTGAGTTTATTAAAGCAGTTACATTTGAGGATAATACAGCAAAGTCCGAAAACAAAATTTACAAAATAGGCGACCCAAATTCTCCTTCAAAGGGAAGTAAAGTTTTACTTTCGGGGTACGTGAGAAACTACGACAGCGGAGAACCTGTTGCAGGAGTATCTGTTATGCTTGAAAATCCACAGACGGTTGCGACTACCGATGCATTCGGGTTTTACCGTATTACAGTGCCTAAAGGGGAGCGGGTAATTGAAGTAAAAGGATACGGGTTAAATGATTCCCGCCTGATGATGGAAGTATACGGCGATGGTGAAATGGACATTGTAATGAAAGAGAAGGTTTATGCCCTTAAAGGTATTGTTCTCACAGCCGAGAGTAATCAAAAAACCAGAAATACTCAGATAGGAATTGAAAAAGTGCGCATAGACCGCATCAAACATATACCTTCTGCTTTTGGGGAGGCAGATGTGCTTAAAGTTGTGCTGACTCTTCCCGGAGTAAAATCAGTCGGAGAATCTTCCGGAGGATTTAATGTGAGGGGAGGAGCTTCGGACCAGAACCTAATACTTTTTAATGAAGGGACTATTTATAATCCTACCCATCTCTTTGGATTATTTTCGGCATTCAATCCTGATGTCGTGAGCGATATTGAGTTGTACAAAAGCACTATCCCTGCAAAGTTTGGAGGAAGGATATCTTCTGTTCTCGAAATAAACAGCAGAAACGGTAACAGCAATAAAATAACCGGCTCGGCAGGACTTGGCCTGCTTACCGGAAAGTTTCACATCGAAGGGCCAATTGTTAAGGGAAAGACAAACTTTATTGCCGGAATCAGAACAACATATTCAAACTGGCTGCTCGGGCTTTTGCCATCCAACAGCGGTTACCGCGACGGAAAGGCATCGTTTCACGACCTGACTCTGGGCCTTAGTCATAAAATTGACGAACACAACTCGCTTTATGCATACGGATACTATTCAGGAGACAATTTCAGCTTTAGCTCAGATACGACATACGGTTATAAAAATTTCAATGCCTCATTAAAGTGGCGCAGGATTATCGATGACAGGCGCAGTATGGTAATGAGCGCAGGTTACGACCAATATGGCTATAACACACAGGAGAAGGGAAATCCAGTTAGCGCCTATGAGATGAGTTTCCGTATAAATCAGCTCTTTTACAAAACTAATTTTAACTGGCTTGTAGGAGAAAAGCACTCATTAAACTTCGGAGTGAATGCGCTTTATCTGGATCTGAATCCTGGCACAATGAATCCTTTAGGAGGAGAATCAATTGTTGAACCTAAGAAAATTGAAAATGAAAAAGGAGTAGAGATGTCTTTATATGCATCAGATACATGGAGCTTATCCGACAATCTTTCTCTGGATCTCGGTCTCAGATACACAATCTATTCCGCATTGCAGGACGGCAACTTTAAACCATATCACGGACCCGAATTCAGGTTTTCTGCGCGTTATGCATTCAGTGACGATTTGTCAATCAAAGGCGGGATAAACAGCATGCGCCAGAATATCCACATGCTTTCCAATACAACTACAATTTCTCCGACCGATATATGGAAGTTAAGTGATAAGGATATATGTCCCCAAACAGGATGGCAGGCCGCATTGGGCCTTTATAAAAATGCCCTGGGAAGGAAAGTTGAACTTTCGCTCGAGGGATATTATAAAGGAATGAACAACTATCTCGATTACAAAAGCGGAGCGATTCTCAATATGAATGAAAACATTGCAGCTGATGTGCTTAAAACGCAGGGGCGGGCATATGGGGTAGAGTTCATGGCAAAAAAACCACTTGGCAAGCTCAACGGTTGGGTTGCATATACATATTCAAGGACTATGCTCAGGGAGAGCGGAAATAAAGAAGTATACAGCATCAACGAAGGAAACTGGTATTCTGCTTCCTATGACAAACCGCATGATCTCAAGGTTATTGCCAACTATAAATTTACACAGAGATTCAGCATCTCAGTAAACGTCGACTATGCTACCGGTCGCCCGGTTACTATTCCTGTAAATAAATATCACTACGGGGGAGGCTTCCGTCTTTACTATTCACAAAGAAACGAATACAGAATCCCGGACTACTTCCGTATGGACTTTGCAATAAATATTGAACCGAGCCATAATCTTACTCTCTGGACTCACAGTACAATTACCATTGGAGTATATAATATTACAGGCAGGCAAAATGCATTTTCTGTATATTATACAACAAATCAGGGGAATAAAATTCAAGGCTACCAGCTTTCAATATTTGGAGCACCTATTCCTTACATAAACTACAATATTAAATTCTGACATATAACATGAAGGCAAAATCATTAAATATATTTTTTGTTTCAATCGCCCTGCTTATTGCCGGTTGTATAAAGCCTTTTACTCCTTCCGGTCTGGATTCTATGGAAAGTCTTATTGTTATTGAAGGCGACATTATGCAGAATGATACAACAAGAATAACAATAAGCCGTTCTCTGGGGGTGAATGAAGAGGGTGGAGTTGATTACATCAGTACTTCAACGGTTTGGGTAGAGAGTGAAAAGGGCACAAAATATAATGCTGTTTCCGCAGTAAGGCGGAACAAGCCCATATTTCTGATTAACACAATTGGTATCGATCCGGCGTTAAAATATAAGCTATGCATTAAAATCCAGAGCAAATTATATGAGTCAGAACTTATCCCTGTACTTGTTTCTCCGCCTATTGATTCCATCGGCTACACTAAAGATACAGAAAAAATGAGTGCCACTTTCTATGTGAATACCCATGACCCTGATAACAAAACAACTTATTACAGGTGGTTTTTCAATGAAAACTGGGAAATTCAGTCTCAATTCCAATCTCTTTTTGAATATCAGCCGGCAACAAAAACAGTGATTTCAATTCCATTTGAAAAAAACCGCTATTACTGCTGGTCTTCAGGTACTTCTTCTTCTGTTTTGATTGCCAGCACTTCCGGCCTTTCTGCGGATATTGTATATCAAAAGCCTCTGGTTTCAATGGGCTCATCTGACCGAAGAATAAGTGCTCTTTACTCAATGGAACTGTTTCAGATGGCTATCTCGGAAGAGGCATACAAATACTGGGATAACATTCAAAAAAATTCGGATCAGGTTGGAGGGATTTTCAGCCCGCAGCCAAGTGAAATAAAGGGAAATATCAAATGTATAAGTAATCCGTCTGAAAAGGTTATTGGATATATTAGTGCAGCAAAAGCGGCAAAAAAGAGAATTTTTGTAAACGGGAAAGAGATAGGTATATACCAGTATCCTACAAATTGCGAAGTCGTTTTTATTAATAAGGACAATCCTCTTCCAATAGCTTCCATGTGGGATAAAGGACTGGATGTAACCAGCTATACCGGAGATCCTCCATTTGGAGACAGCTATTGGGTATCAAAGCGTTGCGTAGATTGCCGCACTTATGGGACAAAATCCAAACCATCATTCTGGCCTAATGATCATATATAAAAGAATAGCTATGAGAAGAAAATTATTATCCGGAATAATTCTTACATTTCTTATTACGACAATGCTGGCGCAGGGTGTACGTACTGTTCCGGGCAGAGTTGTTGAGAGGGTGCACATTGCAACAGACAGGGATGCCTATGTTGCCGGTGAACCCGTCTGGATATCGCTCTATTGTTTTGATATTTCAAAGGGGCAGGGAAAACTGTCAACATTTAGCAGTGTTGCGTATATTGAACTTCAAAATGTCCAGGGGACAGTAATAACTGATAAAATTGCTGTCAATAACGGCAGGGGAGCCGGCAGGATAGAACTCCCGCCTGTACTTGCTACCGGAAACTACAGAATTATAGCCTACACAGGACAAATGCTAAACGAAGTAAGTCCCGCTTTCTCGCAAAAACTAATTTCGGTATATAACACTTTAACATCGGAAAGAGTACCGGGCAATGTGGTGGTTGGTAAAAAAGATTCCACATTAAGAGGGGAATTTGAGAAAAAAACCTCTTTTGACGGTGTGGCTAAAGGTTTGGATGTGAGGATTTATGGAAACAATACTGTTATCCCTTCAAAATCAAAAATTCCGATATTAATTACTAATAATGGATCATCTGACATTGATGTACATATATCGATAGTCAGAAATGATTCACTGCCGGCACCTGCCGGAACAGGTCTTTTGGCATTTCTTAAAGGCCTTGATTATAATCCCGGAAGTTTCAGTTTTGCCAATGGACCTACAGCTGATTATGAGGGAGAGG
>Ga0316603_10002364_pt1 | contig 10338 bp, 9 predicted proteins | sample OWC_soil_day10_n_FD_207649 | JGI IMG/M metagenome (GOLD analysis project Ga0316603, IMG submission 207649) | Wetland soil microbial communities from Old Woman Creek delta, Ohio, United States - OWC_soil_day10_noCT | ecosystem: Environmental > Terrestrial > Soil > Wetlands | place: USA: Ohio...
CAGCGCGCGCACGAATGCGCCGAGCTGTGCACGCTCGGTGGCGGTCAGCGTGAGCTTCTTGACTGGCGGATCGATGATGGTCGGGTCGGCGCCCTGACCCGTGCCACCGGCGAGGTGCCAGTCGATCGCCACGTCGAGCGTCTCGGCGCTCGCGTCGTGAAAGAACCCCTCGCGCGTCGCGGCATCGCGCAGGCTCGGCGTCTTGAACGCACCTTGACGTGCCGGATCCAGCCGGCCGCGGCCTTCGTCCGGCGACGCGATGAGGCCGATCCGGTGATAGCGAAGATCGGTGTAGAGCGGCGGCGTGTGACACACCGAGCACTGGGCCTTGGTCTGGAACAGCTGGTACCCGGCCTTCACATCCGCGGGTGCGTCGGCCGATCGCTCGAGGCGATCCCACGGTGCGTCTCCTGCATAGCGGGTGAGGACGTAGGCCCCGAGCGCGGCCGTCGCGGCCTCGGCAGACAGTGCACCGCCCATCCGGGCGAACTGCGCGCGATAGCCTGGCAGCTCGCCGATCCGCCCGACCGCCGCCGCGAGCTCGTCACCGAGCTGGCCGCGCGCGTGCGACGCGAGCTGGTCCGCGATGCCCTGGTAGCGGCCATCCCAGCCGAACTCCGTGTGCCACGCGAGGTTCACCAGCGCCGGCGCGCGCCGCAGGTTCGGCTTGCCAGCTGCGGTGTCCGCGCGCTTGCCGCCCGCGAAGCCATGCGCGGGATCGTGGCAGCTCGCGCATGCCAGCTTGTTGTTGATCGAAAGTCGGGTGTCCCAGAACAGTAGCTCGCCGAGCGCGACCGCCTCGGGCGTGACGGTCGCCGGCAGCTCGATCGCGGGGAGGCCTGCGGGGACGGCGGGCAAGGGCGGCGCGGGTTGCAGCACCGTCGGGGCGGCATCGTCGGCGGCCAGGTGGCGTCCTGCGTCCTCCTTGGCGGCCGGCTCGGCGGGCTTGGTCTTGCTGCCGCAGGCAGCAAGCAGCAGCGCGGTGGCGAAAACAGCGGCTCGATTCACGACGCAGCGAGCCTACCCCACGCGGGAACGGCGTCGAGCACGCGCAGCACGTTCCCTCCGAGGATCTTCTCGAGCACGCGCGGTGGCACGCCACGCCGCGACAGCGCGACCGTGAGGTTCGGCATCGCGGCCACATCCTCGAGCCCCTCGGGGGGGACCACGAAGCCGTCGAAGTCCGAGCCGAGCGCAGGCACGTCGTCGCCCGCGATGTCGATCACATGCAGCAAGTGATCGACGACGGCATCGATCGATGCCGAGCCGAGGAACTTGCGCGCGAAGATGATGCCGCAGCAGCCGCCCTTGTCGGCGAGCGCGCGCAGCTGAGCGTCATCGATGTTGCGCCAGTGCTCGTGCACGCCGCTGACACCGGTGTGCGACACCATCGGCGGCACAGTCGCGAGCTCGAGCGCGTCGAAGAAGCCCTTGCGGTTGATGTGCGCGAGATCGACGATCACGCCGGTGCGCTCGCACTCGCGGATGACGTCGCGGCCAAACGCGGTGAGTCCGACCGTGGCGTCGGAGCCGCGGCCCTTCGCGGGGCGGCCGATCGCGTTCGCCGAGAAGTGCAGCAGGCCGAGGTAACGCACGCCGCGGCGCGAAAATGCCTCGATGGTCTCGAGGTCATCCTCGAGAGCCTGCCCGCCTTCGATGCCGCCGAGCGCCGCGATCTGGCCAGCCGCTTTGGCCGCGCGGACGTCGGCACCGGTTCGCGTCCAGCGTAGCTCGGTGGGGTGCTTCGCCATGGCGACATCGAGCGCGTCGAGTTGCCTCGTCACCGACTTCGTGCAGCCGCGCTGGGGATACGGGGTCGTCCAGAAGCTGAAGAACTGGCCGGCGACGCCGCCGTCGCGCAGCCGCGGCAGATCGACGTGACCGACCACGTTGACCCGCGTCGGCATCTGGCGCTCGTGGCGCGCCGCGAGATCGTAGCCGAGCTTGTCCATCAGCTTCGCGGTGTCGGCGTGCAGATCGAGGACGTGGACCTCGGCGTGGAGTGCGCGTGCCTCGTCGAGCGTCAGGCTCATGGGGGCAGCTTAATCGGAACCGCGGGATCTGGCGATGGCAGCACGTACCCATCACATTGCCGTTGCACCGCGATCACAGCTCGGGCACGGTCGGCCGCGTGCCGGTCGTCAGCCTCGAGCAGGACGCGAAGTATCGCCGCGACGGCGATCGGTTCGTCGAGGTGTGCCGGGCGTGCGACCTTGAGCGAGCGGGCGACCACTGCCGGTGCGGCGCCACGTTCGAGAAGGCGAAGCGCAGCTTCTTCGCGCTGTCCTGGGATCCGACCACGCTGCGCCCGGAGCTGCCGCCGGTCTGCCCGCACTGCGAGGGACCGGCGGATCGGCTGCGCAGCATCACCATGAGGCTACCGACGGAACGCCGGCGGTTCGTGCGGATGACGATCGAGCTCCCTAGCTGTCCGAGGATGCTGCCGCCGTTCGCGGCATACCTGCTGCTCCTCACGTCGGTGTTCTTCGCGGCGGTCTTCGGGCTGGCGTCCGCGAGCGGCAATGGGATTGCTGCCTACGTGCCGCTGGCGCTGGCGCTGGCAGGCGCTTCGGCATCGTGGCGCGCCTACGGCTGGTTGCGGTTCGCAAGCTTTGACCATCGATCGATCCGGCTACGAGTGCGGCGGCCGGGCTACGCGCGCTTGCTGGCCGAACGCAACGGCGGTCGCGTCCTCTGATCAGATCTTCGGCTTCCAGCGATCGCGTGCCACTTCGAGCACCGCGAGCGCGGCATCGACGCGGTTGAACGGCGGCATCACGTAGGCGCCGGCGACCCGGTGCTTGACGGCGAGGAGGGCCTCCTGCGCGATCCGGATGCCCTCGGCGCGTGCGGCGGGGCCCGCGCCGACCTTCGCCATCCGCTCGCGGTACTCGGGCGGGATGGCCATCCCGGGTACCTCGTTGTGGAGGAACTCGGCATTGCGATGCGACGCGAGCGGCAGGATGCCGACCATCACCGGGAGCCCGAGCGGTGCGGAGTCGTCGAGAAAGCGCTCGAGCGTGCGAGGGTCGTAGACCGGCTGGGTCATCACGAGCTCGGCCCCGGCGAGCTTCTTGTCCTCGAGCCGGCGCAGCTCGCGGTCGCGATCGTGCGCGGCAGGCTCGGCACCGGTGGCGAGCACGAAGGACGTCGGCTCGCATTCCTTCCCGGCCGGATCGACGCCGGCGTTGAGCCCTGACGCGATCCGGATCAGGCCGACGGAGTCGACGTCGTAGACCGGCGTCGAGAACGGGTAGTCGCCCATCTTCGGCGGGTCGCCGGTGATGATCACGAGATTGCGGAGCCCGAGGCCTTGGGCGCCGAGCAGGTGAGCGATCAGGCCGAGGAAGCTGCGATCGCGCGAGCAGACGTGGAGGATCGGCTCGACCGAGGTCTCGTTCGCGAGCCGCGCGCACACCGCGATGTTCGCCATCCTTGCCGAGGCACGCGGGCCGTCGGCGATGTTGACGATGTCGACGCCGCCCTTGAGCAGCTCGGCGACCTGGGCGTGGGTCTTCGTCAGATCACTGCCGGGTGGCGCGGTGATCTCGACCGAGACGACAAAGTCGCCGCTGACCAGGCGCGCGCCGAGCCGGCTGCGCTCGCCGAGCGGGATCTTGGCGGGCAAGGCGGGCGTGGTCGTGATCGAGACGCTCGGCGCGGACTTCGTGGTGATCCGCTCGTCGAGCTTCTCGCCACGCAGCATCCGGACGGCTCCGAGCATCGCGCGCGTGTGCTCCGGGGTCGTGCCGCAGCAGCCACCGACGAGGCGGACGCCGCCCTTCAGCATCCGCCGCGCGAACACACCGAAGTGCTCGGGGTTCGCGACATAGAGCGTGCGCCCTTCGACCGAGGCGGGCAGCCCGGCGTTGGGCTGCGCGATCACCGGTTTGCCTCGACCGATCATGCCGACCGCGACCTGGTAGAGCTCGGCGGGGCCGATCCCGCAGTTGCCCCCGACCACGTCGGCCCCGGCCGCGATCATGCGGTCGGCGATCTCGGCGGGGCCGAGGCCGCCGTCCCCCTTGGCCTGGGCGTCGAACACCATCATCGCGATCACCGGGACCCGCGGACCTCGCTCCTTGGCAACGGCGATCGCGGTCTCCATCTCGAGGATCGAGGAGAACGTCTCGAGAATGATCGCGTCGACGCCCGCGAGCACGAGCGTGTCGATCTGCTCGGCGAGCGCGAACCGCGCGAGCTTGCGTTCGCTCGCGCTCGCGATCCCGAACTTCACGCCGGTCGGGCCCACGGCACCACCGACGTACGCGCGCCCTCCCGCCGCCGAGCGAGCGAGCTCGACGCCGGCCCGGTTGATCGCGGCCGCCTGGTCGACCAGCCCGTGACGGGCGAGCGCCATCCGGTTGGCGCCGAACGTGTTGGTCTCGATCAGGTCTGCGCCGGCCTGGACGTAGTCGCGGTGGACCGTGCGGATCAGCTCGGGCTGCGACAGGTTGAGCTCGTCGTAGCTTCGGGTGTGCAACACGCCGCGCTCGTAGAGCAACGAGCCCATCGCGCCGTCGACGAGCAACGGACCCGAGGTGAGCGCCATGGCGAACGGAGGCAGCGCCTCTGCGGCGGGTTGATCGCGGTGGGTCGTCATTGTGCCGACCGCTGGTCGCGAAACTCGCGACCGACCAAGCCGAGGGTGCCGAGTTGGCGTCGCACGCCTCGCATCGCGTCGCCTCGACCGACCTGCGCGAGGTGCCCGCCATCGAACCACGACACCTCGACGCCCCAGTGGTGGGCGAGCGCCTCGGCCTGGTCAGGCGGCGTGATCCGGTCGCCGCGTCCGCCGATCACGGCGAGTCGCTGGCTCGGCAGCCGGACGGGTCGGGTCAGCGGCGCGTGGACCGCGAACACGTCCGCGAGCAGGTCCTCGGTGATGCCGGCCTTCGCCGCGGCGCGGCGGACCGGGCTCGTCTCGCCGTGGCTCCACATCAGGCGCGCCATCGAGACCGCCGGGATCATCGCGACGGCGAAGTCGATCCCGCCGGTGTCGTGCTCGGCGACGCCCGCGACGCTCGCCCACAACGCCGTGGTGTAGCCGCCGAGGCTCATGCCCATCGCCCCGACGGCCGAGGCGTTGCGGGACCGGAGGAACCGGGACAGCGCGCGCAGATCGTGGATTGCCTGGCCGAACCCCTCGTTCGTGCGCAGCGGGTTCGGGCTCGGGAACAGCGCTCCCGAGCGCGGGCCGAGCTGCCGCGTCGCCGGGGCGCGCTCGCCGTGGAACGGCAGGGTGAACGCGACCACGTCGTAGCCGTGACGAAGCCAGTACGGCACGAGGAACGTGCGCGCGGTGACCCAGTAGTTGCCACCGCCCCAGCCGTGCAGCAGCACGATCGTCGGACGCCCGGAGGAGCCATCGCGCACCGGCGACGTCCACCACCGCGCATACGCCGTGTGGTTCTCGGGGACCCGATCGTGGAGCTCGCGGGCGCGCGACAAGAAGGGCTCGTAATCCGACGCGTACGCCAGGTCGATGATCTGCGTCCCGAGTGGGCCATCGCCGACCGGCGTGAACCGGACGTCCGGGACCGCGGGGATCGGGAAGAACGCGCTCGGGGCCCCCAGCGTGTCGGCGCTGTACGCCGCGGCCAGCTCGATCATCCGGCTGCGGGCGTCCCCGGAATTGATGTGCGGCGTGCGCGGGGCCATCCGGCGCTCCATCAAGCGAACGACACCTCGGTCGATCGCGGCACTCGCTCGGGTCAACACTCCACGCACCCAGCGACCGTACCACCCGACAGCGGAAGGCGGAAATACCGGCAGTTGAATGCGAATCGCGCTATCACGTCAGGATGTCGATGCGGTCTGCCGCACCCCTCGTAGTCGTCGCTCTGGTGGCGATGACGCCCCCCGCGCTCGCCGACACGTTCGGCGGGTTCTCGGGGGTGGATCGTCCCTACCTGGTCAACCAGGATCGGATCTGCACCCCTCTCAAGGTGACCGGCGGCTCCGCGACCGGGGCTCCCGCCTGCGAGAAGGCTGGGGCCGACGTGGTTGCGAAGCTCTCGATCAAGGACCCGATCAGCCAGCGCGGGGCGAAGGCCGCGTTCGCCGCGACCGCCACCGGGCGAACCCTGACCGTCACCCGCAAGACGGGAGACAAGCTCCTGACGTGGGAGGCACCAGACTCGATCGTCAAGGTCATCGACGTCTACGCCAGCCAGTACGAGGATCGGATCGCGGTGGCGATCGCGGTGCGCCGGATGGGCAAGGAGACCACCGCCGTCGTCGCGTTCGATCTCGGCCAAGGCCAGACGGGGATCCACAAGGATCCGACGCCGGCCACGCAGCCTGGGCCGCCGGTCACTCAGCCTGGGCCGCCGGTACCGGTCGAGGCTCCGAAGGTCGCCAAGGCAGTGGCCGATGCCCGCAAGGCGCCCAAGACCAAGGTGATCGCTGCATGGAAGTCGGTGCTCGTCATCGATGCGACCCACACCGAGGCCATGTATCGGATCGCGGCCGCGCACGCGATCGGCAAGCAGGCCGCGGACGCGATCGGGCAGCTCGCGACGCTCTCGGCGTCCAGCAGGCCCGATGCGATCGAGTGGTTGATCGAGGCTCGGTTCGACCCCTCGTTTGCGGCGCTGCGCGCGGACCCGAAGTTTCGCGCCGCGGTCGGGCTCGATCGCAAGCCGACCACCGCGTACGAGCGCCTCATGGGGTTTGGGGGGCAGTGGGAGCAGACCGGCACGAGCTGCGACAAGCCCGAGGTTCGGCTCAACATCGCGCGCGACCGCACGTTCAAGCTGCGGGTCAAGACCACGTGCTCCGGGCAGGTCTTCGACACTCCGTTCAAGGGCGCGTGGCGGGTCGATGCGTCCGGGATCATCCTGATGCTGCCCAACAAGGGCAAGGTCACCGACGCAGACGAGGCGCCCTGCGTGTTCGAGCCGAGCGGAGACGAGGACGCCCTGCGCTGCCAGCTGGATAAAGACCTGGAATTCGTGGTGCTTCCCACTCGTCGGTAAGCGGGCTTACCAATGTCCGCGAGGCCGGACTTATGAACGCCGGGATAACCCCGGCGACTAACTCGCCAGCGCATTCGTTATGCTCCAGCGAGTGAAGAGGGATAGCGGCACGGTCGCCGCGCTCGATCCGGCCGACGAGGTCGAGCTCATCGAGCGCTGCCGCGCCGACGATCGCCGCGCCCATGACGAGTTCTATCACCGGTTCCGCCGCCAGGTCGCGGGCAACCTGTTCCGCGTGCTCGGCGACCGGACCGACATCGATGATCTCGTGCAGGAGGTCTTCGTGATCGCGTTTCGCGGGCTACAGCGGTTCCGCGGCGACGCCCGGCTCTCGACGTGGATCTACCGGATCTGCGTCAATGTCGCACTCGGTCGGATCCGGACCCGCAAGCGCCGGCCGAACGCGATCGGCGTGGCCGATCTCGACAGCGCATCGATCGACCCGAGCCTCGAGGAGCGACCCGAGACGCCCGATCGCAGCCTCGAGCGTCGCCAGGATCAGGAGAGGGTCTACCGCGCCCTCGATACGCTCGCGCCGAAGAAGCGCATCGTGCTTTACCTGCATGAGATCGAGGGGCTGGACCTCAAGGAGATTGCCTACCTCGTCGACTCCAACCCGGTCACCGTGCGCACCCGGCTGTTCTATGCGCGGCGCGAGTTCTATCGGGTGATCGCGGGCGACGACGCGCAACAGGCGGTAGCCGAGGAGGACGCCTCGTGAGCGCGCATGTGGCTCCGCATCGCTGGGCCGACGCGTACGCCGGCCGGCTCGACGAGTCCGAGCGCACCGAGATGGAAGGCCACGCCGCGACCTGCCGGACTTGCGCCCAGGCCCGCGAGCGGGTCATGCGTGCGAGCGATACGTTCCTTGCGATCCGCAACCTCGCTGCTCCGGAGGTCCCGTGGGACTCGGTGCGCGCGCGCGTGCACTGGTCGGTCTCGACCGAACGGCGCGCGAAGGTGCGGCCGCGACCGTCGTTGGGTTGGCTCGCGTTCGGGGTCACGGCAGCGGCGGCCATTGTCACGACCGTGGTGGCGGACCCGCCAATCACGCAGACGGCGCGCGCGCCGGCCTCTGCGTCTGCGCCGACGTCGATCGTCCCGGCGGCGGCGCCCGCCGCGCTCGCGGGGCTCGTCAACCGCGTCACAGGTGAGGTGATGCTCGACGGCATCCGGCAGACCGATCTGTTCACGCATCGGCTCGCCGCGGGCACGGAGATCGCGACGGGGGATGGCCAGCTCGATGTCCAGTTCGGCGACGCCAGCGCGTTCGGCCTCGGCCCGCGTTCGTCGCTCGAGCTTCGCCGGTTCGATGCCGAGGCGGTCGAGCTCGTCGTCCGCGGGACGATCGACGTCAAGGTCGCGCCGCGCACGACGGGGCAGAGATTTCTCGTCATCGCTGGTGACCGCACCATCGAGGTCCGTGGCACGCAGTTCCGCGTCCGCCACGAGGGCAACACGACCAGCGTCGCGTGTCGGCACGGCCTGGTCGCGGTGCGCGATCAACACGGCCAGCTCGAAGTCGGTGCGGCGCGCCACGTCGACATCGCGGCTGATCGTCAGGTCGCCGAGACCCACGTCGTTCCACTCTCGATCGACGAGGTCTCGGTGCTGGTCGCCGCGACGCCGATCACGCTTCCGGTGTGGGACGTCGACGCGCTTGTCCAAGGCTCGGCTCCGCTCGAGATCGCCACGTCTGGCCACCGCGAGATCCGGGTCGACGGCGTGGAGCTCGGAGCTGCGCCGATGCGCGTGCGGGTGATGCCGGGCCGGCATACGGTCGAGGCCGCCGACAGCGCCGGCCGCTACCGTCGAGCTGGATGGATCGACGTCGGGGCGCAGAACCCGGGCTCCCAGCCGGCGCGGCTCACCGTACTGCCCGAGCCGCCGCCGACCCGCGGGATCGACGAGCGCCGCCGTCAGCTACGCGGCGGCATCGACAAGGCACGGCTGGGCAACTGCGTGCGCTCGATCGCCAAGGCCGGCCTCGCTGGCACGTACGTCCAGATCGAGATCTCGGTCGACGAGAGCGGGGCGGTGGGATTCCTGAATGTGATCGATACCGACCTCGGCTCCACCACCGCTGGCTGCGTGCGCGATGTCCTCGCTGACTTCCGGTTCGGCACCGGCGCGGCCGCGACGTTTCGCGAGCGCGTCGAGCTCTAGCCGCCGCTCTCGACCGTCTGTCGGCCGGCTGTCGATGACAGCGGAGCACGCACTCCCGTCACGTTGGGCGCCACCGCGACGAAGGACGGGCCTGCCAGCGGCCTCGGAGGGCCTGCGGGGTCAGCATGGCGGTTGCTCCAGCTCGTGCCATGAAGCCCCTGAACAAGCTGGTCGTTCTCGGTTCCGTGGTGGCCGGCGCGGTGGCCGGCGCGATGTACCTCCAGCGCAGGCATCGCGCGGCCGCCGACGCGAACCAGGATCAGGATCTCGACGAGCTTCGGCCGGACGTCGAGGACATCAACGAAGTCGAGGACGTGTTGATCGTCTCGATGACCTCGAGCATCGACACCGACGCAGACTTCTGAATCAGAATCGGACGCCGACCGTGATGCGCGCCGAGCGGAACTCACCCGCGCTCAGATGCGACGGCACGAACAACTTCACGTCGCCTTCGACCTGCAGGGGCTGATCGACATTGTCGAGCGAACGCCCACCCATCCGGAGGTCGGCGCCGATCGTCAGTCCGCCGTCGACGCGATACTCGAGGCCGAATCCGCCCTCGATGTGATGGCCACTCGTCGAGGAGAACCCGGACGACTCGTCATCGATGCCGATGCCGGCGACGAGCGTCGGCATCCAGTGCCCGCGGCGCGCAAGGTCGACGACGAGCAACGCCGTGGCCGTCCGGATATCGACGCTGCTGCCGTCGTCGGTCTGGTAGCGCGACAGCTCGAGCTGGCCCGACAGCCGGGACGACAACCCGAGCCGGCCAAACAGCCCGAGCGTCTGGCTGGCGTCCGCTTGCGCGTCGGCCTTGGCCTGCGAGAGGCCGAGGCTGACACCGGCAGTGATCGCTCCAGGGCTCCGCCCCCCTACCGGCACGCCGGCAGGGTTCCCCCCGATCGGCGGGTTGGCAACCGCGACTGACGACAGGAGGGGCGAGAGGACGAACGCAGCGGCAAGCGCGAGACGCATGACGGCCTGCGCAGCACGGTGCGTGCCACCGCAATGCTCTGTAACTACAGAGAGGTTCCTCGGTTTTTTGAGGTTCTAGCTGAGCGCCGCCGCGATCTTCTCGGCAGCGCGTGTGGCGAGCGCCATGATCGTGACCTGCGGATTGACGCCGGTCGACGACGGCACCGCGGCGCCATCGACCACGTAGAGGCCCTTCGTGTCGTGGACCTGATGATCG
>Ga0316603_10002365_pt1 | contig 10336 bp, 8 predicted proteins | sample OWC_soil_day10_n_FD_207649 | JGI IMG/M metagenome (GOLD analysis project Ga0316603, IMG submission 207649) | Wetland soil microbial communities from Old Woman Creek delta, Ohio, United States - OWC_soil_day10_noCT | ecosystem: Environmental > Terrestrial > Soil > Wetlands | place: USA: Ohio...
GAAATAGTATCTGAAGGCAGCAGAGAGGAAGTATTGAGCGATGGAATTTATTACAGCTCAACTGTGAACAAGTTATTGAGGCATAAAAATCATAATCTTTTCACCATAGAACAAGCTTTACTATGTAAGGTGAATCGGGGGTAAAAATGAAGAAGTTTTGGATTGGAATTATAACTGCAGTGATAATAATTGTCCTAATGGTTTTCTCGTTAAGTGAAAGTATGCAAAATAGTCTTATGATATTGTGTACCTTAGGTGTGTTTGTACTGCTATTCTTAAGTTATTTCTATTTCGAAAAAAGTAAACTTGGTACAAAGGAAATTGCGATTATTGCTACATTAAGTGCTTTTACTGCAATGTCAAGGATTGTGTTTGCTCCTATACCTAATGTAAAACCAGTAACATTTTTAGTAGCATTATCTGGTTTTGTATTTGGACCTTATGAAGGTTTCTTAATAGGAAGTACCTCTGCCTTTCTATCAAATATATTCTTTGGTCAGGGACCATGGACTCCTTGGCAGATGTTTTCCTGGGGAATAATAGGTGCTATTTCAGGCTTATGGGGTAAAAAAAAGGAAAAAGTTTCAGTGTTTAAGTTTTCAATTGCATGCTTTGCATTTGGCTTTATGTTTGATTGGATTATGAATATATGGAATATAATCGGTTTTGTAAAGCCAATTACTGTAGAGAGTGTAATGTTAACATATTTAGCTAGCTTAACTTTTGATATTATGCATGGAGCAGCTAGTTTTGTATTTTCAATGATTTTTTATGAAAGCTTTCTTCAAGTACTAAAAAGATTTAAATTGAGACTTGAAGTTACTTATAAGTAGGAGGGTGGACAATGAAGAGAAAGTTAATGATTATTATAGTAATGTTACTAGTATGCACTGGCATGTTTATGCTAGCTCAAAAGGCGCAAAAGAGTTATCAAGATAAAAATAGTAAGGTGACAGCTTCGAAAGATAATAGTGCTGATACAAAAAAAGCAGAAGATAATATTAAAAAAACTGAAACAAATAGTACTGCAGAACCTTCAAAAGTAGAGGATAAAAATCAGCAGACTTCAGCAGTTAATACTACACAAAATAAACCAGCTAATACAGCAGCAAGTACCAGTAATAATGGAAATTCAAGCTCATCTCCACAACAGCCAACCACTCCACAAGCCGTTGTGACACCAACTCCTGCACCAAAAGCTATGCCAGTTCCAAAGGCGGATAGCAATTTCGTTATTATTGATGAAGTAAATAAAAGTATTATATTAGAGGGTAAATTTGATTTTGATAAGGTTACAATAGATTTTATTACCTGCAAGCTATTAAAAGAGAAAAATATAGCTTATGGAAATGATGACGAGGGTACGTCTATGTCATACTTTTATTCAATAAATGGATTGACAGAAAAAAAAGCAGGGGCATTAAGTGGCTGGTGTTTCTATGTGAATGGGCAAAGGCCAGGAATTGGTGCTGGAAGCTACATTTATCATAAAGGCGATGTGCTTATATGGAGATATAAGGAAAATGCATTAAAAAATTAAAAATAATATATAACCATTTTAAAGGGGGAAATAAAATGAACAAAAGGATTAGTAACATGAAAAAAAGTAAGTTTGTTATTGCTTTATTGGTATTTTGCTTTATGTTAAGCATAGTTCCTTTAAAAGGATTAAAGGTTCAAGCTGCAGAGAATACTACTTATAACAAAATAAGAGTTAGGGTAGAAGGACTTCAAAGTACTCTATTTGATAAGGAATTTGGAACGGAGGTTCAAGGAGTAACTGCATTAGATTTATTAAAAGCAGCTGTAGGAAGCGACAAGGTAGTAGGAAGTGATAGTGAATGGGGATTCTTTATAAATGAAATACTTGGAGAAAAACCAACCGCTAATAATGGATGGATGTTTTATGCTGAGAATGGCACTAAGCTTGAAGTAAGTGCGCCAGTAGACAAATTAAACATTAAGGATAGCGCTGGCAATTATAATTACAGTGAAATAGTATTTTATATGAGCTATTATACGAATACTTTATCAACTAAGATCCCATCTATAACAATAAGCTCTACTGATGATAATAATGAAATTCTAGTTAAAGATTTATGGTCAGGTGAAGCGTTAGCTAATGCAGATATTACTATTCAAAATGTAGGGACATTAACCACTGATGCTAATGGAAAAGTTAATTTTAAGGTGCCACAGGGGACTTATAGAATATCTTTTGGGAAAAGAGGTACATATATAGAAGTAGCTCCTGTTATATATACAGTTGAATTGCCTGTTGGTAATGTAAATGGAGGAGGAAATACTAATCCAGATACTGTAATCGCAGATAAAAAAGCTGCTGTAAAAAGTACTTTAGATTTAAATAAAACTTATTATAGTACAGCACAGAGTTTAAAATTTAGAACTGTATTATCTTTATTTCACACAAGTGATTGTATAAATGCCGATATGGCTAATATAGTATCTAAGTTTAAGGTAAGTAAGCAAGAGAAGGCTGCTTCATACACAGCTAATATTTTTGCTCTTACAGCTTTAGGAAAAGACCCTAACAATTATGATGGGGTAAATTATGTAAAGAAGCTATTAGATGCACAAAGACAAGATGGAATGTTTGTAGTTGAAAATGGGGATGATATGTGGCCAACTACACAAGCGTATTGTGTATTGGCACTAGATATGGCAGGTGCAAATTATAATGTTGAAGGTGCTATGAAGTCGTTAGTATCTATGGCTAAAAATGGTCATTATGATGATGTAGATACTACTGCTATGGTTATAACAGCTTTAGCAAATCATAAGAACTCAGCAGGAGTAAATGAAATTATTAATTCAAGCTTAAAATATTTAAAGGATAATCAATTAAGTACTGGTGGCTTTGAAGCTTGGGGCGCAGAGAACCCATATTCTATATCATCAGTAATTCAAGCTTTAGTAGCTAATGGAGTTGATGTTTTCTCAAGTGAATGGACAAAAAACGGAAATACTATGGTAGATGCATTATTTACTTATAGGGTTGACAATCATTTTAGATACACAGCTTCATGGGGAACTGATGAAGCTATGGCAACAGAACAGGCCTTTGCAGCATTAGCAGATGTGTATAGAGGAAAATCAATATATCAAACTTTAAAGCTAGCTGTTGCAGAGGAAACAACAACAGCAACAACAACAACTACTACTACTACTACTGAAGCTGAAAAAAATGTTTTACCTAAAACTGGTTCAGCCTTAGACTTAAATATTCTAATGGCAGTAGCAATTATGTTTATAGCTTCTGGAGTTTATGTGGTAAGAAAGACATCTAAAAATATATAAGGTTAAGACTCTGGTAGAATTGTTATAATTTTGCCAGAGTTTTTTTATTTAACAAATAACGAATAATTTAATGATAAAATATTAAAAATATAGTATTAATTAAAGTGTATTGAGGTGGGTTTAATGGAACTAGTTTCTCTTAAAGTATATGAAGGAAATAATATAAAAGGGAAAAAAAGAATTATTAAGGTTACAATAACTTCATCATCAGACAGGGAAATAAAGCTTTATTTAAAGGCTTATTTTAGAGTTTCATTTTTATTAGGCTTTAAAGAGAAGCTAATAGGCTTAGAGATAAATAACCAGGAGTACAACCTTTGGATTTCATATACTCAGGAGGATGTTTCAAAATACATTTTAAGAAACTTAATTTATGATTTTGAGAATATAGAGAAATTAACAGAAAGGGCTAATAGTCTTGTAAAAGAAAGCTTTCTGTTAAAGGTAAAAGAGAGAGCCCTGAAAATAGGTATGCCTGTAATTGAGATTACGGAAACGATGTTTCAGTTGGGTTATGGTAAAAATTCCGTAATAGTTGGAGATAAGTATCAAAGCTATGAGGATATTGAAAAAGTTGAAATTAGCAGAGACAGAGAGAAGTTATGGCAAGCTTTGCAATACAATCACATTCCAAAGGCATATGGGAAGATAATATATTGCATTGATGAAACAGAGGATAGCAGACAATTAGAGTATCCTATTACCATTCGAGGAATTGATAAAACAAAGGATATAACCATAAGTACACAAAGTAAAGAAGAATTTAATAAAGTATTAGCAAATATGATGAAAACCTATACTAGGGTTTTTATTTTCTCAGGCATGATACACTATAGGGTAATTTGTTATAAAGGAGAATGTGGGTTAGTATTTGTACATAACCATTTGTGTGAAAGCAGTGAAATACCTGAAAGTATAAAAGAATTTTGCAGGAAGGTATATAAAAGCTTTCCAATAGAATTTATGTATATTGATTTACAGAATGGAGAAACAGAAGGATTAAGAGTTGCAGATTTAGGGTGTGTTTTTGATATAGAGTGTATAGTTCAATCAGTCCAAAGCACACTGGCAGAATATTTCATTGATTGCATGAAGAAGAATGGCATTGGGAATATACCCATTATCACTATAAGCGGAACAAATGGAAAAACAACTACTGCTCGATTAATATATTTAATCTTAAGCAAGCTGGGCTTTGCTGCAGGATTAACCTCCTCTGGAGGAGTTTTTGTTGGAGATAAAAAAATAAAACATGGAGATACAACAGGTTTTTTAAGCGCAAGAGCTGTACTCACTTCTAAAGAAGCAGAGATTGGTGTCTTTGAGACTGCAAGAGGGGGCATTTATAGAAATGGATTAGGTTATGAAAATGCTAAGGTAGCAGTTATTACTTCTCTTTCAGAAGATCATATAGGAATGCCAGGAATAAGTAATTTAGAGGATTTAGCAAATATTAAAGCAGTAATTTTTGATGAGCTTTGCGAAGACGGAAAAATTGTTATAAAAGCACAAAGAGAGCTAATTGATATTGCAATTAAAAGAAAAAGCACTAGAAATATTTGTTTAATAGCACCAAAGAGAGATAATCTTGTGGAAGAACATATTCGCAGTGGAGGAGAGGTGTTTTTTTTAGAGAATTCTTTTATAATTCATTGCATTAATGGTGTAGAAAAGAAAATTATAAATGCAAAAGATATCCCTTTTACTCATGGCGGTATTTCAATTGGAAACATTCAAAACATTATGTCTGCTCTTGCTTCTGTCGCTACAATATATGGTGACATGGATAAAATTTTAAAGGTATTAAAGGAAATAGAATGTGATTTATATTGTAATGCAGGCAGACAAAACATACTGGATTTTCATGAATTTAGGGTTGTTTTAGATTATGGTCATAATGCAGAAGCTTTCACAGAGGTGTTTAATATTGCTACCTCATTAAAACCTTCTAAAATTACTGCAATTATTGCCGCAGCAGGAGATAGAATGGATAAATACATCATTGAACTAGGCGAAATATCAGCGGAGTTTTGTGATAAAATTATTATAAGAGAGCAAGCTGATTTAAGAGGAAGAAATGTAGGTGAGAGTGCTAGTCTAATACATATAGGAGTGAATAATAAGGGGTTTGATGAAAATAACTTGTCAATAATATACAAAGAAGAGGATGCAATAATAAATGCTATGGAAAATGCTGAAGAGGGAGAAGTTATAGTATTATTTACACAGTGTTTAGATGTGATTATGCCAGCTATAAACCAATATCTTAAGAGAAAAAATATGCAATTAATAGGTGAAGGAATAGACTTTTCTCATTAATTTTTCATGCAGTAAGTATTATTGCGAATTATTTGCAAGTATTATATAATAAAGTAAATAATAAGTGAACATAGGGAACAAAATTGAGGAATGATTTATGTTTGCCAGAGGTGGGTTTATGGTTGATAGCAATGAAATAGAAGTGTGCAGTTGTTGTGTAGTACATACCGACTGCGTAAAATGTGTAAAGGAAACTATGCTTGGGGAAGAGAAATTTTTAAATTTAGCTGAGCTTTTTAAGGTTTTTGGTGATGGCACAAGATTAAAGATAATCTATGCCTTATTGAAGAAAGAACTTTGTGTTTGCGATATAGCAGAAGTATTAGGAATGAGTCAATCTTCAATTTCCCATCAGCTTAGAGTACTGAAAAATGCTAGATTGGTTAGATATCGAAAAGAAGGTAAGGTAGTATACTATTCCTTGGACGATGAGCATATTACTGAAATCTTTAACGCAGGACTTATACACTTAGAAGAATAATGGCAAGGCATGTAGGTTAGCTGAACTTACATGCCTTTTGTGCTTTTATTCAACTAATGAGTTAAAGGGTAACTTTCACTTTCAACTTAATAAATAACTAAATAGTATACTAAATAACCACCGTTCGGCCAAATAAAACTGTTATATGGCCTAGTGGACCTTCGCTAAGGAGTTCTAAGTTTTGCTTATTTTAAATTGCCTACCACCTCGGATCCGCCGTCCATGGCTCACCTCGGTTGCTTTCACATCCTGTGAAAGCTACGGCAATTTTAAAACGCAAAACTAAGAACTACTAAAGCTTGGTCCAATGTCCATTACACATTTTTATTTGTCCTCACTGTTATCGTTATTTAGTATACTTTAGTTATTATCTAATTGAGATTTTAACTTATAATATTATCAATGGTTCCACGAAAAAATGCAAAAACACAGCATAGTTCACAGCTTTATTTAAGCGGTAATATCTTCACTTGATTGTATTCCTGGAGGGCACCTTCTATAATAAAAGGGCAAGTTCCTATGTTTTCTCCGCTTTTCATGCTTGTTAAAAAAGGTTCTACTCCATCTAAGGGGAAGGAAAGTGCAGGGGTTTTAAAGTGCATTGGAATCACAATATGACTATTAATAGCTTTAGCCACTTCAGCAGCTTCTTTTCCATCGATGGTAAAATTGCCGCCTACAGGAATAAGTAGAATATCAATAGAGCCAAGCTTATCGATATCATCACTAGATAATAAATGCCCTAGATCACCTAGGTGGCATATCCTGTAATTATCCACTTCCATAATATATATATTATTGCTGCCCCGTTTTGAACCCTTCATTTTATCATGAAATGAGGGAATACCAGTTATGATTATTCCATCAATATTGAAGGTTCCAACTGTATTTATTATAGTAGGATTACCTTGGATTTTTTCTGTATAGTTGTGATCAAAATGAGGATGGCTAACTGTAACAATATCTGCAATATCTGAATATATATTGTATCCAACACTATCATCAAAGGGATCGGTTATAATCGTTTTCCCATTTGAGTCTTTTATTAAAAAAGAAGAATGTCCAAGCCATATAATTTCCATGAAAACACACCTTTCGTATTATTTTCTATTAACAATTATATACCTAAGCTATAATTAAAATATAGGGGTATTTTTTTATATAGTGGTTATATTTTCTTATTTTAGGCAATATATCATAATGAAATATGAATTTGTTAAGGAGAGATTTATGAAGGAGAAAAAGAAACTAGAACTGTGGGGCGTACTTATTATTTTTCTACTGTTTTCAGGTTTACATTTTCTTTATAGCGGAACTGGTTTAGCTATATTTAAGCCTATTAGTGCAGTAAATGAAAGTGTATGGGAGCACCTAAAGATAGGTTTTTTTGCAGCATTTTTCTATGCAGTATTTGAATACTTTATGGGGTTAAAGGAGAATAAAAACTTTGTCTTTGGAAAGGCTATGGCAATGCTAAGCATTCCAATCTTTATTATAATAGTCTTTTATAGCTATACAGCCTTTACAGGGAAAAGTATTTTGTGGGTAGATATTTTAACTGCCTTTTTATCTGTAGTGGTTAGCCAGTGGATAAGTTATAAAATAATATTATCACCTAAGGATTTTAGTAGATTTATTCCTTTAGGATATATGTTAATTATAGTTATGGTTTTTTCCTTTGTAGCCTTTACTTTTTGTCCACCTAAATTGGGGATTTTTATAGAGCATAAGCAGTTAGGTTGAAATGAATATTTTATTTTTTTAAGAGGAATATATTAAGTAATATAGAATAGATATTGTAGATAAGTTAGTCAGCATTCCAGTAGGGGAGGATAAGTTTTATGAGAAAGAAAAAAGGATTAAATCCATTTAAAGCAGTAAGTTCAGTAGCTTTGATAGCAAGTATTGCTTACATTATTATTAATGATCGCAAAAAGAATAATTAAACCCAAAAGTATGGGGATGAACTCTTCATACTTTTTGTATTTATAAAACAATCTTTAATAAATTGTATATTATTTGCAAATATTTTGATATTATATAGTTATTAAAATAAACATTTAGTATGTGTTTAATAAGATTTTTATTTTTAAGGGGGGATGGCTGTGAAGCCAATTTTCAGATCTACTATTTTCGCATTAATACTTGTAATTGGTCAAGCTTTTGGTGGATTTATTATCTCACCATTATTTAGTTTTTTTCATATACCCCTGCCAGCAGCAATTGTATTAGGGCAGGTTATTGTATTATTATTACCTACAATTATCTATTTTCTTATTACAAAACAATCTGTTAAAGAGGTTTTGAAGCTGAACCTTATAGGGCCTTTAGAAATAATAATTATCATAGCTATAGGAATATTTAGTTATCCAGTTGCATGTTTTGTTGGAGTCGCAGCTAATTTAATTTTTCCTAACGTTATTTCCAAGGTAATGTTTGAGCTTAACGGATTGCCATTAATAGCCCAGTTAGGTATAATGGCTTTAACTCCTGCAATTTGCGAAGAGATTACTGTTAGAGGGGTTATTTTATCAGGTTATAAAAATGTTAACCATATTGTTAGTGCAGTAGTAACTGGTCTAATATTTGGTATTCTTCATATGAATTTTCAACAGTTTTTCTATGCTTTTTTATTAGGAGTTCTTTTAGCAAGTTTAGTGCATATAACAAATTCTATATTTGCATCGATGTTATGTCATTTTACATTTAATGGTATACAGGTGTTTTTATTGTATTTTGTTACTGGAACGCAAAAATTTACTAAGGCTAGTAACACCGATGTTAATGCACTTGGAACAACAGAAAAGCTAATAGCTTTAGTTGCATTATTTATTGTTGCAGTAATTTTTGGAGCTATAGTTGGACTGCTTTTATGGGCTTTAACTGGTGTAAATAAAAATAAAAAGCGTATAAGAGAAAATACACCAATAAATTGCTATGATTTCAGTGATAATGCAGAAATGAAATTAGTTCTTGGTGAGAAGAAAGAAAGTATATTTAACTGGCCTCTGGCAGTTATTGTTGTGATATTTGCTTTTATTCAGGTGCTGGATCTTTGTTTCAGTAAGTAATTAAGAAATGGATAGACTTAGGTGACATATAAAAAATTCATTGACAAAATATAGGTAATTTGGTATATATATTAATATAAGTTAAAGTTATTTATGAAGGGAGATTGAGTCATGATTACTACGTTTCTTAACTAATTGTATTAATTGAATACGGTTCTAAGAGAAGTTTTTAGATAAATTAAGTTTAGTTTTCTAGAATTTATTTATCTTATGCAAATTCACCTTTCTATGGGTATTTTTGTGATGTGCTTCTTTTAGAGTAATAGTTAAGGACGATGGCTCAGTTGCAAATTTTAATTTTGTGATAAATTATAAGCCGTGCTCTTAATAGCACGGCTTTTTTATACCCATTTTTAAATTGATATATATGGAAATTGTAAAGATCTTTAAGGATAGAAGATAGCTTATAAATAGCAAAGCTATTTAGCATTCATCAGAGAGGTTTTGATTTGATTATATTAATCCTTAAGAAATGGTATGCAAAATTATTTTAGCTGTAAATGGACATTAGTTCATTTACAGCTTTTCTTATTTACGGAAAACACTGAAAAGATCAAATGTTGATTTAATCGAGTGGGTAAAGGAAAAAAAAAGATTAAACACTGAAAAGACAGAGAACACAGAATACGCAGAGAGAGTTAATACTGGAGGAACAGAGGGGAATGAGAAAAAGAAAAATTAAACACTGAAAAGACAGAGGACACAGAGGACGCGGAAAAGGTCTGGGTGTATTAGTAAGGGGGAATTAAGAATGATTGAGGTTTCTTTAAAAAATGCAGAAAAATATTATGGTGCTGTAAGGGTGCTTGAGAATATAACTTTTGATGTTAAGACAGGTCAGAAGATTGGTATTGTGGGGCTAAATGGAAGCGGTAAAACTACCTTGTTTAAGATAATATGTGGTATGGAAAAATACGAAGGTGGGGTAGTAAATGTAAGAAAAGGAACTACTTTAGGGTATCTTGAGCAGCTGCCTGAGTACTTAGAACAGTGTAGGGTAATAGATGTTTTACGTTCTGCTTTTGAAGATGTTTTAGAGCTTAGAGATAAAATGGAGCATCTTGAAAGGCAAATGAAAGTAGCTCAGGGGCAGAGTTTGCAGCTGACTATAAAGAAATATGGAGAGCTGCAGGAGCGTTTTGAGTAT
>Ga0316603_10002367_pt1 | contig 10329 bp, 8 predicted proteins | sample OWC_soil_day10_n_FD_207649 | JGI IMG/M metagenome (GOLD analysis project Ga0316603, IMG submission 207649) | Wetland soil microbial communities from Old Woman Creek delta, Ohio, United States - OWC_soil_day10_noCT | ecosystem: Environmental > Terrestrial > Soil > Wetlands | place: USA: Ohio...
CGCGCGCGAAGAAGGCGATGGCGATCGCGCTCACCGTTCTCGACGATCAGGGTCAGCCCAAGGAGAGCTGAGCGGCCGGCCGACCAGGACCACCCGTGGGTCGCCTGCTCCTCGCCATCGTCGCGATCTCGACCGGCGCGCCGTTCGCCCGGTGGGCCGCCCCCGCCTCGCCGCTCGCGATCGCCGCGCTGCGCGTCGGGATCGCCGCGCTGATCCTCCTCGCGCTCGGGTGGCGCGAGCTCGGCAGCCTGCGGCGGATCGCGCCGAGGGACCGGCCGCTGGTGGTGCTGTCGGGCCTCTTGCTCGGCGTGCATTTCGGCTCGTGGATCGCGTCGCTGGCGTTCACGTCGACCGCCGCCTCGGTCGCGCTGGTGTGCACGAGCCCGATCTTCGCGGCGCTGTTCGGGACGCTGCTCGGCGACCGCGTCCGCGGCAGGGAGATCGGCGGCATCGCGATCGCCGCGGCGGGGTGCGCCGTGCTCGCCGGCGGCGACTGGAGCGCGGGCGGCGACGCGCTGATCGGCGACGGCCTCGCGCTCGTCGGAGCGGCGAGTGCGGCGGCGTACCTCGTGGTCGGGCGGCGCCTGCGCAGCGCACTCCCGCTCCTGCCCTACCTGGGCGCGGTCAACGCGATCGCGGCCGTCGTGCTGGTCGCCGCGGCGCTCGTGATCGGCACCGACCTCTCCGCGATCCCGGCGCAGTCGATCCTCGCGTGTGTGGGAGCGGCGCTCGTCGCCTCGGTGATCGGCCACAGCCTGCTCAACGCGGCTGTCCGCACGACACCGACCCACCTCGTCGCGCTCGCGGTGCTCGGCGAGCCGATCGGGAGCTCGCTGATCACGTGGGCGGCGTTCGGCGAGCAGCCGCCGATCCACGCGGCGATCGGCGGCGCGATCGTGCTCGTCGGGATCGCCATCGGCTTCATCCGCCGCGCCCAGCGCGGGTAGCCGCTCACCCGAGGGCGGTGCGGGCGACGTGGGTGTCCTTGCCCTGCGTCCACAGCGCGCGCTCGATCGCGAGGAGCAGCGGGCCGAACGTCGCGCGATCGAGCGACGACACGACGAAGCCGCCGCCGTGGCGCGCGAGGTGCTCGGCATCCGTGGGCTCGAGGCGATCGGCCTTGTTCCACACGAGGACGCGCGGCTTGTCGCCGAGGCCGAGGTCCGAGAGGATGCCTTCGACTGCGCGGATGTGCTGCTCGCGATCCGGATCCGACGCGTCGACCACGTGGACGAGCAGATCGGCGTCGTCCATCTCCTCGAGCGTCGCGGAGAACGCGCGGGTCAGCTCCGCGGGCAGATCGCGGATGAAGCCGACGGTGTCGGTGACCACGACCTCGCGCTCGCGCGGGAACCGCAGGCGCCGGCTGATCGGATCGAGAGTCGCGAACAGCTTGTCGGCGGCGAGCGCATCGCCTTCGGTGAGCGCGTTGAGCATCGTCGACTTGCCGGCATTGGTGTAGCCACAGATCGCGATGATCGGGATGTCGCGATTCGTGCGGCGCTGGCGGCGGAGCCGGCGATCGCCCGCGAGGTTCTCGAGCTTCTTCTCGAGCAGGTGGATCCGCTCGCGCGCACGGCGGCGGTTGATCTCGAGCTTGGTCTCGCCGGGACCGCGCCCGCCGAGGCCGGCCTTGCCACCAGGACCGGCGGTGAGCCGCGACATCATCGTGTTCTTCTCGGCCAGCCGCGGCAGCGCGTAGCGGAGCTGCGCGAGCTCGACCTGGAGCTTGCCGTCCCGGCTCGTCGCGTGCTGCGCGAAGATGTCGAGGATCAGCATCGTGCGATCGAGGACCTTGAGCTCGGTCGCGTCGCTGATCGCGCGCGCCTGGCCCGGCGTCAGGTCCGGATCGAAGATCACGCACTCCGCACCGAGCTGCATCGCGCGCAAGAGGATCTCCTCGAGCTTGCCGCGTCCGACGAGGAACTTCGGATCCGCCTCGGGGCGGCGCTGCACCAGGACGTCGAGCGCCTTGACGCCCGCGGTGCGGCACAGCTCGCGCAGCTCGGCGACGCGCGCTTCGGAGTCCTTCGCACGCCCGAGCTGCACGTGGACGAGCAGTGCGCGCTCCTTGCCGAGATCCGTCTCGGCGACCCGCCGCGCGCGCCCGAAGTCGGATTCGAGCGTCGCGATCAGCGCCGCGAAGTCGAGCTGCGAGCTCGTCGCCTGCTCGGCCGGCAGCTCGTGCCACGGCCGATCCACCGGGCCATCCGCGACGAGGTGCCCGACGAACAGCTTGCCGGGACGCCCCGCGGCGTCGACGGCGATCGCCGCGACCGCGTCGAGGCGGAGCAGCGCGAGGTCGGTGAGATCGTCGCGCGTCAGCGGCTCGTTGCGCAGGTGCGTGTGGACGAGGCGCAGGCCGCGGAACCGGCCCTTGCCTCCGCGCAGACGGCCGACGTCGGGGAGGAGGATCTTCGAGGCGTCGCCGACGAACACGTGCTCGACCGCGCCCCGGCGATCGATCAGCACGCCGACCTGGCGATGGATCTCGGCGCTCTGGACGGCGAGCTGCGTCGCGAGCTCGGGCGAGACGACCTCGGTCGGCGCGACGCGCCGGCGGTAGAGGCGCTCCAGCGCCTTGATCTCGCTCGCCTTGAGACCGGCGAGGTTCCCCGTCACGTCCTGGTGCATGCGCTTGAGCGCGTGACTCTACCGACTACCGCTGCGAAAGCCACTGCAACCCACGTGCAACACGTCGGCTTTTGTTGGTGAGGAGCCCAACGTAAGTTCCCGGGTGGGGCGCTGCGCATCATCCGGAAGGCCCGAATCTATCGCTCGGAATTCGTGGCCCGACGGATATAGTGCAGGGCGTGACTCGTCGGTTTCGTGCCCTGGTGGCGCATCCTCAGACCGAGGCGATCGGCGAGCTCGCGGAGCTCCTCGGCGGCCTCGGGCTGCAGGTCGAGACCTCGCGCTCGACGGTCGAGGCGATCAACAAGCTGCGCGCGCAGCCCGCCCACGTGATCGTCTCGTATCACGTCGCCGGCAGCTTCGATGGCGTCGGGTTGCTCGAGCACAGCATCCTGCACTCGCCCGAGGCGCTGCGGATCGCGCTCGTGTCCTCCCCCGACGAGGCGGTCGAGCTCGACTACCGCCCGCACCACGCCGGCATCATCATCCGCCTCGTCGCCAAGGCGAGCGAGCGCAGCCGCCTGGTCGCGCTCGTCGGTGAGGGCGTCAAGCTGCTCAACCTCGTCGAGGAACAGCGCGACCTGGTCCGCAAGCTGTCGATGGATCAGAGCAAGCTGCAGCGCCGCGAGACGCTGCTCGACGTCGTGGTCAAGGAGCGCACGAAGGAGCTCGAGGAGAGCTACGAGAAGCTCAAGACCGCGAACCGGCAGGCCCTGTTCGGGCTCGCCGAGGCGATCGAGGCCAAGGACCCGTACACCAAGGGCCATTGTGGCCGCGTCGCCGCGTACTCGCTCGTCCTGGCGCGCGAGGCGGGCTACCCGGCCGATGGCCTCGAGACGCTCGAGTTCGGCGCGTTCCTCCACGACATCGGCAAGATCGGGATCAAGGACGCGGTGCTGCTCAAGCCGGGGCCGCTCGACGACACCGAGTGGATCCACATGCGCGAGCACCCGGTGAAGGGCTACGACATCGCGTCGAAGATCGAGATGCTCCACCCGATCATGCCGGCGGTGCGCAACCACCACGAGCGCTGGGATGGCTCGGGCTATCCCGACAAGATGGTCGCGCTCGACATCCCGCTCGTCGCGCGGATCGTCGCGATCGCCGACGCGTACGATGCGATGTCGACCGATCGCCCGTACAAGCAGGCGCTGTCGATCGAGGAGTGCGAGGCGATCCTGCGCAAGACCGCTGGCAAGATGTACGACCCCGATCTGATCGAGGTATTCGTGTCGCGCCACCTCGGCACGCTCTATCACGAGAAGTACGACGATCTGCCGTACGACGACGGCCACGCCGCGTCCTCGACCTAGCTTCGCGTAGCATCGCGGAATGGGGGTCGCGCGCACGCTGGTGCTCGGTGCACTGATCGCGTGTGGTGGCGAGCGCCGCGATCCGCCCGCGCCGCCCCCCGCGCCGATCCCCGCGGCGCGCGCACCCGCGGTCGCCGAGACCACTCCTAGGCCCTGCCCCACCGCGATCACCGGCCCCATCGATCGCCGGGACTTCCTGTGCGCGGCGCAGCTCGCGACGCCGATGGCGCCGATCGACCTCGGTGCGATCCTCGCGCGCCTGCCTTCGCGGTTTTCGACCAACGTCACGCTCAAGCACGGCGCACGCCGCGTCGGCGAGCGCGGCCATGTCCAGGACGAGATCGCCGACAGTCCGACCGCGAGCGCAGCCGCGCCGCGGATCGTGATGTGGGACCAGACCACCGGCTTCTCGATCACCTACGACGGCGTGACCTCGCACCGGCTCGGCATGCTGAGCGTCGATCCGACGACGAATGCGTTCTCGCTGAGCTCGCTCGGCCCGCAGCTCCCGACCGAGCGGGCCGACGACTGCCGCGACTGCCACGGCCCCGACAGCCGCCCGATCTGGCCGATGTACCCGGACTGGCCCGGCTTCGTCGGATCCGACAACGACGAGGTCACGCGCGACACCACCGTCCAGCGCGACGAGCGGCGCTGGCTCCTCGAAGCACGCGAGGCCGCGAGCGCGCCGGGCGATCGGCTCGCTGCGCTGTTCGCGCCCGCGGTCGATGCGTACCTCGGCGGCCTGTTCGCGGCGACAGACCGCGATGCGATCCGCGCCTACCTGAAGGCGCGGGTTTCGCCTTCCGCCGCACTCGCCGCCGCCTCGACCGGGGACGACACGACCCTGCGCCGCTGGCTCGGTCTCGAGCTCCACGCGACCTACCCGTACCGCGCGAACCACGAGCTCGCGCTCGCCGAGGCGAGCCGCGCCCTGTTCCACCGCCCGAACTCGCGTGCCGGCATGCTCTACAACCGGCTCGCCGCGCGCCGCCTGATGACGCGGATCCGGGCGACCGCGATCTATGCGAAGCAACCCGCGCTCGTCGCGCTCACCGTGATGGACTGCGGCTGGCCGGCGGAGCCCGCGCGCGCGACGGCATACGCGGCCTTCGCCGCCACCGCGAAGACCGAGCTCGCCGCGGCCGAGATGCCGCCCCCCGACGGTGACCGCATCCTCGTACCGGTGCTGCTCGCGAGCCTCGGCCTCCGCGTCCGCGACGTCGACATCCGCCTGGCACACCGCAGCGCCACGTACGATCGCTTCGATCGCGCCTACAAGATCCCGACGATCGCGAGGACCGTGATGGACATCGGCTACATCGCGTACCCCAGCCCGCGCGCCACCGTCCACGGTGCCTCGCTGTTCTGGACCTCGTACTTCGACGGTTCGGCCTCTCTCGACGAGCTGCTCGCGCTCGCGATGTTGGAGGACCTCGGCGCCAACGACCCGACGCTCGCCGCGCTCGTCCACCCGCGCTCGCTCACCGACAAGTACGGCGACGTGACGGCGCGGCTCGCGCTCGACCGCGAGTTGTTCGCCGACATGGACCGCCTCGGCCGCTGGATCCCCCTGCCCTACCCGGAGCACCTCGGCGCCGTGCACCACCGCGAGGTGTTCACGAAGCAGTACGGTGAGCGGCATCGCGCGATCTGCGAGCGCCTGCGCACGGTGCTGCGCGCCTCGACGTGATCGTCCGAAACCGTCGCCCCGGTCCGGTCAACGCCGCGACGCGCCCGGGGTAACGTGCCGGCATGCGCCTCTTGCTGATCGCTAGCCTCGTCGCGTGCGGCTCGTCGAAGCCGATCTCCGAGCCGGACCCGACGGTCGTGACGGCGCCCAAGCCGTCCGTCATCACCAGCACGTCTCCGGGGATCGAGCTGTCCGAGGTGCCGAGCACCGGGTTCGATCGTGCGGACGGGGCGACGGCGCAGATCGCGGTGTCCCCATCGGCGCTGACCATCAAGGGCAAGGTGGTGCTCTCGCTCACCGACGGACAGATCGACGCCGCGGATCTGCAGGGAGGCGCGCTCGGCATGATCATCCCGAGGCTGCGCGAGCACAGCCAGGAGCTGGGCGCGATGCGCGTGATGCTCCAGCTCGATCGACGCACGCCGTACCTGACGCTGCTCCAGATCCTGTCGACGCTGCAGATCGCGCGGATCTCGGAGGTGGCGATCCTGGCCCGGTCCGGCCCCCACACGATGAGCGCCCCGATCTCGCTGCTTCCCGACGCGGGCGCGAGCGGATGGGTCCGGCACACCGTGCCCGGCACCGGACCGTCGCCGCGGGTCCAGCCAGCGATCGCGCTGACCAGCACCGAGCTGCGGCTGTTCTCGATCTCGGGCACCTCCGGAACGAAGGACAAGCCGGCCCTAGTGATGACGACGAACCCCGGGATCGATCTGGTCCAGCTCGGACGCAAGCTCGCGGAGCTCCGCAAGAAGCACTCCGATCTCGGCGACACCGCGCTGCTCGTGCTTGCCGCTGACTCGCTACCGATCCAGTCGGTGCTCGAGGTGATCGCGACCGTTCGCGCGACGCCGGAGGGCACGCCGCTGTACCCGGAGATCTTGCTCGCTTCAGGGCGGTAGCTAGGACGGCGCGAGCGTGATCGAGGCCGACGCGCCGGCGGCCGTGGTCGAGCGCGCGATCATCGCCGCTTCTTGTTCGGAGCCGGAAGATCGCGGCGCGTGACCTCGGCGCCCTTGAGCGTGTACGCGATGCCGCCCTTCGCGGTCTCCCACGGCAGGAGGATCGGGTCGGCGTCCTCGGCCGGTGCCTCGTTCCAGGTGTCGGCGGTCCAGCCGACCGCGGGCTTGGGCTCGACCCACAGCTCGGGGCCCTGCTTGCCGCGGGCGGGCGTCAGCTTCCAGCTCGACTCGAGGACATTGGCCCCCTGCTCCTTGCGGATCTCGATCTGCGCGAGCGGCTGGAGCTGGCCGCTCCACACCGTCCACAGCATGAGGAGGTCCCGGCTGCCGCCGTTCCCCGCCTGGCGAACGATCGCCGACACGACCTTGAGCTTCTTGCCGAGCGGCAACAGCTCGACCTTCTTGACGTCGGCCGGCTTCGCGGCCGGCAGCGACACGAATGCGAACTGATCGGTGAGCACGCCGATCACGGTGCCACCGGCGACGATCCGCTCGTTGCCGCGGCGATCCGGATCGAGGTTATCGAGCTTGTCGAACTTGATGTCCGAGCGCTTGAGGCGCACCGCGCGGAGGAAGTCGTCGAGCAGATCCTTGCGATCACCGAGCTCGATCGTGGTCCGGATCGTGATCTCGGTCGTGTCGCCGCCTGCCGCCTTGTCCGAGTCGACGAACACGATCTCGAGCGCGAGCGCCGGCGTGCTCGCCGTCAGTCCCGCGAGCTGCGCGGCAGGGATCCGCGCCTCGACGGAGAATCCCTTGGGCTGCAGCGAATCCGCCGCGGCGACCTTCGCAGGCTTGACGAGCCGGGCCTTGGCGAGCGCGTTGCCGGGATAGACGTCGAGCGTGACCGGCTTGCTCCCCGCGCTGACGGAGATCGTGACGTGGTCCTCGTGGCCCTTGCCCTGGAGCCGCACGACGCGGTCGTCCTCGACCACGAGCGCCAGCGCGAGCGCGGTGCCGTCCCAGCCGCAGCGCAGGGCGACCGTGCCGTCGGGCGCGGAGCCGGCCCGGGCGAGGACCGTCCGGCCCCAGTCGTCGAGGAGGCCGTCGATGCTGAGCTCCGCGGTCGCGAGGTCCTCGCAGCGGATCGCCGACGGCCCGGCGTGCACGAGGCCCGGGGCCGCGAGCACGGCGACGAGGACGATCCTCCACATCGGCGGGGAACGTACCCGCGGGCCGGGGCGCGATCCACGGGAATGCGCCGCCCCCCTCCCCATGTTCCCGGGTTGACGGCCCGAGGTCCCGTGACCACGTTGCCGCTCGGTACCCTCCCATGTCCAAGGTCTCCCTCCGTCGCCTCCTCAGCCGCCTGGCTGCGATCGCCCTCTCGACCTCGGCGGTCGGGGCCACACGGGCCGATGCGGCCCTGGTGCAGTCCGAGCGGGGTGAGACCGATGCGGAGGTCGAGCTGACCGCCGATGTCCCGATCGATCCGGACTTCATCGACCCGCCCGATGCGGCGGCGGCGCTCGGGCGCAGCCTCGCCCTCGCGATCGGACGGATGCGCCCGATCGAAGCGACCCAGCTCGTGGCGACCTGGGCGATGTCGGAGGATCCGATGCGCCGGCTCGCGGTCGCGCACTCCCTCGAGTGGCAGTTCAAGCTCGTCGGCGACGGCATGGTGATCGATCACCTCGCGCGGGACCCGGATCCCGCCGTCCGCCTCGAGATCGCCCGGGCGGCCTGGGTGCGTCGCGGGGTGGCCGATGTCTACGGTGCGCTGGCCCGCCTGATCGAGGATCCAGACCCCGACGTACGTGCCGTCGCCTTGCGCGCCGGCTAGCGCTCCCGTGCTATAGGAGCGTCGTGCTGGAGACCCTCGCCAAGGGATTCAAGGCCGCTCGCCAGCGGCTGACCGGCGTCGCCGAGCTCTCGGACGACGTCATCGAGGACGCGCTCCGCGACGTCCGCCTCTCCCTGCTCGAGGGCGACGTCGAGTTCAGCGTCGTCAAGCGCTTCCTCGAGCGCGTGCGCGAAGCCGCGCGCGGCAAGGAAGTCGAGCTCAAGGCGAAGAGCAAGGAATACGGCACCGTCAAGATCACGCCCGAGCAGGCGTTCATCGCCATCTGTCAGGACGAGCTGACCAAGATGATGGGCCCGGTGGACACCGAGTTCAAATGGGCGAAGAAGGGCCCGACCGGGATCATGGTCTGCGGCCTCCAGGGCTCCGGCAAGACGACGTCCGTCGGCAAGCTCGCGCGCTGGCTCGAGAAGACCCACGCGAAGAAGCCGATGCTGGTCGCGGCCGACATCTACCGCCCCGCCGCCGTCGAGCAGCTCAAGACGCTCGGCCGACAGCTCGGCATGCCGGTGTTCTCGATCGAGGGCAAGGACCCGGTCACGATCTGCCGCGAGGGCACCGCGAAGGCGATCCAGGAGGGCTGCGACGTCGTGCTCTACGACACCGCCGGTCGCCTCGCGATCGACGAGCCCCTGATGCAGGAGCTCGAGGACATCGACAAGGCGGTCTCGCCCGCCAACATCTTCCTGGTCCTCGACGCGATGACCGGTCAGGACGCCGTCAATGTCGCCAAGACGTTCAACCAGCGGTTGAACCTCGACGGCGTGATCATGACCAAGCTCGACGGCGACGCCCGCGGTGGCGCGGCGCTGTCGGTCAAGGAGTTCACGGGCAAGCCGATCAAGTTCCTCGGCATGGGCGAAGGCCTCGACAAGCTCGAGGAGTTCCGGCCCGAAGGTCTGGCGTCGCGCATCCTCGGGATGGGCGACATCGTCGGCCTCGTCAAAGATTTCGAGCAGGTCGTTGATGCAGAGAAGGCGGAAGAAGACGCCCTTCGCATGCTCAAGGGCAAGTTCGACATGCAGGACTTCCTGGAGCAGATCAAGCTGATCCAGAAGATGGGTTCGCTGAAGGACCTGTTCGAGAAGCTGCCGTTCTTCGGCGGTGGACTGCCCGAGGGCGTCAACCTCGACGATCGCGAGCTGACCAAGATCGAAGCGATGATCTCGTCGATGACCACCGAGGAGCGGCTCAACCCGCAGGTGTTCGTCGCGACGACGTGGGAAGACTTCATGGCGACCAGCGGTCGCCAGGCGAAGCGCCGCCGCGCCGACTTCGATCCGGGTCGCGTCAGGCGCGTCTCGAAGGGCTCGGGCCGCACCGAGGTCGAGGTCAAGGAGCTACTCCAGAAGTTCGCCCAGATGCGCCAGATGATGGTGCAGCTCGGCGCGTCGACCGGCCTGATGGGCAAGATCCCCGGCTTCAAGCAGTTCTCGCAGATGAAGAAGCTCGCGAACATGGACATCAACGCGCTGATGAGCGCGGGTGGTGGCATGCCGCCGGGCCTCCTCGGCGAGGGCGGGATGCCGAACATGCCGAACATGCCGGGCATCCCGACGGGCAACGTCCCCGGCCTGCCGAAGGGCTACACGCCGCCCGGCAGCAAGGGCGTCGTCGGTCAGGTCCGCGCGAGCGACAAGGCGAAGTCGCGCGACAAGCGCAAGGCCGAGAAGGCCGCGCGCAAGAAGAACCGCCGCTAGCGCATGGCCGCGGTCTGTGTCGCGTGCGGCGCGATGAAGATCGGCGCGTGGACGCCGTGCACGAAGTGCAAGCACGACGCGACGACCGACACCGGCCGCGCGCGCGCGCTGCTGCTGTCCGACCGGAACCTCGATGCGGCAGGGCTCGCCGCGGCGAGCGCCTCGCTCAAGGCCGGAGAGGGAGTCACGTACGACGAGGACAAGGTCCGCGAGATCGCCGTGGGGA
>Ga0316603_10002369_pt1 | contig 10325 bp, 6 predicted proteins | sample OWC_soil_day10_n_FD_207649 | JGI IMG/M metagenome (GOLD analysis project Ga0316603, IMG submission 207649) | Wetland soil microbial communities from Old Woman Creek delta, Ohio, United States - OWC_soil_day10_noCT | ecosystem: Environmental > Terrestrial > Soil > Wetlands | place: USA: Ohio...
CCTATGGGGACATGCTGCGCGTTCCGGTCAACGCGCCGAAGAGCGAACCGCGCTCGCTCGAGCAGGCCAAGGCGGCCGGCGCCGACGTGCGCCCGATCGCGAGCCCGACCGAGGCAGCGGCCATCGCGTGCGCCAATCCCAGCCGCACGGTCGTCTTCCTGGCGGCCGGTTTCGAGACCACGACCGCTCCGGCGGCAGCGCTCCTGGCGCAGGGCGCGCCGGACAATCTGTTGTTCCTGATGTCGGGTCGGCGCACCTGGCCGGCCGTGGCGTTGCTGCTCGATTCCGGCGAGCCGGGCTTCGAGGCGTTGATCGCGCCGGGCCACGTCTCGACCGTCATGGGCCCCGAGGAGTGGGAGTTCGTCCCGCGGGACCACGACCTGCCGACTGCCATCGCGGGATTCACGCCCGACTCGCTGCTGGCGGCGCTCTATTCCGTGCTGCGCCAGAAGATCGAAGGCAAGTGCTTCCTCGACAATTGCTATCCGCAGGTCGTGCGCCCCGGCGGCAATGCAACGGCGAGGCGCTTCATCGACGAGACGATGGACGTCGTCGACGGCAACTGGCGCGGCATCGGCCCGATACCCCGGTCGGGTTACGTGTTGAAGGCGGCGTACGCCGCGCACGATTCGCGCACCCGCCTGCCTTCGTACACCGAAACCGCCCGCAAGCGTGCCGGCGAGATGCCGCCCGGTTGCGATTGCGCGAAGGTGGTGCTCGGGAAGATCTACCCGAACGAATGTCGTCTCTACGGGCTCGCGTGCACGCCACGGCACCCGATCGGGCCCTGCATGGTGTCGGACGAGGGCGCCTGCCGAATCTGGTGGGCCGACGGTGTGCGCGAGAACGTCTGGGTGGGCCGGAAGGCATCCGGGGCCGAGTGAGTGACACGTCTGGACCGAGGGTCGCCCGACGGCTCGTGATGACCGGACGGGTGCAGGGGGTCGGCTTTCGCCCCTTCGTCTATCGCCTCGCGCACGAGCATCACCTCGACGGTTTCGTGCGCAACCTCCGTGGCGACGTCGCGATCGTCGCGTGCGGCGCCCAGGCTGACCTCGATGCGTTCACCCGGGGGCTCGTCGAACGCGCACCTCCGCTCGCCCAGCCGCGGATTCGCGAGGTGGTCGCATGTCCGCCGCCGGACGCCGCCGGTTTCGAGATTGCGCCGAGCGACGCCGCCGACGCGCCGCAAGTGTCCGTGCCACCAGACTTTTTCGCGTGCGGAGACTGCATCGCGGAACTGGCCGATCCGGCCGACCGGCGCCACCGCTATCCGTTCATCAACTGTACCCAGTGCGGGCCGCGCTACACGCTGATCGACGCGCTGCCCTATGACCGGCCGAACACCAGCATGGCCCGGTTCGTGCTGTGTCCCGAGTGCCAGCGCGAATACGAGGATCCGCTCGATCGCCGCTTCCACGCCGAGCCGGTGGCCTGTCCGGTCTGCGGGCCACACCTGAGCTTCGTCGAGCCGGGCGGTCCGTTGGTCACGGGCGACGAGGCGGCACTCGCGGCGGCGGTGGAGATCCTGCGCAGCGGTCGCGTTCTCGCCGCGCGGGGCATCGGCGGCTATCACCTGATGTGCGATGCGCGCAGCGAGGCGGCCGTGCAGCGCCTGCGCGACCGCAAGCGCCGACCGGACAAGCCACTCGCCGTGATGTTTCCGCAGGCTGGGGACGACGGGTTGGACGCCGCGCGCTGCGACCTCGACATCGCGGAGGTCGAGCGAACGGCGTTGCTCGACCCGGTGCGTCCCATCGTGCTCGTCCGGCGCAAACGTGATTCCGCGCTCGCACCGTCCGTGGCGCCGGCCCTCGCCGAGATCGGCGCCTTCCTGCCCTACAGCCCGCTGCACCACCTGCTGCTGCAGGGATTCGGGGGCCCGGTGGTTGCCACGTCCGGCAACGTGAGCGGCGAACCCGTGCTCACAGAGCCGGCCGAAGTCGAGCGGCGCCTGGCCACGGTCGCCGATGCGTTCCTGCACCACGACCGGCCGATCGTCCGCCCCGCGGATGACTCCGTCGTGCGCGTTGTCGCCGGTCGCGCCCGTCCGATCCGCCTCGGTCGCGGGCTCGCGCCGCTGGAGCTCGAGCTGCCTCGGCCACTGCCGGACCCGGTGCTGGCCGTCGGCGGGCACCTGAAGCTCACCGTGGCCCTGGCCTGGGGCCGCCGCATCGTGGTGTCTCCGCATGTCGGCGACATGGGCACGCTGCGCAGCGAGCAGGTGTTCGAGCAGGTCGCCCGCGACCTGCAGCGCCTCTACGACGTACAAGCCGCGCGCTGGCTCTGCGATGCGCACCCCGGCTACACGACCAGCCGCTGGGTCCAGGCGTCCGGACAGCGTCACGAGACCGTGCTCCATCACCACGCCCACGCCTCGGCGATCGTCACCGAACATGGCGTGGACGACCCTGCCCTGGTGTTCGCCTGGGACGGGGTTGGCTACGGCGCGGACGGCACCCTGTGGGGCGGCGAGGCGTTCGTGGGCCGCCCCGGTTGCTGGGAACGCCGTGCCAGCCTGCGCAGCTTCCGCCTGCCGGGCGGTGACAAGGCTGGCCGGTCCCCGTGGCGCAGCGCGGCCGCGTTGTGCTGGGAGGCCGGGATGGAGTGCCCCGTGCCCGTGCCGGACCCGATCGTGCGCGCGGCCTGGGAAAGAGGCCTCAACGCCTCGCAGTCCAGTGCTGCCGGCCGGCTGTTCGACGCGGTCGCCGCAATCGTGCTCGGCGTGACCGAGACCAGTTTCGAGGGGCAGGGGCCGATGTGGCTCGAGGCCTGCGCCCGGGTCGAGGGCGAGTTCCCTGTGCTGCCGATCGCCCCGGACGCGCGCGGGCTCCTGCGAATCGACTGGGCGCCCCTCGTCGAATGGGCCAGGGACGAGAGCCGCCCCGTGGCAAGCCGGGCCGGGGCCGCCCACGCGGCATTGGCCGACGCCATCTTCCGCGTGGCCGTCGCCGAGCGCGAACGCTCAGGAATCGCGGTGGTCGGGCTCACGGGTGGCGTCTTCCAGAACCGGCTGTTGTCAGAACTTGCTGCGCACCGTCTGGAGGAGGCCGGTTTTCGTGTGTTGCTGCCGCAGCGAATCCCGTGCAACGACGGCGGCATCAGCTACGGCCAGGTGGCCGAGTTCCTCGGGCGGGTCCGGTAGACTGCGGCGATGCTCTGGTTCGAACGGCCATTCCTCAGTGTCCTGCACCGCGAATACTCTGCGGCGATGCGCTTTACGGAGGACGACGTGGCTCGTTCGCCTCCGCCGGCGCCGTCGCGCCCCTGCCAGCTGTACGTGCACGTGCCATTCTGCGAAGTGCTGTGCCCGTTCTGCTCGTTTCACCGCGTGCGCTACCGCGAAGACCGGACGGCGCGGTACTTCGATGCACTCCGCGGCGAGATCCGGCTCTACCACGAGGCCGGCTTCCGCTTCAGTGACGTCTACGTGGGCGGCGGCACCCCGACGGTCGATTCCACCCAGCTCCTCGAAACGATTGCGCTGGTGCGCTCGCTGTCGCCGGTGCACACGGTTTCGATCGAGACCAACCCCAATCACCTCGAGCCGGCGGTGCTCCAGCAGTACCGCGCCGCCGGGGTCACGCGAATGTCCGTCGGCGTGCAGAGTTTCGACGACGGCCTGCTGCGCGGCATGGAGCGGCTGGAAAAATACGGCAACGGCGAGCAGATCCGTGCGCGGCTTGCCGCAGCGCACGGGATCTTCCCGACCCTGAACGTCGACATGATTTTCAACCTGCCCGGGCAGACGCTCGCGATGCTCGAGCGCGATCTCGACTGGCTGCGGGAACTCGACGTGGACCAGGTGTCGTTCTACCCGCTCATGACGGCGCCCACCGCACGGCACAAGATGGCGAAGACCATGGGGCAGAACGACCCCGCGCTGCGTCACCGGATGTACGAACTGATCCTGGACCACCTGTTGCCGCACTACCGGGCGTCGTCCGCGTGGTGCTTCTCGCGCGGGGAGGGAATGTTCGACGAGTACATCATCGACCAGGACGACTACGTCGGGGTCGGCAGCGGCGCGTTCAGTTACGTCGGTGGTGCGATGTATTCGACGACGTTCTCGCTGAATCACTATTGCCGCATCGTCGAGGGCGGGCACACCGGTGTCACCAACCGCCGGGTGCTCGGCGCGCGCGAGCGCATGCGCTACGACTTCCTGGTGCGGCTGTTCGGCGGCGAACTGCGCTACGACTACATTGCCGAGCGTTATGGTCGCGCGTTCTGGCTGAAGCTCGCGCCCGAGCTCGCGGTGATGCGCATGATCGGCGCGACGCGCCACGACGCGGACGCCATCCGTCTCACTCGGCGCGGCCTCTACTGCTGGGTGCTGATGATGGCGGAGTTCTTCAATTCGGTGAACGCCGTGCGCGAGCAGATGCGCGACCACATCCGCGCCGAACTCGACGCGTGGAACGAGGAGGCAACCGTGCCGGTGAGTTCGATTGCCAGGCGGCCACAGGAGTTGCGCTCGTGAGCATGGAAGACACCCACGTCTCGCTCGCACACGGCAACGGCGGGCGCTACATGCGCGAGTTGATCGCCGAGGTGTTCGCGCGCCACCTCGCGAATCCCTACCTGCACACCGATACCGACGCGGCGATCCTGCCGTGGGACGCGTCGGCGGGCGAACTCGCGTTCACGACCGACAGTTTCACCGTGCAGCCGATCGAGTTCCCCGGCGGCAACATCGGTTCGCTCGCCGTGCACGGCACGACGAACGATCTCGCGGTCGCCGGCGCGATCCCGAAGTACCTGAGCCTCGGCGTCCTGCTCGAGGAAGGCCTGGAGTTCGCGGTGCTCGAGCGGATCGTCGCAGGCATTGCAGAAGCCGCGCGCGAAATCGGCGTCGTCGTGGCGGCGGGGGACACGAAGGTCGTGCGCCGCGGCGAAGGCGGCGGCATCTACCTCAACACCAGCGGCATCGGCGTAAAGGATCCATCGCTGAAGCTCGGCATCGACCAGATCCGGGCCGGCGACGCGGTGCTCGTGAGCGGGCCGATCGGCGACCACGGCATCGCGGTGATGCTGGCGCGCGAGCAGTTCGGGCTGCGTGGCGATTTGCAATCGGATGCTGCGAGCGTGCTGCCGATCACGCGTGAGCTCGCAAAGCTGCCCGGCCTGCGTTTCATGCGCGACCCGACGCGCGGTGGGCTCGCGACCGTGGCGCACGAGATCGTGCTCGGGAGTGGCTGCGGCCTGGTCCTGGAAGAAACGCGCGTCCCGGTGCGCGATGCGGTGCGCTCGGTGTGCGAGATGCTCGGTTACGACCCGTATTACCTCGCGTGCGAGGGGCGCGTGGTTGCAGTGGTGGCCCCAGAGGACGCGGACCGCGCACTGGAATCGATGCGGCGCCTGCCGTCGGGCGAAGGCGCGCAGATCATCGGGCGCATGCAGGAGCAGCCGCGGCGCGTCCTGCTCAGGACGACGGTCGGCGGTGAGCGGGTGCTCGAAGAACTCGAGGACGACCCGCTGCCGCGGATCTGCTGACCCTCAGGCGGCCGGTGCGAACAACGGGCCGAGGTCGTTGTAGATCAGGTAGCGCGATACCTTGTCGCCGCGGAACTCGAACACGTTGACGAAGGGCAGCGTGACGCTGCTGCCGTCGAGCCGCGTGTAGGTCACTTCGCCCTGGCAGACCGCGCTGTTGCCGTCCTCCCATGTGCGCAACGCGCGGTGACGACAGCCGCCAATCATGCCGAAGAAGCCGTCGACCCCTGCGCCGATCGCGGCGTGGCCGTATGACGAGGGCGCGCTGCCGAAGCGGAACTCGGCATCCTCGGTCAGGAAGCCCAGGAACGCTGGCGTGTCCCTGGCGTCGATTGCGGCAAACAGTTCATTCCACCAGGCCTTCGTCGGCATCACTTGGGTTCCTCGCGGGTTCGTCACGGGTCTTGCAGGCCGCGATCTTGCCACGGACGGGCCCGCATGAGGGCTGCTAGGTACTTGCCCTAATTACCGCCCCGCCCGATTCGTGCAGATCCGTTCCGCGGGCCGCTCACGGGGGTCCACACGACAATCCCGCTATAAAAAGGTTCCTCGACTTCGGATATCCGAAGTTCAGCCGGGGGGTCGTCTTACCTACCATTGCACGCGACTCACCAGCCTTGGCGCTGGCGACCGGATTCGATGTGAACGTTGACATATGAAAGGGAGTCAACAATGAAACTTGCAGGCGCTCGGGGCATCACGCGATCGCGTGTGCCATTGATTGCGATGATGGCGCTGGCCGCCATCGGCATCGCTGGTTGCGAAGGCGACGATGGAGCCCAAGGTCCTCCGGGTGCAGATGGGGCCGATAGCGTCGTCCCCGGCCCGACCGGCCCGGCCGGCCCGACGGGGCCCAGCGCCGCGCTTGAGCCGCGTGAGGGTTGCGGCGTCTGCCACGGCGACAGCGCGGTCTATGACGTCGAAGTCATGCACGCCGTGAACCCAGACTACGTCGTAAGCGGCGTTGCATTTGCGGCAAGCACGACCGACCCGACGGACCTGGTCGTGACCTTCAACGTGAAGAAAGGCACCGCGAATTTCACGACTCTCACTGCGATGGATCGTAGCTACCAGTTCGACGGTACCCTGCGTAATTCCCTGGGCGCCATCGACGACACTGTCCCGGGCGACGTTCTGACGCCCGCCACCCTCACTGGCGGTACCGACGGCAATTACACCGTCACGATTGATGGTGGTGTCACGCAATACGGCACGGTCCCCTCGCGCTACCTCTTCCGGCTCTTGACGGCAGTCGGAGGCTCCGGGAACCGCGTCATCGTGGTGGGCGACTATCCGAGCTCGCCCGACGAGAGCCTCGTCAGTTCGGCGGGGTGCTCCGGCTGCCACGGCAATGGTGGCAATGGCGGCGTCCATTACAGCTTCCCGTTTAGTGGGGCGGCCTGCACGGTGTGCCATGACGCGACGAACACGACCCTTCCGCGTCTGTTCGATATCGGCCACAGCGTCCATAACTCGCACCTCATGCCTAGCGGCGAGTACGTACTGGAGACGACCGACGGCGCCGACTCTTGGACCTACTCCGCCACCTACCCGACATACATGACCAACTGCAGCGTCTGCCACACCGCAAGCAGTGGAGCGCTGACGAAGGTCAACGCGATGCCGGTCTCGTACGCGGGCTGCCTCAGCTGCCACGGGTCCATGGAGAGCTGGGAGTTCGACCCAGCGATTGCCGGCCTCCACGCGGGCGTCACCGAAGCGACGAACTGCAGCACGTGCCACACGGCAGGCGCGGCCCGCGCCACGGTCGCGGAGTTCCACAACGGCCTCGAGACCGAGCGCGTCGGCATCATCTACGGCGGCGAGGACCTCTCCGTCACTGAAGGTGCGAAATTCAACTGGAAGATCACCGAGGTCGTCGACGATAAGGCGGCGGGCAAGCTGGAGATCAGCTGGACGGCCGAGTACCCGAAGGGCACGCCGGTGAACCCGTGCAACACCACGGTGACGGCAACCGCGCCTGGGTTCTTCAACTTCACGACGTTCCCGGCCAATGAGGGCGGAATGAGCATGCTGCGCAGCTACGCGCAGGGTGATGACTACGTCCTTGGCCAGGCCAACGCGCCGGGTCAGGCCTCCGCTGTCAATGTGAGGGCGGTGGAATCGGCCGACGCCAATAATCCGGCCAACACGACCTGCCTCACGGCGGCGCCGTTCACTGCGACGACCATCATCAATCGCAACGACCTGCCGGATGGTACGCGGGGCATCGTGGCCCTCCAGGGCAAGCCGCTGCTGCCGGTCCCGGCTGGCATGTCGACCGAGCATTGGAACTATTCGACGATGTACGTCCGCGTCCCGACCCCGACCTACGAGTTCGTCGTGGGCACGGGTGCCAAGGCGACGGAGCGTCGCGTGGTGGCGGACACCGAGAAGTGCCTCGGCTGCCACGTCGGCTCGCTCTATCAGCACGGCAACACCCGCGTTGACAACGTGACGATGTGCATCATCTGCCACAACTCGGCCTCTTCGGACCAGAACAACCGCGTCGTGATGGGCGTCACCGCGTCCGAGGCGTACGACGGCAAGGTGGGCCAGACGTACGAGTTCAAGACCATGTTGCACGCCATCCACTCGCAGGGCTCCGACTTGGTCCACGACCCGTATGTGGTCTACCGGACCCGCGGCATCTATGCCTGGACGGCCGAAGACGTGACCCTCCCGAACTGGGCGACTGGGGAGGCGTGTGAAAACACTGCCAATACCCCGCCCACTCCTGGAATTCGGGTCTTCGGTGGCGATCCTGCCGAGCCGCGGTCGTGCCAGCCGCACAACTTGTACCACCCGACCTATCCGCGGAACGAGCGCGACTGCGCGGCGTGCCATAAGGCTGGCTTCGGAACGATCCCCGACCAGTCGAAGGCCGTGGCGACCACGATCGACGCGGGCAACATCGACTCGGGTACGACCAATGTGTGGAAGAACCAGCTTGACGATACGCTCCAGGGCGCATCGGCGGCCGCATGCACGAGCTGCCACTCGTCGACCGACGTCAGGGGTCACGCGTACAATGAAGGCTGGACGCCGCAGATCTTCCCGAACGGGCGTCAGACCATTCTCGATACGAAGTGAGCTGATGTTCGACTAGCCTCCAGGTGAGCGGGGTGGGCGCGAAACCCCACCCCGCTTACCCCGGAGAAGGGAGAACAGCCAAATAAAAAGGCCGGGCGTTTGCCCGGCCTCTTTTTTTGCGATCGTCGGGTGGCCGGTGTCGCCGGCCACCGCATGCGCGTCGGTCACAGCTCTGAGGCAGCCTCGACCGTCACCGCGGCGTCCTCGACGATGACGTCGTAGGTGTAGCCCATGCCGAAGTCCTTGTTCAGCGCCACGGTGCCGGTCACGAGCACCGTGTCGCCGACGCCCGGCAGGGTGCCGGCGGTCTTCACGGTGAGGTCGTTCGTGCCTTCCGCGCCGGAGCCGTCGCGCACGTGCAGCCAGTTCGTGCCCATGATGTTGGCGTTGACCTTCACCACCTTGCCGCGCACGGTGACCCGATGGCCGGCCAGCGCGTCCTTTTCGGCGAACACGTCCGCCACGGTCTTGCCGCCCTCGGCCTTCGCGATGCCGGTGAGGTCGACTTTGACGGCGGGCCGTGCGGCCGGGTGGTCGGCGGGCATCTGGGCCGGCGCAGTCGCAGCCGGGGCGTCGGGCGTCTTCGCGGCGTCGGCGGCCGGCTCTTTCTTACTGCAACCGGCCAATGCTACGAGGACGGCGAGGGCGAGCGGGGTTCCAATTTTTGACTTCGGCACGAAATTTCTCCGGGTCGATTGAAGGGGGGAACGGTGACATGAGACGGCGAAGTTTAATGTACAGTTCCGTGGGTTGGCTTGCGGTTGACACGGACCGTGGCGGCCGGTCCCGGTGCCCGCTAGCGCCGCTGCGGCCGTTTCGGTTTATCGCTATACGGGTGCCCTCGGCCAGCAACCTACTATCCGCCCCAACTCGCCACATCTGGCCGGCGGGTCATGGGATCATTGGGCCGCTGGCTGCGGTGCATCATTGAACGAGTCTGGGAGTCATCCATGAAAGTTGCAGGTGCCCGAGGAATCACGCGGTCGCGTATCCCGTTGATTGCGGTGATGGCGCTGGCTGCGATCGGCATGGCCGGTTGCTCAGGCGAGGACGGGCAGGCCGGCCCCGTCGGGCCGACGGGCCCGGGTGGCGGGGTCGGACCGACGGGGCCGACGGGTTCGACGGAAGTCCCCATCGAGCAAGGCGGTCCCGCCAAGATCGGCGACGGCACCACAGTTACGCTGACCGCGGAGCAGATCGAGCAGATTGGCGGTCTCGTCGCGACCATCGACAGCGTTTCGATCAACGCCACGCCGTCGCCGGTCGTCGAGTTCACGGTCAAGACCGTGCACGGCGGCCCGGCGCTCGGGCTGCCGCCGACGGTCACGTACTTCATGGTTGCGAAGCTGGTTGCCGACACTGTCACGACCGACGGGGTGTTCCCGTCGAGGTGGCAGAGCTACGTGAACCGCGTAGGGTCCCTGCACAAGGACTCAAACGGAATCGTTGACAGTCCGGGCGTGCTGCCCAACGGCGCAATCCAGGCGAACACTGAGCAAGCGGCGGCTGCGAGGTGGGTCGAGCTCGGCGACGGCAAGTATCGCTACACCTATGGCGTGGACCTCGACAACGTGACGACCCCGCTCGCGGTCGCCTACGAGCCGAGCCTCACGCATCGCGTGGGTCTCGAGATCCGCATGTCCGGCGCAGCGGAGGAACTCGCGCCTGACAACCCGGTGAAGGACCTCGTGCCCAATGGCGGAGCGGGCTCCGGTGACAAGCTGATTGCGGCGACG
>Ga0316603_10002372_pt1 | contig 10318 bp, 12 predicted proteins | sample OWC_soil_day10_n_FD_207649 | JGI IMG/M metagenome (GOLD analysis project Ga0316603, IMG submission 207649) | Wetland soil microbial communities from Old Woman Creek delta, Ohio, United States - OWC_soil_day10_noCT | ecosystem: Environmental > Terrestrial > Soil > Wetlands | place: USA: Ohio...
CGCTTGCGGCCGTGGAGCGGAGGCGATGAGGGTCGAGATCGCGACGATCGAGTGGACGATCGAGACGCGAGCGAGCACCACCCGTCGCGCCCGCGCGGGTACTGGGAAGATGACCGGTACGAGGGGGCGCGCATCCGCCAGAGCGACTCGTTCGGGCAGGGCCAGCGCGGCCATGCCGAGGCACGCTACGGCGAGGATCGCTCGATGCGGTTTCACGATCGCAACGAAGGCTCCTGGCACGGCGGCTACGGGCAGGGCGATCGGTTGTCGAGTGGGCGTGGCGGAGGCGATTACTGGATGGACCGCCAGGACCGAGGCCCAGGTCCGGGCTGGTCGAGTGATCAGAGCCGAGGGCCGAGCTCGCAGGGCTGGCAGGGCGGTCAGCGCGAGCCGCAGCGTCCGCAGGGGCCGCATCGCGGCAAGGGCCCGCAGGGCTACATCCGGTCCGACGAGCGGATTCGCGAGCTGGTCTGCGAGGCGCTGAGCGATGATCCGAACATCGATGCGACGTACATCGACGTCGTCGTGAACAACGGCGAGGTGTTCCTGACCGGCACGGTCGAGGATCGCCAGACCAAGCGCGCGGCCGAGGATGTGGTCGAGAACTGCCCGGGCGTCAAGGACGTCCAGAACCAGCTTCGCGTGCTGGGCGTTTCGGCTCGAGGGGCGGGCCGTGCAGAGCCGAGGCAACCCGAGCCAGACCCGCAGGGTCGGTAAGCCTAGACCCATCGTGTTGCATCACGCGCCGCTCTCGGGCGCGCGTGGTGGGGCCAGGGCAAGACGAGTGACGGCGTCTTGCCCTGGTGCTTTTTTCGGCCCGTGCGGTTCGACCGCTCGGCATGTCGACTGCAATCCGCCAACCCGTCATGCGTTCCTTCGACGAAGCAGATCCGAAGAAACCTCACCCCATCCCCGGTCCGCGCAAGAAGGGCCCGACCCTGCCCGAGGCCCTGGAGCGGCCCCCGTGGCACGCCGTCATGGATGGCGAGTGCATGGATGACTGCGAGCGCGAGGAGGGCGAGCACGACCGTCATCGTCACGTCTAGCGTGCCGCGTGGTCTGCCCGACCCTCAAGGTCGTGTGCGGTCGCAGCGTTCCGGCCCGAGCCGGGTGCTGTCCGGAATACCGTCGAGCATCCCGTGGACGTCCTGATCGATGGCTTCATCCCTGGTCGCGGCAAGCGCCTTGAGCTCGGAGATCGCCTCGAGTCGGCGGTCCCCATCGAGCAGCAAGAGCTCGGCACGCAACAGGCGAAGCTCCGGGTACCACCGGCGAGGCTCGGGGCTTGATGGACGCCGTCGGGCCAGCGCACCATCGATCGCCTGGGCGAGCGGCAGCATCGCCTCCACTCGCCCGAGTGACGACCATCGGAAGTTGCGCTGCTGCCCGACCTCGGCCATCGCGAGCTCGCGGATGAGATCACTCGCCTGCTCGATGCAGGGCAACAGCTCGGAGCGGCGCATCGTCGCGGCGAACGCGCCGAGCTCGCGCAGCGCCGCATCGGTGCGGGCGTCGTCGGGCCACGGTGCTTGCGCGACGAGCGCTCGCAAGATCCCGACCCGCGCGAGGCACGCGCTCGGTGCATCGCGCGAGGTCGCAAGCTCGGCCGCCCAGCGTTCGATCGCGGCATCGCTATCGCCTGCAACGAGCAGAGCCTCGGCAGTCTGGGCGGTGGGCTGGGTCGCGGGCACGAGTGCGAGCGGAAACCGGACCTCGATCGAGTGTCCCGCACCCGGCGACGGCGTGAGCCAGACGTCGCGCGCCGCGGCCACGAGGCAGCTCTCGAAGCTGGCTTCCCCTGCGCCGCTGACCGTGACGTTCGAGGCGATGCCGCTACCGGCGAACCGCGCCGTGAGGAGGACGGTGCCGGCGAGTCCGGGATCGCGCGAGCGCGCGTCTGCATAGCAACGCTGATACGCGCCGAGGTTGGCCTCGAACGCCTGCCGGATGTCTCGCTTGTTCGGTAGCCACGATCTCGTGACGCAGCCCACGCGGACAGTCGGCAGGTGCGGCGTGCGCGATGCGTCGGCGTCGCTGACCTCCAGCGGAACCCCCGCCTTGACTCGATCGATCGGCCCGTCGACGAGGATCGGCGTGCAGGTGCGCTGGCGCAACCCCTCTGCGGCGATCGCGATGGGCCGGCGCGGCCGCGCTGGCCAGGGGGGCTGGTCGGCGAGCGTGAACAAGAGGGTCGCGGTCATCCGGGTCGTCCGCGCAGACAGCTCTCGGAGCTCGAGCTCGCGCAACGTATCCTGCAGGCAACCGACGAGCTCGGCGCTGGCGTGGTGTTTGGCGGTCACCGACAGCTGCGAAGTCTTGCCGAACCCGTCGGCGGTGAATGTCACCTCGATCGTCGTCGGGGTGGCTCCTCGTGCCGAGGCCCACTTCCAGCATCGCGTGATCGGTTGCGCGGCCCGATTGAATGCCTCGTCGAGCTGGAGACTCGAGCGGGGCAGGCCTGCTCGCGAGCGATCCGCGGTCGTTGGACCGCGGCGAACCGGCTCGATGGGGCGCGGCGCGAACTCGTAGATCACGACGGAGGTGGGAGGCCTCGGCGGCTCCGTGCCCTGACAGCTGAGTTGCCAGCGGGGGAGGTCCGGCTTGGCTGGCAGCTGATAGGGGCGCGATGCAGCGCTGGTCGGAGGGGTCGGTGGCGGAAGGACCGGTGGCGACGGCTGGGTCCGACACGCGAGCAGTCCGATCAGCAGGAGCCTTCGCACGCCGGGATAGACAGCAGGAAGGTAGGAACGTTCCCGACCCTACTCGGACGTTAGCGTCAGGGTTGTGCTTGACAGCCTGTAGGGATGCCCACATAGTGCCTTCAGACTCGGCTAAACCTTACGTATGCGTTAGGTTGAGGTGCTCATGAAGGACGATCCCAAGCTCATGCGTGTTGGAGAGCTCGCCAAGGCGGTCGGCAAGACCGTGCGCGCGATGCACCTCTACGAAGAGCTGGGCCTGCTGGAGCCGCGCGCGCGATCGGACGGCGGGTTCCGGCTGTACGGCCCGGACGCGATCGATCGCATCCACTGGATCGTGAAGCTCCAGGCGATCGGGTTCACGCTCGCAGAGATCCAGGGTTTCGTCGGCGACTTTCAGGATGCCGGCTCGGCCCGCGAAGCGACCGAGCGGGTGAGGGCGCTGTTCACCGAGAAGCAGGCGCAGATCCGGGTCCAGATCACGCAGCTCCAGGTCATCGAGAACGATCTCAACGAGGCGCTCGCGTACCTCGATTCCTGTCAGACCTGCACCGATGACTACGCGCCGGCCGCATGCGGCGCATGCGATCACAACGGCCATCATCGCGGAGAGGCGCCTCCGCTGTTTGCGGGTCTGTCTCGCCGCGAGTCCGACCCGACGCAGGCGCAGGCGAAAGACAAGCCGTTTGATGTGCCCGTCACGGTGCTCTACCGCGAAGGCAACAACTGAGGTCCTGATGTCCACGATGAGTGCGAAGCCCGAGAAGCTCCAGATCACCCTCCCCGAGACCGTGAAGTTGCCCATCTTCATGGACAACCATTCGACGACGGCGGTCGATCCGCGCGTCGTCGAGGCGATGCTGCCGTTCTTCACGAACCACTACGGCAACGCCGCCAGCCGCAACCACTCGTTCGGTTGGGTGGCGGAGGCCGCGGTCGAGAATGCTCGTGGTCAGCTCGCGGCGCTGCTCGGGGGGGATGCCAAGGAGATCGTCTTCACGTCGGGCGCGACCGAATCGAACAACCTCGCGATCAAGGGTGCGGCGTCGTTTCTGCGCAAGCAGGGCAATCACCTCATCACGGTCGAGACCGAGCACAAGAGCGTCCTCGATACCTGCAAGCGGCTCCAGCGCGAGGGCTTCGAGGTGACGTACCTGACGCCCGCGAAGGACGGCCTCGTCACCCCCGCGCAGGTCGTCGCCGCGATGACCGACCAGACGATCCTGGTCAGCATCATGGTGGCCAACAACGAGATCGGCGTCGTCCAGCCGATCGAGGCGATCGGTGCCGCGATCAAGGCGCGCAACCCGAAGTGCCTGTTCCACACCGACGCCGTACAGGCGTACGGCAAGATCCCGTTCGACGTCGAGAAGTCCAAGGTCGACCTCGCGTCGATCACGGCCCACAAGCTGTACGGTCCCAAGGGGATCGGCGCGCTGTGGGTACGTCGCAAGCCACGCGTCCGCATCGACCCGATCATCGATGGTGGCGGTCACGAGCGTGGCATGCGCTCGGGCACGCTCCCCGTCCCGATGATCGTCGGCTTCGGCAAGGCTGCCGAGATCGCACGGGGGGAGATGGCGGAGGAAGCCATCCGGTTGCGCGCGTTGCGCGACCGGCTGCATCGCGGGATCTCGTCGCGGCTGACCGAGACCTACGTCAACGGCTCGATGGAGCACCGGTTGCCCGGCAACCTCAACATCTCGTTCGCCTTCGTCGAAGGCGAGTCGCTGCTGATGGCGCTCAAGGACCTCGCGGTGTCGTCGGGCTCGGCCTGTACGTCCGCGTCTCTCGAGCCGAGCTACGTACTGCGCGCCCTCGGCGTCGGCGATGAGCTGGCCCATACCTCGATCCGCTTCGGCCTCGGCCGGTTCAACACGCAAGCCGAGGTGGACTACGTGATCGAGCTCGTCGTGAAGAGCGTCGAGAGATTGCGCACGCTGTCGCCGCTATGGGAGATGCACCAGGACGGCATCGACATCAATTCGATCCAGTGGACTCCACACTGATCTGCAGAAACGAGAACGATCATGGCGTACTCAGAGAAAGTCATCGAACACTACGAGAACCCCCGCAATGTCGGGACCTTCAAGACCGACGCTGATGTCGACAGGAACGAGATCGGCACCGGGCTGGTCGGGGCACCTGCGTGTGGCGATGTCATGCGGCTCGAGATCCGGGTCAAGGACGGCCTGATCGCCGACGCGAAGTTCAAGACGTTCGGCTGTGGCTCGGCGATCGCGTCGAGCTCGCTCGCGACCGAGATGATCAAGGGGATGACCCTCGACCAGGCCGCCGCGATCAAGAACACCCAGCTCGTCGAGGAGCTGAACCTCCCGCCCGTCAAGATCCACTGCTCGGTGCTCGCCGAGGATGCGATCAAGGCGGCGATCGAGGACTACAAGAAGAAGCAAAAGTGATGACCTCGACGGCTACCAATGACCCCTCCGCCGCGCCGGCCTCCGGGCCGAGCAAGCGGGAGATCGAGATCACCGCGGCAGCCGCCGAGGAGATCGCCAAGCAGCAGGCCAAGCGCGACAACCCCGCCGCGATGATCCGCGTCGGCGTGCGCGGCGGCGGCTGCACGGGGTTCACCTATGTCTTTGAATGGGCCGAGTCTGTTCGCCCGACCGACAAGGTGTTCAGCGCGCATGGCGTGTCGGTGGTCGTCGATCCGAAGAGCCTCGTGTACCTCGGCGGTATGCAGCTCGATTTCGTGCGCGGGATGATGGGTCACGGGTTCAAGTTCAACAACCCGAACGCCAAGGGTGCGTGCGGCTGTGGCGAGTCCGTCAACTTCTGATCGGGCCGACGCGTTCGGTCTGCTCGGCCTGTCGCCGCGATTCGACGTGGAGCCCGCGCAGCTCGAGCGCGCGTTCTTCGAGCGCAGCAAGGAGCTGCACCCGGACCGGTTCGCGACCGCACCGGCCTCCGAGCGCGTCGTCGCGCTGTCGAAGTCGCGTGCGCTCAACGATGCGTATCAGTTGCTGAAGCGCGAGGTCTCACGCGCCGAGTACATGCTCGGGCGCGAGGGCCTCACGATCGGTGACAACGAGCGCATCGACCCTGCGCTCGTCATGGAGCTGCTCGAGGAGCGCGAGGTGCTCTCCGAGGCTCGCCTGCGCGGTGAGCTCCGCGAGGTCGAGCGGCTGCAGGCCAGCATGCGCGGCCGCCGGCGCGGCGCGCTCGATCGCGTGAAGGCGCTGTTCCGCGAGGTCGAGACGGCCACCGGCGACGCGCGCCTGGCCGCCCTCACCGCCATCAAGGGCCAGCTGATCCTGCTGCGCTATGTGGAGCGCTACCTCGCGGAGTGCGACGCAGCGTTGGACGAGGACTGAGCGAAACCATGCTGATGCAGATCGCAGAACCGGGGCAGTCGAAGCAGAAGGAGGCGTGCAAGCTGCGCGTCGTCGGCATCGACCTCGGCACCACGAACAGCCTCGTGGCCCACGTGGCGGACTCGTCGCCCGCCGTGATCGATGGCGAGGGTGGACCGCTCGTACCGTCCGTCGTCTACTATGGTGCGGATGGCAGCGTCGTGGTTGGCCGAGCTGCTCAGGCGCACGCGCACGAATCACCGCGCGACACGCTCGCTTCGGTGAAGCGGCTGATCGGCCGCGGCGCGAAGGACCTCGCGGGGATGCGCGCGATGCTGCCTTACGATCTCGAGGGCGATGACCGCGCGGTCCACGTCCGGGTCGCGGGTGGCCGCAAGGTGACCCCGGTCGAGGTGTCTGCCGAGGTGCTGCGGGAGCTCAAGGCCCGCGCCGAGGCCGCGCTTGGTGGTCCGATCGAGGGCGCGGTGATCACCGTGCCGGCGTACTTCGACGACGCCCAGCGCCAGGCCACGCGCGATGCCGGCCGGCTCGCCGGGCTCGAGGTGATGCGCTTGCTTGCCGAGCCAACCGCCGCGGCGGTCGCCTATGGGCTCGATCGCGGGATCGATCATGGCTCCGGTGGCGTCTACGCGGTGTTCGATCTCGGCGGAGGCACGTTCGACGTCTCGATCCTGAAGCTCGTCGACGGCGTGTTCGAGGTGAAGGCCACCGGTGGAGACTCCGCGCTCGGCGGTGACGACTTCGATCGAACGATCGCGTTGGCAGTGCTCGGAGACGCCGGGATCGCGATGATCGAGCGCGCCGAGGGCAGCTCGGGTGACGCCCAGCGCCGGCTGATCGGAGCGGCGGTCGCGGAGTCCAGGCGGGTCAAGGAAGCGCTTTCGGAGCGCGAGCCGATCGTGTTCACGCTGGCCGACGGCCTCGTGGGCGGGGAGTCGGGCAAGCGGGCAATCGAGCGCAGCGTCACGCGTGCCGACCTCGCGCGCTGGGTCCAGCCGCTGCTCGACCGCACCAGCAAGGCATGCCGTCGCGTGCTGAAGGATGCCGAGCTCGACAGGACCGACCTCGACGGGGTGATCCTCGTGGGCGGCTCCACGCGGTCCCCCGTCGTGCGCGATCACGTGCGCGCGCTGTTCGACAAGGAGCCGCTCGCCGATCTCGATCCCGAGCAGGTGGTGGCGCTCGGCGCGGCGGTCCAGGCCGACGTGCTCGCGGGTGGCCAGCACAACGTGACCTTGCTCGATGTCGTGCCGCTCTCGCTCGGCGTGGAGATGATGGGCGGTGTCGTCGAGAAGCTGATCCATCGCAACACCACGATCCCCACCGGCGCGACCCAGACGTTCACGACCTACGCCGACAACCAGACCGGCTTCGATATCCACGTGCTCCAGGGTGAGCGCGAGACCGTGGAGTCCAATCGCTCGCTCGCGCGGTTCACGCTGCGCGGTTTGCCGCCGATGATCGCGGGGATGCTGCGCGTCGAGATCACGTTCCTGATCGATGCCGACGGCCTGCTCAAGGTCATGGCGAAGGAGCTGACCACCGGCAAGGAGGCTTCGATCGAGGTCAAGCCCAGCTACGGCCTGACCGACGAGGAGGTCGAGCGGATGTTGATCGAGTCGTTCGACTTCGCAGAGGACGACCTCGCGCGGCGCAACCTCGCGATCGAGCGGGTCGAGGCCGCGCGCATCCTCACGGCCACGAAGCATGCGTTCGTGAGTGACGCCGTCCTCCTCGATCGCGTGGTCGGCGCTGGAGTTCGCGAGGCCGGCGAGCAAGCGATGCGCGTGCTCGAGGCCGCGATGGCCGGTGAGGACCACCTCGAGATCCGTGCTGCCATCGAGGCTCTCGATGTCGCCACCAAGCCGTTCGCGCAGGAGCGCATGAACCGAGCCGTCGCGGCGCAGCTGCACGGCGTGACCCTCGACGATGCCGCCCGCAAGGTCGGCGCCTGAGTCCGATCAGAGAGTTCGCATGCCCAAGGTAACGTTCAAGAATCCGCTGGCGCTGAAGCTGTTCGATCCGATCACGATCGAGGTCGCGCCAGGCACCTCGATCCTCGATGCCGCCGAGGAGTGTCACGCGCGGGTCGGCCACGCCTGCGGTGGCAATCTCGCGTGCTCGACCTGTCACGTGTGGGTGCAGCAGGGCGTCGACTCGTTGCCCGAGGTCACCGACAAGGAGAACGACATCATGGACAAGGCGTTCGGCGTCAGCTCGGAGTCGCGGCTCGCGTGCCAGGCCAAGCTGGGCACCGTGGATGTCGTCGTCGAGATCACCGAGGAGAGCCATCGCGCCTGGCTCGACGAGAACCCCGAAGAGCGCAAGAAGGAACGCAGCGCGAGCTGATCGTTCCGCGTACGTCGATCACTCGCCTTTGACCCCAGGGTTACTCGACGAGCTTGAGGTGGCTCGTCCGCTTGCGCGGCTCCTCGATCTGGCTCGCCATCTCGACGTCCTTCACGAGTGGAGGCTGTGCGGAGGGCCGGGACTCGAGCTCGCTGCTGCCGCCTGTCAGCACGTCCTCCGGGACGTCCTCGGGCCACACGGTGCCACGCTGCTCGCCCTCGACCATCGCGGCGTAGACCGCGGTCCATGGCAGGATGCAGCGGAACGGCTGACCCGCGAAGGTCAGGGTGCCGGAGATCGCCTCGTCGTCGATCACGAGGTCGGCGATCGCCGGCGACAGCGCGTGTCCGAACCGCAGCACGAGGCTCGCATCGGCTCGGAACTGGGTAGGGACGCTGACCTCGGCGCGGCGCGCGTCGATATGGACGAGCACCGGGCCGCGCGCGAGCAGGGCGTCGAGCGTGCGGCGCTTGTCGGGAGCGCTGGCGTCATCCTCATCGCGCAGCGAGTCGATCGAGGGCACGTCCGCAGGCGGCTTGCCGACGAGCTGCACGAACTCCTCGGAGGACATCAGTCCCGCGTCGACGGCATCGCGCAGGATGCCCTCGGGCCGATCGCCTGCGGCCGCGGTCACCCGTTCGACCGTTCGCTCGCAGCGCGCGGCGTGACGGAGCACCGCGCCATGGGCCGCGAGCGCGCTGTGCGCACCGCTGTGCCAGCGTGCGAGCGCGCGTTCGACATCGACGAGCGAGGTCGACACGCGATGCTCGATGAGCGCGGTCACCACCGTCTGGAGACGGGCCAGGGTCTTGGGGTCACGCTCGAGCATGTCGCGGACTTACTCCGTCGCGTGGCGATGGTAAAGCCCATCTCGGCCACAAGCGTGTGGGGAGGCTCACAACGACGGAGTTTCGACGAGATCCGCGAGCATCGTGACCACGCGCTCGGGCACCTTGATCGCCACGAACCGCGCGAGATCGACCACGGCGCACACCACCGTGCCCTCTGCGCACAGTGCGCGTGGTTGGTCGTCGACCGCGTGACGGGTCGCGGCGCCGTCCTCCGCGCGGTACACGCGATACCGGAAGGTGATCGATCTGGCGCCGAGACGCGTCACGCTGACCTCGATCTCGGCCGTGTCCCCGAACCGCAGGGGCGCCTTGAAGTCGCACTCGGCCCGGACACAGGGAAAGCCGACGTGCTCGCGATCGATCAGTTCGCTGTAGGCCCGCGGCCCGATCCGCGCGCGCCACAGCTCCTCGAACGCCAGGTGGAACAAGTGGAAGAACCGCGGGTAGTAGACGATGCCCGCGTGATCGATGTCGGAGAAGCGGACCGGCGTGGCGTAGGTGAAGCTCACGCGGACACCGGCGGCAGGACGAGGCGGACCCCGCACGCGGCCGGCACCCCGGGGCAAGGTGGCGCGAGCTTCTCGAGCTCGATCGCGACCTTCGCGTGGGGATAGAGCTCCTGGATCTTGGCAGCGATCGCACCGGCAAGCGCCTCGAGCAGGCGATACGTCGACTTGGTGCCGAGCGCGACGACGATCTCGCTGACCTTCCAGTAATCGATCGTGTCGACGATCCGGTCCGACGCGGCGGCGGCGGCCAGCGAGAGCTCCAGCGTCAGGTTGACGCGAAACCGCCGGGTCCCGCGGCGCTCGGCCGCGGTGTAGCCATGGTTGCCCTCGAACTCGAGCCCTCGGACGAAGACGCTGTCGGTCACGCCCGCAGGCTACTACGCTTCGACTTCATCGGCGTCGAGGTCGCTCTTCACCCGCTGCAGCTTCTTCTTGATCATCTGGCGCTTGAGCGGCCCGACGAAGTCGACGAGCAGCTTGCCGGTGAGGTGATCGTTCTCGTGGAGCAGGCAGCGGGCGAGCAGCGCTTCGCCTTCGAGCTCGAACAGCTGGCCGTCGAGCCCCATCGCGCG
>Ga0316603_10002376_pt1 | contig 10311 bp, 6 predicted proteins | sample OWC_soil_day10_n_FD_207649 | JGI IMG/M metagenome (GOLD analysis project Ga0316603, IMG submission 207649) | Wetland soil microbial communities from Old Woman Creek delta, Ohio, United States - OWC_soil_day10_noCT | ecosystem: Environmental > Terrestrial > Soil > Wetlands | place: USA: Ohio...
AAAATTATCGGGAAACCCTGGCATCAGCTCTGGGGATTGAAAAAGGAAAATGTACCGAACACCACGTTCACCATCGGAATTGATACCGATGAAGTTGTCCGGCAGAAAGTCCGTGAGGTGGAAGGTCTGTTCAAAATTCTGAAAGTTAAACTGGGCGGAACAGAAGACAAACGAATGATTGAAACTATCCGTTCAGTGACTGATTTACCACTGGCAGTAGATGCCAATCAGGGATGGAAAGACAAACATCTGGCACTGGACATGATTTTATGGCTGAAGGAAAAAGGAATTGTAATGATAGAGCAACCGATGCCGAAATATAATCTCGATCCAATCGCCTGGCTGACTGAAGAAAGTCCGCTGCCCATATTTGCTGACGAATCCGTACAGCGTCTCCGGGATGTGGAACGCATGAAAGGAGTGTTTTCGGGCATCAACATCAAACTGATGAAATGCACCGGCATGCGCGAAGCCTGGCAAATGCGCAATCTGGCTCAGGCGTTGGGGATGAAAGTGATGATCGGTTGCATGACTGAAACATCCTGCGCAATTTCGGCTGCCACACAACTGGCGCCCGGTCTCGACTTTGCCGATCTGGACGGAGCTTTGCTTATTCAGAACGACACGTTCGATGGAGCAACCCTGCAAAATGGAAAGATGATAGCGTCAGACCTGCCAGGTATAGGTGTAAAACCAGTAAAAGCATAAACTGCACTGTATAATTCCTTAAAACTTCCTATAAAAATGTAGTACGAAGCATTTGAAGGTACTCAATACTGGCTTATTAAGAGTCGAATCTGATATCTCCGGTTTAACTTAATTATAAAGCCGGAGATTTTTATTATACTAGCCGACAAAAAACAACCGATAGGTCTGCTGTAGAATTTTGCTTCAATTTAGCCATTGATTAAAGGTCTTTTAATTGATTATTAATTATCTTTGCGGTTCGATTTAAGAAGGCAATTTTTGACCATACCAAATTGTTACTTCAGTAAATCATAACAATTATTTTGCATCATATAAAAACTTCAATAATAACTTACAAAACACAAACAATGAGTACTGCTGATACCGTTAATACGGATGTGCTGATTATCGGAGGTGGACCTTCCGGATTGGCAACGGCCATTCATCTTGCTGACTTATTAAAGTCCGCCGGATTAGAACGTCGTATTTTACTGATTGAGAAAGGCGCTTCCGTGGGAAGTCATATCCTGTCGGGCGCTGTAATCAAAACTGATGTATTTAAATCGCTTTTACCCGACGTTGATTTTGCTGAAATTCCTTTCAATGCAAAAGTCACCAAAGATGCCATGATGATGCTGAGCGAAAACGGGAAGATACACGTTCCGTTTCATCCGCCCTACATGAGCAACAAAGGCAATTACACCGCTTCACTTGGACAGATTTGCCGTTATCTGGCAAAAAAAGCCGAAGAGAAAGGCGTGGAAATATATCCGGGATTTGCTGTCAGTGAAATTCTGTATGATAATGGAAAAGTGATCGGCGCTAAAACCATCAACACCGGTGTGGATCATCATGGTAACCAGCTGGAAAACTTCCAGGCAGGAAACCGCATCGAAGCGAAACTGACGATTTTCGCCGAAGGTACACGCGGAAGTCTGGCTAAGAAACTCATTCAGAAATTTGATCTCGCGAAAGGAAAAAACGAACAAATCTACTCGCTCGGTGTGAAAGAACTGTGGAGTGTTCCCGAAGGAAATATTGCTCCGGGTGAAGTGTATCACACCATGGGTTATCCGCTCCGCGATGAATTCGGCGGTGGATTTGTATATGGTCTTAACGATAATAAAGTTGCCATAGGATTAGTGGTAGGGCTTGATTATGAAGACCCGACATTTGATACGCACAACGCGTTTCAGGTTTGGAAAACACATCCGTTTATTGCCAATATACTGAAAGGCGGGAAACTGGTGGAATACGGAGCTAAAACACTTCCCGAAGGCGGATGGTATTCTTTGCCGAAACTCTACGTGGACAATGCACTGATTGTTGGCGACAGTGCCGGATTTCTGGCAATGCCCGCGTTGAAAGGTATTCACCTGGCAATTGCATCCGGAATGCAGGCTGCCAAAACCGCTTCCATCGCGTTCAGTAAAAACGATTTCACCGAAAATACCCTCAAACAATACGATGAATTTATTAAGGACAGTCTGATCTACAAAGATATGTACCCAACCCGCAATGTCCGTCAGGGATTTGCCAAAGGGATGGTTGCAGGTGTGCTCAATTTCGGAACTGACCTTGTTACAGGTGGTGCAGGATTTGCCGGAAAACTTAAAACAGAAGCCGACAAAGACACTACCAAAAAACTGAGTGAATACAAGAAAACACTTTTCCACGAACGTTACAAAAATAAACTAGAACCGGATAAAGTGCTGACATTTGATAAAGCTACGGATGTATATTTTTCAGGTGTAAATCATGATGAACAACAGGTGGCTCACGTCAAAGTGAATAACCCTCAGAGCTTCAAAACGGTGAACATCGAAGAATACGGCGCACCCTGCCAGTATTTCTGTTCGTCGGAAGTGTATGAAATTCATACCGACAAAAACGGCAACAAGGAACTGCGTATTCACGCTGAAAACTGCATGCACTGCAAGACATGCGATATTAAATCACCCGGCGATGGTATTACATGGTCAGTTCCCAACGGAGGCAACGGACCGGACTGGCAGAATATGTAAAAGCCCCCTAACCCCCTCAAGGGGGAATATTTAGAAATTACCAAATGAAATAAGGCACTTTTTTACAATTAATCATTCATCCGATAACTCTCAGAAAATATTAATCACCTCCTTATATGGTGAGGGAAGGGAAGCCGGATTTTAATTTAACTCTTATGTCACTAACGATTATAAATTTAATAAAACAAGTTCCGCTACCCTCCGAGATGCGGATGGGAGAAGACGGACTGATGGACAGAACGAAAGCGAAATCCATCATCAACATCGACTGCCAGTTTGCGCTGGAAGCCGGTCTGCAACTCAAAAAACAATATCCCGATGCACGGATGATTGCCTGCTCCATGGGACCAACCTCTTTCGAACCTTCACTGCGCAAGGCTATTTCGCTGGGCTACGATGAAGTGTATCTCCTCTCCGACCGCAAACTCGGCGGAAGCGACACCTATGCTACCGGTATGTCAATAGCGTGCATGCTGCAACACCTGGGTTTCACCAAAGACAGTAAAGAACCGTTTATCGTAATTGCCGGACGTCAGACCAGCGATGGTGACACGGCTCACGTACCTTCGCAGGTGGCTGAATACCTCGGTATTCCTCAGGCTACTTTCGTTGAAAGCATCAAGGCTGACGGAAAAGGAAACATCATAGCCAAACGAATTATCGAAGGCGGTTATCAGATGATGAAACTTCCGATGCCCTGCGCCATTTCCATTGCTCCTACCGGTATTTCTCCGCGCAAACCATCATTGATTGGCGCCATCAAAGCCCGTAATTCATCGTTAACTGTTTTCAGTGCCGATGATGTGAAAGTGGATACTACCAAAGTGGGTATCAACGGCTCACCAACCATTGTTGCCAACGTGGTGAATATGGTCAGCGAACGTCCTCCGGTGATGTTATCAGCGGGACACAGTGAAACTGCACTCGTTGACAGCCTGATAGCCAACATCAAAGGCGGCGGAAACGTCATGGGCGAGAAAGCAAGCACCGCGGAAAAGGTAACAGAAGCTCCCGCAGATTTTCCGGTAACTGACATCCGCAACGGCGCCAAGGGAATTATCACCTGGGCTGAACTTGCCAACGGCAAAATCACACGTCCGTCACTCGAATTGCTCACTCCTGCCCGTAAACTTGCCGACGAGCTGGGCAACGACACGAAGATAATGACTGTGTTGATTGGCAAAAATGTAAAATCATTAGCCACCCAGTTATTCGAACACGGAAGCGACGAAGTGATCGTAGTGGAAGATGATCGTCTTGAAGAATATCTTGTACTTCCTTTCTCCGATATTTTCACGCAGATTATCCGTCAGCGCAATCCTGAGATTGCTCTCTTTGCCGCTACCACTTCGGGACGCGAACTTGCTCCCCGTATCGGCATGAAAACCGGCAGCGGTGTAACAGCAGATTGTACCGGACTTTCGATAGGCGATTATGTCAACAAAAAACAAAAAGTAGTTGTCCGGCCTATTCTTCACTCCCGTCGTCCGACCTACGGTGAAAGTAAACTAGCTACTATTCTTGGGTTTGTCTTCCCGCAGGTATCCACTGCACGTGCCGGAACTTTCGAAGTTCCAACTGCCGTGACCGGACGTACGGGTATTTTGTCCACGTTCAAACCGGAGTTGAAGAAAGAAGATTTTGTTGTTGAAATAATGGAAACCGTTCGCGGTGAAGGCGGTCTGCAAAGCCTGTTCGATGCCGATGTTATCGTTTCCGGTGGACGCGGAGCAGTATCCGACAATATGCAGCTGGTGAAACAACTTGCCGAAGCGCTGAAAGCGCAGGGCGTGAAAGCCGAATGGGCTGCCAGTCGTGTAACGGTGGACGAAGGATTTGCCGAATATGCCCGTCAGATCGGACAAACAGGTAAAACAGTTCGTCCAAAAGTCTATGTGGCTATTGGTATATCAGGCGCCATTCAGCACATTTCGGGTATGAAAGAATCGGGCAAAGTAGTGGCTATTGACCACAACCCGAAAGCTTCCATCTTCAAAAATGCCGACTTCGGTATTGTGGGAGAATACGAAGATATCGTTCCCGAACTGATTGAACGCGTGAAAGCCGGATTTACATTCGGAGTGGAACCGGTGAAAAAATAATAAACTCACATACTTTACGAAAAGACGGATGAATACAACATCCGTCTTTTTTTGTTAATTAAACTTTACGTTCAATTAAAGAATAAATTCCATAATCAACTCATTTATAGCGTTTCAGACATACTACACATCGATTTTCGCTTTGAATGTTTAAACTCTTCTGAATTTTCAGTAATGCACTGCTTGTTAAAGTTTCAGTGCAAACTAAAACTGGCCGAACAAAACAAATAAGTTCATGTTATACAGATTAAATTTTGAGTTATACAATTTAACATCGAGAAATTATGAAAAACCTGATTAGCAAAATCGGAATTATTTTGGCTCTGACAAGCCCTGCAATCACAGTAGATGCAGCTAAGACTGTTTACAAAACAGATTATATTTCAGTTGCAGATGAAAACAGCAAACAAACCAGCCATTTTCTGAATACAACCGCCTTCACCGACACGGTTAATTCTGTTACCGCACGCAAAGACCGGGACGTTAAAGGAAAAGGAGAAGGAATTAACGAGGCAGGTATAAAACGAGCCGACAGCCAGCGCAAAGGCTGGGATGGCACCGTGAAAGGTGGAATTACTCAGAAAAAAACTATAAACGGCATTAATAACAGCATGCCCAACCGCATTTCGATGAATATCACCGTAGCAAAACAAACACAGGGAGCCACTTTTGGTGAAAAAGTGAATGCCGGACTACACACCGCCGGTAAAATCAATATTTCTCTGGTTGAAGATGGTTGCATGGTACTTTTCCCCGATAATGAAGGTTATCGGGTTTACACCGAAAATCAGTGTATCCGAAAACTCACCGACGAAGAATTGCGGAAAGTAAATGCCGGATTGCATGCAGCCGGTGGCGCACTGGCATCGGGAGCGTCACTGTTAGGAGGTGCTTTACCTGGCGGTTCCATCGTTAGCGTAGCTATTTCATCCATATCGTCGCTGGCAGGAGGTGGAGGCGCTGCCGCAGCTTCCTATGCTGCAACCGGCAGAACTGTAAGTGAGGGAAAAGATAACGATTGTGACGGAACAGCTGACATCGTGGCTGATGTAACCAGATATACCGGAGAAGTTTCCAACAAAAAGGTTGATAAACTTAGCACAGCTAAGAAAGTGGTTTGGAAGGGAAAAGATGACGATTGCGACGGTACAGTTGAACTCACAGACGGTGATTATGAGTTGTCATTCGTTGTGATTGAAAAAGCAACATCCGGATTGAAAGACACGCTAAAAACTCAGGTGAGAATTCAGTTCAGCAGCATCAGCAATGTCCTGAAAACAAAACACGACACAGCAAAGAACGCGATAGGCAATGTCAGATAATAATGAATATAAGATACAATCCTTACCTTAATTACATGTTTGTTTATTCTTCAGTTTCGCAAAACTAATTTATTCTGTTTACTTCAGTTTACGAAGAAAAAACGGCTGAACTCCAGATGAAGTTCAGCCGTTAACGTTTTCTATAAATTTCGACTTAAAACCGTTTGCCTATGGTAATACCCACGCGCGGATAAGCATCAATATTTGAATCTCCAAAGACCCTTCCGGCTCCCGCGAATATATCTCCAACCCAGTTATTTTTGGTCAGGAATTTATATCCGATCGCGACACCAAGTCCGAAATTACTATTCGTATTCACAGTAGGAGTAGACTGCGTAACTCCGGAGTAGGGTGAATAGTAATCATAGTAATACAGGCGACTCTTTTCGATTATTAACCCGCCATTGGCTTCTATGTAAAATCCGGCAGCATAATCGTTGCTAAAATAAAGACGTCCGAATGGCAGAAAAGCAGCTCTCAAATTTTGTTTTTCAAAGGGGTCGAGTGATGCCATCAGCGACATACCCACGCTGAAATTGCTTTCCATAATGCGCTCATAATTAATTTCGGGCAATCCGAGTACTGAAGTTAATAAATTGAAATGAATTTCATTTTTCAGTCCCTCCGAATCCTGACCATACTTAGTATCTGTCTGATAAGTGTATTGCTGCTGACCAAAGGAAGTCAGAGTTATCAGAAAGCAAAAAATGAATAAACCGAATTTCTTTTTCATAATTATAATTCGTTGAATTGTTAATAATGGTGCAAAGATAAACAGTTTTAAAGAAGAACAATATAAAAAAACAAATTTATAGCCTAAAAAAAATACAACAGATCAAATATGTCTGTTGTATTTTTAGTTGATTAATCTGGATTATTTATTTTGCCTTTTCCTTCAGTTTCACATAGTACATGGTAAATGAGCGGTACAGGAGGTGGGTCTTGTCCTTTCGGATATTCTCTTTCATTGCTGAAACATTAACTATAGACGCCGCATATAACTTCTCTACTAAATACTGCCGGCCTGTGCGGTTATTTACTCATTTATCTGCAGATCTGATAAACCGGGGTAGTCTACCCGATTATGTCTCGTTAATTTTAGTTATTCATTTTCACTCCAAATGGAATTTTCAGATTCAATGAAATATTTCTACCCGGATTATATAAATTCACTTCTTTTAGTGTCGATAAATGATCTATGTATTTCCTGTCCAGTATGTTGTTTGCACATAAACTTAACGAAATTAATTGATTTTTCAATTTTACATTACTGCCAATACATAAATCAATAAGCGTATATCCCGCCGTAGCAGTTTCGTCAGGAGCAGCGTTGTTTTGATTAAATGCAGTGCAAGTGTTTATTGATGCAAATGCTTTTTTTAGAAACATCAATTTTTCTTTTTCACCTCTTAATTCAAAACGTAATTTATGAGCAGGCACAAATGGCAAGTAATCACCATTCTTTTGTTTACCGGTTACAGATGAAAATGTGGTTTCAAAATGCAACCATTTTAATGTTTCCGGATGAACATGTAAACCTGCTTCACCTCCGAATAAAGTCGAATTTGCTTGTTTGTATTTGAATATATCTATTCCAGAAGCCGTAATCTCGCCAGTTGGTGAAATGAAAATATAATTATTGACAATGTTGTAAAATCCTGCAATGTCAAAAGTGAAATTATCCTTATGGTAATGAAGGCTTAAGTCCGTCTCATAGGCGTTTTCGGGAACAAGGTTATGGTCTCCTATTTCGTATCGCAATTCGTGTTGTCCGTTTGAGGTAAGTTCCGCTAAATTAGGTGTGCGATATGCTGCGGCAAAGTTTGCTCTGAATAATAGTTTTTCAGATAAGTTATAAGTTGCACCGATCGACCCGCTGAAACTGCCAAATGATTTATCAAGCGGCGCACGATAGGTCATAGGTTCTGTTACTAATCCAATTGCATGAGAAGAAATTGACTTTTTGTCGTAACGAATACCCGTTTGTACTTTAAGTTTCTTGAAAAATGTATATTGTAATAAACCAAAAGCAGAATAATTATTTGTTGTAGCATCAGGCAATAATTTTGTTTCTCTGTCATTCAGGTTTGTATTGGTTTGATTAAAACCCTGAAATCCGATTATGTATTCAGAATTTTCCTTCGAGGGCAAATGAAGTTTAACATCATACGTTAATGTTGCAAGTTCCATTTGTATTTCATAAACACCAACATTGCCAAAATGGACTAGTTCTGTATTCTGAAACGCAGAATTAATATCCAGTTTAAATCTGCCTAAATACAACTTGTTTTGAGAAGAAAGTAAATGAGTATTCAATTCCTGATACCAAATATGATTTTCTCTTCCTCTTTGGGTGATTGCTTCAATTGCTTCATCTTCCACTAATCCCAGTTTCTGATTGTTGAAGTCATAAAACAATTTGAAAGTACCAACCTTATCTGTAAAACCTGCATTTGCCTTAACAGACATTTCATTGAAACGCGAGTTTGGGACAAAAGCTCCACCTCCCTGAAGAAAATCTGAATTTGTCTTTTGTCCAACTCTTAACCCTCCGAAGAACTTTTTCCCAGCTCCTTTTATACCTAAATTATTAGTCATACCAAGCGTGTTTGAAAAAAGTTGCATATTGTAATCGCCGATAATACTGCCAATAGGAGCAGGTTTTTCCTTTATAAAGTTGATAACGCCACCAATTGCATCAGAGCCATAAAGTAATGAAGCAGGTCCTTTGATGATTTCAACATCTTCAATTCCAAATTCGTCAATTCCGAGCGGATGATGACTCGAATACTGGTAGTTTTCATATCGTACTCCATTATTTAATACTAAGATGTCATTCATTGAAAGCCCGCGAATAACGGGCTTTGAAACGCCACTTCCTTTAGAAATCATATCAACTCCAGGCACCTTTGTAAGTACTTCTGTAAAATTTGGTGTACTAATAATTGTTTGTGGGTCAAGTTTCAGAACATCAATCTTTACAGCATTTTCATGTTGCGTTGAGTTATATCCACCAGAGACAACTACTTCTTCAGCCTCTATTGCCGTTTGTGTGAGAACAATATTTAATTCTAAACTTTTACCATTAAGAACCACCGATTCTACACGATTACCGTATCCAATATATGAAAATTGTATTTTAATTTTACCATTCGGCAAATTCGATAATTCGTAAGTTCCGTCGGTATTTGAAACTGTACCTTTATTCATGTCTGAAATGAAAATACCAGCGCCAGTCAATGGTAAATTGTCCTGGTCAGTAATTTTCCCTGTTATTTTGTTTTGTGCGTTTGATATATGGTATGACAATATCATTACGCAAATGATAAATATTCTATTCATTTTATTACGTATTAATTTTTAAACAAATTTTCATTTAACACCTCCAAAGTGTTTACGTTAAATTTGTTTAAATGGTGGAGCACGTAATAAAAACGAATATTTAGTGAGTGTAGAATAATTAACCGACTTGTAATTATTGCAATAATTTGTTAACGGTTTTTCTTTTGTTAGAACAATATTTACAAACTCTGACGAAAAAACAGAAAATTCAAAATTACATACAGCACATTTTTCGTGAAATTCATGAAAATGCTTTGCATTCTTTTCTTTGCATTCAAAATGTTCATGATGATGCTCAAGTTTAACTATTGAAGGTAGGAGGAATACCAACAAGAGAAATAAAGAAACAATATTTTTAAATTTTCTAATCATCAAACTGTTTGTTCTGTCGTGTCGGTGTCTTTTTTTTAATGAAACCTAACGAGAGTTTGCGCAGAAACCTGCATTCTCCCGTTTTTCTTGTTTATTTGTCATTCTATGCTTCAATAACTCCCATTTACAGAAGTTAATTTGAAATTGCTCGGGGATTTAATCAGTTTTGGATATTAGCTCAAATAGTCTTTAAATAAGTCATATTCAGTCCTGGAACAGCCATCATTGCCTGTATTGGCTTCTTGAAAACTTTTTTCATTCGATTATTTGAATATAGCGACTTTGGTGGTAGCCGATAAACACCCAACTTACTTCGCCCAACGACTTCAACCGTTCTTCCGGATTTTCACTTTCATTGCTGATACATTAATACCAGTTGCCGGTTTCGAAGGCTTTCAAAACCGGCTTCATTATTATTCGAATTTTTAATCCGGAAAATAATTACATAGAGCATGTTGATAC
>Ga0316603_10002379_pt1 | contig 10309 bp, 13 predicted proteins | sample OWC_soil_day10_n_FD_207649 | JGI IMG/M metagenome (GOLD analysis project Ga0316603, IMG submission 207649) | Wetland soil microbial communities from Old Woman Creek delta, Ohio, United States - OWC_soil_day10_noCT | ecosystem: Environmental > Terrestrial > Soil > Wetlands | place: USA: Ohio...
AGACCAATTGTGCCTTTATCATCCTTGAAATAGAAATACTCCAGTTCCGGGCCAACATAATAGGTGTAGCCCATATCAGCCGCTTTTTTAAGATTTCTCTTCAGTACCTGCCTGGGATCGCCCTCGAAAGGTCCGTCCCCCGGTGTATAAATGTCACAAAACATTCTGGCTAGAGCCACATCCTCTCGGGGTCTCCAGGGAAGCAACTGGAAGGTATCCAGGTCGGGTATCGACATCATATCGCTCTCGTCAATTCTGGCAAAACCCTGAATAGAAGACCCATCAAAACCTAAACCGCTGTCAACTGCAGTTTCAAGTTCTGAGACCGGAATGGCATAGCTCTTCAGCATCCCCAGTATATCCGTAAACCAAAGCTCAACAAATTTAACGTTATGTTCCCGAGCCGTCTTGAGAACAAACTCTTTCCCGTCTTTTCTGGCTTTCTTTTCCACTTAATATTCCTCCATGTTTATTTCACATAATTTGTATTTTGTTTTTTATTACGATTTTCTTATATATTAGTGCCTGATTGTTACAAACATATTACAAAGATTAAACTGCATCATTTTTTATGATAGTCTACTCAGGGGACTCCTGCTCCAGCGCCACCTCACTTGCTTCCTCAGGATAAGCCTCAATGCCGTGTTCAGGAATGTCCAGACCAGCCAATTCTTCTTTTCTGCTGGCGCGTAGACCAATGGTCTTTTTGACAATGTAGAAGGTAAGGGACATAGTGAGTCCTACCCAGACCAGGGCTGTGGCCACATTTACGAGTTGGAGAAGGAACTGCCCGACGTGACCGGTAATTAAACCCTGGACTCCGCCGTACGTGCCGTCAGCGAAGATACCCACAGCTAGAACTCCGAAGGTCCCACCAAACAAATGGACTGGAACGGCGCCCACGGCATCGTCCACTTTTAAGACTTTTTCTACGAAGTAACTGCCGAACATCATAATAGGTACTGCCAGGGCTCCGATCACGACTGACGCCCAGGGCGAAACGTAAGCACAGGGAGCCGTAATAGCCACCAACCCGACCAACGAACCGTTGCAGCCCATTATGATGTCCATTTTGCCGGTCTTCACGAATGTCCAATATAGCGCTACCACCGCCCCGGTCACTCCTGCCAGGAAAGTATTAGCCGCTATTATTGAAATTCTCAGATCATTGGCATTCAACGTACTTCCGGGATTAAAACCAAACCAACCGAAGAATAGAATAAAAGTACCTATAACCACGAAAGGGAGATTATGCCCTTTTATAATATTAGGGGAGCCGTCTCTATTGAATTTACCGATTCTTGGGCCTACCATCGCAGCTCCGATCAGAGCCGAAAAGCCGCCGACCATATGCACGACACTGGACCCTGAAAAGTCTTTGACTCCGATAGTGTCCAGGATTTGAAGCGTGCTTAACCATCCACCACCCCAGACCCAGTGACCGTAGATAGGATACACGATGGCACCAATGATAAACGCATAAGCCAGATAAGCGGTGATTTTCATTCTCTCGGCCACTGCGCCGGCTACAATAGTGCAGGCTGTCGCCATGAATGTCATCTGGAAAAACCACAGCATAATGGTTTTAACGTCATAACTGGTCCCAATTAAAAAGAAACCTGAATAGCCTATGAAACCATTTCCCTGTTCAAGCCCTGGAAAACCGCTGTAACCTCCAAACATCAGCGCAAAACCGAAAGCCCAGAAGCCAATGGAGGATATGCAGAAGTCCATGAAGCTCTTAGTCCAGTAATTGACGTTGTTTTTCGAGCGTATAAGCCCGGCTCCTAAGAAAGCAAAACCAAGCTGCATAAACCAGACTAGAAACCCTGTGATCAGTGTCCAGGCCATGTTCAAGCCTGCGGCCGGGTCACTTTTCAGAGTGTCCCCACCAGTAGGATCAGCCGCTAGCATCTTGCTGGGCACAAGCCAGAAAGTGGCATACAGCAACGTCAACATCAGTGCAATAACCAAACCCCGCCTGATCCAGATATCTCTTTTTGAAGGATTGGCATTAATCCATCTGGCGATAGGATCGACAATGGGTCCAAAAATATTCATCATAGTCTCCTCAAATCTTAAGTTTAAATATAACCAGGCAGGAAAAGTTATTTTCGCTGCCTGGTAGCGAGATGGGAATTTACCCGGTTAGGCCAATGTGACAAAATCCGCGGATGAGAACCTAAGAAGAATTACTCTACCCTCTCTTCCGATTTGCTTTCATGACGCTTCGCGATACGGTTGGGAAGAATTACCCATATTCCAAATAAGACTACAAAAGCTGCCATGGCCCCAATAATTTGAATTGACATTTTTTCCTCCTGTACTATTTTTATTCTTAAATCTATTCCAATTGTATGTTTAGATTCTAGAGGGTTAATATTACCGTTATATTTCAGGAATGTTAATTTTGTGTTACAGTTTTGGCCTGGAGTTCAGATAGTGCCATTGTTTAGGCCATAAATGCCTATTGACAACTTCAGTAAGACATAATAAATTAATAGCTCTGAGCGTCAGCGGCTAATTTGCATGGCTTTCACTGATTTGATATATAATGTAATTCCAATCAGGCTCTAACTGGAAATTGATCCGTACAAGCTATTATGGCGTGCCGAACCAGCTTAAGGTTAGCGAAGGAAGGGTATATGTCAAAAATAGATAGCTTTAATTTCGGGTTTATTGTAGTAGATGAGAAACAATACACTCACGACATATTAATTCTGCCTGACGGCACGGTTAAAGAGAGAGAACCCGGAAAAGGCCGTCTGGGGAGCCATTCCATCGGCCGCGGCGAAATAGAAAACCTGACCAAGACGCAGCCAGATGTGATACTGATCGGGACCGGCGTCCAGGGAATGGCCAGACTAGCTCGCGATGCAGAGCACTATCTTAAGCAACCGGAATTGAACCTGACTCTATTACCTTCCCCTCAAATGGTCAAGAAATTTAATCAATATGCGGAAAACGGAGAAAAAGTAGCCGCATTAATTCATATTACGTGCTAAGAGGGAAAACTTAAGACTAGTAGCTAACGGGGAATAAACAGGCTAAGATTTGCTCTTCTTGAATCTATACCCTATATTTCTAACGGTCTCAATAAAGGTTTGACCTGAGAGTTCTATCTTGCTGCGCAGCCTTCTAACATGCACATCCACGGTTCTATCGCCCCCGAAATAATCGTAGCCCCACACTTTATTTAAAAGGGTTTCACGCGTGAACACGCGGCCTTGATCTTGCGCCAGGAATTTAAGCAACTCATACTCCTTAAAAGTAAGTTCGACGATCCTTCCCCCTACCCTGACTTCGCAATTAGCGAGATCAATATCCAGGTCGCCGCGCCGGATAGTTTCGTCGCTTTTCGTATTCTTTTGTATTAGACGCCTCGCCCTCGCTACCAGCTCTCTACTATCAAAGGGTAGGATAACGAAATCGTCCACTCCCAAATAATTGCTTGAACTGTTTAGAGCCTCCAGGCTCATTATTGCGATTATTGGCATTTTCCGTCTGACTTTACTGCCGTCCACCAGTTCATGCAACGTTGTTTGACTTATCTGACCATCGACTTCTAATATTATCAACTCAGGAGCTTCGCGGACCGCCCTTTCCACAACTTTTTCGTTGATATTCGCTATCAAACAAGTGAATCCCCACTTGGTCAGTTCTGATTGTAGTTTCAGAGAGGTTTGATTCTCTTTGGTCACAATAAATACGCTAGGCATTATTATGAATTCTCCCTATCCCCGTACTGGAATACCTTTGCTGGCCAGGTAATTCTTGACTTCGAGAACCGAATATTTGCCGTAGTGGAAGATACTGGCTGCCAGAACTGCATCAGCTTTTCCTATAGTCAGGGCTTGATACAGGTCCTCGAGGCTCCCGGCGCCGCCGCTCGCAATCACGGGGATGCTAACCGTTTCTGAAATGGCCCGCGTCAATTCGAGATCGTAACCCGCTCTGTGGCCATCAGCATCCATACTGGTCAACAATATCTCTCCGGCGCCAATTTCAACAGCTTTCCGAGCCCAATCCACGGCATCCAGTCCCGTCGGTTTCTGACCGCTGGAAATGAATACCTCCCATCGAAACGGCACGCAACCGGGGATTCTTTTCGCATCTATCGCCACCACGATACACTGGCTGCCAAATTTCTCGGCGCCCTCACGTATCAAATCCGGTTTCAAAACCGCCGCGCTATTGATAGAAACTTTATCCGCTCCAGAGTTGAGCATCCGGCGTATATCTTGAATATTTTTTATTCCACCTCCCACGGTGAGCGGCATAAATACTTTCTTTGAGATCTCTTCCACGATCGAAGCCAGGGTGTCCCGCTTTTCATTGGTGGCTGTGATATCCAGAAATACCAGTTCATCCGCTCCCTCCCGGTAATAATAATCCGCCAGTTCTACCGGGTCTCCGGCATCCCGCAATTGAATGAAGCTGGTCCCTTTAACAACCCTTCCGCCTTTTACATCCAGGCAGGGTATTATTCTCTTGGTTAACATCAACAATCCTCTAGCAAATGAAATCTCGATTTCAAAGACTCAAATCAAAGAGTAAATTCTAAACCAGCGGAGATAGTTAAAATCTAATCTTTGATTGACTTCTTTGCTCCTGAAAACTTAATGAAATTTTCGTACATCCTCAAGCCAGGTCCTCCACTCTTCTCGGGATGAAATTGAGTAGCTACAAGATTATCTTTGGCCAGCGCGCTGCAAAAAGACACACCGTATTCAGTCTCGGCTAAAATTAGAGATTTTTCTTCAGGCTCGCCGTAATAACTATGGACAAAATAAAAATTGGTCTGATCAGGAATCCCGTCGAACACCGGATGCTCAAACTTTTGTTTGATTTGATTCCAGCCCATATGCGGTATTTTTTGACCTGCAGGTAATCTTTTGACCTTCCCGGGGATAATATTTAAACAATCGTGCCAGCCTCCTTCTTCAGTACCGGTAAACAGCACCTGGAGTCCGACGCAGATACAGAATAAAGGCCTTTGTTCCGCCACCAAGCGCTTTAATACGTCCGCTAATCCAAGTCTTGTCAGGCCAGACATGGTATCTCCGGCCGCGCCCACTCCCGGAAAAATCACAGCCTCCGCGCGCATTATAACCTCGGGATTACTGGTGATCTCCGACCCGTAACCAATAGCAGTTATAGCGTTGGCGACGCTGCGTAAATTTCCCGCCCCATAGTCTATTATCGCAATCATATTAATTATTCCTGAGGTCGATAATAATAATCGTTAAATAGCCCATGATATTTTAATCTACAGTCGAATGTTATTCACAAATTAGCCTGATCGGAGTCCCGATACGGTAATACATTGCCGCTTACTCTAAGTATATATTTTTCAATATCGACTGTCTAGATACGGCATATTATAGTAGTATTTGCCGTCTTAAATCCCCCATCCTCTCTCTTATAAATAAGCATTATCGACTTTGTTATCTCGCGTTTGAGTCTTTATAATGATTATAATCGGCGTTTGTAGAAAGGAAAAGTGAGGACTATCTCTAAGACCAATATGGAATTTTTCAATTTGGTAAAAACAGATGCAGACAGTTCCGCCCGCCTCGGAGAGCTAGTCACTCCGCATGGTAAAATAGCCACGCCTGTTTTTATGCCTGTGGGAAGTCAGGCTACCGTAAAGGCGGTTACTCCGGTTCATCTTAGCGATATAGGCTTCCGGATTTTACTTTCTAACATGTACCACCTCTTTCTTAGGCCGGGTATAGAAATCATCCGTAAACTGGGCGGGTTGCATCGCTTTATGGACTGGAATGGAGCTATTCTAACCGATAGTGGAGGTTTCCAGATATTCAGCCTGTCCCCCTTGAGAGAGATAAGCGCTGAAGGCGTCAAGTTCCGTTCCCATATTGACGGTAGTGAGCACTTTATAACCCCGGAAGATGATATTCTATTTCAGGAAGCTCTCGGTGCCGATATCATAATGTCTTTGGATATCTGTCCGTCTTTCGAAGACTCGCCTGAAAAGATTAAGGAGGCAATGGAAAGGACCCATGAGTGGGCTGTCAGATGTCGGAAAGCCCACGCCCGGCAGGACCAGGCTCTCTTTGGTATCGTGCAAGGAGGATTTAATAAAGAATGGCGGCATGACTCTGCCCGGTTTATTACCTCCCTGGATTTCCCCGGTTATGCTATTGGTGGACTTAGTGTAGGGGAGTCGAAGAAAACAACCTGGGAGATTGTTGATATCACCGCGGCACTGTTGCCGGAAAACAAACCCAGATATCTGATGGGAGTGGGGTCTCCGGAAGACATTCTCAATGCCGTATCCCGGGGCATCGACATGTTTGATAGCGTTTTGCCGACCCGGGTTGCCCGAAACGGGGCTCTTTATACCGAGGCTGGCAGGCTCAACATTCGCAATTCCCGGTGGAAGGAAGAGGCTTCGCCCGTAGACTCCACCTGCGATTGCTACACCTGCCGCCATTTTTCCGCCGCGTATTTGCATCATCTTTTCCGGTCGGAAGAACTGCTCGCTTATACTTTGGCAACCATTCACAATCTGACGTTTATCCATAATTTAATGGCTCGGGTAAGGAATTCTATCAAGCAGGCAACATTCCTCGACTTTAAGAATAGCTTCTTAAAAAATTACCAGGCGACCGACGAAACGGTCCGCCTGGCTCAAAAACAGCGATGGTTGGAAAACCGCAGCCGTCTGGCTTTTTATGAAAAGCCAGACGGCTAAATATGACGATTAGGCCTCGCCGCATCCTGGCGCCCGGATCATCAGTACCGGTACAGTGATGGATTTGGCTAATTTCTCAGCGACACTACCTCTTGCCCACTTGTTGGGACCTGACCTGCCGTGGCTTGACATCACCACAAGATCTATATTGGATGTATTGGCATATATAGTAAGTTCTTTAACTGGATTCCCGCAGATGATTTCAGTGACGACTTTCACACCCTTACCTAACTTCTCATCGGCGACATGCTTGAGATATTTTTGGGACTGGTCTTCGGTGCTGCATACTGCCTCCGTAGCAAACCAGTCTTTTTCATATTCCAGTGGTTCTCCATAAGAGATAGTGTCTGAAGTGATCGGCTTGCTCGGATCTTTCAAAATTTTAAAACCTTTAAGCCTATTTGTAACGTTTACCAGGACCACTTCGGCTCCTAATTTTGCGCCAAGTTCTCCGGCATAAGGTAAAGCACATTCGGCAAGCTTCGAGCCATCCAGCGGGACCATAATCCTGTTGATCATTTTCTCCTCCCTTTTCTTTCATTTATGTTATTTATATTATAGACTTTTAACTCAAATTGAAATATTTTAATTACAAATTTTACATTATAGACATCTTTATGGCAATACATATAAGTCGAACACCAATCTGGACGAAGCCGTGTTATTATTTTTATTTCGGAGAGGGCAGAAAAATTAACCCGCCACCGGTTCTTTACCGGGATTGAGCAGGATTTTGTCCCCCTGGACTTCTACCGGGTATACTGGCAGCGGCCTCCTGTGTGATCTCACCTGGTCGAGTGCTACCAGTGCTCCAGGCCAGGTCGTCCAGCGAACAACTCGACCGTCCTTTAAATCAAATTGCGATCCGTGAAGGGGACAGGTCACGATTGTTCCCTCCAGCTTTCCGAGTGAAAGATTCCCTCCCATGTGGGGACACCGGTTGTCGGCAGCATAGTATTTATTCTCCACCTTCGCCAACAGATATTCATGCCCGCCAATGTTCACCATTTTCATAGCACCGGATTGCATATCATCTACGGTGGCGACCTCTTGTAAATCTGGCATTTTACCCTCCCGATAAGGTGCATTACTAACCTTCTCATAATTCAATATAATGTTTTTTCCTGACTATTGCTGGTAACCATCGCGTTGACGGGCCTTGGGCTCTCTGCTACACTTCCAAAAGGATTGCGATTGAAGACTTGTTTTAAGATCCAGATTTTATTTACCGTGTTCCATGGGCTCCTCGACCAGGCAGAATTATATCTCTGGCGATTTCCGATTGAATTCGAATACTCGCAGACGATGAAAATGACGGAGTGAAGCGATGCTTGATGCTTTAACACAACTAAAAATTCTTCGTGAACTGATAGTCATCATCATTGCGGCACTGCCAATTTTTGAGCTTCGCGGTGCAATTCCTGTAGCGATTAACTTGTTTCATTTTGAATGGTACTATGCGTTTTTATTAGCGTTTATAGGTAATTTGCTCCCCGTCCCCTTTATTCTTTTGTTTCTAAGAAGCATCGTTAAGCTGCTGAGCCGGATAGATTTGTTCCGTCGGTTTTTTGATTGGTTATTTACAAGAACCCAACGCCGCAGTGCTAGCATCCAAAAATATGAAAGAATTGGACTTATGATTTTTGTAGCCGTCCCTTTACCTCTCACCGGCGCCTGGACCGGAGCAATAATCGCTGTTCTCGTCGGTATGCCCTTCTGGCGTGCATTTATTTCAATCGCCCTCGGAGTATTAATAGCAGGAGTGATCGTCACCTGTCTCTCGTTGTTGGGATGGATCGGAGCTGTCATTGCCGCCGTAGCACTCTGTGTAATAGCGATCCTCGGACTCTGGAAATTATGACGATCCGCGCAGGACTTAGATATAGCCTCGCTTTTTTGCAGATCGCAAAGCGTAAAATCGCTGGATTTAAACGGTTCAGGATTTCCTTAAACCCGCCAGAATCACTCCTAATCCAGCCATGGCTAATATTACCCCCGCGATAAAGACAAGCAGCTCTAAGGTTACCTGGCAGGTGTATAGGGGTGCTATCAGCTTCGCCAGCAGCAAGCCTGATATCGCTAGCGCAACACCTGCTACCCAGAATTTCAATTTAACACGCATATCCAGGATCCTGTTAGCCACCAGCCAGCCATTGACTGATCATCGGAATAGATGTCATGTAAAGTCCGGCAACAATAGCGGTCGTTATTACCCCGGCTACATTCACTCCCATGGCAAAGGGAAGAATCATCGCCCTTTTATTAGCCTTAAAGGCACAGCTCTGCGCTACCTTTGCGGTCGAGGGTACACATGAGACCCCGGCAATACCAATAAGGGGATTGATTTTACCTTTACTCACTTTATAGGCGATCATGCCCCCGGCTAGTCCACCCAATCCCGAGAGAAGCAAGGCAACGCATCCCAGAATCAGCAACTTCCAGACGGAACCATCGAGAATCGTTTCAGCTGTCAAAAGAGCTCCCAAAACAAAACCCAGGAAAAACGTTGAACCGTATAACAGGGGTCCTGAGAGAAACTCAAAATGCCTGAGTAAGTTTCCTTCCTTTATTGCTACCCCTACGAAGAAAGAGGCAAAAAGGGGAGCAGCTACCGGAAATAAAATGCAGAGTACCGCGGTTGCCAGGACCACAAATATCAGTTTCTCGGTTTTGTTCACCTTTGGAATGCTGTGCAAATCCATGGTGGTACCCTGGATCTTTCTGGGAATCAGGTTCTTGATAAGATAAGGGTAGACGGCATAGACCAGAGCCAGATAGACATAGGCTATGACAGCGATCGGGACCAGGAGATCCCTGGCCAGAGTCAGAGAGGTGAATAACACCATCGGTCCGTCCGCTCCGCCCACAATGGCGATAGACGCAGCTTGGCCCGGGTTAAACCCCCAGGCTAAGGCAATTGGAAAGGTAAATATAGTACCGAATTCAGCAGCCACCGCCAGCATCAAGCTGGTAAAAGGTCTGGCAATCATGAAGTCGATATCGGTAATAGCCCCAATACCCATAAAGATCAGGCAGGGGATCAAACCGTTACTTAACGTGAAGTTAAATATAGGCTGCAGGAAATTAATCTGTAATAAGTTAATCAGAGTGTTGCTATCGGCTATTAGCGGGTCAACAAAAAGGTTGCCGGCCTGTCCAGCTCGAATGAACATCGTTCCGGCGTTGACAGCTATCATGGCGATCCCCATGGGGATCATAATCAGCCCTTCCAGGATTTTTTTAGAGCCGAAATAAACAAATACCGCACCAAGAAGTATCAAGGCTATTCGAGTGATGGAGACAGCTGGTTCTGCAGTGAACAAGGTGTAAAAACCTTGAAACAGTTCCCAGATGGGAATATTCACTACTTATTCTCCTTTGCGATTATTGCCGTATTAGCCTGCTTTCAGATTTTTTCTTTGCGATGGACTATGAGATAAAGAAGTTTCATGATAGCTGCTACAACCAGAGTAATAATGCTTAAAGAGGCAAAAACAATAACCGCGTAAAGTAGTGCTCTTATTGGTAACATATCGAATACCTCGCGCAGCTGTTAGTTATAAGTTCTCTATTTCCAGTATTTGATACCCT